>OGOY01000024.1_pt1 | contig 152811 bp, 113 predicted proteins | sample 1552811 | NCBI WGS metagenome assembly OGOY01 (sample SAMEA2580132, study PRJEB22360) | human gut metagenome | biome: human gut; feature: human-associated habitat; material: faeces | place: Denmark | collected 2008/2010 | reverse complement strand
AAATGTTAATGGTTTAAAAATCTCACGATTAAATTGAGCGGCAAAATTACACATAGTTTCTTTATCCACAAAACTTTCCGCCAAAAATTCTATAAAAAGAAGAAAGATTATCCCAACAAGAAAACTCTCAGCCCCAGAGGAAAAGCAGACACACAGGACATATATCAGCAAAAGATGTTGGCCGGAATAATACCCGTCCCATATCCAATCCGTGTCTGATCCGTATCTGCTCCATGTCTATATGTTTGGAGTTGGTACGGTGTTGGTACGGTCTGTGCATTAAAAAAGGCATTGGTTTCCTCTTATCAACGGACAAAGTACAGTAATCGGCAAAAGATATTCAAAGAAAGTGAGTATCTTTGAGGGATGAACGTTATACCTATATATAAATAGTATATGAGCCAGACAATAAACAATCGGATACAAGCCTTACGGGCTTTGTTCAGTCAAGAGGGCATACAGGCCTTTATCATTCCGAGTACGGACCCGCATCTGAGTGAATATGTTGCTCCCCATTGGAAATCCCGGGAATGGATTTCCGGTTTTACAGGTTCCGCAGGAACCGTTGTCGTTACTACCACTAAGGCAGGATTATGGACTGATTCCCGCTATTTCCTCCAGGCTGCCCTACAGTTGGAAGGTACTGAAATAGAGTTATACAAAGAAATGCTTCCTGAAACACCCAGTATCTCCACGTTTTTAAGTATGCAATTAGCTCCCGGTGACACCGTAGGTATTGATGGAAAAATGTTTTCTGCAGAAGCTGTGGAGGACATGAGAGTTAAATTACAGAAACACCGGATACGGCTGAAAAGTATTTCAGATCCGTTAGAGCAATTATGGACCGACCGACCGCCAATGCCGGAAGGTCCAGCTTTTATCCATGAAACGAAATATGCAGGAAAAAGCAGCACAGAAAAAATTTCCATTATCCGGGAAGAGTTGAAAAAGTGCAATGCCAAAGCATTATTCCTGTCGGCTCTGGACGAAATTGCATGGACACTCAACCTGCGCGGCAGTGATGTACATTGCAATCCTGTAGTTGTCAGCTACCTATTGATTGAAGAACAACATACACACTTTTTCATCCAACCACAAAAGATTACTCCTGTGGTTGCCAACTATCTAAAAGAAATAGGAGCAAGCCTGCACCCTTATGAGGAAGTGGAAACATACCTCAATCGGATAAATGTGGATAGCCTGCTCATTAACCCAGCTAAAACAAATTACGCCATGTATTCAGCCGTCAACCCCAATTGCAGAATCATTCATGGAGCTTCCCCGGTTACTCTGCTGAAAGCAATTCGTAACGAACAGGAAATAGCCGGAATACACGCAGCAATGCAACGGGACGGAGTAGCTCTGGTCAAATTCCTGAAGTGGCTGGAAGAGGCAGTCCCCACCGGCAGAGAGACCGAGATAAGTGTAGACAAAAAACTGCACAACTTCCGCGCCGAACAGGATTTATACAAGGGAGAAAGCTTTGACACCATTGCAGGGTACAAAGAACATGGGGCAATCGTACATTACGAAGCAACTCCCGAAACAGATGTCCCTCTAAAGCCTGAAGGTTTTCTGCTATTAGATTCCGGTGCACAATATCTGGACGGAACTACAGATATTACACGTACGATTGCCTTAGGTAAACTAACCGAAGAAGAGAAAACAGACTATACATTAATATTAAAAGGGCACATAGCACTGGCAATGGCCAAATTTCCTGTTGGTACACGCGGAGCACAACTGGATGTACTGGCGCGTATGCCGATATGGCAACGGGGAATGAACTTCCTGCATGGTACAGGACATGGCGTAGGCCATTTCCTGAATGTACACGAAGGTCCTCAGAGTATCCGGATGAACGAAAACCCGGTACCCCTGCAACTGGGTATGCTGACATCCAACGAACCAGGCGTATACAAAGCAGGAAGTCATGGAATCCGGACGGAAAATCTGGTTCTGGTAGTTCCTGCCGGAGAAGGAATGTTCGGCAACTATCTGCAATTTGAGACTGTAACCCTTTGCCCTATCTGTAAAAAAGGCATTATTAAAGAACTGCTCACTACAGAAGAAATCGAATGGCTCAACAGCTATCATCAAACTGTATATGAGAAATTATCGCCAAGCCTGAACAAAGAAGAACAGGCATGGTTGAAGGAAGCAACAAGTAAGTTATAACCACTAAATAGTAATCAGTATACAAAATGGCATTAATCAAATCAGTCAGAGGTTTCACTCCTGAATTTGGAGAGAACTGTTTTTTAGCGGACAATGCAGCTATCATCGGAGATGTAAAAATGGGACGTGATTGCAGTATTTGGTTCAGCACCGTAGTGCGCGGAGACGTAAACTCCATCCGCATCGGAAACGGGGTCAATATACAAGACGGAAGCGTGCTGCACACCTTATATGAAAAATCAACCATTGAAATAGGCGATCACGTTTCTGTAGGGCACAACGTCACCATTCATGGAGCTACCATTAAAGATTATGCATTGGTAGGCATGGGCTCTACCATTCTCGACCACGCTATTGTGGGTGAAGGCGCTATTGTTGCTGCCGGCTCACTGGTTTTGAGCAACACGGTCATTGAACCGGGAAGCATCTGGGGTGGTGTCCCTGCAAAATTCATCAAAAAAGTAGATCCGGCACAGGCTAAAGAATTGAATCAGAAGATTGCACACAACTATCTGATGTATTCCAATTGGTATAAGGAATGATAAGCTGACGGATATGTATAAATAGAAAGGGGGCAGATAAACTACGATCTGCCCCCTTTCTATTTATACATATCTCTTAGAAATTAATCATACTCAATATTTTATCCGTAGCTCCAGCGTTACTAGTGACATAATATCCGGCATTTGTTCCTGTCTCACGCAAGAATATATCATCTGTCAGCATCCGGTCGAGCAATTCTTTCAATTCCTCATAATTCTTAATGGAGAAAGCACCCTTAGCTTCTATCAACTGTATGGCTTCCATAAATTTCTGGTATTTAGGTCCGAATATAACCGGAATTCCATAGACAGCCGCTTCTAATGTGTTATGAATACCCACTCCGAAACCGCCACCTACATATGCTATCTCACCATATCGATAAATAGAGGATAATAAACCGAAGCAATCGATAATCAGGCAATCAGCTTTCAGCACATTCTTTTCGTCCGCACGGGTATAGCGCACATACGGGCGTTTCAATTTCCGGATTATCTCTACCAGGTGATTTTCATCTATCACATGCGGAGCTATTATAAGTTTTACTTCCGGGTGATTATTGAAATATTCGATAAACAGATCTTCATCCGGTTGCCAGGAACTACCGGCAACAAAAGTCATCGTATCATTCTTAAAGAGCTTTACCAAAGGCAATTCTTTGGCCTCTTCACGTATCTGCAAAACCCTGTCGAAGCGTGTATCACCAACTACCGTCACGCGATTGATACCAATCTTACCCAAATAGCGTTTAGAACGTTCATTCTGCACAAACAAATGATCAAAATTACGTAACACGTGACGATAAGTTCCTCCGTACCACTTAAAGAAAACCTGTCCGCGACGGAATATAGACGATACACTATATACCGGGATACGACGTTTATGCAATTCATCCAGATAATTCTTCCAGAACTCATATTTGATGAAGAAAGCCATGCAAGGATTCGCTATATCCAGGAATTTCTTCACATTCCGGGGTTTATCAAACGGCAGGTAACATACCACATCCGCCCCACGATAATTCTTACGTACTTCATATCCGGAAGGAGAGAAGAATGTCAGCAATATACCATAATCAGGATATTTGGCACGAATTTTCTCTATCAGAGGACGCCCTTGTTCAAACTCGCCCAAGGAAGCCGCATGAAACCAGATGTAACGCACATCCTTTTCCAATTGCTGTCTGAGAAGTTCATACACCACCCAATGCCCTTTCATCATTTTACGGGGTTTACGGCTAAAAGGAGCCGCCAGATGCACCAGAAGGTCATAGATACCTATCGCAAGGTCATAAAACATACTTTCTTCAGCTTGGATTTCAATTTTATTTCAGTACTTCAATTGCTCGTTTCATACGCGCCAGTGTCTCTTCTTTGCCCAGCACCCAGGAGATGTCGAACATATGCGGGCCTTTCCCCTCGCCTACCAGCGTCAGGCGAAAAGCATTCATTATATTTCCGGTATGGTATCCTTTTTCTGCAATCCAGTCCATTACAATCTTTTCCTGATTTTCGATGCCGAAGTCCTCGATACCTGCCAGTACTTCCATTAATTCAGTCATGCACTGGGCAGAATCTTCTTTCCAGCGTTTCTTCACAGTCTTTTCGTCGTATTCGGTGGGAGCTACAAAGAAGAAACTGGAAGCTTCCCAAAGTTCGCGCACAAAGCTTACGCGATTCTTCATCATACCTACTACAGTTACCACTTTCTCAAACGGAGCTTCCACGCCCTGTTCTTTCAGAACCGGAACAAAAAGTTCTGCTATTTCCGTATCCGGCTTCAACAATATATATTCATGGTTGAACCAGATTCCTTTCTTGTAATCGAACTTAGCACCAGATTTACTGCAATGACTCAGGTCGAACAATTTTATCAATTCATCCATAGACATGAGTTCCTGATCGTTACCCGGATTCCAGCCCAGCAAAGCCAGGAAATTAATCACTGCCTCAGGCAGATAACCCGATTCACGATATCCGGAAGACACTTCACCTGTTTTGGGATCATGCCATTCCAATGGGAATACGGGAAAACCAAGACGGTCACCGTCACGCTTGCTCAACTTACCGTTACCTTCCGGCTTCAGCAGCAAAGGCAGGTGGGCAAAAGACGGCATCGTATCTTCCCAACCAAAAGCACGGTACAACAACACGTGCAACGGTGCAGAAGGCAACCATTCTTCACCACGAATCACATGGGAAACCTCCATCAAATGGTCGTCTACAATATTTGCCAAATGATAGGTCGGAAGCTCATCTGCTGATTTATAAAGTACCTTATCATCCAGAATAGAAGAATTAATTATCACCTCACCCCGGATCAGGTCGTTTACATGCACGTCTTCATTGGGTTCTATCTTAAAACGAACCACGTACTGCTTACCCTCGGCAATCAATGCATCTACTTCTTCTTTAGAAAGTGTCAGTGAATTACGCATTTGCATACGGGTAGAAGCATCATATTGGAAATTGGCTATTTCAGTGCGCTTTGCTTCCAACTCCTCGGGAGTATCAAAAGCAATATAAGCCTTACCTGCATCCAATAATACTTTCACATACTTCTTGTATATTTCACGGCGTTCGGACTGGCGGTACGGTCCATGCTCTCCACCAAAGCTGACTCCCTCATCGAACGGGATACCCAACCATTTGAAAGATTCCAATATATATTCTTCTGCACCCGGCACAAAACGGTTACTATCAGTATCTTCGATACGGAAAATCATATCACCTCCATGTTGGCGTGCAAAAAGATAATTGTATAATGCTGTACGCACACCACCAATGTGCAACGCCCCTGTAGGACTTGGGGCAAATCGAACTCTGACTCTTCTTTCTGTCATATTTTGCATTACTTATGAGATAATTAGACGGCAAAATTAAACCTTTTTTTCCACACTAATGTTTTTTTTTGTACTTTTCGCAAAAAATTCAACCGATATGAATAAAACCAAGACTAAAAAAAGCTTTTCTTATAGAGATTTGCTGTATAAAGTACTCATATTTATCGGCACGGTAGCTATTATTGTATACTTCCTGCCGCGTGACGGCAAATTTAATTATCAGTTCGATATTGATAAGCCGTGGAAATATGGACAACTTATGGCTACATTCGATTTCCCCATCTATAAGGACGATGCAGTCGTGAAACGGGAGCAGGACAGTATTCTTGCTGCTTTCCAGCCTTATTATCAATTAGATAAAAGTATAGAAAAGATTGCTATCAGTAAGTTGAAAGCAGATTATCAAAGCCATCTGCGTGACATTGTCCCCTCTTCCGACTACATGCGGTATCTGGAAAAAAGATTGTCGGAAATTTATAAGGCGGGCATACTTTCTACGGAGGGACTCGACCAACTACAGAAAGACAGCACCACTGCCATTATGGTAATTGATGATAAACTTGCCAACCAACGAAGCACCGAACAACTGTTTTCCGTAAAAGATGCCTATACCTATCTGCTTACTGCGGACACTGCGCACTATTCACCTTTCATTTTACGACAGTGTTCTCTCAACGAATATCTGTATCCGAATCTGTCATACGATGAACAGCGTACAGAAACAGCCAAGAAAGAGACCCTCGATAATTATGCTTGGGCAAATGGCATAGTTGTAAGCGGACAGAAGATCATAGACCGGGGAGAAATTATAGATCAGGAAACTTATAATATTCTTGAAAGTCTACGGAAAGAATCTATTCAGCGCAGTGAGTCATTGGGACAGAAACGCCTGATACTAACAGGGCAAACACTATTTGTCGGTATCTTTATTCTTTGCTTCATGCTTTATCTCGATTTGTTCCGTAAAGACTATTATGAACGTAAGGGTAGCCTGTCCCTACTCTTTACACTAATCATGTTTTATTGTGTGGTGACGGCCCTTATGGTAGCAAATAACCTCTACAATGTTTACATCATTCCCTATGCGATGTTGCCAGTCATTATCCGTGTATTCCTCGACTCACGTACGGCATTCCTCACACAGGTAGTCACTATACTGATATGCTCCATTTGTTTACGCTATCCGCATGAGTTCATACTCCTGCAACTGGCCGCCGGTCTGGTTGCGATATTCAGCCTGCGGGAATTATCACAGCGTTCGCAACTTTTCCGCACAGCCCTACTGGTGATACTTACTTATGCTGCACTTTATTTCTCATTTGAGTTGATTACTGAAAACGACTTGTCGAAACTGAATGGAAGCATGTATACCTACTTCACAGTGAATGGAGTACTTCTATTGTTTACTTATCCGCTTTTATTCTTATTGGAGAAGACTTTCGGATTTACTTCCAACGTTACCCTGGTAGAACTTTCCAATATCAACAGTCCGTTGCTGCGTCGCTTGTCCGAAACAGTTCCAGGTACTTTCCAGCACTCCATGCAAGTGGCCAACCTTGCAGCAGAAGCTGCCAACCGTATTGGGGCAAAGAGCCAGTTAGTACGTACTGGTGCTTTATATCATGACATTGGCAAGATGGAGAATCCAGTATTCTTTACTGAGAACCAATCGGGAGGTGTCAATCCGCACAAAAATCTCAGTTATGAGCAAAGTGCACAGGTCATCATCAGCCATGTGACGGACGGACTGAAACTGGCTGAGAAGAACAACCTGCCTAAAGTGATAAAAGACTTTATCAGTACTCACCATGGCAGGGGAAAAACAAAGTATTTCTATATTTCCTGGAAAAATGAACACCCGGACGAAGAACCGAATGAAGAATTATTCACTTACCCGGGTCCGAATCCATTCACTCGTGAAACAGCTATCTTAATGATGGCAGATGCTGTGGAAGCCGCCTCCCGCAGTTTGCCCGAATATACGGAAGATAGTATCAATAACCTAGTGGACAAGATTATTGATTCGCAAGTAGAAGAAGGTTACTTCAAAGAATGCCCTATCACCTTCAAGGATATCGCCACCGTAAAATCAGTTTTCAAAGAGAAATTGAAAACGATTTACCATACCCGTATCAGCTATCCCGAACTTAAAAAATAAGAAATATGAAAGCAACTGCCCAAGACCAAAAACGTACCGAAAGCCTTCTGCAACACAAAGGCGTCCGGCTGCATGACATCCAGAGTTTCAGTTTCATGAAGCGTTTTCGCGAGGTTCCACGCAAAAACGACCTGAAGGTCAAAGATAAATATGGTGCGGGCATCTTGACATTACACCTGAAACAGGGTAACCAAAAGGCTTTTTATGTTCGCCCGTTCCAGAAGCCATCATCTATTATCCGCTATCTGGTTTCGCAAAACATACCTTTTGATAATTCTATCTCGCGGGAACGGACAGCGGCGGAAATTCCGGCGACTACCTATCAGCGCCCGTCACTCTATATGTTTTATTTCTTAGTGCTTTTCATCACGTTCATGATATTGGGATATCAGGCTATTGCATTCGGAAGTTGGTGGGCATATATTCTAGGCATCATTTCGTTCGGTTTGAGTATCTACTTCATGCACATGCTGATGACACGCTTTTGCTATCTGAAGGTAGACAATAGAAGTCTCAGAATATATAGTGTAGGGCGTGAAATAGTGTATCCCTACGAAAAGATACTTAAAGTCAACTTTGACTTTGCACGTGAACAGGCTTTCACGCATGTGATGGAAATATTGGATAAAGATTATCACTATCGTCTTTACTACATAGGCAGGGTATCCCGGCGAACACTGAATGACATTGCTGAGACACTGCAAAGTGCAGGTGTAGACGCTACATGTAGCCTGAATGAAGATAAGAGATTCTATCAGGATAAACAGGTTTTTCGCTAAGTAAGCGCTATGGATTACACTCGGAACAAATTAGCACCCACAGCGCCGGCATCTATCTATTACTAAGAAAAGAATTAGTATTAGTTACTTTGCGAAATACGCTCCAACAATCCTGCGCAAGCATCCTCCAATAGATCGAGCACATACTCAAACCCTTCGGCTCCACCATAATATGGGTCGGGCACGTGGTCGGCATGCGTAAAGCGGGTACAGTATTCCGTCATACGGTGTATCTTCTTCCATTCTTCCGGAGAAGGGGCACGATCTTTCAAGTCATCAATATTCCGGTCGTCCATCCCGATAATCAAATCGAAATTATAGAAATCTTCCGTTCGCACGGGGCGCGAGCGATGTGTGAGCTCGTAACCGCGACGAATAGCATGGGCACGCATCCGGCTGTCGGGTAATTCCCCCTGATGATAAGAGGAGATACCGGCAGAGTCTACCACAAACTCATTCCCCAGTCCGGATTCTTCCAACAAATGTTTCATCACACCTTCTGCAGAGGAAGAACGGCAAATATTACCGAGGCAAACAAACAGTATTCTACAAGGTTTCATAAGCACATTATTTAGTAATCATTAAACTTGGTACAAATGGGTGTTTTATTTTCCCAACTGGAGAAATGTTTTTTCCAACTAGGGAAAAATATTTCCCCGCTACATCGGATCTACATCATAATAGACGATCAAAGATTTAAAACGATCCTCCGACACCATCTCTTTCTGAACCTGCACCAGCAATTCACGGGCGCGAGCCATCGGAGCATTATACTCTATCTTGACAATAATCTTCCGGATAAATAAGGTTTGTATCCGGGCAACAGGCGGTTTATCCGGTCCCAGCACACGGTTACCAAAGACTGCACGCAACTTGCCTGACATGGTCTGTGCCATCAAGTCAAGCAGTTGCTCGTTGCGGTTTTTCAGATAAACATACACTAGGCGGTAATACGGAGGATAGCGAAACATCTGCCGCTCAGCAAGTTGTCCGGTTACCATTTGTTCAAAGTCATTATGAATGACCTGTTCTATAATAGGGTGATCGATACTCTTCGTCTGCAAAATAACACGTCCCCGCTTATTCTTTCGTCCGGCACGTCCGGAAACCTGCGCCATCAGTTGGAAAGCACGTTCGTACGAACGGAAATCCGGATAATTCAACATAGTATCTGCATTCAGAATACCTACCACGCTGACATGGTCAAAATCCAGTCCTTTAGAAACCATTTGCGTGCCTATCAATATATCAGTTTTCCCTTGTTCGAAATCTGCAATGATACGTTCGTAAGCTGAGCGGGTACGGGTAGTATCCAGATCCATGCGTGCAACAGTAGCCTCCGGAAACAAAGCTTTGATATCATCTTCTATCTTCTCTGTTCCAAACCCTCGATTGCGCAAGTCGGTCCCTTCACAAGCAGGGCATGCGCGGGGCAGCTGATATGTATAACCGCAATAATGGCAAGTCAACTGATTCAATCCTTTATGAAACGTCAGGCTCACATCGCAGTTCTTGCACTTCGGCACCCATCCACATGTATTACATTCAATCATCGGGGCAAAGCCACGCCGGTTCTGGAACAAGATAACCTGTTCTTTCTGCGCCAGAGTTTCATGGATATATTGAAGTAGTAATGGAGAAAACGGCCCGTTCATACGTTTTTTACGATGTAATTCGTGTATGTCCACCGGGATAATCTCCGGCAACTGTATTTCTTTATACCGCTCTTTCAGTTCCACCAGCCCATACTTTCCGGAAGAGGCATTATGCCACGTCTCAATAGAGGGGGTTGCCGTACCCAGCAAAGTCTTGGCGCCATACATGGATGCCAGTATAATCGCTGCATTCCGGGCATGATAGCGGGGAGCAGGGTCTTGCTGTTTATAGGTATTCTCATGTTCCTCATCCACAATCACCAACCCCAGATTGCGGAAAGGCAAGAAAACAGAGGAACGGACTCCCAGAATAATATCATATCCTTTTTCCGTCAGTTGCTTTTGCCAGATCTCTACGCGTTCTGCATCGGGAAACTTAGAATGATAAATACCCAAACGATCTCCAAACACCCGCTGCAGACGCTCTGTTATCTGAGTGGTAAGAGCTATTTCCGGCAAAAGATACAATACCTGTTTTCCTTGCCGGATGGCTTCTTCAATCAAGTGTATATAGATTTCTGTTTTTCCACTGGCAGTCACACCATGCAGCAAGCATACATTTTTGGATTGAAAGCATTGCACAATCTCATCGTGTGCCGCCTGTTGATGTTCATTCAACGGATTGCTGGGAAGAGTATCGCGCACAACAGCGTGCAGTCGTCCTATTTCCTGCTGATAGACTTCAAAAATATGCTTATCTGCCAAACCATTAAACACTGCCGGTGAAGCAGATGCCCGCAGTAAAAGCTCTTTCTTTGTAACTTCTTTAGGAAAGCTCTTCAGACCATCCCCTCCCAGAATGCCGGACAGTTCAATGTATTTCATCAGTAAATCCAGTTGCTTCGGAGCACGTGCCAGTTCATCAAAGAGTTCCTGCAGACGTTTTTCATTCCGCATCTCGTCTGTCAGTCTTACGCGCGTTTCAGTCTTGGGTTTATAAGTCCGGCGCAGTTCTTCTTTCACAAAGATAGCCTCCTTATCCAGCAAGGATTTGATAACAGGAAGTATATTCTTGAGTCCAGTGTCTTTTTCCAACTTGGTGACACACTGTTCGGGTTCTGCAGAAAGTAAATCCAATATCTTCTGTTCCCGTTCCGGCAGACGGAACTCCGATTCGAAATCCGGATTGTACTCTACCATCGTCTCACTTTCCAGTTTCAAGCCGGAAGGCAAAGCAGCTTTATAAACATCCCCTTGTGTACAGAGATAGTAATCAGCCAGCCACTCCCAGAACTTGAATTGTTCCGGCAATAGAATCGGGCGGGCATCCAGTAATGTAGAGACTTCTTTTACCTCATAATCCATCGGTTCACAATAATGCACATTACGCACTATTGCTGTATAGTATTTCTTTCGTCCGAACGGAACTACCACCCGGCAGCCCATCTGTACCTCATCCGCCCATTCTTCAGGCAGCGAATAGGTGAAGCAACGGGGCAAAGGCAAAGGCAATATGACATCTACAAATTTCTTCATCGCGGCGGCAAAGATACGACAAAAAAATAGCGTTGCCAATCAAAATCAGCAACGCTATTTATATGATAAATATTTCTCTTCTTAGAAAAGATAAGCGGCAGATACTTGCCAAGTCTTGTTTTTAGCACCAATAGCATCGCCTGCTTTTTTCCAGGTAAAACTATCGCCCATCGGGAACTGATAGTTCACACCCACCTGTAAATGCTTAATCAGCTTCACGCCGACTCCCAAGTTAAGTCCTACCTGAGTTTTCTTCCGGTCAACATTATCTTTCTTGTCGAAATCAAAAAAGAAATCAGGACCGGCAGCAAAATAAATACCCAGCAAGCTACCCAATCCAATCGTATATTTCAGATTAACGGGAACTTCCACTCCGGTTTGTTTTACGTCACTTTTACCTCTTTGCGAGAATAGCAAAGCACCATCAACACCCAGACCTACAATAGGAATTGTGATTTCAGCCATCGGACCAATAAAGAAACCAGTCGAGTTATCTTTATTTCCTTTGAATCCTCCATCCCAGTCTATCTTTGTCAAGTTCACACCACCTTTTACACCCCATTTAAGGAGCTGTGCCTGGACAGGCATAGCCATAAACATGCAGCATACAGCTATAATGAAAGCACTAAAAATCTTCTTCATAATTCTTTTTGTTTAAATTATCGGGACAAATATATGGATTAATTCTTAAAAAGAACAAAATAGATTCATTTTTGTTCAACGACGTTGTCGTCGCACTGACGCCTTTGGAGCAGCTGCCTCACGCTTAGATACCGACTGAGACTTACCAGAAGAAGATTTAGCCTTAGAAGAGGAAGAAGATTTACTTCTAACCGTAACAGTATTGTCACGTCCTTTCTTTTGGGAATTCGCCTTTACAATTTTTGTCCCCGAAACTGCAGAAACAGAATCTGTCTCCTCTACGAGATCCTTACCGTACAATGAATTCTCAAAATCTGCCAGTTCCTTTTCAATCCTTTTCTGCTCTTTCACCATAGCACTATCCGTGGGACAGTATTGCGATAAGGTACGATTTTGCAAATTCGTAGTTTTATAAATATCACCTTTATATAAACGCGCTGCAAAGAAGTCATCCCAAGTACTGTTTGCTGCATTGTTATAATTACTAACGGATATCTTCGACTGCATTAAATGGGGAAGCAGATCTCGATAGTTTACCCAGAACATAGGAAATTTAGTCTTTTCCGAACTGAACTCTTCCGATCGATGCAATACCGGACAAATGGCCGTTATCACCGAACCATAGGTAGAAGTGCGCTGATCAAAATACCAGACTTCTTTTATGAAATAGCTTAATACATCTGCCGAAGGTATGTCACTGTTACTGATAGATACAACGCTATCACGGCGATTTGCCACCTTCTTCAATTCATAATAGATCTGGAAACGATCCAACACATCACGAAAAGTCACCTCAGCATCTTTCTGAAAACGTTCCGTACCATCCAGCTGATACTCATAAGCCGGTATTTTCTTCTGTGCCAGCAAACGGAACATCGTTGTGAAAAGATTCATTTTATTCCCCTGCGGTTCCACCGGATAGTACAAGGCACCATTGGTATCCTTCGTCAAATCCAGCGTACGGTAGATTTCACGCATCCATACCACATCGTCCGGTAATCCCGGCGAACCGGGATATTGCCTTTGTGCCCACCCTACTGAGAGGTTCGATACACACAGAGTGACAGCTATTATGAGTTTCAAGGAAAGTTTCATAGTCTTATACCTTTTATAGTCGATTTCTAATTTCAATTCACAATTACTTCTAACGTAGTAGGCAGTAGACGTTCTACCCCATCCGGTCCCACTGCACGTACCCGGGAAATATAGAAACGTTTACCCCGTGACAAGCGACGGAACATATCCTTCTGACGTGTAGAGAACGAAGCTCCCGAAGACACTTCCGGCACGGCATTCCCCATATTATCAAAGAAAACAGCTTCAAAGCCCAATACCCGGAAATTAATATTCAGTAGCCCATCATCAATGGCAGCAACAATACCAGGAGTATTCATCAAGATAGCCTTGGACAATCCACGGCCACCACGATAACGCTTCGGCGTCCCATCTTCCGTATACTCAATAAAGGGTGACGGATCAGGCAATTGGCGTACACGGTAAGTGTAATCTCCCATTGATTGCGTACGTCCACCCACAGATGCCATCACACGAATCACTACATCCTTGCCTATAGCTGTAGGACGAGCAATATATCCGCTACCGGTGCGGGTCAATGTACCATTCCCACTTACAATACTTGCCTGCACCTGTCCTGCCGGTACCCCGGGAACGGAGATGCTGATAGGATTATCATATCCGGCATAAAGCACATTCATCATAGTAGCAGATACCGTAGCAGTAGGCTCCACCACCGTATATTTTTGGGAAAACTCTCTGCGAAGCACTTCTCCATTACCCTGTGCCAATTCCAGATAACCATCTAAAGAAAATTCCCCTGTACGATTACAAACAGTTTCGAACCAACCTTCGGCATTATCCGGCTGTTTCTTTCCGGCTATATAGATGGACGGGCGTTGTGTAGAATCTACAGCGGCCAAAATAACCCGCGCACTATACGTCCCCCCACGCACCACATTCTGAGAGGTAGGAATCACATAAGCCTGAAGTTGGTTTACGCGCACATCTTGTACATCGGTATTCTGTGTCAGCAAGTGCAAGACTTCACCTTCGGCATAACGTACATCACTTTGCAATTTGGTTAATAACGTGACAGCAGCAGCTACCGGAGTATTTTCAAAAATATACTCCTGCCAGTTCTTCCCAGCTGCCGATGCTTTATGTGGAACCTCAGTACTCAGGTTATCACGGATAATCTTCTGCTGCACCGGATCAGTAACAAAAGCCAGTATTTCACTCCTATATTGATTAATTCGATTGAACAGCTCTTTTCCTTGCCCTCTACCGGGAGCAAGCATTACGAAAGAAGCTGCTTCCAAATCTTCTCTATTGGATATATTGGTAATATCACCGCTTTTTCCATCCGCTTCCTTCACGATACTCAATTTCAATTCATCGACGTAAGCATAGAGCGAATCAGACATATTCTTCACATGTACCGCTCTCTCGAACCAAGGTCCCACTTTCTCCGGATTACGTTTATTAGCACCGGCAAGCCCATCATATAATGATTGGTTTTGCACGGTCGAGTTCGCCGTTGTACGGGAAAGGCTTTCATCTACCAATGAAAAGCCATTCAGCACATCCGATGAAACATTGAGTGCCAACAACGCCATCAAGACGATATACATCAGGTTTATCATCTTCTGACGCGGAGAATCCGGATTAGTATTCAGAGACATGGTGTTTATTTACGATTTAGCAATTTACGATTTACGATTAAAGTTACTCTTTAAAAGTTATCACTTAACCTGTACAGCCTGCAACATACGCGCATAGACCGCATTCAGTTCTTCAATCTGACGAGCCATCTTACGGGTCTGCTCATGTACCTGATCGATAGTGTTGATCTGAGTGCTAGCGCTGCGAAGCTGCATTTCATAAATGGCATTGATACCTGCAAGATTACGGTTCAGTGCACTCATTTGCTCGGCATCATGCGACAACGACTCTGCTTGTGCGGTGAAGTGCGAAAGCATTTCGGTCATTTCTTTCAGTTGAGCGATATAAGCCTGTGTGGTTTCTTCCATTTCAGGAGTAAAAGCCGGAGCAGGAGTTCCGGATAAATTATTAGCAGCTCCTACAGTCACCGCTACAGGCTGCTCTGAAACAGGAACCTGTCTTTTTTCTTGCGATACAGTCTGATTAACATCTGCACTGCCCGTCCCTCCGTCACCAACAACTATCACTCCGCCTGCAGCTGTACCAGTCTGCCTGCTTGGCAAGTCGAATGCAGAAATAAAGAACACCAGCACTTCTGTTCCCATACCGATCCAAAGCATCAGATTGGCACCTGGTAAATGCGTCAGTTTAAACAAGGTACCTGCAATAACGATAGCAGCTCCCCAGCTATAGGCATAGTTCATAATGACCTTGCCACGATAACTCGCCATAAAGTCCTGCAGCTTTTGCCCGAAGTCCCTTTTCTTGTTTACAATATCTTTTTCCATCATTTTACCATTTTAGCATCTTATCATTTCCCCTTCTTATTATATCCCACCTGCGTACGCACACAACGGAAACCGATATACGAACGTTGCTCATTCTGATATTCGGACGTCCGGGCATCCGAACGGATGAATGCATTCACGTCCTTCCACGAACCACCACGAACCACTTTTTTCTTCAACGCATACGGATCTTCCGGTGCGGCATTATACTGGATATCCGGATTGATATCGTTTGCCTGCAGAACTCCCGACTCAGTATATGCCGTTGATGTCCATTCTGCAACATTGCCTGCCATATCGTAGAGCCCGTTCGAGTTAGGAGAATAAGCCCCCACCCGGGTTGAAATCAGGTTACCGTCCTTGGTATAGTTACCCTTGCCGGGTTTATAGTTCGCATTGTAGCACCCACGGTCATCTTTGGTCTCTTCGCTGTCTTTCCAAGGGTATTTATTGTCTTCCCGTCCGCGTGCGGCAAATTCCCACTCCGCTTCAGTCGGCAAACGATAACGTTGAATATACTTCGCCTGTCCACGCAGTCCTGCAAGTAAATAGTTGGTACGCCATGCACAGAATGCATTGGCCTGTTCCCAACTGACACCTACTACCGGATGTTCGTTATAACTGGGATGATTGAAATACAAACGCATGTATTGTTCATTATTGGCATTGGGAAAATCATTCACCCAGCAGGTCGTATCGGGATAAATGTTCACGATATAGCTGTTCAGAAAGTCCCATTCACTGGATAACGGACGGGTTATAGTACGATTTACAATTCGTCCTTCATCATCAATATATGCTGTATCTTTTGTTATCATGATTACTTCTTCCGGATTCACCTGGACATCTGTGTTCTTGACACGTTCGGCAGGATTCAAACGATTACGGCGCTTAGCTGCCTCGGTATAGTCATAAATTTCATAATAATAGTTCAGTTGTGCTCCATCCAGCATCAGCGTACCATCAATGGGATGATGCTTATATACACTTTCAATGGCCATCTGCTCATCCTCTGTCGCCCGCTTCCACGGAATAGGCTTCGACCAATTCAAATAAGGTTTGATTGGGTTTCCTTCCCGGTCTTCTTCTATCTTATACAATTCGTTGCCGCCATATGCAGGATCTGCCAGGCGCTCGCGGATAATGGAGTCGCGTACCCAGTTGACAAACTGCTTATATTCAGCAATCGTCACTTCCGTATCGTCCATCCAGAAAGATTCTACCGAAATTTCCCGTGAAGGAACGATTGTTCCCCACAAACTGTCTTGCTTATCGGGACCCATTTTTACCGAACCGCGTTTCACCAACACCATGCCATAAGGTGCAGGTTCGTTCCATGCTACAGCACTGGCTCCTATTACCTCGCCACCTCTCATGGAACTGTTACCTACTGTTCCCATGCACGAAACCAGCGAACCGAACAGCAACAAAGCCGCCCCGTACCACGTATGAACTGTTTTCATTCCTTTATTCTTTCCCATTGTTCGTATATTCTCTTACAAAATCCGTACGCTTTTATGCAAGTTCCGGTTTTTCTTAAACACATTCAAATCCAATGTATACCTCACCACCAGATCGTGACTACCGCTCGCTGCACCTATCTTGGAAGTAAAACATTCATAGGCATATCCCAGTGTTACACCTTGCACAGTCAATCCTATATTGAATGTCACCGAAGTATCAGGCGAGTAAGTCAATCCCCCGCTGAGTACTTTGGAACGATAGCTATAAAACAACTGCCCTGTTACATCCAACCGTGTAGAAGTAAAATCACTTTGCAATTGCATCGAAGGCTGTATGGAAATTAACGGATTACGTGTCTGAATATTGTATCCGCCTGTCAAATAAAAGATAGGATGTATTTTAATCTGGCTTTTTTCTCCTAAAGAGACACGGGGAGCTGTCAGGTGGTGGGCAGAAAAGGCAGCGTAGAATTTAGGATGCGAATAGTATGCCCCCACTCCAAGATCAACAGACGTACCACTTTCCGATGTAGTGGGGAAAGCATCATCATCCGTTTCATCTCCAAGATTAATATCAGAAGGGTCGAAAGCTACAGTCAGCATACCCACCTGGAGTCCAATACCCAATTTGCCCTTTCTGATTTTCATCTGGTAGGCGTATTGTCCCCAAAAACGCTGGTTGCGGAACAGTCCGATGGCTTCATTGAAGAATCCAACTCCAACGCCATGCTGTTTATTGAATAAGGAAAAAGGCATGTCAGCACCGAAATACATCACGCGGGGAGCATGTGTGAAGCCCATCAACTGCATACCATACGAACCATAAATGTTCATCTTATTATCCGTCTGCCCCGCCCAACCGGGATGATAATACCCCTTCACCACCCAGTACTGACTAAAGCGCGCATCAAACTGTGCCCGCCCCTCTGCTACACAGAAAAGAAGGCAAATAAGAATTAAGCATTTCAGGATACAATAACGTTTCATCAATATAAGAACTGATAAAACGAAAAAAAATTGTGCAGAATAGAAAAGGAAGGAACAAAATGAACTAATTCAACCTATTAATTGTATATTAGTATATAGAAAATAAAGTTATGACGCAGATTAAAATTAAACGAGTATATGAAGATCCCGAGGCAGAGGACGGCTACCGTGTGCTGGTAGACCGTCTGTGGCCCCGTGGCATGAAAAAGGAACATCTGAAATATGATGTTTGGGAAAAAGACATCACCCCTTCCCCCGAACTCAGGAAGTGGTTTCATGAAGACCCGGTGGAACATTGGGAAGGTTTCTCTGCTATGTACCGGAAAGAGTTGGAAACCTCTGAAGCTGCACGAAACTTTCTCACAACAATCAGACCCTATAAAACAGTTACTTTATTATATGCCTCCAAAGAGCCTGTCCGAAACCATGCTCGTATCCTGCAACAGTTTCTGGAAGCACATCTTAGGTAATCGTGAATATTCACTATCTTTGCAGCCGCCGCTCCGTCTCAAGTGGGCGACATAACTACAGAAAGGACAACCATGATAGAGTTGCGAACAGTCAACCTGACCCGTTATATCACTCCTTTGCGCGAAGGCGGCTCATTGCCCGCATTGGCAGAAGCTGACGACGAATTTAAATACGTCGTAAAGTTTCGTGGCGCCGGACATGGCACCAAGGCATTGATATCCGAATTAATCGGTGGAGAGGTTGCGCACATACTGGGATTCAAAGTGCCGGAACTGGTATTCCTGAATCTCGACGAAGCATTCGGTCGTACCGAAGGGGATGAAGAAATACAAGATTTATTGCAAGGCAGCCGTGGATTAAACCTAGGACTTCACTTCCTGTCAGGTGCTCTGACTTTTGACCCCGTAGCAACTAAAGTAGACCCTGAACTGGCCTCCCGTATTGTCTGGCTGGATGCCTATCTGACCAATATAGACCGTACCTTCCGCAACACCAATATGCTGATGTGGCATAAAGAGCTTTGGCTGATAGACCATGGCGCTTCACTTTATTTCCACCACTCGTGGGAAAACTGGGAAAAACATGCTGTAAGCCCATTCCCCTATGTAAAAAACCACGTATTGCTGCCCGAAGCATCCCGACTTGAAGAGGCCGATGCGGCTTTACGTTCTATGCTGACAGAGGAAAAGATACAACAGGTCGTAGCACTTATCCCTGACGACTGGTTGCATTGGGAGGATACACATGAGACATCCGAAGAAATCAGAGATATTTATACCCGCTTTCTGACCGAAAGACTGGCTCATTCCGAAACATTTGTAAAAGAAGCACAGAATGCAAGGAAAACACTTATATGAATACGCAGTTATCCGCTTGGTACCCAAAGTAGAACGTGAGGAGTTCTTTAATGTGGGCGTCATCCTTTTCTCAAAAAAGGCAGGCTACATCAAGTCCATTTGTCAGGTAAACGAGGACAAACTGGAGCTATATGTTTCTGAAATAGACCGGGAATCGGTATTTGTACACTTGGACGTATTCAATAAAATATGTTCGGGAGCCAAAGACGGTGGTCCTATAGCCCAACTCGATGTACCGGAACGTTTTCGTTGGCTGACTGCCGTGAGAAGTTCCTGTATTCAAACGTCCCGCCCACATGCCGGTTTCTCCGACGATCTGGACAGGACGTTAGAAAGATTATTTAAAGAACTGGTTCTATAGGGGAACAGCGTACTTCGCTTTCAGCTCCTCTACCCCCATTCCGGTAAAATAGTCTTCAATAAAATCCCAGCGCTTCACATCGTCCATTCCGTCCGTTCCGAAGAAGAAAGAAAACAGTTCGATCTGTTCCTGGAACACCTGTTCATTATTCTCGAGAATCAAATTGTGATATTCATCGGAAGATGCAATCTGCTGCAAACTCTCCGGATCATCGAAATATACCAGTACACAAGGTGTCCCCCCTCCTTCGACGCTGAATGAAAGACAATCGAGTATAGAAAGCAGGTTAAGCAACATATTCAGATCGGAGAATGGCGTACTGTAAAACAACAGACGATCTCCTTTTTTACCGACAATACGTTGACTGAATAGTTTCTGATAGCGGGACAACAAAAGGTCAAACCCCTTTGTCACTGTAAAAGAGAGTTCGTTGGAATCCTTCTTTTTCACACTACTGATATAACTCACACTGCGCCCCTCTTCCGTACGAGACTCCAGCAATGAGCCAATAAAGCGTTTTGCCGATGGTACATCCATACCATGTTCGGCAAATACCGCACGCAATTCTTCTTCATCAAAACGTCCTTTTGCCTTCCGTAACTTATCGACAAGCAGAGTCTTCAAGCTATTGAACAGTGCATCCATCCGCTGACGAATTACCGTAGCATCTTCTTTCAACAACACCTCATGCTTACCAACAGATACTGCACGAGAGCCTTCCCACAATGTTCCACTATTCAACTTTTGCTTAAATTCCCGATACCCCAACTCAGCAAAGCGCTCTTCCCACAGTTTTTCCAGACGTGCTGTGTACACGTCTTCCGTACCTTCCACTTTAGTAAGATAATCCTTGAATTCACGAATAAAAACATCGCCTGTCTTATCCTGAATATATCCTTCCGTCAATAGATTCTGCGGACTGACCTCCAACAACTTCTTTCCGTAACGATGGCTTAAATCATCTTCCAACCATAATAAAGCTGTCTTAATCAACTGTCCCAATTCTGCCTCGTATTCCAGCTTGTTTTTCATTCGCGGCAATTTCACCACAAATTCGAAGTCGGACAAAGACACCAGCATTTCCTGCTTTTCGCCTTTCATCCGATATACTTCCATCAGCTTTTTCAGTATCAACGCCAACTGCTCTTGTGCTATATTACCCGCCATATGCAGGCGTTTCATATAATAAAAGTCACGTTCATGATAATCCGTTGCCGAAACTCCATGAATATCCGTATCACGCGCCGCACGTCCTATCTCCTGTATATAATCGACAAAAGTGCTGGAAGGTGCCACATGATATACCCGGTCAATGTCGCTGATATCCACACCCATACCGAATGCCTTTGTAGCTACAATCATACGCTTCTCTCCTTCCTTGAACTCCTGTACAATTGCTGCTTTCTGTTCCTTGTCCTTCTTGCCATAGTAAGAAGCTACCAAACGCCAATCAGCAGGTTGCACCCACGTCTTCAGACGCATATCGATGCCACCCGCAAAAGGATAATAAAGAATCGTCTTATACCCGTCGAGGAAATCATCTACACGACCCGCCACTACACGTTGCTTGGCTTTATCGTACGTTTCGCCTTCTTCTATTTCCATCTGCCGAATATCGAATCCGATATTCCTGCGTTTCACCGTACCTGCATAAAGCACACACGGCTCCATTTGCAACGAACGAATCGTTTCGAACACCATATCGTTGCCTCCCTTCGGGTTCCAAACAGCAGTAGCCGTCAGCGCAAAAAGCGGAAACGCATAGCCCAGATTCTTCTTCAAACCCTGCAGATAACGTCCCAGGAACCAATAATCCACCCGGAACTCTTTACCCCAGGTAGTTACTGTATGAGCCTCATCCACTACAACCAAACCAATACGACGCTCACCTGCGAAGTGCTTGATATCATATGAAAGCAATAATTCCGGCGAAAGATAAAACAAATCGACCTCACCTTCACGCACCTGTCGATATACCTCATTCTTTTGCTCAGGCGATAAATCGGAAGAAGCATACGCTACGCGTGTGTATCCCAAATCTTGTAAACCTTCCACCTGATCCACAATCAGTGCCTTCAGAGGAGATACAACAATGGTAAGCAACCCGTATTCATTGCCCAAATAGATGCCAGGCAATTGGAACAATAAGGATTTTCCAGCCCCGGTAGGCGCTGTCAGCAGAATATTATCCACATCCGTTTCCCCATTCCGTGCCTTTTCCGCTTCAACAATGACACTTTCTATCAATTGCCCCTGCGAAACGTGGAGTGTCTCTTTCCCCTTGAATAAGTCGTCATACACTTCTAGGTCACGAAATTGTTCGTACCCGTAAGTCCCTTTTAACAGTGTATGCACCGCTTCCCGGCAATCTCCGGGCAAATGCCGTTCTTTCAATTCCGGCAAGCGGCGTACCGTTTCTTCTTGTGTTTCAGTCATAATGGAACAAATATAAAAAAGAGGCAATCCATTAATCTGTCGAAAACAGATTTTACGGACTACCTCTTTCTATGTGTTAACTACCTCGTATCCCCTTAGGTATGGCAAGGCTTAAAAAGCGTATCTAATACTCTTCTTCGTTAAAGAAGAAATCCTCTTTGCTCGGATAGTCGGGCCATATATCTTCGATGCTCTCATAAATATCGCCTTCATCTTCCATTTCCTGCAAATTTTCAATCACTTCAAGCGGAGCGCCCGAACGTATGGCATAATCGATTAATTCATCCTTGGTTGCCGGCCAGGGAGCATCTTCCAGTTTAGATGCTAATTCCAATGTCCAATACATAAGTTCTAAGTATTAAAATTGTGAATATTAAGTCCTACTTTCTATTTTTCGGCAAAAGTATAATAAAATCTCTCACTTACAACTATTATCCCAAAATATTTCATCTTTTTTCTCATCCAGATTGATTTTCCGTGACAAGACAAACAAATAATCGGACAAACGGTTCACATAAGCAAGTAATTCAGTAGCTACTTCGCATTGTTCAGCCAAGGCCAGGATACGTCGTTCAGCCCTGCGGCAAACTGTGCGGCAAACATGACAAACCGATGCTCCGCGACTGCCGCCCGGCAATATAAAAGCATGTAACGGGGGAAGCAGGTTATCAAGCCGATCTATTTCCCGTTCGATACGCTCTATCTCTTCCGGATGAATGACACTGGCACATTTCAAGTCCGTTTTTTCCAGATCGGTGGCCAGATTGGAACCCACTGCGAAAAGGCGATCCTGGATATGGCGTACAAGCATCCGATCCGCTTCATCGGACAAATAAGTGATAAGCACTCCCAAGTTAGCGTTCAACTCGTCTACTGTGCCGTATGCTTCCAGACGAACGTGGGTTTTAGGAACCCGGTTACCGCCTACCAACGAAGTGGTACCTTTATCACCGGTTTTAGTATATATTTTCATAAGCGATTGGTGTTTAGTGATTAGTGATTAGAGGTTAGTGGAGCGGTTAATCACTAATCACTACCCCCTAATCACTTATTCAAACGCCTAAAGATAATCAAAAGTTGACAATATAGTCTTGTTTTATCTTTGTTTTATCAAAGAATAGGATGCCAAGGTCATAAAGGTCGAATGTAATACCTACATGTTCATCCTGCTGCATGCGTTTCCAAAGAGCTTTCATCTGCGGAGTGTAGCAGATTCCTTCGACCACAAAAGCGGAGCTACGTACAGTGCGTGCAGCACAGATACGGAATACTTCCTCCACAAATTCCGGATGTCGGTAGTCGTGCAGATAGAGAAAGCCAACTGGTACTCCGGCTTCCAGAAATAGCTTGGAAAGTTCAGAAGCAGATGTATAGTCGGCCCCTTCCTTACCGGCTTTCAGATAAAGGGAAGAAGCAGCAAGAGTACCGGCATCTACTATCGTATCGGGCTGGATATTATTCACCAACCGGAACAAAAGGCGTTTCACCTTTTTCGACTCATACTTCCAACGCCCGTCTTTTTGAGGTGCTAACTTCTTTTGTTCTACCGCCAGGTCTTTATACTTATAATAAGGAGTATTTTCATAAATCACCTGTGTAATCAGGTTGAAAGCAAACGGAGAATGCACTCCGTAACCGCAACGATGACGAAAACGGCGCAACCAGATAAAAGGACGTTTCAGAGCTAATGTGATACGGTTCATAATACACAAATCTTTTATTGGCCACAAAGATAGATAAAATCGGAAGAATAGTTCGCCTTAACCGCTAAATGAACATCGCCTCCATCAAATCGGAAAATGAGGTTGAGCGCACTGATCCAATTGACGTAATGCGCTTTCAGCTCCAGCGTAGTAGTTGAGGGCCAGGCATAGCTACCCGCTACATAAAAAGGGCCTTCTATCCCGGTGAAACGTCCTTTGGCTTCGATAGAATATGGAGGATATGCATCTATTGAAGTCTTTTCCCACTGCTTGTAGCCAAATGGCAAGTTATATTCAAGCCCATCGGCCTGCGTCACGGTCATTATGACCTCTTTGGGTTTGAATTGAAGACGGAGCGACTGCCAGCCCAATTTATTCGGCTTAAGCATAATAGGTTTGTTCGCATACTGCCGGGCAAGAGGTGAGTTTGCTTTCCCTTGCGCCACCGGTAACTGATAAGAAGATTGCTTCTTCAACAAGCGTTTATAATCCTTTCCCGGCGTCAAAGGCTCATCGCCTACGGCAGGCAACAGACGATTCCAGACCAAGCGGCGTTGCGTGATTCCATCTATGATGCTACATTCGGTGATGACTACTACCATATCTTTATCCGGTATAATAAGCGCATATTGCCCTAAAGCACCGTCTACGCGAACCGCTCCCGGATATTCACAAAGCCACATATGATAACCATAACCATAGCCAAAGCTACCTGTATCGGATTGCTTAGCCATCATCAGGTCTACCCAGTCTGCCGGAAGCAACTGTTTGCCTTCCCACATACCACGGTTTAGCAGTAACTGTCCAAGCTTCGCCAGCGACTCACTTTGCAAGTACACTCCCCAGCCACCGGTATTGACGCCCTCGGGACTCACCTCCCAGGACACATCAGTGATGTGCATGGGGTCGAACAGTTTCAGACGGAGATAATCCAGTAATTTCATACCCGTCACCTTCTGTACGATGGCGGAAAGAATATACGAACTCATGGAATCATAATCAAAGTGTTCTCCGGGAGTCTTTATTTCTTTCCCCAGATAACCTCTGACCCAGTCTGTACGACCTTCACGCATCTTCCAGTCCGGGGTGACACCGGAGGTCATGTTCAGCAGATTCCGGACTGTCATAGCGGCAAGATTGGGGGAAATGCTATCGGGAAGTTGGTCGGGGAAAAAGGATGCGATCCGGTCTGTCAACCGCAAGCGGTTCTCGGAGATGGCGAGTCCGATGGCGGCACCGACAAAAGTCTTGGAGCAGGAAAACATCGTGTGCCGATACTCCGGGGCGAAGGGTTCGGGATACATCTCCGCGATCACTTTTCCGTGACGCAGCACCATTACACTGTGTATATCGGTCTTCGGCAAGGCCATCAGAGAGTCCATCAAAGCAATGAGCGCTCCGGAAGGGACCCCTTCGGCTTCGGGCGTCGAGCGTTCGAACTCACGTATCTGCGCACCAACCGTTGTCGACACCAGTAAGCAAAAAATGAGGAGAAATAAAGTAAGTTTGTTCTTCATATCTATATTGCATTATGCACTTACACATTAATTATGCGCAAAAGTAAGTCATTCAAATAGGCAAGACAAATCTTCGGAACACTATTTAGTTAAGTTTCACGGAAGGGGAAAAGGGATTCCCCCTCTTCCCCCCAATCCACCTACTTATCCCAACGGATCATCTTCAATACCGCCATCACCAGAATCACCTCCGCCCGGCTTTACGACCGTATCTTTAGCCACAGTCCCCTTACCAAACTCCAGCCTTTCCACACTTGCCTTACCAAGCATATCCTTAAAATAGCTTCCCGGATAGAAAATGATTTTTCGACGATATACCGTATTAGCATCCACATCTCCCGCTCCCGCCTGACTTTTCGCGTTCAGTCCGGGACGGAAACAGCCGAAGTCTCCCAACTGCACGGAATATCCTTTATCCAAATCCATATTCAGGGTATCTATCAACCCGTCAATTACCATCTTCACCACACCACGCGGTGCCATACTCACCTTCTGCACTTCTTCACAGAGCTTATCAAATTTCACCAAGCCCAACACTTTGGTTTGAGCTACAAATTTCTCAGTATTAGTCTTATCAAAACCAAACACCACCTTCTTTACTTCATACTTAATTGCCATAATCTTTGTTGTTTTAATGATTAATAATATGATTCATTTTCTTTTATCTCATCCCAAAGCACGAAGTCTTTTTACTGTGAGGCCTCAACAGACAGACGTTCTGTTTCTCAGATTCGATGTTGCAAAGTTAGGGTGAGAAGTATGAGAAAGCAAGAAAACAGCATCTACCAAGCAATTTTATAAAGCATTAATAAACAACACATTATCAAAAGGCAATCTCTACAACGGATGAAATGAAAAGGAAACTATAAAAAACAGAAAAGTAGAAGATTAGATAGTAATCTCTACAAACCTGAACCCTAAAGGATTGAAAATGAGAGTAAGGGATTTAAAGCATCTCTACAAACAAAGTAGATTTCGCAAAAAAAGAAAGGAGCCCATCGACTCCTTTCCCATCAGACAATCTCTTTCGGTTTATAACCTTCGGACTTTAAGCCCCGAAAGAACCGGCTTGCCTTGCAACGGCGTAAAACGTATATCAATACATCCATCATTATTGTTCACTATATAGCGTCGACGGCATGCGTTGAGATAACGGTTGTTATCGGCCGGAGAGAAATTCTGTTCCACAACCTCACCGCAAATGGTGATGTCGAACCGCTTGGACACGGCACTTGCCCGTTCATCTCCCTTGCCAAGCAGATTGGCCTGCTGCCGGGCCGGTCGGCTAACATCCGCCATCAACAGTTCCACCTCATAGGTTCCGGCAGGAGCGTCAATCTTATACTCCGTTATATCCTCCATCCATGTCTGATAGACTGGTCCATCTACAGTATTATAAATTTCAGAGGTAGTGCTGCGCCCCTTACCGTTCACGTACCCCCATTCCCCGGCAGTATAAGGACGATCCGGTAACCATGTCAAGTGACTGACATCTGAAATGAAATAACAATTGCTGCCAACGTTTACTGCAAGTTCGTCCCCTTGATGCAAGTCGGGGAAAAGAGCGAGCGTCATCATCATCACATCTTCCACAAGAACGCCGTTCCTATAACCTCTGGCCACCAACGAAGAATTTCCTTCCGGCAACTTTACACGAAATATAGTATTATAATTGGACGTGCACTGCTTGCCGCAAGAAGCACCGTTCAGAATAAGCTCCACCTCATCCAGATTGGTATAAATCTTGATGGGATGTTCTTCTCCGGCTTTTCCTGTCCGCAATGCCCAATCACGGCTTGCTATATGCAACACCGGCACATCCTTACGCCACATAGCCTTAAAATAATAAGCTATATCTTTCGGAGTCCGGTCATTATAGAAAAGCCCCTTATTGTTGACACGAGGCATAGATTCCTGGCGGGCGGCCACATTGAAATCGACGTACCCCCAATAAGCACATCCGGCAATGTAGTCATTATTTTCAATATAGGGCAGATAGTGCTCGATATATTCCTGCTGATATTCCATACTGAAATCGAATGGACGACCCTTAACCGAGTGAATACGTTTGTCTGAACCCGCCCCCCATTCGCTCACAATAATGGGACGATGTGGATAACGAGCGTGCTGATCTTCCAACCACTGTTCAAAATGAGGTAACTCACCAAAATACCATCCCTGATAGAGATTCCATCCGGCCACGTCTCCCAGTGCAAGTCCAATCGTGTTGTAAAGATCAGAACCGTGGAATGCCATGACGCTCACACGCGAAGAATCCTCTTCTTTCAAACGTTTTTCCAACCTCTGCGCCAGCTTAACAGTACGATCTCTTACTGCAGGCCACTCCGGTTTATCCGGTGTAGGAGCAATCAGTAATATTTCATTCATATATCCCCACGCCATGATACAGGGATGGTTGTAATGTTGCCGAATCATCTCCACCAGGTTCATCTCACAATGGTCATCATATCCCGGGGTATCGGGGACGATGTCGATAATGGGAATCTCCTCCCAAGCCAGCAAGCCCAGTTCATCACATGCATCCAGCAAAGCGTCATCCTGCGGATAATGGGATATACGGATAAAATTGCATCCTATTTCTTTTATCTGCCTTATGTCACGGCGGTTCACTTCGTCGTCTATAGCCACTCCTACAGGTGCCTGGTCCTGATGGCGGTTCACCCCACGCAGCTTATAAGGTTTCCCATTCAGACTGAATCCCTTGTCTGCATCAAACGAAAACCATCTGAAACCTATCTTATTAGAAATCTCATCCAAGACTTCACCGGTTTTGGCATTCACAATGGCGGTAACAACGCGATACAGTGTCGGCATTTCCGGTGTCCACAATTGAGGATTGTCTATTACATCAGATTTATATTCCACAGTTGCTGTTTCTCCCGCCTTCAGTGAAAAAGGCTGTGCATTCGTCTGAAGCAGTTTTCCCTGGGCGTCATAAATGCGGTTTTGCATCTTCAGACGTATCCTTGAGTCGGCATCATTAGTCACCTCCGCTTTTACCTGCACTACTCCTTCTCGTTCGTTGGCAACGGGGGTACTGACAAATACACCGGTCGACCCGTAGTTCGCCATGTTGAAATGCTGTTCCGGAGTGGTTATAAGCCACACATCCCGGTAGATTCCTCCCCAGAAAGTGAAGTCCGCCCAAAGCGGCGTAATGTCTCGTCGAGCATTATCAACAGTAATTTCTATCTCATTGTTCTCCCTTATAAGCCCGGTAACATCCAGAATGAAAGCCGAATACCCCCCGGCATGACTACCAGCCACCTGTCCGTTGACTTTTACGTCGGCAGCTTTACTGGCGGCATCTATTTTCAGATAATAACGTTTAGTGGGGGCTATCTCTGGGAGTGACAACTTTTTGCGATATTCACCCTTACCTTGATAATAATTTCTTTGAGAATAGGCATCGAGATTAAATGTATGGGGCAGATTGATGGGCTGCCACCGTGTTTCTCCATCCTTACGGAAGTCCCAACCATCATTAATGGTTTTCATCATCCTTTGCGCCGAGGCAGAGAAAGTGAAAAAAGCCAGGCTTACCAGAATCAGGAAAGCCTTTCTTGTCAAAAGACATAAAGCGATATGCATGTTCATAATTGATATTCAAATAATCAAAAAACAGACTAGTTCTCATCAGCCACCGCTTCTTCCCAGGTTTCCCATTTCTCCACATTGGGGTCATATCCGTCGTAACCCGGATTTTGGCTAAGTTTTCCCAAGCGATTGGCGTCAATGGCCTTTTGAGGAATAGGCCAGTTAATATTGTGCTTGCCCATGGTATACTTGCGACCTCTGATATTGGCTCCAGTATCCTTATTATAATAGTTGTTGTAGTTAGTGATACGGTGAAACCAGAAGCTGTCCTCATGCAAGTACTCTTTATCATAAGTTTTGCCTTCATTATCGGGTTTGCCGCTGAGAGCAAGGCAATAAGAGATACGACTCAGTTCAGTGAAACGCCACTCTTCCATGTAAAGCTCACGGGCACGTTCATCCACGATGTCATCAATATCAACCGTAGTATAAAGTTGCTGACATTTAGCACGTTTACGCACAGCATTGACATCATCTACAGCAGTAGCATCTCCCAGATAATATTTGGCTTCGGCACGGAGCAGATAAGTTTCCGCGAGCCGATAGCAGTAAAAGTCAGCATAGCCACCACCATTGTATTGATTGGCAGAAGGCGTTTCATCTTCGGGAGATTCGGACCAAACCTTATAATGGGGCCAATCAAACCAGCACCGAATTGTATCGGAACAGAGCACTTGGGTGCCACCATCCTCGTCGACCCAACTGAAACGGACATTTTCTCCGTGATATTTAGTGTTCGGACGGTTATATCTCAAATCTTCCATACGCACCCAGTTGCCTACAGTATGACTATGGCGCAGGTCCCCCTCATCATTCACCCCATTAACATACCACAGAGAGTTTTCGGCAAAGTAAGTGGGACGTACAACTGCCTGCCCGCGTCCGAAAGCACGGTTGAAATCCAAATTATCTTTATAATCCGGATTGTTCAAAGCAAAGTTATCCACAGCTCTCACATTATCGGGAGTTTTAATCTCATCAGCATTCCATCTGGGAACCAAGTTACGCATAGTACGGGTGCGAATACCTGAATCAGTGCCGTAACGGTTGGGCAGAACAAGGATGGCCTCTTTGTTAGCGGCAATAGCTTTGTTTCCACCTTGGTGTAAATTCCAAATAACATTGTTGGTAATATTCCATGTTTTAGGATTAGGATTGGAAAAAGTCCCGAACTCATCCTGCATCAATGAGTAGCCTGACTGATCGATGAGGATATCGGCTTGTTCCTTAGCTTTCTGAAAATCACCGTTAGCAAGGTAACATTTAATAAGCAATTGGCGGCATGCCCCTTTGTTGATCATACCGATGTAAGTCATATCCTTTTGGTCGGGAACATTCTGTACAGCAAACTCCATATCTTGCACCATACGCTTGATGATGGCCTCGCGCTTGGTGCTTTTATAGTCTTGCTTGGGAGACTCTATAATTTTAGAAACAAAAGGTACGTCACCGAATTGGAAACAAAGATTCATATACCGGTAAGCACGATGAAAATAGGCACGCCCGAGAAATTCATTCCTGGTGGTTTCATCCAATCCCTCCACCTTATCAATATAGCTGATAACAGTATTGGCATACTTAATGCCGTTGTAAGTCTCCCCCCAAAAGATGACCAGACGATTCTGGTCAAAATTATACCAACCGTCAGTAGGTGTAAAACGTTCGTTTATGTCACAGAAAGCAAGTTGGTCATCCGTTTTGCCGGCTACCGTCAAATCAGAAAAAAGATACTCACTCATCAAAGGCAACATCAAGTCACAAGCTTCCGTATTTGTCCAATAAGCACGAAGTGCCTTGTCTGCCGAAGCTAAAGCAGCATTCAGACCATCCACCGTATTGAATGTTACAGTCGGTTCGTAAAGAGAGAGGGGATCCGGTTTCAGGAAATCATCGGAACATCCTGTAAAAAGCGCAGATACGCATGTAATCCCCAGCAACAATTTGAATTGATTTATATAGTTTTTCATATTTCTTTCTTTTTAAAATGTTAAGTTTATACCCAAAGAGTAAGTTCGCGGTGCAATATCTCCGGTTTCAGGATCTCCATATTCCCATTCCTTGCTCCAAGTAGCCACATTGCGTACGGTAGCAAATATTTTGGCATTCTGAATCTTAAACCGAGACAAGAGTTCTGCCGGAACATTATAGGCTACAGAGACATTCTCCAGGCGAATAAACGAACGGTCAACGACTCTGCTTGGCGCTGCAAGTCCCGTAGGTCCCTGGGCTGAAAGGCGGGCATATGTATTGGAAGAATTATCCACCGTCCAATATTTCTTGGTATAAATATTCTGGCAGTTGGTAATCTGCGAATAATTATTGTCATTGTTCAGATAATTACTGTCCAGACTCTTGTGTCCCATGTAAGAGTAGAGATTGAAAGAAAAACTCCAGTTCTTATAAAGTATGAAGCTGTTTCGCATGGACCAATGGATAGGAGGCGTAGTCTCACCCAAAAAACGCTTATCGTTATTGTTGTATACAGCAGTAGTAGTTCCATCTGCATTCTTACGGTCATCCGCAGTGTAATGATTGGCAACTTTCGGATCACCGGGTTTTTGTCCATACTTAGCGGCTTCTTCCACTTCATTCACCTGCCAGATATCGGTCACTTCATAATCCCAGATGGCACTGATGGGATGGCCTATGAACCATTTGTTGTCCACATCATCCTTTTCCTTAGTAATAGTGTTGCCGGCTGCATCCACGATGGTTTCATATTCGCCATACAGTTTCTTGATTTCATTTTTGTTACGGGAGAAAGAGAAAGAAGTATTCCATTCAAAGTTTTTTGTTTCAATGTTGCGCGTATTGAGTGAAATTTCAAAGCCCCGGTTTTCCACTCGTCCCAAATTGGTGGTAATGGAAGCGAATCCTGTAAAATCAGGTAACGACTGGTTCATAATCATGTCCGTAGTGGGCATTATGTAGTATTCCAAGCTAGCATTGATACGTCCTCTCAGGAAACTGAGATCTAAACCGACATTCCAGGAGGTAGTCTTCTCCCACTGCAAACCGGTATTTGGCAGACGGTCTACAAAAAGATATTTCATATCCAGCAGTGTGCCTGTAGTAGAATTTATGTATCCTTGCGAATACATTCCCAGTGCCAGGTTGGCCAATGCAATATAAGAGTTCGCCAAGCTCCGGTTACCGTTCTGTCCGAAAGAGACACGTAATTTACCGGACTCCAGAATATCTCCCCACTTCCAGAAGTCCTCATTGGTGAACGTCCACGCTAGTGCTCCGGAAAGGAAATTGGCATACGGATTGGTCGTACCAAAAGCGGAATATCCGTCACGACGGAAAGAGAATGTACCCATATACTTATCATCATACGAATAGAACAGGCGTGCCAGATAGCCGCAAGCCGTCTCACGATTATCGGTAGAACGGAATTCACTCAAATTCTTGTCCCCATTGGCTGTACCGTGAAAACCCAATGCTTCAGAGGGCAGGATATTGCGTGCTTGAATACGATCCGCCCACGACTGACGCTCTTCGGCTTCCTGCACCAAAGTCAGAATGGTATGATGCTTCTTAGCAAAAGTATAATCCCATGTGATAGTGTTATTCAGTGACCAGTCAAAGCGCTTGCTTTGTTCACGGTTCACGCGGTCTTCTGTTTCGGCCTGCCAGTCAGGATGTTCCGATGACCTATAGTAACGGTCATAGAAATATTGCAGACGCGGTGCCGCATTAAATGAATAAGTGATGCCGAAAGGCAACGTCAACTTGGCTGTCAGAATGGTGTTCAGTACGGTAAATCCCTTTTCCAAATCAAGATACTGACGGTCAAAATCAAAATTATATCCTTTCCAATAGGCATTCTCTCCTTGAGGATGCGCCACAAGCTCCCCAGCTTCGTTATAAGGAGAGGTAAAAGGGCTGTTACTTGTTATCTGCCTGTACCAGTCTACGGCAATGTCACCGTCCGAACGGTTCTGGAAATTGACGTTAGCTCCCACACTGAACCAGTCCGTCACTTTGGCATCCAACTTCATGTTGGCACGAATAGCGTTATACTCGTTTCCACGTACTATGCCTTCGTTGGAGAGGTATCCCAATGAGAGGTAATAGTTCACTCTTTCAGTCATTCCGCTGATGCTGACATTATAGTCCTGGTTCAATCCCGTTTGGAAAGAATGGTCATACCAGTCAAAGGTTTTTCCGGAGAGGAAGTTGGCAAGCGTCACTTCACTCGCATTAAGTCCAATACGTCTTGCCCAGATTTCATCACTGCTCATACCGGCATCCTGAGTTGTCTGGTTTCTCCATGCATCCATAGTAAGTCCATACTTTCCCAAGTTAGCATCTGTCGGACGGTCAAAATATCCCGCAGGCCGGCCTCCTGTCTGATAAGCCTCATATTTTCCGGTAGATGGATTTACCCCATACGTATCTGTCGTATAAAAATCCCTACGATAGTTCAGATACCCATCCGCATCGTATACCTTCCGCCCATCTGCCCTGGCAGTCCACCCGATGTTAGCACTGAAACTGATCACCGGCTTCTCTGATTTCCCTTTCTTGGTCGTCACGATAACAACACCATTGGCCGCCTTCGCACCATACACGGCAGCCGATGAAGCATCTTTCAGCACATCTATCTGCGCTATATCATTGGGATTAATTTCGGAGAGTTCACCATAAAACATCATGCCATCCAGAATGATGAGCGGGTCATTATGACCTCCGTCAGAATATACGGAACGTTGGCCGCGTATACTCATGGATCCGCCTCCTTTAGCCGATTTATCGAAACCTACATTCAAACCGGCAGTTCCACGCAATACGTCTTGCACAGTCTTAGGAGCCTCATTTGCCAATGCATCCGGACGAACTTGAGTTACTGAACCCGTAAGGTCTTTCTTACGCATCGTGCCATATCCTATCACTACAACCTCATCCAGCATCTCAGAGTCTTCCAGCAATTCAACAGTCATCGTTGTTTTGTCCGAGGACAGAAGAATCTCCTGCGTCTTATAACCTATATAAGAGACAACCAATGTCTCTCCTTTCGACGCTTTAATCGAGAAGTTACCGTCAATATCCGTCACCGTTCCATTAGCACTTCCCTTCAGCAAGATTGTAACTCCAATCAACGGTTCCTTTTTACTATCCAACACTCTGCCCGTAATGGCAAGCTGTTGGGCATACCCGCTTACAACTCCTATAAACAGGAGAGCAAACCACATCAAAAATCTGTGTTTTTCCATATCATTAAATTATTAAATAAAAAAATAGTTATTCTGTCATTCCGAAAACAAATCCCATTCCCCTAAATAATCTTATAAATAACCATCCCCATACTTTTTTTCCCGTCTCTTCCACAATCAGCCTTTTCCCAAAAAGATGTGGCAAAGATGTGGAGAATGAAATGGAATCACGCCCCAAATATACCCAGAGAAGGGATAAAATTTGCTCTGAGTAATTTTTATACCTAGATTGAGCAAAAAAGCTTCCCTATATTATTTACCCGTTTACTCAAATCTCCCTATATTTGCACAACCCCTTTAAATGAAATGTTAATCTTGACTACGATGAAAACTCATATTCCTAAATTTCTCATTTGCTGCCTGTTCTGTTTGCTGTCCGGCGTCCCTCTCCATGCACAACAAATGATTGTCAATCCCATGCCTTTTTTAGACAAACTGCCTGTCAACTCCATTTTCAATCTGTATCAAGACCGACAAGGCTTCTTCTGGCTGGGAACCGCATACGGGCTGGAACGTTATGACGGCTATGATATCCAGCCTTTCATAAACAACTATAAAAATCCTCATAAACTTACCCACAACGATATCCGGTGTTTCGCCGAAGACGATAATTACTTATGGGTAGGAACAGTACAAGGCATCAACTTAGTGGACAAAAGTACTTATCAAATCACCTCATTTCCCGACTCTGCCCTACAGACAAGAGAAATAAGAGATCTCATCTGCGACCAAAAAGGTAACATTTGGGTAGCAGCCGGCAAAAAACTGTTCAGATGCAACGCCCGCCTCGGTGTATTAAAAGAATATACATTAGCAAACGATCCGAATACATTCTTCGAAGATAGAAACGGCGACCTATGGTTTCTGACCTGGAACGGGGATATATTGAAATACAATGACCGGGACGATTCCTTTATGCAATATGCCCACATGGACAACAGCAATCCCTACCGGATGATACAAGACCATCAGGGACGATATTGGATTGCAACCTGGGGACAAGGAATCTGGCGTTTCGACCCGTCCTCCCCTGACAGAAAGAAGATATTGCAACGTCAGTCTATCGTCAACCCCATCCGTCATTCACCAGAACAGGTGTTCTTCGACATTGTACAAGACGACATGTACGGCTATCTATGGGCATTATCCCATTTCAGGCTCTATGTTTTCCGCATAAACGAACAGAATGAACTGGAAGAAGTGAATATCAATGCTATAAAGGACATCAATAACCCCATAGACCAATACAAAACATACAGCCGGATCATCAAAGACCAATCCGGCAATTTATGGTTAGGAGCTTACGATCAAGGCTACACAATAACCTTTGAGAAAGCTGAAATAATCAACCATACGATGGAAAATATCAAAAAGAGGCTAGGCGTAGATGCCAATGTCTTATACTTCAACAAAGACTCAAAAGGTACCATTTGGTTCGACCAGTCACGTTACGGTCTCTGCCTTTTCGATGAACAGACAGGAAAGATTACTTATGGAAACAATGCGGATGCTTTATATTCATTAGTCGTGACCTCTATCGTACCGTCGCAGAAAGAAGATGTTGTATGGCTGGGCGGACGCAATGATTTTTCTTCCCATATATGGAAAGCGACAAAAGAACAAATGCACATCTCCATTTTAGAAGAATATGACCTAAAGGAAGTCGTTGCCGATCCGGGCAGTATAACCCAACTGGTAGAAGATGATCATGGCAACATCTGGATTGGAACCACCTCGCGGTTGTTCTTCAAACAAGCCGGTTCAAAAAAGATTGCGGAACTGTCTTTTGATATCTCTCACATATCCGATATGTCCAAAGACAGTAAAGGAAATGTGTGGATCGCCTCCCGGGATGCCATTTACCAAATGGCTTATGAGAACAAGCCTATACTACTGAAACATTACCCCAAAGAATCAATGCCGTTATCCGACGTCCCGATAGTGAATATCTGTGCCAATGCTCGTGACGTCTGGTTTTCCACTTCATTAGGACGGCTACTCCGGTTTGATTCAAGCGAAGAAAAAATGACGGACGAAACCGAAGCCTGCGGACTGACAGGCGACAACATTCTAAAAATTCTACTATACAAAGATAAGATATGGATAGTATGTGACAAATACATAATCCGCCACCATCCGGCAACCAAAGAAAATACTGCTTATTTCGTCAATGACCCCAATATCTTCGTCTCCTCCTTCCGACATAGCGCAGCTTTCGTCGATGAGGAAGGTTGCCTGTACGCCGGAGGACATAACGGCTTCATCAAAATATTACCGGACAGGCAAAATACAAACAATAAACGTACCGGACAGGTACTTATCACTGACGTAAAGTCCGATAACCGCTCTGTCTTATTTTCACCTGCCGGTTCGGAAACAGGCAATTCCGTGCACAAAATAACACTTTCACCTGAAACACGGAATATTGAAATCCTATTTTCAGCCCTTTCATATACCTCCGGACGAAGAATCAAGTATGCCTATCAACTGGAAGGCGCAGATAAAAAATGGACCTACATAGACAACGGGAAACACTCCGCATTCTACAACTACCTCGGCAAAGGAGAATATACTTTCCGCCTGAAAGCCACCGACCCGTACGGCAACTGGATGGAGGAAGAACAACAGTTGCTTATCCGGCGCCTTCCCGCCTGGTATGAAACATGGTATGCCTATTCATTCTACACTCTTTTCATCGTGTGTATCATCTGCCTGCTATTTTATGCCTACACCAAGCGCATGGAGAAGAAAAACAAGTTGAAGCTCCAAGAAGAACTCACCCAAATCAAACTGAATTATTTCACCAACATCTCCCATGAGCTCCTCACCCCGCTTACCATCATTTCTTGTGTAGCCGATGATCTAGAAGAAAATAAAGAAAGCTCGGAAAGACAGGTGGAAATACTGCGTTCCAATGCCAACCGACTGAAACGGCTACTGCAACAGATCCTGGACTTCCGGAAAGTGGAAAGCAGAAAAATGGAAATAAGTGCAAGCAAAAGCAATCTGTCTTCTTTTGTTTCGGGCATCGTGGCGTCTAATTTTCAGTCGTTAGCCCACCAGAAAAGCATCTCCCTGTCCACCCGGATAGACGATGGCATTTGGGGATATATGGATATCGACAAGTTTGACAAGATATTGTTCAACCTGCTTTCCAACGCCATCAAATATACGCCGGAGCATAAAAAAATAAACGTAAGCCTGTCTGCCATATATAAGGAGGGATGCAGATTCCTGGTACTTAACGTAGAAGATGAGGGCATAGGAATAGCTGAAAAGGATATAAAACATATCTTCACCAAGTTTTATAACAATAAGAATCACCCGGGATGCCAGTCAAACGGAATCGGCCTGTCGTTGACCAAAGAACTGGTAACCCTGCACCACGGAACTATCGAAGTCAGCAGTGAACCGGGCAAAGGTTCGGTTTTTACCGTAGAAATACCGATAGACAGAGAAGTATACAGCGAACGGGAAATAGCAGAGTCTTCTCTCCTTACAGTTCAAGAAGAAGAAACAGATACATTCATTCCTGATGAAAAACCTTGTATTTTATTCATAGACGATAACAAAGACTTGCGGGAACTCATACAGCATATCCTCAGTAAGAAATATCAAATCTTCATTGCAGAGAACGCTTTGCAAGGACTCGAATTGCTTAAGAACACTCCGGTAGACATCATTATCTGCGATATCATGATGCCTCAGATGAACGGTCTGGAATTTTGCCAGCAAATAAAAGGAGACATACAAACAAACCATATCCCCATCATCATGCTCACAGCCAAAAATGCAGTGGACGACCAAATAGAATGTTACAAAGCCGGAGCAGAAAGCTATATTGCCAAACCTTTTGAAATGAAAATACTACAGGCACGAATAGATAACCTACTTCAATCACGTGAACAATCCCGGCAAAGTTTCCGTTCAAAAATGGAGATAAACATTTCCAATTTAAATTATCAAACCAGCGACGAAGAATTTTTGAACAATGCCATGCAATGTGTGGAACGGCACATTCAGGAATCCGAATTTGACACAGTACAAATGGCAAACGAGCTTCACATCTCCCGCTCTACCTTAAGCCGGAAATGCAAGGTAATCAGCGGGTGCACTCCTTTGGAATTTATACGAAATATCAAGTTAAAATACGCCTGTGCCTTATTGAAGAAGAAAACAATAAGCATCTCCGAAGTGGCTTATGCCACCGGTTTCTCATCGCCCAAATATTTTACTAAATGCTTCAAGGAAGAATTCGGTATGACGCCAACAGAGTATCAAAGTCAATAAAAAGAAAGTGAGCATTCTATGTTTCTACTCGGAAAAAAGACTCCGCTTTTTAATATAAAGAGTACCGGAACTTTATTTCTGCATCCCCTTCATATACACCACATTCCTCCCCGCTCCACATCTTATCAGTAATCCATCCTCAATAAACAAGTTCAAATCCGTAACCGCCTGTTTCACACTGCGTCCTGTCAGACGGGCATATTGTGCACGGTTGATGCAAGGCTGTTCCTGCTGCAAGTATTCATCAAGTAACCGGAAACGTTGCTCTACGGACAGAAGCGGCGTAAAAGACTCGGACTTGGACGACGACTGCGGATGGCGTTCCAACCGTATCTTTTTATTCAATTCTTTATAGAATTCCTTGCCTAGACGAAAATTCAAGCCGCGAAGCGTCACCGAAGCAGCACGCAGTTCTTTCTTTTCCATCACTTCGCGCCGGCAATTCAGCGAAGGGGTGAAATAGCCAAGTTCGCCAAATTCCACTGTCCAGCCATCAGCAAGGCAGTCGCGCAACTCGTCCATAAAGGACGCCATCGCACCCTCCAACAGGCTGCGACTGATGCCGGTAAAAAGGTGGACACGATTTAGAAATTCTTTCCGTTCAATAGTTCCTTTAGGTATAAAACGGGCATAAAGGGGTTGCTGCTCACCGGTTTGGCGAATGTCAGGCTTCTCAAGGAGGTCATAATATGCACTCATCTGTATATTTTTTATGGGTACCCCACATAAAAAACATGAAGTGCCGGAATTAAATTATCACACCGCTATTTTTAACTCTTTTCCCTACGGTGGCTAAAGAAAATCGCAGTGAACACTTATTCTTTCCATCATGGAGAAAGTTTCTTTCCACCACGGGGATTCTTTCTTTCCTCCATGGTGGAAAGAAAGAATCCCCGTGGTGGAAAGAATAAGCATTCGCATGCAAATGTACTAATATCAGGCAATGAAAACAATAAAAGAGCCTAAGAAAAATATTAATCGACCGCTAAACGCTTTTCCACGGCAGAAACATCAGTTGTTTCATGATATTGATACACTCTGCTGCTTCCCGTCATACTTCACTGTCACCCCCTTAGCCTTCGCGTCAAAAGGTTGTGGTTTATCCTTACTTACCCTTACAACGTTGAATGTACGTTCTTTCAACATACCGGGAAACTCTCCTGCACGGTCACCGATAGTCAGAGTGCCCTCTGCATCATTGTAAATAAATGGGATGATGGCATACTGTCCTTTTTCATAATTGTAATTCACACCTTCGTCCTCATACAAAGTGAACTCACCATCTTTACCCGCATATACATATAGCGTAATTTCCTCCGCAGGTTTCTCATCACTATACTGCATTTCCGGTCCGTAAGGTACAATAGCCCCTTCGCGCACATAGAGGGGCATACGTTCATAAGGAGCATCCACTTTCAGCCGCCCGCCACCGGAGATGTACTTACCAGTATAGAAATCATACCAACCGCAAGTTGCCGGGAAATAGACTTCCCGATTGCGTGCACCATACTCATACACCGGAGCTGCCATCAACGCTGGACCGAACATAAACTGGTCACTGATATTGTTCACCTTTGTGTCTGCCGTGAAATCCATTACCAGCGGACGCATAATCGTATAGTCATCAAAATAAGTCATTCCCGCCAATGAATAGATATAAGGCATCATCGTATAGCGCAACTTCGTATAATACATTATAGAATTATAGGCCGGATGGTCTTCGGGAGCTATATGCCACACCTCACGAAACGGATACTGTCCGTGCGCACGGAACAACGGGCAGAATGCGCCAAACTGATACCAACGCGTATTCAACTCACGCCATTCCTTATAGTCCGCATTCTCTTTTCCGGTCTTGTTGAACTCCTTTTGTCCGTCTTCATAGCGTTTTTCTACGCAAAATCCACCAATATCCATTGTCCAGTAAGGAATACCGCTTACTGCAAAGTTCAGTCCGGCAGAAATCTGTGCCTTCATATCTTCCCAACGGGTAGCAATATCTCCACTCCACGTCGCGGTAGAGTAGCGTTGCAATCCGGCAAATCCCGAACGGGTCAGCAAGAATACACGCTTATCATTGTCTGCGGCACGTTGTCCGTCATAAATAGCCTCAGCATTCATCAGCGCATACGCATTGAAATATTGGTCGGACGGACCGAGAGCAGTCGGACCGCACAAGGCTTTTCGATAAGCCAAATCCGTACAGTCGCGCACATTCGGTTCACTGGCATCCATCCACCAGGCATCGATTCCGAGCGGGTAAAGGTGATCTTCCATCTGTTTCCAGAACAACTTCCGTGCACCTTCAGCATAAGCATCATAGAAAGAGCCTATGTATCCGGGGCCAATCCAGTCGCGGATACTGTCTTTAACGGCCTGCTGATACATCCACCCCTTTTCATTAAACTCTTTATAATGTTCCGTAGTCCTATAGAACTTCGGCCAAACGGAAATCATCATCTTAGCATTCATGGCATGAATGGAATCTACCATCCCTTTCGGATCAGGGAAACGAGCTTTGTCAAACTCATGGCTACCCCAGGCATTTTCCGGCCAGTAGCTCCAGTCGAGCACAATATTATCAATAGGAATCTGACGTTTGCGGAATTCCCTCAAAACATCCAGTATTTCTTCCTGCGTCTTATAACGTTCACGGCTCTGCCAGTATCCCATCGCCCACTTCGGCATGATCTGCGATTTCCCGGTCAAGGTGCGGTATCCACTGATAACCTCGTCCATATCCTCACCATAAACAAAATAATAATTGATCTCATTCTGCATTTCTCCCCACCACGACTGTTTGTTCTGTTCTTCAACAGATACAGGAGACAATGCACGCAAACCACAATAGGATACATATCCGTCAGGAGTCCATTCAATTTTCAATGGAACGCGTTTACCAGCCTTCAAATCTACGGCAAACTTATAACTATTAGGGTTCCAAGCCGTACGCCAACGTTCGGGAACCACCAGTTCACCGTCAATATATACCTTCATGTATCCTGCATAATAAAGGATGAAACGGAATTCTCCACTCTCCATCGGCTCTATTTCTCCTTCGTAAGTCACCTGTGATCCCATAAAGGGAAATTCTTCGGGAAGATTCACCACCTTAGACAAATCCTCCGACTTCAAATGCTCAAAATAGATAGAATCTTCCCTCCGCACCAGTGTTTCTGCCTTTGATTGCCGGGCAGGCACGTACGTTCCTGTCAAAGCACCTTCCTTCCCCTGCTTGTCATAGAGCTTGAAGATCGTACTCAACTGTGAATAATCACGCGGATCACCAAAACGGCAAAGCGAATAACTATCCCACAAGATGCCATAGTTTTTATTGGAAACAATGAAAGGCACAGAAACTTTTGTATTGTACTGAAAAAGTTCCTCGTTCTTTCCTTTATAATTAAATTCATCAGCCTGATGCTGTCCCAGTCCGTAGAACGCCTCATCATCGGACGACCGGAACACCTGGCGCACCGTATATGCCTTTGTCCCCTGCACTTCAATAGGTCGGAAACTCCGTCCCTTCTCTTCTTCCACCAGAATCAAATTGCCGGAAACATCGGTAAAGCATACTTCACCCGTAACTTTGGATACAATGGCGCACACCTGTGAGGTTTTTACTGAAACGGCATCTTCACTTTCTTCCACGCTGAAGTCCATCTTATCTTTTTTGGGCACAATAATCAGACTTTCTGCCTTTGAAAAGCTCTTTTCGGGAGTGGCCGACACATGAATCAGCTTCTCTCCCACAACTTCAACCTTCACCTTTCGCACATCCGTTGGTTGCTGTTGTTCTACATTTACAATAATGCCATTACCCGTCTTCTCATACCCATTTCCGGAGCATGCCATCAGTATCCATCCTGCGAATAAACAAACTGAAATATTTTTCAATTTCATATCTTTGTTTTTTTAAGTTATTTTCTGTAAGGGGATAATGACCTATTGATTTACAACAAAATTACGTATCTGACACCCTGTTTTATCCCCTTTTGCCACACGCAAACGCAATGTATGACAGGCTGAAGGAAGCTCTGTTTCAAGCATGTACACCCACGGAATGTACAGGTTCCGACTCCAATCAGTAAACGTATCCAGCTTCTTGAAAGGAGCACCGTCTATACTATATTCCAATACGCAAGCTTGCGGACCGGCTGCACAGAAGATCCCCACCGCACGACCTTCGAAAGAGAAAGAAAGGCTGGCACTGGCACGATCGGCCACCAACATAGGAACGTGCACAAAACCTTTACGGGTATTCCCCTTCACAGTAGGCATCCAATCTTCCACTACTTTCCAACCATTCAGTTGTTTAGCCGAGCGAATGTCGATAAACACACCTTTATCATAGGAATAAGCATCTATTGGTTGCTCCGGCACTTCATGCGGTTGGACTGTTTTCTTTGCCACATCCCCACCCCATTCAAGGTCAAAGAGATGATTGATAGTGGCAGCATAATATTTATGCCCGTCCCAGGCAGGATGCGTACCGCCAAACTGCTTCCAGTCGAACTCACCGTCACGCATACGGTATGCCACTTCCTCCGCCAGATTGATGGACGAAACATTATAATGATTAGCTACGCTCTCGTGGCTCATAATTACCTGGGGTTGCATGCCTTTGTCAAGTAAAGGAATGAACGGATCATAAATGAAATGAAGCATGACTATATCCATCGCGGGACTGAAAGTGCGTGCATGGCGGACAATACCTTCCATACCGCGTACTTGCTGAATATAGTTGAACTTATTGGTATCATCGTTCACTGCCGCTTCCACAAACAGCAAGTCAGGTACACCTTTTTGCAGTACATCGTTTTCAAAACGGAAAGCATGAGGCGTACTTCCGGTAGAAGGTATTCCGGCATCAATAAAAGTAAATTCCGTATCGGGGAAACGTTGTTTCAAATCTTCCTGTATCATATTCCGCCAACCGCGCATTTCAGTAATGGAACCGCCGAGAAAGGCAACGCAACCTTTTTTCTCTTTCGTGAACTTCAGATAAGAGTTAGCAAGGTTAGCACGCTGATGAATGACATGCTTTTTTTGATAATCCGGCTGGTTGCGAACAATGAAGTCAACTACCGCTTCGGGGTTTTCCAGGCTATGGGGGTGATGGTCGCAACCGGGTTTCAGAATGATTTCTACAAGTCCGCCCAAAGCACGGTAACGGTCAGCTACAATTTTCATATTCTCTTCATAGGGGACTGTGCGGTCACTATCACCACAAACACTGATAACAGGGATACCTGCATCGGCTAAAGGTTCCAGATTATCAATCGGATTACCTTTGAAGTTATTCATCTGCTCATCAGTTAGTCCCCACTCGGCAAGTAATCCGCTCCATAATTCCCTGTGCCTGCCGGGCCAACTAAACACATCACACACTGGGGCATCCACATAAATACAAGCCACTTTATCAGGATTCTTCGCTCCCCAATTGAAAGCAAACAGACCGCCACGACTGAAGCCTTCCAATGTCACTTTAGAAGACAAACGATAGTATCTGCGCATAATATCATAAAAGTCTGTACCCAAACGTTGCGCACGGGGGCTACCATAAAGATGCGTCAAATCGTAATAAACAACATGGAAACCTTTTTCCAACAAAGCTTTATCTACTGATGGGAAAGCTCCAAAGAAAGCTGGACGCCATATCCAGGGATGGCCTTCGGCCACCTTACGGGGAACAACTACTGTAGCCTTACGGGCATTACAGATAAAATCATAACGATCGAAACCTTCCCATTGCGACTTTTTGCCGGGGAAGGGTTGTTCACTGACAATCTTCGGTGCCTCGTTGCCGGTCAGCGTACGATAAAGCTCGCCGGCTATCAGAGCCGCCCCCTGTTCGTTGGGGTGGATGCCGTCCGTATAATAATCGGGATGCGGCTTCAAAAGTGCGTAAAGATCCACAACAGGCAAGTGGCGCTTCTTTGCAACACGGCGTATCACGGGGATGATACCATTTGTAATTACACTGTCGTTGATGCCGAAATTCCGTTTCACAGCCGGCACCGGGAAGCACAGATATATCTTAGGCTTGGAAGGCAAGTCCTGAAGAATATCCAACATCTCCGTCAGGTCCTTTCCGAAATCCTTTCCGTAATGCCAGTTCCAAGGCTTGCTGTCATTCGTTCCCAATTTAATGGTAACGATGTCTGGCTGAAATGCCAGCAGATCGCGGAATTTCTGCTCGTGCATGTACGGATGATCTCCCTTGTTCAGCATTACGCGGGCGCTGATTCCGAAGTTACGCACATCGTACCCCTCACCCAAAAGCTGGGAGAGCAATCCCGGATAACTGTTCTGAAACTGATTTTTAATTCCTGAGCCATAAGTGATGCTATTGCCCACACAGGCAATCTTTACCGGCTTCTTTTCTTGTGCTACCGCCCACAGGCAGAACAGGCACAGAAAAAGCAAAAGAGTGTTTTTCTTGTTCATGATATCCCTATTTAATTACGTTTCATAGCATTTTTGACGATCGCAAAGATACATTTTTTTAAAAGACAGAACCAAATCCCCTCAAAAATGTTATCCAAGCCTAAACCTACAGAAACGAAAAGATTAATGTTATTTGCAGCCAGCACACTGATTCCCTCAAAAACTGTACACCACAGTAGAGGGCAGTAGTAACCCACAGAGCCCTATGACCGATAGGAAAGGCTTACCCCAGGTAAAGATTCCTTCCTGATGCTACAAATTAGAAATATTCTTACGAGAGAATGGAACGGTGCGCCCCCATCTTCTCGTAGGGCAACGTAAACCAGAAAGTAGAGCCTTTACCTAACTCAGACGCCACTCCTATCTCACCTTTGAGCTCCTTCACGATATTCTGTGAAATAGCCAGTCCAAGTCCGGTTCCTTGTTTGAAAGAATCGAGCTTTACAAAACGGTTGAATATATCCGCCACCTTTTCAGGAGGGATACCGGTACCGGTGTCTGTCACAAAGAAGCGTATATAGCCATCTTTTGGTTCTTCATACCCAAACGTGATACTCCCGGTATTTGTAAACTTCATGGCATTACTGATGAAATTATTCAGTACCTGGGTAACTCTGCGTTGGTCAGTATACAAAAGCAGTCCCTCCAGTGGTGTCACCGCACATATAGCGACATTCGCATTCGTTTGTCTCATCCTGGCAGCCTGCTCTATCTCAGATAGCATCTTATTTACATCTATATTTGCATAAACATATTCCAGTGTCCCCGCCTCAATCTTCGACAAATCCAGGATATCATTAATCAACTGCAACAAAATATCATTATTCTTACTAATGATGCTGAGATATTCCGTCCGTTCTTCTTCCGATACATCTTCGGCCAATATGCTCGAAAAACCTACTATTGCATTGAGCGGAGTACGTATTTCATGACTCATATTAGCCAGGAAAGCTGATTTTATACGATTGGACTCTTCAGCCTCTTCTTTAGCCAAACGCAGTTTACGTTCCAGAATCTTCTGGTCCGTAATATCCCAGGCTGTATAGAGAATCCATTTACGTCCATTGGAGAATGAAACTATATTATTATTCTGGAAAGTAAACCGTTCCTCATTCTTATTCGTAAAGAAGCGCCTGGTACCAAATTGGGCAATTCCCGTTCTTACCAATTCTTCATCTTCTTTCCTGATCATCGTTGCAGCCTCAGGCATTATATCGAAATCAGTTCTTCCAATCGCCTCCTTAGCTGGATATTCAAAGAGTTCTTCAGCCTTTTTATTTATAAAAGTATAACGCATATCATTATCGACATCTTTCACCTTAGCTGCAATAGGAAGGTTGTCAAGAATATTTTCAAGCAAATGCAGATGCTCTTGCCACTCCGTTTCTCTCACTTTCTTGATACGCTTGTGCATAAAGTAAAATAACAGCAGAACAATAGCAGTACCCAATACAATCACAACATAAATAATATTCTTCTGGATAAAGCTGGGTGGAACATCATAATAAACCGCATTTTCAAGAAAGTGTTCTAATGCAACTCCCTTGTCATCAGGTATATATTCGCCATCGTAGTACTTATTTATATCAGCCGGCGTATGCGGCATTGAGTGGCAAATAATTGTAGGCACCCCTCTCCAGATGGTGTCAAAAAGCGGTTTACAAACGTACCATCCCGGATCGCCTACAAATATGACAGCTTGGGGAGGCACAGAATATTTATCCTTTAGATAATCAACCTTCTGATCTATTTCCTGTTGACTATTGAAATGCCATGTTGTGAGAGTCTCCGAATATACCTTCACTGAATTTTCTTCATTGAATGCCTTTTCTACGGTTTCAAGTAGATCATAAGCCCATTTCTCACGAAAAGTGGAAGAACTGATAAGAACAATATACTCTTGATCTTTTGTATCAGCCATCGTCTTGGGCACCAGAAATAAACAAGCGAGAATAGCAACCGCAAGTATTCGAAATGTCAAAGGGGGATACAGAAATGTATTCTGATTTGGCATATTGGGTAAATATTAAAATATAAAATGGCAAAAGCTTCTCAACTATCCTTTGCAAAGTTAGGAAAAAATAAATGCCCAAGAAATATCCAATGACAAATTTGCATATTACGTTCATTTTTTTGTTGTATATATCCGCATTGAACACTATTTGTGATATAGGATCAGGTATGACGCTGATGAAATAGAAAAAATGCAGCATTTATAACTTGAACTCAGCAATTCAATAAAAAGTTGGTAGAATCGGCAAACCAACGAGTTACGAGGGACATAAAAGAAAAGCGGAGAGAGTTTTTCAACTTTCTCCGCTTCAGTACCCAGACCCGGGGTCGAACCGGGATGGAAGTGAATCCACTGGTGTTTGAGACCAGCGCGTCTACCGATTCCGCCATCTGGGCATGTTTGACTTCTCAAATGCGGTGCAAAGATACAGCTTTTTTCTAAACCTGCAATACTTTTCCTAAAAAAAGGAGAAAAAAGTCATAAAACATTCTGCAAACATTCCGTGTTTCCAAAATATAGTGTACTTTAGCAGAAACTTTTAAAACAAACGATATGACAACAAATAAGGATAACTTCTGCGTTATCATGGGTGGAGGTATCGGTAGCCGATTCTGGCCATTCAGTCGAAAAACGCTCCCAAAACAGTTTCTAGACTTTTTTGGTACAGGCAGATCACTGCTTCAACAAACCTTCGACCGCTTCAACAAAGTTATTCCTACGGAGAACATACTTATTGTTACAAACGACCTGTATGCCGACCTCGTAAAGGAGCAACTGCCCGAATTGAATCCTGAACAGATATTACTGGAACCTACACGTAGAAATACAGCTCCGTGCATTGCATGGGCAGCCTATCACATCCGCGCATTGAACCCGAATGCAAATATTGTGGTAGCCCCATCCGACCATTTGATTCTGAAAGAGGGTGAATTCCTTGCTGCTATCGAAAGGGGCTTATCTTTCGTATCACAATCTGAAAAACTACTTACCCTCGGCATCAAACCAAATCGTCCTGAAACAGGCTATGGCTATATACAGATAGCCGAACAAAGCGGAGATAATTTCTACAAAGTGAAAACCTTCACCGAAAAACCGGAGTTAGAATTAGCTAAAGTATTCGTAGAAAGTGGAGAATTTTATTGGAATTCCGGACTCTTTATGTGGAATGTAAACTCTGTCATTAAAGCTGTAGAAGCATTACTTCCCGAACTGGCTTCTAAATTGGTTCCGGGTAAAGACGTATATGGCACTCCAGCCGAAAAGGCCTTTATTGATGAGAACTTCCCTGCATGCCCCAATGTCTCCGTTGATTTCGGCATCATGGAAAAGGCCGACAATGTATATGTTTCATTAGGAGATTTCGGTTGGTCCGACTTAGGAACATGGGGCTCTCTTTACGATCTGTCCCCAAAAGATGAGGAAGGAAATGTGACGCTGAAATGCCAGTCATTATTATACAATAGCAAAGGAAATGTTGTAGTACTCCCAGAAAATAAGCTCGCTGTCATCGATGGACTGGAAGGTTATCTTATTGCCGAGTCAGACAATGTGCTGCTCATCTGCAAAAAAGACGAAGAACATTCCATCCGTAAATATGTAAACGATGCACAAATAAAATTAGGTGAAGATTATATTTAACCGGAAAATGGAGATTTGAAAGCACAGACTTTCAAATCAGAATAAAGGAAACGGGGACTGAATTTACTTCAGTCCCCGTTCTTATTATCAAAAGGAAGGAGTTTTATTTTTAGAGTGCTGTACGAATCGCTTCGGCAATTGCTTTAAATTCTTCATCAGAAAGCTTCAGCTTCGGATTAGAGAACAGCATATCCGATTCTTTCTGGATAGGAATGAGATGTATATGCGCATGAGGTACTTCTAAGCCAATCACTGCTTCACCCACTTTCTTACAAGGAAAAGCTTTCTCGATGGCACGTGCCACTTTCTTGGCGAAAACATGCATTGCTGCCAAGTCTTCGTCACTCAAATCGAAGATATAATCCACTTCCTGTTTGGGAACGACCAACGTATGACCTTTCACCAACGGATTGATGTCCAGAAACGCAAAGAATTTATCATCCTCTGCCACCTTATAGCTCGGTATTTCACCTGCGATAATTCTACTGAATATTGTTGCCATAACTTTTATGATATATAAATTAAGGCAAGCCCGCATGCGGACCTGCCTTTACATTAAAATGATATGTTCATTACTTCAAGGTTAACCATACCCTGCGGTACTTTGATCTCGGCTACCTCACCTACCTTCTTACCAAGTAAGCCTTGTGCAATGGGCGTGTTAACAGAAATCTTACCTTCTTTCAGGTTGGCTTCGCTTTCCGAAACGATAGTGTAGGTCATCTTCATGCCGTTCTTCACGTTCTTCAGTTCTACCTTGTTCAATATCTGCACGGAGTCTGTTTTCAGCTTAGACTCATCAATAATCTTGGCATCTGCTATAATCGTCTTCAATTTATTGATTTTCATCTCAAGCATGCCCTGAGCCTCTTTGGCAGCATCATACTCTGCATTCTCCGACAGGTCACCTTTATCACGTGCTTCGGCTATTGCAGCCGAAATCTTAGGACGTTCTACCGTCTCCAATTCTTTCAGTTCGGCCATCAATTTCTTGTAGCCATCTTCTGACATATAAGCCATACTTTTTTCCTCCTTTTTAGTTTCTAAATGGTATTATATAACAAAAAAGAATTCCAACATGGTCAGCATGCTGGAACCCTCTTTCGATTTTTCTTTTGCAAAGATAGCCTTTTAAACAATGCGTGTCAAGCAAAAATTGCTGCTATGTAACATATTTAAATAAAAACTTCTAATTTATAACAAGTTACAGCAGTGCTTTCACAGCAGCATCCAGGTCTTTTATAGTCTCTCCACGGGCACTCAGCTCACTATTCCGGTTAATCAGGAACAACGAAGGAACTTCCTTAACGTTATACATGCCGGCCACATTTGAGTAAATTCCATTGGCATCTCTCACACAAATCCAGGGCAGATTGTCAGCGGTTGTTTTCCAAAAATGTTCGTCTGCATCCAGTGAAACCTGATAAATCACCAGTCCCTGGTCCTTATATTTAGTATAAAGGTCATTCAACAAGAAATTATGGGGAGCAGAAGCTGCACTCTGGTAAATAGTAAAGTCAAGCAATACGACTTTGCCTTTCAGTTCACTCAGTTTATGAGTGTTACCTTTCATATCACGGAGAGCGATATCAATGATACCAGTTTCAGAAATCGCCTCTTCCGGCAACTCCAGAACTTTCTGTTGCGGTGTACGGGTATTTTTCATTCCCTTAATCACAATATTATAAAGGTTTTTAGAGCGTACGGCATGCGGGTAATAGTTATTCAGGCTGGTTGCTACAGCAGCAAAGCACTTGATATCTTCTTTATTGTTCAAAGGATCGAAAATAAGATAATTATTCAGCTTCTGGAATAAAGCGAAATAAGCAGCCGCCGTGTTGGGAGCAGAAAAGATATATTTTGTTTTCACTTCATCTTTATAGTCCTTCATCAAGGTAGCCAGTTTCTCTTCAAACACATCAGCACCTATCTGATGAGCTTGCATCTTCTTCACCAACTCATTCACCTCATTTTGCAACTGCACTTGTTTCAATGTCAGTTCTTTTATCTTGGTACTATTTGCCGATCCCTCCACTGTATAAGCAGTAGCAAAATCAGCATACGGAGCTTTCAATCCGATAGTTTCCGTAGAATCTACTGAGAAATTGATAACCTTGTCGTCCACACGAAGGCGGTAAAATTCCGGAGACTCCGGACGTGTTTGTTTGAAACTGAAAGAACCGTCACCCTTCAATTTAACAGAATCCAAGGGTACGATACCCTCCAAAGCAGCAGCTTCCAGATACAGCATTTTACCGTCAGCACCTGAAACTTCGCCTTCAACTTTGAATTTCGGTTCAGAATTACACGCGCTCAAAGCCAAAGCGGCAAGCGCAACAATACAGATCTTTTTCATATTTAGCTTCTTAATTTCTATTAGAACGAACGTGCAAATATAGCTCTTTTCAAGTTTAGTCAAAGCATTTTCATTGCATCTTCCACACGGAAACTCAAAAAAATAGTCAATTATAAACTTTTTTATCTCATTCCCACCTGATTACATGAATTAATATGTATCTTTGCACGAATTTTGAAAGAAAATATAGATAAAACATTTTTTATGATTAACCCAATTGTTAAGACGATCGAGCTTCCTGATGGCAGAACCATCACGCTCGAAACGGGAAAGCTGGCAAAACAGGCAGACGGTTCTGTAATGCTTCGTATGGGTAACACCATGCTTCTTGCTACTGTTTGTGCCGCTAAGGACGCAGTTCCCGGAACAGATTTCATGCCGTTACAGGTAGAGTACAAAGAAAAATTCTCCGCATTCGGACGTTTTCCCGGCGGTTTCACCAAGCGTGAAGGACGCGCTTCGGATTATGAAATCCTGACTTGCCGCCTTGTAGACCGTGCTCTCCGCCCCTTATTCCCCGATAATTATCACGCAGAGGTATATGTAAACATCATCCTCTATTCTGCCGACGGCGTTGATATGCCTGATGCCTTGGCAGGACTTGCAGCTTCTGCTGCCCTCGCTGTTTCAGATATTCCTTTCAACGGACCGATTTCCGAAGTACGTGTAGCACGCATCAACGGAGAATTCGTTATCAACCCGACTTTCGATCAGTTGGAAAAAGCAGACATGGACCTTATGGTAGGTGCCACTTATGAAAACATCATGATGGTAGAAGGTGAAATGAGTGAAGTTTCCGAACTTGACTTGTTGAACGCCATGAAAGCAGCTCACGAAGCAATCAAAGTACAATGTCAAGCTCAGAAAGAATTGGCAGAAGCAGTGGGTTCTACCGTAAAACGCGAATATTGCCACGAAGTAAATGATGAAGAACTGCGTAAAGCCGTTCATGATGCTTGCTACGCAAAGGCTTATGCCATCGCAGCTTCCGGCAACAAAAATAAGCACGAACGCATGGACGCTTTCGATGCTATCCGCGAAGAATTCAAAGCACAGTTCAGCGAAGAAGAATTGAGCGAAAAAGCAGCACTGATCGACCGTTACTACCATGATGTAGAGAAAGAGGCTATGCGCCGTAGCATCTTGGACGAAGGCAAGCGCCTTGACGGACGTAAGACTGACGAAATCCGCCCTATCTGGAGCGAAATCAGCTACTTGCCCGGACCTCACGGTTCTGCAATCTTCACTCGTGGTGAAACTCAATCTCTGGCTACTGTTACCTTGGGTACCAAACTGGATGAGAAGATCATCGACGATGTACTGGAACATGGCAAAGAACGTTTCTTGCTTCACTATAACTTCCCTCCATTCTCTACCGGAGAAGCAAAAGCACAACGTGGCGTAGGCCGTCGTGAAATTGGTCACGGACACTTGGCATGGCGTGCACTGAAAGGTCAAATTCCAGCAGACTATCCGTATGTAGTACGCGTAGTATCCGATATTCTTGAATCTAACGGTTCTTCTTCCATGGCTACCGTATGTGCCGGAACACTGGCATTGATGGATGCAGGTGTGAAGATCAAACAACCGGTATCAGGTATCGCTATGGGATTGATTAAAAATCCGGGTGAAGACAAATATGCCGTATTGTCCGATATCCTTGGTGATGAAGACCACCTGGGCGACATGGACTTCAAAGTAACAGGAACCAAGAATGGTATCACCGCCACTCAAATGGATATTAAGGTAGACGGTCTGTCATTCGATATTCTGGAACGTGCCTTGAACCAAGCCAAAGAAGGACGTATGCACATCCTCGGTAAGATTCTGGAAACCATTCAGGAACCACGTGAAGAACTGAAACCTCATGCTCCACGTATTGAAACGATGACTATTCCTAAAGAATTCATTGGTGCGATAATCGGCCCTGGTGGAAAGATTATCCAAGGTATGCAGGAAGAAACAGGTGCTACAATCACTATCGAAGAGGTAGACAATATCGGAAGAATCGAAATCTCCGGAACCAACAAGAAGAGCATTGATGACGCTATGCGTCTGATTAAGGGCATTGTTGCTGTACCGGAAGTTGGCGAAGTATACAAAGGCAAGGTACGTTCCGTAATGCCTTATGGTGCTTTCGTAGAATTCCTCCCGGGTAAAGACGGTTTACTCCACATATCTGAAATCGACTGGAAACGTCTGGAAACAGTAGAAGAAGCCGGTATCAAAGAAGGTGACGAAATCGAAGTGAAATTACTCGATATCGACCCGAAAACCGGTAAGTTCAAGCTTTCCCGTAAAGTATTGCTTCCGAGACCAGAAAGACAGGAAAGACCTGAAAAGAAATAAGAAATTCCTTATTCTTTAGTATACAAAGCCCGACGGAAATCCGCCGGGCTTTCTTTTTGCAAAAAAGAAAGAGGGAAACCAGAAAAATCTTTTCATACTTTTGCGTATTCCGAAAAGATTATGTTACTTTACAATATTAACCTTAAATAAGAAAGAGAATATATAAAAATGCCTTTAGCTGGAAGCCTACATACTATGGATTTATTTTCTCGTTTCTTTCGGGAGAACCAGGAAAAATTCCTTGCCTTTGCCTACTCCTATACCAGAAGTTGGGCAGAAGCAGAGGATATTTTAATGGAATCCATGATCTCTCTGTGGGAATGTCGCGACCGTTGGGAAGAAGATAAAGGTTTGCATTCCCTGCTCCTTACCATTATCAAGAATAAAGCTCTCAACTACCTGGAACGTGAACAAACACGTCTACGTATTGAGGAAGATCTGCATTCGCACCGTCAGCGCGAACTGGACTTGCGCATTGCTACTTTAAAGGATTGCGAACCCGACAAAATATTCAGCACAGAAATACAGCACATCGTAAATAAAGCTCTGGAAAAGATGCCACCTCAAAGCCGCGAAATATTCATGCTCAGCCGTTATAGCAACCTACCGAATAAAAGAATAGCGGAACAACTGAACGTTTCCCTCAAAACAGTGGAGTTTCATATCACTAAAGCTTTACGTATTCTTCGTGTGGAACTAAAAGATTATCTGACTTCTATTCTTCTCTGATAAAACTCTTCTGCTTTTCTTTGATAATATAAATAAAAGGCATATGTTTGCAGCATCAGTAATATTGCTGGCTATTAAACATGGTAGTTATGAGATATATTGTAATAATATACTACGTGCTTATCGAGGGAGAACAAATTTTTGAAACCCTGAATGTCAACAAGAATATTGAAGCAAGCTCCCCGGAGGAAGCCATAGGCATTGCTTACAATCTATTTAAAGCCGAAGCTTCGGACGAATGCTACATTGTATCCATCATTCCCAACGCAGTAGATTGATGCAGTAAATAGCTTTATTATTTCATTAAACAAAAAAAGTTTCATTTCCCGTTAGGGTAGTGACGAACTTATCTGTATTAATTATAGAAGGACAGGAAAAACCTCCCTTATTTAATTAACCATTTAAGTACGTCATGAATCAAGAACTATTATATAAGTATTTTAGAGGAACTGCCACCATTGAAGAAGAAAAGCGCATCCTTGATTGGGTGGAAGCCTCGGAGGAAAACCGAGAAGCTTTCCTGAAAGAGCGTATGATATTTGATGTGGCCCTATTCTCTGACAGACAGAGCAGCAAGAAAAAGACATTCCGTCTGGCTCCGATACTCAAATGGGGAATGCGCATAGCTGCCGTTATCATCATAGGTGTATGCGGCTACTTCATGACAAACGATTACCTCTATAATAAACTCGCCCAACCGCAAACCATTACTGTCCCTGCCGGACAGCGTGCACAAATCACCCTTGCTGACGGTACACGCGTATGGTTGAATGCACAATCTACATTAACTTATGCTTCCAACTTCGGACGTCGTGAAAGAAATGTGGAACTGGATGGTGAAGCCTACTTTGAAGTAGCAAAGAATAAAGATATCCCCTTCTATGTACACACCGAAATGAATAAAGTAAAGGTAGTAGGTACCTGCTTCAATGTTTGTGCCTATAAAGACAGTAAAGAATTCGAAACTACCCTCGTAGAAGGTATTGTAGACATTTATCCCGCCAATAACAACAAAGTCATCACCCGTTTGCAAAAAGATGAATTCTTTGGAAACTATGACGGGAAATGCAAAAAGGTTATACTTCCTTCTTATGAATACTTACGGTGGAAAGAAGGATTATATTGCTTTGATGATGTACCGTTCAGCTGCATCCTTACCAAACTTGAAAAATACTATAATGTAAAAATAACCGTTTCCGACCCCAAACTGCTGAATTATGATAGTTGCACCGGAAAATTCCGCGAGCAGGACGGCGTAGAGCATATTCTTCGAACCATTTCAAAAGATCATCCTTTTGAGTTCAGCATCAATGAAGAAAAAGACTCGATTTTTATTTACGAGAAATAATTTGACATCAAAGATAAAACCTTAAAATTTAGTACTAACCCCTTAAATAGAAAAGCATTATGAAATAGAAGAAACAGTCTACTAATTACCCCCACAAAAAAGATCGGAAAGTACCCCCATACTTTCCGATCCGAAACAGTCAAAAATCGACCTTAATCAATTTATTAACTTAACACATTACAAAGATATGAGAAAAATTTCTTTGAATGGGCTTTTTTGCCCAAAAAGTTTAGTATTTAAGCAAATATTACGAACTATGAAGATCACACTATTCCTTCTTTTGTTTGTAACGTTCCAGGCATACAGCCACGCTACCTACTCTCAGAGTGCAAGAATCAGCATCCCCCGTTCTGAGTTACGAGTAGGCGAAATCCTCGATAAAATCGAGGCTCAGACCGAATATTTGTTTGTCTACAATAAGAAAAGTGTGGACGTGCGCCGCACCGTAAATATAGATGCAGACAATCAACCGGTGTCCGAAGTTTTGGACGAAATCTTTAATGGTACCGACATCAGATATGTAATGGAAGGCAAGAATATTGTGCTGACCAAACAAAATGAAAAGGCAAGTGAAATCATTACTGCCGTACAACAAGAGAATATCTCTGTGAAAGGTGTTGTTACCGATACGAAAGGTGAGCCCATTATCGGTGCCAATGTCGTGGAAAAAGGAACTACAAACGGTTGCATTACCAATATAGACGGTGAGTTTACACTAAACACTCCAACCAATGCAACGCTGGTCATTAGCTTTATCGGATACCAGCCTGTAACGATTGCTCTCAACGGGCAGCAAACTCTTAATGTACAGATGCAGGAAGAAGCCCTGTCATTGGAAACAGTTGTGGTAACCGCTATGGGTATCAAGAAAAAAGCCGCTTCACTGACTTACTCTACCCAGCAGGTAGGTGGCGACGAACTGACACGCGCCAAAGACCCGAACATGATTAATGCATTAGCCGGAAAAACCGCCGGTGTATCCATTACACGCAACTCTTCCGGTTTAGGTGGTTCTGCCAAGGTTTCTATCCGTGGTATTCGTTCTGCCAATGCCGACGGTAACAACCAGCCATTATATGTCATTGACGGTGTGCCTATGCTGAATAATACATCAGAACAAGCCTTTTCCGCCATGGGTGGCAATAATGATACCGGTAACCGCGACTCCGGCGACGGTATCTCCAACCTCAATCCGGACGACATTGAAAGCATGAGCATCCTGAAAGGTGCTTCCGCCGCCGCTCTTTACGGTTCGCAAGCCGCCAATGGTGTAATCCTTATCACCACCAAGAAAGGAAAAGCAGGTATGCAACGCATCACCTTCTCTTCCAACCTCACTGTTGACCACGCCATCAGCCTGCCCGAATTCCAAAACAGATACGGCGCCAGCGGCGAAACCAGTTGGGGCGCAGAAAACGCAAGTATGAAAGCTTACGACAATGTGGGCGACTATTTCAGTAACGGAGTGACAGCTACAAACTCTTTATCCATCACAGCAGGAAAAGAGAAGATGCAAACTTACTTCTCTTATGCCAACACCACTGCCAGTGGCATTGTTGATGTAAACAAACTTCAGAAGCACAACATCACTTTCCGCGAAACAGCCTCCCTCTTCAACGAACGCTTGACGCTGGATGCCAACGTGAACCTGATGACCCAGAAAATCAAGAACCGCCCTACTTCCGGTGGTTATTATATGAACCCATTGGTAGGTTTATATTCCTTCCCACGTGGCGAAGATATGAGTGTTTACCGCGACAACAACGGCTTCGAAAGATATGATGACAACAGAGCTATGCCCCTGCAAAACTGGTATACAGACATCAGTGGCTTCACTCAGAACCCTTATTGGCTAAACAACAGGGTTACCAGCAACGACAAACGTTTTCGCACAATGGCTTCATTGAGTGCTAACCTGAAGGTAAACGACTGGTTCACCATCCAGGCACGCGGCAATGTAGATTATATCAACGATAATTACGACCAGAAGATGTACGCCGGCACAGCAGCCGATGTGGCTCATGAAAACGGACGTTACATCAAGCTGAACCGTCAGGAATTCATGATGTACGGCGATGTAATGGCAATGTTCAACAAAACCTGGAACGACTGGTCACTGAATGCAGCCCTTGGTAGCAGCATCAACACTACGAAAGTGAACTCACTAAGCCTCGATTCCGGAAAATCCGGCTTGTACAAAGCAAACGTATTTACAGTTGCCAATATGAATTTGGGCGGCGCCGGCACTTCTTTCATCGACGAACTGAACGACCAAAGACGCACCATCCAATCCCTCTTTGCAACAGCACAAATCGGTTGGAAAGAAAGTCTTTATTTAGACCTGACCGCCCGTAACGACTGGTCGTCTACACTGGCCAACACGAAAAGCGAAGGTTCCGGTTTCTTCTACCCCTCAGTAGGTGTATCTTGGATTTTGAACCAGACACTTAACCTCCCGTCATGGATCAGTTTCGGTAAAGTCCGTGCATCTTGGGCACAAGTAGGTAACGACCTTCCCATCGGCATCACCAGCCCGGCACAGACTATTACAGCCGGTGGCGTAGTCAATCCCATCGACTATTACTTTGCCGAAGACCTGAAACCGGAAATCAGTACCTCTATCGAATTTGGTACCGAATGGAGATTCTTCAACAGTCGTTTAGATTTCGACTTCACGTTCTATCGCACTGATACCAAAAACCAATTGATCCGTGTAAACACTACTGCCGAAAAGCGCCGTTTCCGTTGGATTAACGCAGGTAAGATTCGCAACACCGGTATTGAAGTCACCGTAGGAGCCACTCCGCTGATGAACGACAATTTCCGTTGGAAAACTCAGTTTAACTTCGCTACCAATAAGAATGAGATTGTATCTTTGGGTGGAACACCCAGCTTCCAGTATGCTTCCGGCAACGTAAGTATGCCTTATAAGATGATGGTTGTAGAAGGCGGTTCATTGGGCGACATCTACGGAAACGTATTTGTACGTGATGAAAGCGGTAAGATTCTTTTGGAACCGGCAACAGACAAAGATGGCAATGAAAACAAAAACGCCGGCCTGCCGCAGGTAACCACTGACAAGGCTGCGAAGATTGGTAACTTCAATCCCGACTGGACTCTTGGTTGGAGCAATAGTCTGACTTACAAAGGTTTCTCACTTTACTTCCTGATTGATACCCGCATGGGTGGCGACGTTATTTCACTGACGCAAGCCGGTCTGGATTATGCAGGTGTAAGCAAGGCAACCGGTGACGCACGCACAGCAAAGCACTACATGCTGGAAGGTCAGAAAATCGAGAACGTAAAAGGTTTCTATCAAATGGTAGGCGACCGCGGTAACGGTACCACAGAATTCTACAGATACGATGGAACTAATATCCGCTTGCGCGAGTTGTCATTAGGCTACTCCTTCCCGCAGCAGATGCTCGAAAAGACAGGATTCATCAAAGGTGTAGACCTCTCACTGGTGGCCCGCAATCTGTTCTTCATCTATAAAGATGCCCCGTTCGACCCGGACGCAACGATGTCCGTAGGTAATGATAACCAAGGTTTGGATACCTATGGTATGCCTTCAACGAGAAACATTGGATTCAATATTAAACTCACTTTCTAATACCTGAACGATATGAATAAGATAAAATATACAGCCGTACTACTCTTGGGTGGACTTTTAAGTCTTTCATCCTGCACCGATAATTTTGCAGAATTCAACGATACAAAAGGAGCTTATACAGATGATTTGCAGAAATATGACAACCAGACCAACCTGGTGCCTTTCTCTACCATCCAAAAAGGTATCATCTACCAGACGGGTGTAGAAGGAACCGACTGGCAATATCAAGTGATACAGAACCTGGTAGCCGATATGTATGGCGGATTCTTCCATGACATGAATGGTGCGTTCAATCAGAACAACTCCACCTACAACCTGAATAATGGCTGGACAAGTGCCATGTGGACCTATTCCTACGGCAACGTCATGCCTTCCATCGCTGATTCCGAAGAATTGAACACAGCCGAAGAGTGGCCCTTGTATCATGCTCTTACCAAAGTGCTGAAAGTAGCCCTCCTGCATCGTGTAAGCGACTATTATGGCCCTATCCTTTATGATGGTTTCGGCACTGCCGCACAAACTCCCCAGTCTCAGCAGGAAGTTTACAAACGTTTCTTCGAAGACTTGGCAACAGCTATCAATATCCTGAAGGATTATAAAGGCGGCGTATCTTTTGAAAGCGCCGACTTCATGATGCCGGAAGGCAAACGCACGCCTGCACAATGGCTGAAGTTTGCCAACTCTCTCCGCTTGCGCCTGGCAATGCGTGTATCCAATGTGGACCCCACTTTAGCCAAAGAACAAGCTCAGGCCGCATTAGACGCACAGAATGGCGGTGTATTGGAAACATCTAACGAAACAGTAGGCCAATATGGAATCCGCAACCCGCTGGGTGGTGTTTCCGGTTGGGGCGAAGTATTTATGAACGCCAGCCTGGAGTCTTTCCTGAAAGGATATAACGACCCGCGTTTGAAGTCTTACTTTAATGCCGCGCAAGATGGTAGAGACAATGATGGCAACATTACGCAGACCGTGGCCGGTGTGAAACAACTGACCAGCATCGAAGGCAAGTTTAAAGGTGTGCGTCAGGGAACAGGTGTAGGCGACAACCGTTACTCTACCCACTCACGAACCACCATCACCACCAGCAGCAAGATTATAGTAATGGCTGCTGCCGAGATATGGTTCCTTCGCGCAGAAGCTGCCTTGAGAGGCTTCACCTCCGAAGACGTGGAAAGTTGCTACAAACAAGGTGTCACCACCTCCTTTGCACAATGGGACGCCAGTGGCGTAAGCGAATATCTGGAAAGTGAAAATACTCCGGCTGATTATGTAGATACATTCGATAAGAACTTTGATGCCAAAGCAACTACCAGCATCACCCCGAAATGGGATAATGCAGCTGATAATGAAACGAAACTGGAAAGAATCATCACCCAAAAGTGGCTGGCTATCTATCCCGAAGGTTGTGAGGCTTGGGCAGAACAACGCCGTACCGGCTATCCGAAACTCTTCAAAGTAGTAGTAAATAACAGTAGTAACACCATCAGTACAGATGAGATGATTCGCCGAGTATTCTTCAATCAGGATTATATTACGAACAACAAGCCGTTGTATGATGCATTGGTTAGCAAGTTAGGCGGTCAGGATACCGGTGGTACACGTCTTTGGTGGGATACCGGAAAGAATAATTTCTAATCCTATTAATATAAAACCAAGGTATAGAATTTTGATTAGTGGTGTTTTCTCCGTATTAGTTACGAGGGAAAGAAGATTGGAAGGAGTAAAGTCATTTGGGGGGCTTTACTCCTTTTCCATCAGCGCATTACATTTACCGATCATTTACCGCAAGATGTAAAAGCATTTACCGCAGGATGTAACGACCTTTACCACCTATTGTAACGCTCTTTACCTCGGTATGTAACGGCCTTTACCTCGGCGTGTAAATGGAGTTACCATTTGGGGTAAGCAGAATCTTCATGGAATGAAAACAATCGTTGGGTTCGTATCTTTAATTATCACTTATAAACCTGTATCGGCAACTCCCCGCGCAATGCTCCCAAAACATTCACCGCAAGTGCCTCCAGTTCATCTTCTCCGGGATAGACATGCACCGGAGCAAGGAAAGAAACCCGTTCCTTCAAACGGGAAATGACATACTCTGAATGGGCTATGCCGCCCGTCAGCAAGATGGCATCTACTTTACCGTAAAGCACAACAGCGGCGGCACCCACACTTTTGGCAACCTGATAAATCATAGCATTCAGCACCAGTTCCGCTTTCGTATCTCCACCTTCTATGGACTTGATAATAGCAGGTATATCCGTAGTGCCCAGATGTGCCGCCAGACCGGCATGACCGGAAATACGCTTCTTCAATTCATCCTTCCTGAAACGATGGGAGTAACAAAGATCAATCAATGGGCCGGCAGGCAACGTCCCCGCCCGCTCGGGGGAGAAAGGGCCTTCACCATCAAGCGCATTGTTCACGTCGATGCAGCGACCGTGATTATGAGCGCCAACGGATATGCCGCCACCCAAATGGCAGATTATAAGATTCAGGTCTTCGTAGCAGACCGGATGGTTGGGAGAAGCGGTTGTAAGTTCGGCAGCATAGCGGCGGGCAATGGCTCGCTGATTCAGCGCATGCCAGATGGTGATGCGCGGCATCAGGGGCGAACCTGTGATGCGAGCTATCTCATCCAATTCATCCACTACACCGGGATCAGCAATGAAAGCACGGCAACCGGGAAGCAATGCAGCCAGTTCGGCAGCAATGAGACACCCCAAGTTACAGGCATGACTGCGCATGGCATGGGCAATGTCGTCCAGCATGGCATCATTCACTTCATATACTCCACCCGGAATGGGTTTCAACAATCCTCCACGCCCTACGATGGCATCAAATTCAAAAGGAATACCATTCTCCTTCAGGGCTTCTATCACCAGATTCTTGCGGAACTCAAACTGGTCGATGACACGAGGAAAATGGGAAAGTTCTCCTACCGAATGGCGGATGTTACGCACCAGAAGCGGAGTTGTGTCTTCATATACCGCAATCTTCGTTGAAGTAGAACCGGGATTGATAGCGAGGATTTTCATAATTTACAATTTGACGATTTACAATTTACGATTGGGATTGACCGCTTTATCATCCTGCCACCTTAGTCACAGGCACAAGTGAGGCATGCCATAGCAATGCTATAATACTTAGACAGGCCGGAATCGCTGCGCGAAGGCAGTACCACCGGACAAACAGGGCCTTGCAACAAGCCCGCCATATCGGCATGAGCAAACAGGGAAACAGCCTTATAAAAGGCGTTTCCCGACTCTATATTAGGGAATATCAGCACGTCCGCTTCTCCATTGATGGGAGATGCAATGCCTTTAATGTCACCACTTGTTTTCTCACAGGAAGTCTTCACATCCAGCGGACCGTCGATTATCACATCTCCGAATTCTCCGGCCTCTGCCAATTCCACGATGTTGACGTAATCTAACGAATGAGGAAACTTAGCACTCACCTTTTCCGTGCAGTGGATAAGAGAGATACGAGGTTGTTCGATACCGAAATGGCGGCAGGTATGTATGGCATACCAGATCATCTCTATGCGCTGCTGCAAAGTAGGCCGTGGAATTACGGCGGCATCCGAAAAGAAAAGCAACTTATCATACGTAGGAATCTGCATCACAGCCAGGTGGGTGAGGATTTTACCTTTAGGCAACAAACCCTTTTCTTTGTCGAGAATAGCACGCAAGAGGTTATCGGTATTGATAATCCCTTTCATCAGGATATCAGCCCCACCCTCGCGTACAATGCGGACAGCCTCACGCGCCGCCTCATCGGGATCTTCTATATGCACCGTCTTGACGTACTGGGGATATTGCTTCAATGTAGGGTATTTTTCAAGAATAGCAGAGTCACCGATCATCAGGAATTCCGCAATTCCTTCTTCCAGAGAACGGGCAATGGCATATTCCGTATTGGGATCATTGGCACAAACTACGGCAATACGTTTCCTCTTGTTTAAGGATTTCAAGTGTGAGGTTAATTGATCAAAGCTTCGAATAGGTTCCATAACGTTAGATTTTTAGCAAATATCTGAAAAAATGTCGAGAAATACAGCATAACGCCCTTGGAAATTTCATAATCTCAATTTCATTTTGATAGTTTTCATCACAGACTACATAGATTTACACAGATTATCACTTTTTCCCACTATTAGAATAAATCTGTGTTAATCTGTGTAATCTGTAGTGTAAACTAAATTTCGTTTTGAGTTATTTTATGTACTTTTGTCCCCATACGCAAAATATTGAATTATGAGCAGCCTTATTTTTCCACCATACGTACAAAAAGGTGATCGCGTCATCATCCTTTCTCCTTCCAGCAAGATAGACAAGTCTTTTTTGAAAGGAGCCCAAAAACGTTTGAAGTCCTGGGGACTGGAAGTAGTAATGGCTAAACATGCCGGTAGTTCACACGGAACGTATGGGGGTAGCATCAAGCAACGGGTGGAGGACTTGCAGGATGCCCTGGATGATGAAAAAGCCAAAATCATTCTCTGTAGCCGTGGTGGATACGGGGCAGTGCACTTGTTAGGGAAACTTGATTTTACCCGTTTCCGTAAACATCCCAAATGGCTGATTGGTTTTAGTGATATCACTGCATTGCACAATGTACTGCAGAAAGAAGGTTTCGCATCACTCCATGCGCTGATGGCACGCCATCTGACGGTGGAACCCGAAGATGATTTCTGTGCACTGGCACTCAAAGATATTCTGTTCGGACATTTTAATCCGGAAACAGCAGAATCTGTAGAAACCTTGGAAAATGGCTTCAACTATATTTGTCCGGGACATAAACTAAATCACAGAGGAACTGCCAACGGTATTTTACGAGGTGGTAACTTGTCCGTATTTTATGGATTGCGCGGCACACCTTACGATATTCCTACCAAAGGAACCATTCTTTTTATAGAAGATGTAGGCGAACGTCCGCATGCGGTAGAACGTATGATCTACAACCTGAAATTGGGCGGTATATTAGAAAAACTCTCCGGACTCATCATAGGCCAGTTTACGGAATATGAAGAAAATAAGTCGCTCGGTAAGGATTTGTACGGTGCCATTGCCGATCTTGTAAAAGAGTACGATTACCCCGTCTGCTTTAATTTCCCGGTAGGGCATGTCAGTATGAACCTACCCATGATAAACGGAGCAGAAGTTACGTTGGAGACCGGAAAAAAAGAAGTGAAACTAAGTTTTAATTTAGATAAAGAATGAAACGGAATTATACTCTCATCCCTTTATGCCTGGTATTGCTTGCATTCATAGCATGCAGCAACAACACCAAGAAGGCAAGTGACGACACGGAAGCAACTGCCGAAAACGCAGTCAATGTCCCACTGTTCAATGCAGACAGTGCTTATCAGTATGTAAAAGCACAGGTTGACTTCGGGCCACGCGTTCCCAATACGAAGGCACATGTGGATTGTGGCAATTATCTGGCAGACAAACTGACCGAACTCGGTGCAAAGGTTACTAACCAATATGTAGACTTACCTGCCTATACCGGTACGTTACTAAAAGCCCGGAATATTATTGGTTCCTACAAACCGGATACGAAAAAGCGTATCGCCCTCTTTTCTCACTGGGACAGCCGCCCGTGGGCAGACGCTGATCCGGATCCTAAAAATCATAATACTCCGATCTTAGGTGCTAATGATGGTGCCAGCGGTGTAGGCGTATTATTGGAAATAGCACGCCATTTGCAGAAACAGTTACCGGAAATGGGTATCGATATCATTTTTGTAGATGCTGAAGATTATGGGACACACCGTGCTTACAACGGTCCGCATAAAGAGGAATACTGGGCGCTCGGTTCACAATATTGGGCACGCAATCCGCATGTGCAAGGATATACTGCACGCTTCGGTATACTGCTGGATATGGTAGGAGGCAAGAACCCGGAGTTCCGCTATGAAAGTTTGTCTCATAATGTGGCTCCTAACGTGAATGAAAAAGTCTGGAAAACGGCCAATGCTTTAGGCTTCGGACGTTATTTTGTACAGAAAGAAGGTGGCTTCGTAACAGATGACCATACATTCATCAACAAATATTCCAAAGTCCCGACCATTGATATTGTTCCTTATTATCCTGAAGGTGATTTCTTTGAACACTGGCATACTGTGAAAGATGACATGGATGCCATTGATAAGGCTACATTGCAAGCAGTAGGACAAACAGTAATGCAAGTCATCTACAACGAGAAATAATTTATAATTCATAATTCACAAAGCATGAGTATCAACGAACTTCAAGACGAGGTGATTGCCGAATTCAGCGACTTTGACGACTGGATGGATCGCTATCAACTCCTCATAGACTTAGGAAACGAGCAGGAACCGCTCGACGAAAAATATAAAACGGAACAGAATCTGATTGAAGGGTGTCAGAGCCGTGTATGGTTACAAGCTGATGAAGAAGATGGAAAAGTGATCTTCAAAGCAGAAAGCGACGCTTTGATTGTGAAAGGTATCATTTCGTTGCTGATGAAAGTCCTTTCCGGGCACACACCGGACGAAATTCTAAATGCCGATCTTTATTTTATTGATAAGATAGGATTGAAAGAACATCTTTCACCTACTCGTAGCAATGGTTTGCTGTCTATGGTGAAGCAGATGCGAATGTATGCGCTGGCTTTCAAGGCGAAAGATAGCAGTAAATAAAGTGAAAACCTAAATAAAAGATTGCCCGAATAACTATATAGTATATTCAGGCAATCTCATTAATAGCCTAGCACAATCATTTAGCCACATTATAGAACGCGATAATCGGGTTATCTGTATCGGGATTATAATTACGAATTATATCAGGATAGTCCTTATTCGGTTCTTCCGACAAGGCATAATCAACAGTTTCAGGAGTGATAATCCCCCAAAATTTACCCTTATATACCCCATCAATTAAGCGAAAAACAGGGACTGACTTACCAACTTTATCCGTTAACCTTTTACCACAATAGATTTGTTTTTTCTGAGCTAAATCATAGAGCCCTAACTGTAAGAAGCCATCTTTAGAAAATTGAAAATAAAGAAGATCATTACACCTGCATATTTTCTCTAATCCTATAGAATACTCCGATTTCATTAAGTTCCACTCATCCGCTTTATCCTCTATTTTAGAAAAGGGCAAAGGATTAGGCAATTCTATCTCATACAGAGCTTTCAAGCCCTCCGGGCTTAATTCATAGACCACCGAATCAAAGGCTTTGCAATAATACAATACTGAATCATTATAACTAAAGGGTTGTCCCGGAGTAAAATGATAAGAAGACTCTGCTTCATTGTGCGGAAAATAACGTTGCTCCATGCAAGTGCCATCTTTCGATATCAATAAGGAATAATACAGAGTCGTATCATTCGCATAATTATTATGATATCTATTATCATAATAGTAAACTCCTCTCAATGAAGCCATTGCTGTAGGATCAGGTTTCCCAAGCTTTTGCATTTTGATATATGCTCCATTATCTGCATTATAATATAGAAGAGATTGCCTGAAATTATCAAATATGACTAATTCTCCATTTTGCTCATTGACAACAAAAGCATTGACATTCGTATATTCACCAGGTCCGGCTCCTTTAGCATCTATTATATAAATAACATTGCCTTGCATGTCATAACAGATAATTCTGGAAAGCCTATCATGCACATAAATTTTTTCGTTTTTAATTTGCACTTCCTGTATGGAGGTAAGTAACGGTTCAGCAGCCAGTTGAATATAAGAAGTTGCCTCAAGAAAATTTCCTAATTTCTCAAAATCAAAATCTTCAACTTCTACCGCTATAGTTTGCAAATTTTCTGTAGCAATACTCTCTATTGGGGATAATCCATGTTCTTTTTTACTCATGCTTTGGCAGGAATAAAAGAAAAGAAGGAGTATTATAATACAATAGATATGTTTCATAATGGATTACAAATTAGAATCGTTCTCCACATTGTACAGGAGTGCAAGAATAAGGAACCGCACAAAACACACAAACCCTTTCTACACTACTTGTAAACCAACCGCCTCCCAATTGAAGTGTACAACGTTTCGTTTCAGGTTGTAACCAACAACCATCAGATCCGATTTCATCTTGTGCAAGAGACTCTATATTCGCTAATGTAGAATTAACAAAATCTGCCAACTCTGAGTTCCGTTTAAAATACTGTTGCACAAATGCAAACATAAAACAAATTGTAAGAAAAACAACAACTTTCTTTTTCATAATAACTAAAATTTAAAATTAAACATTAATTCAGGTATTTATCTTGTACTATTTGATAAAATTCAACTGCCAAATCTGGTAATTCTGACATCGGGAAAAAAAGATCCTTAATATATAGTTCTCTATTCGTAACAAAATAGAAAGGTGGTTCTACCTCTTCCAATATTGGTTTTTCTATTTGAAAGACCTTAGCTGTGTCAATATGATTAATGGCTACAAAGGCCTTAAAATCTCTCAAACTTTGAGTCTCAATAAGAATATTAACAGACTTCATTTTTCCCTTAATACTCTTCAATTCGGATTCAATACAGCTACTGCAATCCGAAAGAGAAAATTTATAGAAAAGCTTATATCCATCATTAAATTCAAGACTAAAAGGTCGCTTTTGCCTATCAACTATCAGATCTAAATCTTTAATTCTCTCATTAGTGTATTTATGACATTGAGTTATTGCCCAAATAGCAGAACCTAATGCAATCTTTTTCTCCAACAGTTTCAGATTACATTCCTTTAACTCACTATTAATTTGATAGTTATTTCTAATCATTACTATCAGCCCTATTGAAAGAACAAACAATAATGTAATTAGAATACTATTCTTCTTTATTCTCATCCATTTACTATTTATAAATTACAAACATAGGTATCTCTCCTCAATAAATCATCATTATCAAGATGGACAAATTCTCTTTTATACTTATAACACAATCTTTTATATATCAATCAAATACAAGTTTATCACCATAATTATGGTGGACAAATACACCCACAAAATAGTATAAACTGACACTAGCTATACATAAATAGAAGGAGGATTCAGAAATTCCAAATCCTCCTTCTATTTAACAAACACCTATATCAGTCCTAAAATGCTATTTTATTCGTCTCCTTCCTGATATTCCAGAATATCTCCCGGTTGGCAATCCAGAATTTTACAAATAGCCTCCAGTGTAGAAAAACGGATAGCTTTCGCTTTTCCCGTTTTCAGAATAGATAAATTAGCGGGTGTAATATCCACCTTTTCGGCCAGCTCTCCTAAAGATATCTTTCGCCGAGCCATCATTATATCAAGGTTTACTATAATCATATAAATCACTTTTATCAAGGTTAGGATTAAATGGTCAGGTCTTGTTCTTCTTTCATCTTCACACCCACGGCAAATATCTCGGTAAACAATGCCAGTATCAAGTACGAGAACCAAGAGAACGTTAACGCATAAGATGTCAGCTCATAACCACTAAACTGAATCTGGGATACAGCATCCTTGTGCAGAAGATATTCGTAAGTCTCCATACAAATGCCGAGGAGTATTATCGAATAGACAAAAAGATGCATGCGGTTTACATTTTCGCGTGTGAATACCTTCCCACGGCTCACTGAAATAACCACCCTAATCATACAATAAAATCCATAAAGAGCAAAAAGTACAAGAGGAAAAGCCAACATCAAAATCAGTTTATTAATAAATGACGGTTGTATTTCCGTCTCCAGAGAAGACATCCTGCAAGGTACATTCTGTTGAATGACACTATTAAACAAGGAATCAACTGCTATGGTTTTTTCAGCTTTAATCGAAATATCTACGGTTGAGAATTTAAGTTCCCTACTATTACCTGCACTGTTCCAGCCACGTCTGAAATCGGCTGTTCCGTTTGACATTATCACTTCGGCAACGAACACTACTATCACCAATAAAGCTAATATTCTAATTTTTTTCATAACTTACCTTTATTTAAATCGTCAAATCCTGTTCTTCCTTCATCTTCAGTCCAATAGCAAATACTTCTGCCACAATCAAGGCCGAAATCCCCAATACCAGCGAAGTAATATGCACCATATCTGCCATACTCAATGAATAACCTGTCACTGAAAAGACCTTTTCCACGTTATGAAAACTCAGAAACGCAAGAAGGAAGGTACATACAAAACCAATAATAAGCAGTACTCCTAAACGTCTAAGCCGGCGGACATTCTTCCAGTTGAATATGTCGGATTTATTAATTGACACAATAAGACGGATAAAAAGTACTACAGCCCAGACAATAGCAACATAGTTTACAATAAGAATCAGGAGAGAAATAACTCTGGACAACACACTTGGTTGTGTATTCACACTGACAATCATTTGCCCGTAAGCAGCAGGCACATATTTACCGGATTTCTCATTGTAAACAGAGTCTATCAAGATATCTCCGCCCAAATCTTTTGGTACCAGCTGCACGACTTGCACATTACTAATCTCTTCTTTTGCCTTTGCATCAATCTTGGAGTCAATACCTTTCTCGATCCCGGTTTTAATTCCCAAACCGACATAATAAGTAGTCTCTAAAACCGAATAACCCAGCACAAGTAATACGATCACGCAAAGAATATTCAATCTTCTTTTCATACTTCAATAGTTGTATTAGATAATTTATAGGAATTCATTATTCGCCAGGACAATATAAACAAGAGGAAAGCAATTACAAGACCTATCAGATAAGCTTTTTCTCCTATTAATTCACTGCTATATTCCACATCCGGAAATTTGAGAGCAAGATAGACAGAAAGACTGTTGTTCATAATGTGAATCAGAATACAAGGTATCAGACTATGTGTCTTATAATAGATCCATGCAAGAATAAAACCGATCAGCGTAGCTCCTACAACCTGTGCCGGATTCATGTGAAAGATACCGAATATCAAGCCGGATATCAGAATAGCCGTCACCGGATGATACTTTTTCAAAAGAACTTTAGTGATCGCTCCGCGAAACAATAGCTCCTCCAAAATAGGTCCCAATATAGCTACACAAAGAATACCCAGCCAACCGGATTGCAATAAGTCAAAAGTATCACTCAGCCAGTCAGGTAAAAATGTGAGATGGGACATTAGAAAGTCAATCAAGTAAATCATGGAAAGCCCCATTATGGCACTCCAGAATAAATAGCTCGCAGACACAGGTGAATACAATTGCTTATCTTTCGTCAGATAACCTTTTTGCCACAAATAAATCAGCATAAAAACAAATCCTGCCAACAAAGTAGGAGCCAAAGCAAATTCGTCTGCCCTGTCTATAGTGCCGTATTTTACGTACGCATAGATCATAGTAAATGGCCCCACTGCCAATGCTCCGAGAATTTGCATCGCCAAATAAATAAGAGCCAGTTTTATTGCCGTTTTCATCGTTGTCGTCTTTTAGAGCTTACAAAGATATATTTTCTCTGCCAAACCATCAAACTGTAGCTCCTATACCACAAAGAACAGCCATCAACATGAAGAGAGAAATCACTAATAAAGAGATACTCATAAATGCCTTTTTCATAATCGTCAACCTTTATATGTTTTGTTATTCAATAATAATTTATCGTTTTTCGATATGCAAATAAAAAGGTATTTTTTGAGACTAACAAGAAAAACAGAAAATTATTATCGAAAAACAATAAAATAAGTATGTTTTTCGATAATAATGCAAGAAATATAGAGGTAAAAGACTATTCTTTACGGATATTAAAGATAGCGGGAAGCATTTTCAGCATCCTTATGGAGCTGAGCAATTAGTTCGTCTATGGAATCGAACTTCAATTCGGGGCGCAGGTAGCGGACAAAAAAAAGGCGAATATGCTGTTCGTAAATGTCCGAATGGAAATTAAAGATATTCACTTCAATGCTACGGTCGGTGCCATTAGCCATTGTAGGACGGTAGCCGATACTAAGCATACCGCCATAAGTCTGCCCCGCAACAATGACACGGACAGCATATACCCCATCGGAAGGAACCAATTTATCAGGATCATCCACCCGAAGATTTGCGGTGGGGAAACCTATTTTACGTCCGACGCGATAACCGCTTACCACCGAGCCATTCAAAAAGTAATCATAACCCAGACAATCGGCCGCTTCCGAAACATTACCTTCCAATAACAGTTGGCGGATGACAGAGGAACTTACCGCAGTCTCCTTATTTATATATGCACGCGCAAGAATAACTTTTATCCCCAATTCCTGTCCATAGCGCACATAGTCATCAAACCCTTCGCTACGGTTGTGTCCGAAACGATGGTCGTAGCCTATGACAAGAGCACGTATGTTATAATGATTACGAAGGAAAAGCATAAACTCCCGTGCCGACAATATAGCAATTTCAGGAGTAAAATCAAGCATCATGCAGTAATCCAAACCGGTTTCAGCAAGTAAGGAAACCTTTTCTTCATATGTAGTCAGTAGTTCGGGGCGATACTCCGGCTGCACAACTTTGCGCGGATGCACCGGAAAAGTCACCACCCCCGAAGCAAAACCGCATGCAACAACTGCTTCACGCACCTGTTCTATCAGGTAGCGATGTCCTCGATGCACTCCGTCAAAAAAGCCTATGGTAGCAACACAAGGCTGAGGAAGCACTTCCGGTATGTTACGAAGCAACTGCATTTTAACTCTCAATTTTCAATTCTCAACTCTCAACTAAATAAATGGCTCCAGTCTTCACATGCTTTCGGCGTATAGGTAGAAATACCCAATGTTTCCGCCACACGGCAATTCTCGGCAGAATCATCTATAAAGAAAGTCTCTCTCGGATCTATGCCTGTTTCTTCCAACAGTTTCTCAAAAATAGCAACGTCCGGCTTTACCATCTTCATTTCATAAGAAAGGAAAATCTTCTCAAAATAATCTTCTACCCGGAAAGCCTTGTAGTGGAAAGCATGCTTACACGACCACTTCCAGTGAATTTCATTGGTGTTGCTCAACAGATAGACCACATATTTCTCACGCAGTTTCAACAACAAATCCAATTTATAGGTAGGAATACCTCCCAAAAAACTATTCCAGGCAGCATCTATACGGGCATCGGTCACAATCTTCCCTATTTGCTCGCGGATCTCATTCCGGAACTCCGCACTGGTAATCAATCCTTTTTCATGCTGCAAGAAGAAACCTTGCTGATGACAAACATCAAGCATAGCCTCTACATTAGGCATGCCTAACTTTGCAAAATTCTCGATACAACGCTGACGGTCCAAGTCGATCAACACACCGCCAAAATCAATAATAAGGTTTTTAATTCCTTTTTCTTTCATTTTACTTCTGAGTTAAACGTCGGATGAAACGTATCGCCTCACCCACCCATAATACCAGTGAAGTGGAAGCAATAATAATCACCCAAGTGACTAAATCAAGCGGCACAGTACGGAATACGGCACCACCGAATTGTACAATAAGGAACTGTCCTATTAAGATAGCAAGTACTATCAGTTCCATACCATACGATTTGGAAATCCCTTTGAAAGCGGAGTCTGTAGTACCAAACACACGCGCATTGAAAAGGTTCCAGAATTGCAGCATCACGAAGAATGTGAAGAATATGGTCAGGCGTTCCGGTGTCATACCGCCCTCGGCATGATTAAACCAGTACAACATTCCCATGAGTATAATCAGGAAAGCACCACCTACACCTAAAATATAGGAGCGCATGGCTTTCGAAATAATAAAGTCATTGCTACTGCGAGGCTTCTCTTGCATGACACTCTCACTGGGCGGAATAGAAGCCAGAGCCAAAGCGGCAAAAGTATCCATAATAAGATTTACCCATAACATTTGAGTTACAGTAAGCGGTAATTCCGTACCTATCAAGGAGCCAAGCAAAACGATAAGCAAGGCCACAAAATTAATAGTCAACTGGAAAACGATGAAACGTTGGATATTCTTGTACAGCGAACGTCCCCACATCACGGCAGTGCCGATACTATTAAAAGAATCGTCAAGCAGAGTTATATCACTGGCTTCCTTGGCCACTGACGTTCCCGTACCCATAGACAGACCCACCTGTGCATGGTTCAATGCAGGGGCATCATTCGTACCGTCTCCCGTTACGGCTACCACCGCACCTTTTTGTTGTAACAACTGTACCAGGCGTTGCTTATCTGTAGGCCGCGCACGCGACATAATTTTCAGATCCATCACACGGTCGAGTGCTTCTTCATCTGCCAGTTCCGCAAAGGCAGCACCTGTTATCCGGTTACGTTCCGTATCTTCCGGTTTCCACAGACCAATCTGGCGTGCAATTTCCGTAGCCGTACCCGGTGTATCTCCCGTTACAATCTTGATATCGATACCGGCCGACTGGCATTTCGAAACAGCCGCAGGCACATCCTGACGAATAGGATCACTGATAGCAACCACACCCAGGAATGACAAATCATGATCGGCAACCAATTCCACACAATCTCTTGTATCCGTATCTTCTACGATCTTGAAAGCAAAACCAAGGGTACGCATCGCCATGTTCTGATAACCCAGCAATTGTTTTTCTACCGTAGAGCGATACTCTACCGCATCGACCCGTTTGCCATCCAGAATAACATCTTTACATTTGCCTAAAACAATTTCAGGAGCACCTTTCACGTACAATACCTTCTTACCCATCAAAGGAGACTTCACCAAAGTCGCCATGAATTTACGTTCGGTAGAGAAAGTCAACTGATCCACAACCGGAGCATTCTCACGTAATTCCAGATAATCCCTGTTCCTGCTGTTCAACCATAAAAGCAAGGCTACCTCTGTCGGATTCCCTACTCCTTTCGGTTTTTCACCTTCGGCTATCTCTTCCAGAAAAGCTGTAGAATTGGTACTAATACCTTCCACCACCAATTTGCTGATATCATCTTCACCGACTTCTCCGCCATTTTTCAAACCATAGAAACTCGGTTCATAAACTTGCATCAGATTTTGAGTCAATGTACCTGTCTTATCCGTACAAATCACAGTGATGGCACCCATCGTCTCGCAAGCATGCATTTTCCGAACCAGATTGTTGGTAGAAAGCATACGGCGCATATTCAATGCCAGACTCAATGTCACACTCATCGGCAACCCTTCGGGCACTGCAACCACAATCAGGGTTACTGCCATCATAAAGTATTGCAAGGTAGCTTTCAATGCCGGAAGCCAGTCTGCAAAAGTATGGAAAGTAGAGAAAGGATATACCAGTATTACATCTTTAATAAAGAAAATGGCAAATGCCAATCCGGCTACCGAGAAACCGATCTTACCAATCAGATTGGCAAGCTTGGTAAGCTGTATGTTCAGCGGAGTAGGCTCCGTACTCTGTTCCGTACTCTGCCGGGCTACCTTTCCGATTTCCGTATCATCCCCCACACTAAGCACCCGCATTGTTCCATGACCATCTACAACCGTAGTACCACGCAATACACGATTGGAAGCATATGTAGCTTCTTCATCAAAATCAGCTTCTACAGTCGTCTTACTAACTACAGGTTCACCAGTCAGATTAGATTCATTGATTTGCAAAGAAATAGCTTCCAGCAGTTCACCGTCAGCAGGAATTTCTTCTCCTGTTTCCAAAACGATGATATCTCCTACTACCACATCTTTCCGGGGAATCTCCTGCACGCGACCATTACGGATAACTTTCACCAAAGTTTCCTCATTGACCGCATTCAACAAATCAAATTTTTTATTAGCATCATATTCAAAGAAGAAGCCGATTCCGGTAGCCAGCAATATGGCGGCAATAATACCGATTGTTTCGGCATATTCATTCTCTACGATTGAGATGATCAAAGAAAATAGTGCAGCAACTAAAAGCACCCTGACAACAGGGTCTTCAAACTTTTCAAGATATAACTTCCATAGGGAGGGACGCTTGGGAGGCGTTAACAGATTGACTCCGTACTTCTCGCGGCTTTTTCTTACTTCGTCGTCAGTAAGTCCGCCATGATAAAAATCATCCTTCATTGCAGTCATGCAAATTGTTAGCTTTAATTAAGAGCCACAAAAGTACAATATTAATTTGGGATACCGAATGTTATTAAATCTTTTTATAAGTTAGTCTTGCCATCAATCTCTGTGCCCTGTTCCTTAATCTGACGACCATTGATCGGAAGTGTAAACCAGAATGTAGATCCCTTACCATATTCAGATTCCACACCAATCTTCCCCCCCAGTTTACGGATAATCATTTCACAAATAGCCAATCCCAGACCAGTACCTTTTTTATTCTGTTCCACCCGAACAAAGCGTTCAAAAATATGATTAACCTTGTCTTCCGGAATACCGCTACCGGTATCTTTTACGTAAAAGTAAAGCCCCTCTGTACAACATTTATAGCCCAAAGTAATGCTACCTTCATCCGTAAACTTCACCGCGTTGGTCATAAAATTGGAGATAACCTGTTGCAAGCGGTTTCTATCTGTATACATAATACATTCATCCGCAGGAGTTTCTCTGATAATCTGGATAACAGCAGCTTTATCTTCCAGTCTCATACGGAACAATTGTTCTATATCAAGCATCAGTTGCTTGACGTCCACCTCAGAGAACGTAAACTCCAATGTACCTGCTTCTATTTTAGAAAGGTCAAGAATATCAGCAATCAATTGCTGCAATAACTCGTTATTAGAATGAACTATTTCCAAAAACTGTGTCTTCTCCTCTTCCGTACCGGCAGAAGCCAGCAATTCGGAAAAGCCGACGATAGCATTCAGTGGCGTACGTATCTCATGGCTCATATTAGCAAGAAAAGCAGATTTGGAACGATCTGCATTCTCCGCTTTTTCACGGGCTTTATGCAATTCCACTTCTGCTTTCTTCAAGCGTGTAATATCATGTACAGTAATTACCATGCCTTCCTTGTCATCTATCTCCATATATTCGCCGGAAACATACGTATCACATTCAGATACCTCTCCTCGCCTATCCCGTATATCGAGTGTAGCCTCCAAGTCTGTAAAACTACTTTTTGCACGATAAGTCTCTTCTATCTTTCTCCGGATAGGGCAACTGCCGCAAAGTTCATGCGTTCCGCATCCTCCTTCGGCGGACAATGCGTTATTACAACGCAGCAAATCTCCTACACGGGGTAATCTACCTTCCGGCTTACGGGCTTTGGTGATATCATAATAGTTTGTCCGGGTAACAACAAAATCCCTGTTTATCAAAAGAATAAAAGCATGAACATTTTGCATAATGGAACGAAACAGTTCTTCTGAGCTGCGCAATGCTTTTCTGGCGTTTCCTGCTTTAAGCAGCAGACGTCTACTTCTACCGAGTTCAAACACATACAATAGCAATACTCCCACAAGTACCGCCATACCGATCAGAATTAGTATCGTCATAAAGAGTTCATTTACAATAAAAACGAAACAAATATATCTCTTTCAAATCAAAACCGGAAACAAAAGAGCGGTATTTATTGTTATTTATAAAGAAAACCTAAAAAATAGTTTTATGGACAAGTACATTTGCACAGTTTGTGACTACGTTTACGATCCCGAAATGGGCGATCCGGAAAACGGCATTGAGCCGGGAACATCGTTTGAAGACCTTCCTGAAGATTGGGTTTGCCCGCTATGTGGAGTCGGAAAAGAAGAATTTGAGAAAGCGTCTTAAGACGCTTTCTTTTCTTTTACATCACTACTTGCTTCTACTACATTTACCACATAATCGCCCAGCTTTTCGCACTCTGCGATAATATCCATATAGTAAACGCCCATCTGATAATCATATTCTTTATTATTTACATCCAGAATATTCTGATTCTTCAGCTGATTGCGATAGTTATTAATTTCATTCTCAATATTGAATGACTTATTCACGTCAATACTTTGGTGGTCGGAGCGTTCCACAACGACAATCATTTGTGCCAACGCATCATCCGTCAGTTTCATCATAAAGTGAATATGATCATATTGCTTTTCTGTGAAGTCCTGATTGGTCTGACGTTTACGATTGATAGTACGAGCAAGATTATAGCAACTATCACCAATACTTTCAATTTCCGTGACCTCACGAAGCATGGCACGAATCTGCAGCTTACTTTCTGAACTCAAACGTCCGTCGGACACCTGGTTCAGATAATTGGCTATCTCCAATTCCATATTATCGCTGATATTCTCATATTTCTCGATACGGCTGAACAGCTTATTATAATCATCATCCTTATCCGTATGCAACAGGTCCTGTACCATATTGAACATACGATGAGTACGCTCTGCAAACAGATGAATTTCTTTACGTGCCTGCAATATGGAAAGCTCCGCTGTAGAAAGCATACCACCGGAAATAAAGCGAAGACGATATTCCTCGTCGGCTTCTTTCTGCGGAATAATGGCGCAAACCGTACGTTCTATCAATTTCACAAACCAGATCAACAACAATACATTGCAGATGTTGAAGCAAGTGTGAAATGCTGATAACTTAAATGAAACTGCTACGGCAGGGTCTTTCGTTCCCATCACGTTTTCCACAAACCACGATACGGCACTCGTAAACGGAGTGAAAAGACAAAGCACCCAGATAACACCGAAGACATTGAATACCAGGTGAGCCAATGCAGCCCTCCTCGCCTGCGTATTACCGGTTAAAGCAGCAAGATTGGCAGTAATAGTAGTACCGATATTCTCACCCAATACTAATGCCGCCCCCAATTCAAAGCTTATCCATCCATTGGCACACATGATAAGCGTAATAGCCATCGTCGCTGCCGATGCCTGCACAACCATAGTCAAAATAGTACCAATAAACACAAACAACAGAATAGAAATATATCCCATATCGGTATAACTCTGTACAAAAGCCAGCATTTCCGGATTTGCTTTCAAATCCGGTGCATTGGATTGTAACATAGAAAGTCCCATAAAAAGGAAAGAGAAACCGAAAATAAATTCACCGATAGACTTACGATGACTTTTTTGAGAGAAGAGAAGAGGGATGCCAAAGGCAAGTAGAGGAAGTGCGAAAGCGGCTATATCAACTTTGAAGCCTAATGCCGAGATAATCCATGCTGTAACGGTAGTACCGATATTGGCTCCCATTATTACACCAATGGATTGGGATAAAGTGAGTAGTCCGGCGTTTACAAAACTCACCACCATAACGGTAGTTGCAGAAGAAGATTGAATCAGTGCTGTGATCAGCACACCCGTCAGCACCCCGGTTACCCGGTTGGTAGTCATTGCCGTTAGAATTTTCCGGAGCCTGTCGCCGGCAAACTTTTGAAGTCCTTCACTCATTATCTTCATTCCGTACAAGAATAATGCCAGTGAGCCAAGCAGCTTTAAAAAATCATAAAAAGAATATTCCATCTTTAATTAATTAGAAGGTTTTATGCCACATCTGTTATTATATCTATATTTAACGTATTAATCACCTAAAAAGGAGACGTCATGAAACACATGTTACAAATTTGTTGCAAAAATAATAATATTTCTAAAGAATTCCCCATCGGGAGTTCACTTTTGGATATTTATTACGGTTTTAATCTTAATTTTCCCTATCAGGTTGTCAGTGCGAAAGTTAATAACCGGTCCGAAGGATTGAATTTCCGGGTATATAATAATAAAGATGTAGAATTCCTCGATATACGCGACTCATCCGGCTTGCGGACATACGTACGCAGCCTTTGTTTCGTACTTTATAAAGCTGTCAGCGAACTGTTTCCCGATGGCAAACTTTTTGTGGAACACCCTGTCTCCAAAGGATATTTTTGCAATCTCCGCATCGGACGCCCAATTACCCTGGAAGATGTATCCGCCATTAAAAAGCGTATGCAGGAAATCATAGATGAAAATATCACATACCGCCGCACAGAATGTCATACCACCGAAGCAGTACGCATCTTCAATGAACGGGGAATGACGGACAAAGTGAAACTACTGGAAACCTCAGGTTCTATCTATACCTATTATTATTCGTTAGGCGACACCATCGACTATTATTATGGTAACCTGTTACCCAGTACCGGTTTTATCTGGCTGTTCGATATCGTAAAATACTACGATGGCTTGTTACTGCGCATACCCAACAAAGCAAATCCCAATGTTTTGGAAGAAGTTGTCAAGCAAGAAAAAATGCTCGATGTCTTCAAAGAACATCTCCGTTGGAACTACATCATGGGATTGGGCAATGTAGGAGACTTCAATCTTGCCTGTGAACAGGGGCATGCCACCGACCTGATCAACGTAGCCGAAGCACTGCAAGAAAAAAAGATAGCCCAAATTGCCGATGATATTTATCACCGTGGTGAAAATGGCAATCGTGTGAAACTGGTACTTATCTCCGGTCCCTCTTCTTCGGGTAAGACCACTTTCAGCAAACGTCTTTCCGTACAGCTTATGACGAACGGACTTCGCCCATATCCTATAGCCTTGGATAATTACTTTGTGAACCGGGAAGATACCCCAAGAGATGCGAATGGCGATTATGATTACGAATCACTTTACGCACTCGATCTCAAAAAGTTTGAGGAAGACCTGAAAGCTCTGTTAAGAGGTGAAGAAATAGACTTGCCGAGTTTCAACTTCACCACCGGGCAGCGTGAATATAAAGGTGACAAGTTACGGATAGACGAGCATACCATCCTTATTCTGGAAGGTATTCATGCACTGAATCCTGAACTCACCCCGCAAATACCGGCAGAGAATAAATACAAAATCTATGTGTCCGCCCTGACTACTATTTCCCTGGACGACCATAACTGGATTCCCACTACGGACAACCGTTTGTTGCGCCGTATTATCCGAGACTTCAACTACCGCGGCTACTCGGCACGGGAAACCATTTCCCGCTGGCCCAGTGTACGAGCCGGAGAAGACAAATGGATATTCCCTTATCAGGAAAATGCTGATGTGATGTTCAACTCCGCACTGTTGTTTGAATTTGCCGTACTGCGCTGCCATGCCGAACCCATATTGACCAGTGTGCCTCGCAACTGCCCTGAGTATGCCGAAGCGTACCGTTTGTTGAAGTTCATCAAATATTTTACACCCATACAAGACAAAGAAATACCGTTTACCTCATTATTACGTGAATTTTTAGGCGGAAGTAGTTTCAAATACTAAAAGATTATTTTACTTTTGCTTGCAAATTCATATAAATAGTTATGCTCATGAAACAATTTGCTTTCATTCTATCTCTCGTATTGTGTTTAAGCACAGTGACTTTCGCGCAAAGCACCAGCCGCGCCGATGAGCTAATGCAACAGGCACAAACTAACCTGAAACAAAAAGAATATATTAAAGCCCGTTACCTTTTCCTGCAAGCTTACAATGCTTTCTCCTCGCAAGAAAAGTATGACAAAGCTGTAGAGTGCGGTGTTAACGCCAGTGCCCTCTATCATCGGGAAAACTATTATAAGGAAGCTTTCGAGCTGTTGCGCGGTGCGGAACTATTGGTTACAGGAGGCGAACAGAAAAGTGGCAAGGCTATGCCGGATCTGCGCTTCCGTATCAATAAGGAGCGCCTGCAAATGTACATCAACCTTAAGAACCCTGCCCGAGCCAAAGAGCAACTGACCAAGCTGGAAGAAACTGCTAAAGCAGCCAAAAATGACTCTCTCAATAATGATTTGCTCTATACTCAGGCCAATTATTATTATACTTTCGGCATGAATTCGCAAGGAGATGCCTATATCAACCGCCTGATCGGTCAATATAAGGAACAGAAAAACTACGCTAAAGTAGACGAGTCTTATAAGACATTGATCGACATTGCCCGCAAAGCAAATAATGCCGGACTGGTGGCCCGCACTTATGACAAGTACATTCTTTGGACGGATTCTGTAAAAGCACTTACCGCCCAGGATGAACTGAATGTTCTGAAACGGAAGTATGACGAGAGCCTGCAAACTATCGAAGAGAAAGACAGCTCTCTCTCCGCCAAGCAGTACATCATCATTGGTCTTTGCATCCTCGCCGGACTCCTTGCTGCTGTATTAGTACTGGCCGGCATCGTATTGCTGCGTTTCGTTCTCCTTACCCGGAAGCAAAAGAAAGCCATCCAGATTGCGAACGAGCACAATGAACTGAAAACCCAGTTTATCCAGAATATCTCAGCACAAATGGAGCCAACCCTGAATACTCTGGATGGAACGCAACCGGGCGTTCGTGCCCTGAAGGGTTTTGCAGAACACATTCAAGAGCTGTCTGACTTGGAAAACACCTTATCAGAGGCTTACGAAATGCGTGAAATCAGCATCAATACTTTCTGCGAAAGTGTTATGGATAAGATTAAAAGCGGCTTGAAACCAGACATAACTACTGCCGTCAATGCACCGAAGCTCAGTGTAAAAACGAATCCGGAACAACTTGAACGCATTCTTCTCCACTTGCTGAACAATGCCGCCGAGTTTACTCCCGAAGGTGGTAAAATCTGGTTGGACTTCAAAAAACGTGGAGCACACACTCATCAGTTCATCATAAGCGACACAGGAACCGGCATTGCCGAAGAAGAACAAGCAGACCTATTCAAGCCTTTCACTAAAGTGAAAGACCTTACAGAAGGTGACGGTTTGGGACTACCTATCTGTTCTCTAATTGCTACTAAAATGAATGGTAGCCTGACGCTGGACAGCAGTTATACCAAGGGGTGCCGTTTTGTATTGGAACTACATACCTGATAAAAAATACACCTAAAATTAATAAGCCCCTATTTCTGATTTATTTTCAGGAATAGGGGTTGTTTATTTTCCACACCTACATTACATTGTTTTATCACCAGAAACGGGTACTTTTGCAGGCTGCAACAACAAATGATAAATCAATGAAAACCACTATCTTAGCTATGTTATTACTTGCATCTTGTATATTAGCGGCTTGTACTCGTTCCAGCCCGAACATCCAACTTGTACAAGCCGATTCTCTCATACAAAAGTTCCCTGACAGCGCTTTACATTTCTTACAGGGTATTCAACCAAAGGGATTACACTTAGCAGCCGACCGCGCATATTATGCACTATTATTGACACAAGTCAAAGACAAGAATTTCATCCATCAAACTGAGGATTCTCTAATACGTATTGCAGTGCAATATTATGATTCCACTAAAAATACAGTCATGCAGGCAAGGGCACATTATTATTTAGGATGCATTTGGAGAAACAAAGACGATCATCCAGAAGCTCTAAAAGAATTCTTTAAAGCCATAACCTATTCAAAAAGAATCTTTGACAATAGTTTAACAGGGCATATATACAACAATATAGCCTATTTATACTATTTACAAAGATTAAATGAACAAGCCGATTCAATCTATCAAATAACAGAAAAATTAGCAATATTGGAGAAAGACTCTATCCTTTGGGCTGATGCACTATCCCAACGAGGGATGATAAACATAAGAAAAGGAAGAGAATGCTATCAAAAAGCAGAAGAAAAAATACTCCATGCTTTCAATATTTCATGTAACATGAATCAAAGAAGTATGATAGCCAAAACAGCTTATTCATTAAGTCTATTATACGGACGTATGAACATGGGGGAAAAAGCTGTTGAATTCGCAAAACTCAATATCAACAATCAAGATAATTCAAATGCACTGGACAGGGCCTATCTGGTTTTGGGTGACGCTTATTACAAAATATCTCAATATGATTCCGCCTCAATTTACTTAAATAAAAGCCTTCATAGCGAAGACCACTATACCAAAGCAGGTGCCTATATGCGTTTAGCTGATATTGCCAAAAAGCAGGGATTATTGGAAAAGGCACTTGAGATGGAAAGAAAATACTCTTCTTATCTGGATAGCGCCCAACAAAAGCAACAGAGTGCTGAAATCGTTACAGCTGAGAAAAATATACTAATACAGCGCAAACAATCAGAATTCAAAGCAAACTTAGATCAAGTTTATTATTATATAGCCATAGGAATAGTGATTTTCTTGACACTATTTCTCGCATTATGGAAAAGACACAAAAAAGAAGTAATCAACTTCAAACGAAAAGAAATAGAAATAAACAAGCAGACAGAAGAACTGCTTCAACAGAAAAATGAGCAAATCAACTTTCTACAAAAAGAGATCGCCCTACATAACTACAGCCAAACAGAAAAACAAATCCTAGAAGAAGAACTATACACTTTAAAAACAGAACGTCAAGCATTACTTAAAGAATCCTATGAACACTCTGAAGTATATGTAAAAATGAAACGAATCATCCAATCATATAAGAAAACAGATAAATCGAGCGAGTATTTCGATGAAGAAGATTGGAGGCAGCTAATTGCAGAAACTGATATACGCTGGAATAACATAACTATCCGTCTTGCTACAAAATATCCCCTGTCGCAAGATGAAATACACCTTTGCTGTCTATATCTGACAGACATACCTACCAGCCATTTCAGATATATTATGGAATGTAGCAGAGATGCCATATATAAAAAGACTAAGAAAATATTAGAACAGAAAATGAAATACACCGATAAATCAATGTCACTTCGTGATATTCTGGAGAAACTTCTATAAAAATAAGAGCAAATTCCAGATTATAGAACCTTTTCCCTACATTTCTACACTTTTTATACACTCTCATTGGATAATTTCTCTCTAAATTTGCTGCCGTCGTAACAAATTAAAAGTATATCTTATGAAAAAGTTATTATTTGCATTTTTTGTATTAACTGTAGTATTGGGCAGTATTTCATTGCAAGCCCAGGATCGTTTTTCATTTGCCGATGATGATGAAAGGGAGATTCCCTTAGACCCGGTAGGATCTAAAGAAGGTGGTCCTATAGCTCGGAGCATCATCATCCAACCCGCCAGTGCCTATGTTAATAGTGATATAGTCACTGTAGTTTTCAACAAGGATTTGCCTTCTGCAAGTATTACCATTACAAATGTTTCTACAGGAGCAGTCGTTTATTCTGAGATTTATTCCATGCCTACACTTATCACAATCAATGTAAGTGCAGAAAATTCCGGAGAATATCAGATAGAGATTGTATCAGATGAAATTCGCTTAAGCGGATACTTTACTCTTTAACAAAGAACCTAACCTAAACTTTAACTATAAATTCAGACTATGCTGGGAGATGATTATGCCACCAGTGAAGTAGTCCATCACTTTTTACGGTCATTGACCGTAAAAGTGAGCAGGACTACTATATGCCGTCTGCTCGACAATCCGTTGGGCAACACCATGCAAGGTATTAGTGACGCTTTAGATGCACTTCATGTAAAGAACGTAGTTTACCAACTTCAACCCCAATATCTGGAGAAGCTGCACGGCCCGTTCATTACCCAATTGGAAACAAGCCATTCTACATTCTGTCTTGTTGAAAAGATAGAACAGGATCGGCTCATTATCACTACTTCCGAAGTCAGCCACATGCCCATAAGTAGAAAATTATTTATTCACCAATGGACAGGAGTTGTCCTGTTGGGTGAAACCACTCGGGAAACCATCTGTGAATCTCATTGCCTGATCAAAAATATTAATTATATGTGTCGGCAACACAGAATACTAATTGCCGGGATCATATCTGTCCTCTTAGTTTTCTCTTCAATCTGGAGCAGAAATTATCCCCCCGGATTACCACTCTATCTCTCTGCATTAACTTGCGGTATTCTCATTTCTACTATAATCCTATACAAAGAAATGGTAGACCATCATTTTCTACACCGTTTCTGCCATATAGGTAAAGTTATAGATTGCAATGAAGTACTCAAATCCAAGGGTGCAAGTATTGCAGGAATAGGAATTGGAGAGCTATCGTGGATGTATTTCACCACTATGTTCTTCTTCACAGCCGTCTGTCCCGAAGAGTTTCATTTTTTGGCTGCCCTGTCTGTTTTCATAGCAATTGCATTTACGCTATACTCTATTATATATCAGATATTCTTTATTCATAAAGCCTGTCTATTTTGTATGCTCACCACCTTCTCGGTCTGGCTGACAGCAGCATCGCTTTATATCATACGGAATAACTTTGAATGGAGATTTTCCATCCGGATTCTCTTTTCTATGATTGCAGTCAGCGTTATCTGCCTGATATTCTGGATACAGGCAAAAGCACTTGTTTCTTCAGACAAGGAGAAGCGTTTCATGAAGGTCAAATTATCCGGTCTACTCAATCCAATCACTTTCCAGAAGCTACTGGCGTTAAAGCCTAAAGTCAGAACGATGATCCATCCTGATATAGCTTTACACAATTCTGCCGATCATACAAAAGACAGACTGATGGTAGTTGTGAATCCCAACTGCAAGGCATGCGCCAAAGTTCACCACCACATTCGGGAGATCTCAGCGGATATATCCATCTCATTAGTCATATACACCAATGATCGTCTGGGAGCACATATTGCACAGACAATTCTCTCCGCCTATCTCTCCGAAGGTTGGGAAAAGGCTACTTATTTACTGGAGGAATGGTTCGAGATTCAGGAAATACCGGGTGTAGAGAAATACTACATCAATGACGTTGCACAGCTACTTTGGAGACAGCAACAAGAATATTGTGAGCGAAATAATATCAGTCATACACCAGCGGTTATTGTCAACGGACACTATATGCCAAGCGTTTATCAATTGGCCGAATTGAAGTATTTATTAGTATCCTCGGATAACAGATAAGAAGCAAATAGAAGCTTTATAAAGAAAGTATTCTCCCTTTATAGAGAATCTTTTCTCAATATGGTGAGAGTTTCTTCTCAATACGATGAGAATAAACTCTTAATTATGTGAGAAAAGATTCTCAACGTGTTGAGAAAGATAAGAAGAAAGAGAACTCAAAAAACATACAGTTGCCTTGGTAATATTTCTCAAAAGAGATACCTTTGTATACTACTAACCAAATACTCATCAAAATGAAGCAGGGCATTTATGTTACAATATGGCTAATAAGTTTTCTTTTACTAAACTCATGTACACGACAGCACAATCACAATATACTGTTAGTACAAGCAGATTCGTTAATGGAAGAATATCCAGACAGTGCATTGCATATTCTGGAAAGCATAGAATCTCAACAACTGACAGTACACGCGGATCGCGCTTACTATGCTCTGCTACTGACACAAGCCAGAGACAAAAACTACATTGTACAAACAGATGATTCACTGATACGGACGGCTGTGCAGTATTATGATTCTATTGGAGATGTACAGATGCAGGCGAAAGCGTATTACCATTGGGGAGGAGTTTTAAGGGATCAAAGGAACTATTCTCATGCACTAAACCTATATGTAAATGCAAGCTATTATGCTAAGAACAGTGAAAGGTCAAAACTATTATCATTGATATATAATAATATTGGCAACATTTACTATCAAGAAAACCATTATAACAATGCGGATTCCATATATCAGTTGATGCAGCAGCAAGCGACCTTGCAGAAAGACACAATCAACTTGGTTGAAGCCTTATCCAAACGCGGAAGTATAAATATAGAAAAAGGAAAAGCACATTACCAGCAAGCTGAATCCTTACTATTACAAGCCTCAGAACTAGCAAGACATTTTTCCAACAATATGTTGAAAGCTGACATTGCATCTTCTTTAAGTGCCCTGTACAGTCGAATGCAAAAAAATAAAGAGGCTATAAAATACGCTAAAGAAAATTTCACCCTCTTAACTGATACTGTATTATATGCCAAAGGTTATCTTTTATTAGGAGACGTCTACTACAAAGCTCGGCTATATGATTCTGCTCATCTCTATTTCAATAAAGCCTTGCATACCCAAGAATACATCACCAAAGCCAACGCTTATATGCGCCTTGCCGATATTGCCAAGAAATTAAATAAATTAGAAGAATCACTAGAGCTCGAGAGACTTTATTCAGCATATCGAGATAGCGCGCACAATCAATTTCTCTCTATATCGCCAACAAATATATTTTATTCTCCCACTCCACCCAAATCTAAATCTGATTCTCCCTTGAAAAGATGGGTATCATATATCAGCATATGCATACTTATAACGGGGTGCTATCTACTTATAAAACGATATAAAAAAGTATCATCAGATAGAGAGAAATATAGCATAAAGCCTATAGAAATAGATATCGAAAAAGTTAAAGGTCAATTGCAAGAAACGACTTTCTATGGGAAAGCCAAAAGCATATTGAATCATCAAGATGAGATAAGTCCTAAATCAACAGAAAAACCAGAATTAACAAACGATGACCAGAAGTTGTTAATAAAGGAAATCAATTGTTTGATTCCTGAATATACTTCACACTTGAGAAAGAACTTCCCGGCACTGAATGATAAAGACATTTTCTTTTGTTGCATTCACTTGTCAGATTTTTCGATACAGGAACTTGGAATCATTTTGAACAGAACCCCTAATAGCATATATAAAAGACGAAGTGGTATTCTTGAAAAGAAAATGAAACTCAATAAAAATGATAATTTCGTCAAAGCTATCACTTCTATTTGAAAAAGATATCTCATATTACACAGAAACTACACTCGACAAGGCAAAACTACACAAAAACTACACACATTTAGGGTTGTTTTTATAAAAAACAATCTCTTAATTTGCACATATCACATAATAATAAAAAATAATTTTATGAAAACACTTTTGATCATATTAAGTACTGTATTTATTAGTATTTGTTCCATTCAGGCACAAGAAAATGGAAGTATGATAGAATATAACAATACAGAAAGAGAAATTCCATTAAAGGATTTCAAACCGGACAAACCTATAAGTAGAAGTATTATTCCGCAAGTTGCACACGCCTATTTATATAATAAAGTAATATCCATATCTTTTGAAGAAGTAATGCAGATAGTCACCATAAAAATTACCATAGAATCTATTGGTGAAACTGTTTATTCACAAGAATATATAAATCCGACAGTAGTCTCTATTGACTTAAATATGCAAGATTCAGATACATACCATATCGAAATTATTTCAGATGAGACCTATTTAAAAGGTGAATTTATACTTTAAGTATTAAAAGAGAAACATTATGTTGGAAGTTGATAACGCCGGTAAAGTACTCTACCACTATTTACATGCATTACACGTAAAAGTGAGTAAAACGACCGTATACCGTTTGCTCGACACACCGTTAGGCAACAGCATGCGGGGCATCAGTGATGCACTGGACTCACTCCACATCAACAATGCGGCATATCAACTTCCCAAAGAATTTCTGGATGAATTGGAAGCTCCATGTATTGTCATCATGAATGATAACGATTCCCCCTTTTGCCTGATTGAAAAAATAGAAGAAACGCATATCACCCTATCCCACAGCCAACGCCTGAGAGTAAGCAAACAGCAGTTCTTACAGAAATGGACAGGCAGTGTATTAGTGGGAGAAGTAACGGAAAGTACCATTCAGGAGAAGAACTGCAAGCTGAAAAATATAACAATGTGGATTCAACGCCACCAACTATTGTTAGCCGGTATCATTGCCATTCTATTGATATTATACAGCACAAAGCGTAATTACTCAACAGGAATATCACCCTATTTGCTTACATTATGCATAGGGGTCCTTGTATCTTCCGCAATACTATATAAAGAAACTGTCAACAGTAGGTTCTTGCATCGTTTCTGTCATATTGGCAAAATGATTGATTGCAATGAAGTTCTACATTCCAAAGGTTCTCATATCATAGGAATGGGGTTGGGAGAATTATCGCTACTCTACTTCAGTGTTTTATTGTTATTCGCCCTTATCTGTCCGTATGAATTTTACGGCATTAGCGTAACATGCAATATTATCGCAATAGGATTTACATTCTATTCTGTAATCTATCAGCTATTCATTATTCGCAAAGGATGTATGCTCTGCATGCTTATTAATCTGACTGTATGGAGCAGTTGCGTAACACTTTATATTCTACAAGGACAATTCAATAGGGAATTTTCACTCTCTGCCATGCTCTCTTTTATAGCAATCGCCTGTATTTGTTTAGCCGGGTGGTTACAAATCAGAGCCCTATTAAAGGTAAAAGAAGAAAGGAAGCAGTTAAAAGTACAATTTTCAAAACTATTGAATCCTGATAGCTTTCAGAAGCTATTGTTTGCAGAAACTCAGATTGAAGCAATGGTCAATAAAGAAATAGCATTGCATAACCAGATTTCAAGCACAACACAGTTGATGATTGTAACTAATCCCAACTGCAAGAATTGCGCCAGAATGCATTCGCACATCAAAGAAATTGCCTCCAATGTTTCTATATCATTAGTACTCCTAACTTTTCCAAAAGACGGGATTGGAGAGAAAGTAGCCAAAACCATTATCGCAACTTACCGTACAGACGGATGGGAGCAAGCAATAACAGCATTGGAAGAATGGTACAAAAATCATAATATAAAAGAAGTTGACAAATATGCTATCACTGTAGAAGAACAAAGGATATGGAAACAACAGCAAATCTATTGTTCGCAACAACATATCAGTCAAACGCCTTCTATAATTATTGACGGATATTATGTACCGGAATTCTATCAACTAAAAGAGTTGAAATATGTATTGACATAAAGATATTGTTTTGCAAAACAGAAGTCAATAGGGTGATACTTTAAGCTTCCCACTGTTAACATTATTATTGACCTTAATTCTTTAAAAGCATGAAGAATTTTGAAAATTTTGAAGCATTCAAGATGAGTAAGACTCAAATGAATGAAATCACTGGCGGTGCTGAAGTCTACTGTACTACCTTTAACGGAGAGAAAGAAGCTACTTTTGAAAACACAAGTGTTGAAGACGCACAAGCTGGTGCAGATGCAGCTTGGGGCAAAGGTAAGGCTATATGTGAAGAAGTCATAAAGGTTTAAATCTTTAAAACAGGAGCTCTCTAAAAGAGCTCCTACAATACCGTTATATGATGAAAATCATTCTACCACTCACCGCTATATTATGTAGTTTAAGCATACTCTACTCTTCAATAATAGATGAAGGGAAAAGAAACATAGAAGTCATTTTACATTTAGATGATGACATGACAGAAGAGGAACAAGAAGTATATCTTTGGTCCTTCTGTTCGTGGATATCTGGTTCAGAACAGGCATTTTGGGACTCAGCCAAAATAGAGAAAGGTCAAAAAACAGTCAGACTTCATGGATTTGTCCCTTATGGTAATACATTAAGACTCGCCTTTTCCAAGGAAGGTCCACAAAGTTTATACATCCATGCACTTCCTAATGATACTGTTGAACTTGCTCTCACCGCCAAAGATAGAAATACATTATGGAAAAATGCCATAAAAGGTAAATATCATAATATTTGCACTGATTTTGAAAAAAAAGCGAGAAGTTATTGGGTAAAAATAGGAGAAGCATCGGAAGATAGTATTTCATACTACAATCGTTTACTAAAGGAATTCTATATTAGAAACATCTATAACAACCCCCACCAAGAACTTGCTAAAATGAGTTGCGCAATGATTAAAATGTTCTTCAAAGATTCTTTAACAGTTGATAGTCTACAGGCTTTGAGAGAATATATTGCACTAAAGTTCCCGAACTATCCTGCAGCAGCATTGACTTATGAGAATGCCCCTGTCCAAAGTGAACGAACCCAATATACCCGACGAAGACTAAACGAAATAGACATAAAAAGAGAAAAATATGAAAGAACCAAACAGAGTACTCAAATTGGAAGTAAATTATCACTAAAATTACCCTCTATAACAGAAGAAGAAATATCACTTTCCGATTTAAAAAGCAAATTCATATTTGTAGATATATGGGCCAGTTGGTGTAAACCATGTAGAGCACAAATACCATATATAAAAGAAGTTTTAAAAAAATATCCAAACGACATTAAAATTTATGCCGTTTCTATCGATATAGGACATAATACCTGGAGGAATGCAATAGAAAAAGACCAGACACAAGAATTCATTCATGTAATAGGAACAGATCAGGATCGTAGAAATGTGCGATCTGTTGAAGTATTGGGAATAGAAAGGATTCCGAGGAATTTTCTATTAGACCGTAATTGCAGAATTATTGCAAAAGATTTGCACGATGAACAACTGATGCAAACCTTAGATAGTTTAACAAAACAATGAAGCACTTCCCTCACTACATCCAGCACGACGCCATGGACTGCGGCCCCACCTGCCTCCGCATGGTGGCCGCCTACTACGGCAAACGCTATTCGCTGGAAGGATTAAGGGAAAAATCATTCATCACCCGTGAGGGGGTATCCATGCTTGGCATCAGTGAAGCGGCAGAAAAGATTGGTTTTCGCAGTATCTGCGTACAAGTGGGGTATGAAAAGTTACAAGAAGCTCCTCTACCCTGCATCATACACTGGAACCAGCAACACTTTGTCGTGGTATATAAGCTCAACGACAAGCATGTTTGGGTGGCCGATCCCGGAGCAGGAAAGCTGAAATACACCAAAGAAGAATTCTGCAATTGCTGGCTGAGTTCCCGAAAGAACGAAGAAGACACAGGAGTAGCATTATTGTTGGAACCCACACCGGAATTTTATACAATAGAAGACGAGGGAGACGAAGTGAATCGCAAAGGTTTTAGCTTCCTCTACTCCTATCTCCGCCCGTACCGGGGGCTGGTGGGACAACTCCTTCTAGGTCTGCTACTGGGCAGCATGATACAACTCATGTTACCTTTCCTCACACAATCTGTAGTAGACTTTGGTATCAATAACCAGAATCTCGGTTTTATCTATCTGGTACTGATTGCCCAGTTGATGCTGTCTTTCAGCAGCAGCGCCGTAGATTTTATACGGGGTTGGATACTGCTGCATCTGGGCACACGCATCAACATCGCCCTCATATCGGACTTCCTTATCAAACTGATGAAGATGCCCATCGCCTACTTCGACAGCAAAATGACAGGAGACATCCTGCAACGCATCAACGACCACAAACGCATACAGGATTTCCTGACGGGAAGCAGCCTCAGCGTCATCTTTTCCGTATTCAATATTATCATCTTCGGCATTGTGCTGCTGGTGTACAGCGGCATGATATTCCTTATTTTCATGGGAGGAAGCACCCTGTACGTCACATACGTCTGGCTCTTCATGAAGAAGCGCGCCGAACTGGACCACAAGCGTTTCGCCCAGCAAAGTGCCAACCAAAGTACGGTAGTGCAACTGGTGAACGGCATGCAGGAGATAAAGCTCAGTGCCTGCGAGCAACAGAAACGTTGGGAATGGGAGCGGATACAAGCTAAACTATTCAGAGTAAACATTAAGAGCCTTGCCTTGCGACAGTATCAGGATTCGGGAGCGGTGCTGATTAATCAAAGCAAGAACTTGCTGATTACCGCACTCGTAGCGAGCTTGGTAGTGAAAGGGGAAATGACACTGGGTATGATGCTGTCCGTGCAATACATCATCGGACAGTTGAACAGTCCGGTAAATGAGCTCATCGCCTTTGCCCGCGATATGCAGGACGCACGGCTCAGCATGGACCGCCTCAGCGAAGTGCGCGACAAGCCGGATGAAGAAGACCCCACCCGCGAATTACTGCGGGAAATACCGGAAGGAAAAGAAATAAGACTCCAAAACCTTAACTTCAAATATGATCCGCTAAGCGAATACCCGACGCTGGACGACATCAACCTAGTGATTCCGCCGGGCAAGCAAACGGCCATCGTGGGTATGAGCGGAAGCGGAAAGACAACACTCGTTAAACTACTGTTAGGATTCTACCCGCCCGCAAGCGGCGATATCTTCATCGGGGATACTCCACTGGGAAGTTACAGTATTCGCGAGTGGCGCAAGCGGTGCGGCGTAGTAATGCAGGATGGTTTCATCTTCTCCGACAGTATTGCCGGTAACATTGCACCCGGAGTAGAGCATATCGACAAGAAACGTCTGCGCCATGCTGCTGAAGTGGCAAATATACACGATTTCATAGAAGAATTGCCTTTAGCATACAATACTAAGATAGGACAGGAAGGGCACGGATTAAGTCAGGGACAGAAACAACGCATACTCATAGCCCGCGCCGTGTACAAAGACCCGGAATTCATCTTCTTCGACGAAGCAACCAATGCACTGGATGCCAACAACGAACGCACTATCATGAACAACCTGCAAACCTTCTTCAAAGGCAGGACATCCGTAGTGGTAGCCCACCGGTTGAGCACCGTAAGGAATGCGGAACAAATCATCGTCATAGAACAGGGCAGGATAGCAGAGACCGGAACGCATGAAGCGCTGATTGCTCTGGAAGGAAGATATTACAAGCTGGTGAAGAACCAATTGGAACTTTAATAAGTGGAGAGTTGAAAATGGAGAGTTGAGAGTTATGAAGAAACAAGAAGAAAAGGACATAGAATTGAGGTGTGAGGAGGTGCAGGAGATATTGACGCGACCGCCACACGCATTGATCAGGTGGGGAATAACCGTATTCTTCGGGGTATTGGCACTGCTTTTCATCGGCGGCTCTTTCTTCAAATACCCGGATATAGTAAGTGCCGGAATCACCATCACCACAGAGCATCCGCCCGTATGGATCGTGGCAAGAGGAAGTGGAAAAATTCAGGAGGTATATCGAAAAGACCGTGAAACCATAAAAGCAGGAGATATCATAGCTGTACTGGAGAATCCTGCCATCACTGCCCATGTATTGGAACTGAAAGAAAGGATTACTTCTTTCATTCTGACGGATAGTTGTATCTGCCAAACCGTGTTTCCAGAGAAACCGGAACTCGGAAACATTCAGAATGCTTATGCCTCTTTCATCAAATGCTTGACAGATTATCGTAATTTTCTGTCGATAGACCTCTACGCCCAGAAAGAGCAGGCCGCCTGCAAAGAACTGCAAGAGTATCAGAAGTACATCCGGCATCTGAATAAACAAGCAGAACTTGATGAAGAACAGGTACAGATAGCTTCCGCTACCCATAGCCGGGAAAAGAAACTCTTCGACAAAGGATTAATATCGAAAGCTGATTATGAAGAAGCACAACAAACCTATCTGAATCGCAGGCAAGGGAGAGAGCAACTAATGACTTCACTTTCATCTGCCAGAATACAAGAGGCGCAATTACAACAGAATATTGTAGAAATCCGTATGGAACGTAATCGGGAAGCCAATACAATAAGCACTTCGTTAAAATCAGCCCTCAATGATTTACAGGTAAGCATCAGCGATTGGGAGTTGGGATATCTCTTTACCAGCCCTGCCAGTGGTATATTATCTTACAATAATATCTGGCAGAAGAACCAGAATGTCAATGCGGGAGATAAAGTGTTCTCTATTGTAGCCTCTACTCCCGGTGACATTATAGGAAAAATAAAATTACCCGTCAGCGGATCAGGCAAAGTATGCCCCGGACAAAGAGTGAATATCAGTGTGACAGGGTATCCATACATGGAATTCGGCTTCCTCACCGGAGAAGTGCTGTCTGTTTCACTATTAGCAAGCGAGGACAATATGTACACTGTCACGGTAAGTCTGCCACAAAATTTATGCACCTCATATGGCAAGCAGTTGGACTTTAAAGGAGAACTTTCCGGCACAGCAGAGGTCATGACAGACGAACGGAGCGTAACTGCACGTCTACTCAGTCCGCTCCGCTATCTGTGGGAAAAATATCTATAAAAAATCTTTTATTTCAACCAAGTCGCTCGTTTCCACAAGTATTCCAGCGGACCGTGTGCATGACGGCTCATCCACCAACGGCAGAAAGCAAGCTGCACGATGAAGAGCACTACTCCTACCAGGAAGCTGGCTGTTATACCCAACTGAGAGTGAAGTGCAAGACCCCAATTATAGAACAACAACGAACCGATAATACTCTGAGTAATATAATTTGTAAGACTCATCTTACCGTAAGGAGTAATCTTCATCAACCAGTCATGCAGGTTTGTCCGATAGAAAGCAAAGATAACACCCGACACCAATATCAGCATAAATGCAAATTTGGACAAGGAAGTTATGATTAGTAACAAAGGAGTAAGAATAGACTTACTAACGATGAAACCCGGCAACATATTACCCAATCCATATAGGGGGAAGAAAGCGATAAGAGCGCCACAAAGTACCTTATTCCAGAATTTCAGATTTTCCTTCAGGAAAAGTCCCCGACGTCCTATCAGCAAGCCGAACAGGAAAAGAGCGGCAGTCTGGAATACACGTCCGTGATCCCAAGCCCATGCAAGACTGGCAATCTGCCCTTCCCATAAATTCACACGCAGAGTTTCAAGGAAAGTGCCGTGACTCTGCACTTGAAAAGCAGCTCCCCAGTAACTACCTGTCGGAATAGAGGGAGTCACAAAAGAAGGATCTATGCAGGCACATATCACATAATAAAGTGGTAATGGTTGTATCAAAAGTACACATGCCAGAATAAACAACCATTTATCTTTCAGCCTGCAGGTAAGTGGTAAGATGAATCCGACTAACGAATAGAGCACCAATACTTCGGCCGTGAAAAAAGCTGCATTTATATTACCAAGAATGAACAATAAGATCAATCGCCAGCAAAAACGCAAACGAAAATCATTGCCACGCATACGCTGGTTATTATCCTGGATGAAGAAACTAAAACCAAAAAGTAAAGCAAACACAGCGTAAGCCTTTCCTCCGAACATGAAAAAGAGTCCGTCCCAAATGGCTTTATCAGAAAAGTTAAGCCATGCACTTTGAGTACTTGTATCAGGAAATGAATAGAAATTAAAGTGTTCGATGGAGTGTAATACAATGATGCCCATAACGGCGAGTCCACGCAGCACGTCAGCTACGTCAATACGGGTGTGTGTTTCCAATTTCTGTACCATAATCAGTATAAATTCATTAGCAATCTGCTCTTTTTAATGTTAAAATCGCAAATATAGAATTTATTATCCACTTTTGGAGGCAAATTCCCAATTTCTTCCAGAATTGCCCGTCATCTTTGCAATAAAATCAACAATAATCAGAAACTCTAAAAAATAAGTAACTATGAAATTGAAAATGTATTTAGCCCTATTAGTTATGGGGATGTTAAGCCTACAAAGCTGCAGTGATGACGATGACGATCTCCCAAGTTCTAAAGTTCCCGAAGCTGTACGCACGGCATTCGATAGTAGTTTTTCTAACACCGCTAACCTGAGTTGGGAAACAAAAACTGTCTCGCAAGAGCAATATTACAAAGCTGAATTCAATAACAAGAGTGACAACGGATATAAAACAGAAGCTTGGTACAAGGCAGATGGTTCGTGGCATATGACGGAGACAGAAATGCCATATAGTGCCATTCCACAAGCAGTAAGGACCTCCTTTGAGAGCAGTGAATACGCCACTTGGCAAAAAGATAATGAAGTGGAACGCATTGAACGTGCAGGAACCGAAAAAGAGGTTATCTACATCATAGAAGTGGAATCTGCACAGGATATAGATATGGACTTACATTATTCAGCAGACGGAATTCTTATTAAAGCCGTAAATGATGACGGTAACGGCAATAATGAATCATTGCTGCCGGATGCTCCATCCAATATGGTTACTGCCGTAACAGAACTTATACAGAAGAATTATCCTAACGCCCGTATTATTGAGATTGAGCAGGAGAAAGGAATGATTGAAGTGGACATCATACACGAAAATCAAAGTAAAGAAGTATTGCTTAGTACAAACTATGAATGGATTTCCACCTCATGGGATGTATATGTACTTCCAGTAAAAGTAACAGATGCCATTAAAGCGTCACAATATAGCGGCTATGTAGTAGATGATGCCGAATATTTTGAAACTCCTGCCGGGAACTACTACTGGATAGAGCTGGAGCAAGGCGAAAAGGAAGTGAAAGTTAAGATCAACGAAGACGGACAGTTTATCTGATAACACCGATTAGATAATAAACGAAAAGGGGCAGCCATAGCTGCCCCTTTTCGTTTATTAGAGTATATGATCAGTCAGCGGAAGAATTTAATGCTTTCAGTAATTCACCCTTCACCGCATCCGTTCCCGGAAAACCGACCGACCGATAAGTTTGTTTTCCTTCACGGTCGAGTACCAGATAGGTAGGTACACCACGAACCTCAAATTTATTGCAGATAGCCGCCCATTGTGCATTGGTAAGTCGATAATGTTCACCATGAATATCGGGTATCATATTATTCCATGTTGTCTCCGGAGAATTTTCACCGGCAATAAAGACATACACGATATCCTTATCTATCAGTTCTTCCTTCATGGGCTTCATCATCTTCATTGCCATCTTACAAGGACCACACCAGGTAGCCCAGAAATCAACAAGCACCACTTTACCTTTGAACGGAGCGACCATAGCTTCAAACAGTTCATCATCTTTAACGTCTGCAGCCAAAGTACGAACCGTGAAACCACGTTTACTCTTATTCTCTTCTATCCTCCGAAGCAGTTCCGTATTCATTGCGGTCAATCGGTTCAGAAAATAGGAATTTTCAATTGCATGCAACGCAGCAAAATCATCTTCAGATAAAGGTGTAAAATCTTCCAGTTTCGAAACACATTGCATGGCTTTCTGTACATCATAATAGATACCTTGGCTACCAATCAGTTCTTCAACCGCTTTTCGGTTAGCTTCCATTCCTTGTCTACCAAATTCCTGAAAAAGAGCATCATATTTATTCCTCAGTTCTTTCATTACCGAAGAATCATACGATGACGGATTATCGCGATATTTCTTCATCGTCTCCTTATCTTTAGGGGCCACTTTAGGGGAATTGAGTAAATAATCAAAGATGTCACCTCGCTTTACAGACGGCAAGCTTATATACCCGGTATTAACTACCCTGGAAGGATAATTAAAACAATACACAGACTTGGGTGAATTGATATAACCAAATTCACTTAGAAAATCGAAATAGTCATTTGATGGTTCAGGAGAACGATACTCTTTACTTGCATCACGCACAGACAGCCCCTTTTGCTGAGCATAAGCCTGCAATAGCTGATAATCATATCCACATAACAACCCATACAATGCATCTTTATTCAGCACCGTCAACAGTTCCGCATAAGCCTTACTTATCTTCTTATTAGCGTGGATCGCCTTGTCTGCTTCCTCATACTTCTGCATACAATATGCCTTGTACTGGTCCGGATTCATGTCATACAAGTCTTTCAGCTCAACAGAACAAAGAGGAATCTCTAATCCGGAATTCATCTCCGTATTCAATCCGGCATTCAGTCCTTCAAAATAAACCTTCTTCCCTTCAGGTTTCGCATCTTTCCGCAAACGACTGGAAGCACGCGTCATCTCACGAAGATTTACAGTAATCTTGGTTTCGCCACCTGGAGACAATAAAAAAGAAATAACAGAGCCACCCACACTTAAATAGGCCACAGAAGGATGTGAAACAGGCATTTCCGTATGAAAATTTCCTGCTTCATCCAACTTTAACTCTGTATTCTTTTGTCCATAAGCAGATAAAAAATCAGCTGAATGTAGTTCGACTTTCATGCGAAATGAAGGCTTATAATCCAGAATACGCCCACTGATGATAGCGGTTCCCTCTTTGATTTCAGGCGTCGGCAAAGCAACAGCAGTCGCTTTGCCGGCTTTCCCTAAGTCTTTAGGCAATTGGAGTTTGGGCAACTTCCCGATCAGGCTGATACCAAAAAGATTAAAGTCTCTTTCACCTTCACCTTCCACAAAATCAAACGACTTTACAGATGCCGGCAGAGGTGGAAATATCAAAGAAAAAGTAGCCTCACCCGACTCAGGCATCCAAAATTCCTGGCCCAACTCTATGCCTACTCCCTGCCGCACCTGGTAACGTTCACCATTATCTGCAACCAGACAAGTAGCAGGAGCAATACGTATCCAGTTCTTTGGAATAAATTTTGCATCCACATCAACCACGGTAGCTGTATCCGACAAATGAATAGCAGCTATCTCAATGGTTTCCGTTGCCTTTGCTATAAACGGAGGCCGATTAATCGTCTTTTGTGCATGCAATACACTCCAGGACAAAAGACAAAATAAGAATAGTAGTTTTTTCATTAGACTCATTCTTAAATTGATACTATCGCAACGCTTCCACCTCTTCCGGAGTCAACGGTATCTTCTTGCCTAAGCGGCGGGCACCGGTTTCTGTAATAAGATAATCTTCTTCATTGCGGATACCGCCGAAGTCACGATATTCTTCCACTTTGTCATAATTGATAAAGTCTGTGAATTTCTTTCCTTCTTTCCACATGTCAATCAATTCAGGAATAAAGTAGATACCCGGCTCAACAGTATGTACAAAGCCCGGTTCCAAAGGAATAGCAAGGCGTTGAGACTTACGTCCGAACTGTGTGCTCTTGGGTTGACCGTCATACCCTACCCACACTTCTCCCAAGTTTTCCATATCATGCACGTCCAGTCCCATCATGTGTCCCAGACCGTGAGGATAGAACAATGCATGAGCACCTTCGCGCACTGCATCATCTGCATTTCCTTTCATCAGGCCCAGTCCTTTCAAACCTTCTACCATTACGCGGGCAGATAAGTCGTACACTTCCATATAAGGGATACCCGGACGGAGAGCCTTTACAGATTCCAGATGCATAGCATTCTGAATTTCGTAAACGGCACGTTGTTTTGAAGTAAACGTTTTATCGGCAGGTACAGTAGACGACATGTCACCGCAATAACCCGACGGAAGTTCCGCACCGGCGTCGATCAGGAACAAGTCACCCGATTTAATTTTATTACCATGATAATGATTATGCAAAGTCTGTCCGTTGATTGTGGCAATCGTAGGGAAAGAAAGTTCGCAATTATTCATTTCGGCTACACGGTTCATCTCTGCCACAACTTCATATTCGTACATACCCGGCCGAATCACTTCCATCGCCTTGATATGCATGTCGGCAGTCACATCACATGCTTTTTCTATTTCTGCAATCTCTTCAGCAGATTTATAATTACGCTGTGCCACCACCGCACGGATAAACGGTACGGAACCTTCCTGGCGTGCAGGCGGAACACCCAGCCAATCCATGAGTTTCAACTTATGTTCGGGACGGTAAGGCGGAAGATAATGTACCGTCTGCCCCTTTTGTACGGCTTTGTGCAGATAGCTGATAATTCCGGCAGAAGGAAGTGTCTCCCGAATACCTACCCGTTCGCTCTTCTCTTTCAGAGTTGGCTGTGTGCCCATCCACACAATATGGTCGATAGTCAGTTCGTCCCCGAAAATGATTTCTTTGTTCTCATCGATGTCAATGATAGCGGAAAGTCCGGCAAACGACAAGCCGAAATAGTAGAGAAAGGTAGAATCCTGACGATAACGGAAAGCATTATCTTCATAATTCAGTCCTTGTTCGTCATTTCCCAAGAATAGTAACACTCCGGAGCCAACATTTTTTTTCAGCAGGGCTCTGCGCTGCACATAAGTTTCTTTATCAAACATAACGTTGCAATTTTTTAAGTTGATACGCACAAAGATAATGCAAACCAAAAGCAGCACAAAATAAGCTTGCTTATTTTTTAATGCTGATGTGCAGCTTATCTTCGCTTTTAACGAAGATAATGTAAATTAGGCGCCAAACTTTCATGCTTGCATGAAAAACTTATACCGAGAACATTTCGCGTTCCCGAACTATTCACTATTTTTGCAAAAAGTGCGAAGATAAGCTGCGCCTCGGCATAAAAAATGAACTCGTTCATTTTATTCTGTCTCGGTTTGCATTATCTTTGTGGCGAGTAAAAGAAAAGAATAAGTATGGCACAAGGTTCCAGACAAGTACAAACTCAAGCGCAGCAACAGGTACAGACACTGTCGCCCCAGCAGATTCTGGTAGTGAAGCTACTGGAATTGCCCGCTGTAGAACTGGAAGACCGTATACATGCGGAACTTCTGGAAAATCCGGCTCTGGAAGAAGGAAAGGAAGATACGGCAAGTGACGACTTTTCTGAAAATTCCGATACGGGAGGTTCCGCAGAAGACAACGGAGCCAATGAATATGATTCATTAAGCGACTATCTGAGCGAAGACGATATCCCCGACTACAAATTGCAGGAAAACAACCGTAGCAAAGGTGAACAGGCTGAAGAAATACCTTTCTCCGATGCTACTTCTTTTTACGAAACTCTGAAGGAGCAACTAAGCGAACGTGACCTGACCGAGCATCAGCGTGAACTGGCGGAATATCTGATCGGATCATTGGATGACGACGGCCTGCTACGTAAGTCTCTGGATAGCATCTGTGATGAACTTGCCATCTACGCCGGCATCGAATGCACCCAGGAGGAATTGGAAGAAGCACTGAAGATTATCCAGGACTTTGACCCCGCCGGACTTGGCGCACGCAACCTGCAAGAATGCCTGCTCATTCAGATTCATCGCAAGATAGAACAACAGCACTTCACCCCGAACCCTCTACTTTATATAGAAGAAGCGATCATCTCCGAATGTTACGAAGAATTCACCCGTAAGCATTGGGACAAGATACAGCAGAAGCTCGGACTGGAAGAAGACGCTTTTGAACAGGCTATCAAAGAGATCTGCAAACTCAATCCGCGTCCGGGTGCCTCCCTGGGTGAAGCCATCGGCCGGAACATGCAACAGATCATCCCCGACTTCATTGTAGATACATACGACGATGGTACCATCAATCTGGCTCTGAACAACCGGAACGTTCCGGAACTGCGTATGAGCCGCGACTTCACCGAGATGGTGGAAGAACATACCAAAAACAGGGCTAACCAGTCGAAAGAGTCGAAAGAAGCCATGATGTTCCTGAAGCAGAAAATGGATGCAGCACAAGGCTTTATCGATGCCGTGAAGCAACGTCAGAATACATTAATGACTACTATGCAAGCCATTATCGACCTGCAACGTCCGTTCTTCCTCGAAGGAGACGAATCATTGCTGCGTCCTATGATATTGAAAGATGTTGCCGAACGTACCGGACTGGACATTTCAACCATTTCCCGCGTCAGCAACAGCAAATATGTGCAAACCAACTACGGCATCTATTCACTGAAATTTTTCTTCAATGACGGATATGTCACCGAGGACGGTGAAGAAATGTCTGTACGCGAGATTCGTAAGATATTGAAGGAATGCATTGACAATGAAGATAAAAAGAAACCTTATACGGATGATGAACTGACGGATATACTGAAAGAAAAAGGATATCCGATAGCACGCCGCACGGTAGCCAAGTACAGGCAACAGTTGAACATACCGGTGGCAAGGCTGAGAAAGTAATTATAAAATGATAAGGTGGTAAATGATTAATGAATCCAATTGTAAAATTATAAATTAAAATGGTTGAAGAACAACATATTGTGGCAGACAGGAGCTTAATCCGGACAGCCCGGGTGATATCGGCTATATTCACGCCGTTTTCTATCCCGTTCCTGGCGTTTCTGATTCTGTTCCTTTTCTCATATCTGCGCATCATGCCTATACAGTATAAGCTGATTGTGCTGGGAGTAGTGTACTGCTTCACCATTCTTATGCCTACGCTCACCATCTTCCTGTTCCGTAAGATCAACGGTTTCAGTCCCGAAGACTTAGGAGAACGTAAACGGCGTTTTATGCCATTCCTACTTACTATTACTTCATACGTATTCTGTCTGGTGATGATGCATCGCCTGAATATTCCCTGGTACATGACAGGTATTATTCTTGCTGCATTGATCATGATGGTTATCTGTATTGTTGTCAATCTGAAATGGAAGTTAAGCGAGCATATGGCAGGTGTAGGGGCTATTGTAGGAGGATTGGTATCTTTCAGTGCCCTGTTCGGATACAATCCGGTATGGTGGCTATGTTTGTTCATCCTGATTGCAGGTGTCTTGGGCACAGCACGTATTATTTTACAGCATCATACATTGGGAGAGGTACTGGTAGGTTTTGCCGTAGGATTGATTTGCTCCTTATTGGTGCTTCATCCACTGAGTAATATCCTGTTCCGCATTTTCTTATTCTAAGATAAGTAAAGAATTAAGAGTGAACAAAGAATCGTAATTTATAATTAGTAATTTGTAATTAATATAAGTATTAACCTTTAAAAATAATGATCATGAATTTCCCAGAAAATGTAAAGTACACCAAAGAACACGAGTGGATACGCCTTGAAGGCGATGTAGCTTATGTAGGTATCACCGATTACGCTCAGGAACAATTGGGCGATATCGTATTCGTAGATATCCAGGCAGAGGGTGAAACATTGGCAGCCGACGAAGTATTCGGAACCATTGAAGTAGTAAAAACCATTTCGGATCTTTTCTTGCCCGTAGGCGGAGAAATCCTGGAACAAAACGAGGCTCTTGCCGACCAACCGGAACTGGTAAACAAAGATCCGTACGGCGAAGGCTGGCTCATCAAAATGAAACCGGATGCTGATGCAGACTTCGATTCATTGCTGGATGCTGCTGCCTACAAAGCGTTGATTAACGATTAACTATTAGTGATTAGTGATTAGCAAATTGATATTGAGAAGCTTGCTAATCACTAATCACTAAACACTAATAACTAAATAATTATGTCTCCATTAGTAAGCATCATCATGGGCAGCACCTCCGACCTTCCTGTTATGGAAAAGGCCGCTCAACTGCTGAATGATTTACATGTACCGTTCGAAATGAACGCTCTTTCTGCACACCGCACTCCGGAAGCAGTAGAGAATTTTGCAAAGAACGCCCGCGGACGCGGCGTTAAAGTGATAATCGCAGCTGCCGGCATGGCTGCTGCTCTGCCCGGAGTCATCGCTGCCAACACAACACTGCCTGTTATCGGAGTTCCCGTTAAAGGTTCTGTGCTGGATGGCGTAGATGCCCTGTACTCTATCATCCAGATGCCTCCCGGAATCCCTGTAGCCACAGTTGCCATCAATGGTGCCATGAATGCTGCCATTCTTGCTGTACAAATGCTGGCTTTGAGCGATACCGATCTCGCTGAAACTTTTGCAGCCTACAAAGAAGGGCTGAAAAAGAAAATCGTAAAGGCGAACGAAGAACTGAAAGAAGTAAAGTACGAATACAAAGTTAATTAATGTGGATTTATTCAACTATTCCCGTCGGGAAACATCAGAAGTAAATATTGGAGCCACCCCTATGGGCGGCTCCAATCCTATACGCATACAGAGTATGACAAACACCGCTACGCAGGATACAGAAGCCAGCGTAGCACAGGCCAAACTAATTGTAAATGCCGGAGGTGAATATGTACGTCTGACAGCACAAGGCATTAAAGAAGCGGAAAACCTGATGAACATCAATGCCGGTTTACGCCGGGATGGATATATGGTTCCACTGGTTGCCGACATCCACTTCAACCCAAAGGTAGCAGATGTAGCAGCACAGTATGTTGAGAAAGTACGTATCAATCCGGGAAACTATGTAGATGCCGCACGCACCTTCAAGCATCTGGAATATACAGACGAAGAATATGCACAAGAATTGCAGAAGATACATGACCGGTTCGTTCCTTTCCTGAATATCTGCAAGGAGAATCATACAGCCATCCGTATCGGAGTAAATCATGGTTCACTGTCCGACCGCATTATGTCTCGCTACGGCGATACACCGGAAGGTATGGTGGAATCATGCATGGAATTCCTGCGCATCTGTATAAAAGAAAATTTCACAGATGTTGTCATCTCTATCAAAGCCTCCAATACAGTAGTAATGGTGAAAACGGTTCGCCTGCTGGCTGCCGTAATGGAAAAGGAAGGAATGCAATTCCCATTGCATCTTGGTGTTACAGAAGCCGGTGATGGTGAGGACGGACGTATCAAGTCTGCCCTGGGCATCGGCGCATTACTAGCCGACGGTCTGGGTGATACCATTCGTGTTTCTCTGAGCGAAGCTCCGGAAGCAGAAATACCTGTAGCACGAAAGTTGGTGGATTATATCATGCAGCACCAGGATCATCCTTACATACCCGGAGTGGAAGCAGAAGGTTTCAATTATCTTTCTCCGGTACGACGTGAAACAACTGCCGTACGCAACATAGGCGGGAATCACCTGCCTGTAGTCATTGCCGAACGCATGGACGGAAAATTCGATACGAACCCTCAATTCATTCCGGATTACATCTATGCCGGACGTGCCTTACCAGAAATTCGTGAAGAAGGAGTGGAATACATTCTGGATGCGGATGTATGGGAAGAAGAGCCCGGAACCTATCCGGCTTTCAATTACCAGCAGATGCCACTTATGGGCAATTGCCAAGCCGATTTGAAATTCATGTTTATGCCTTACATGGCACAAACAGAAGAAGTGATTGCTTGTCTGAAACATCATCCGGAAGTAGTCATTATATCACAGAGTAACCATCCTAACCGACTTGGAGAACATCGTGCCTTAGTTCACCAATTGATGCAGGAAGGACTGAAAAATCCGGTTGTATTCTTCCAGCACTATGCTGAAAATGAAGCGGAGGACTTGCAGATAAAATCTGCTGCTGACATGGGAGCACTTATCTTCGACGGCCTTTGCGATGGTATTTTCCTGTTCAACCAGGGAGATCTCAGTCATGCTGTAGTAGATGCCACAGCCTTTGGTATTCTGCAAGCAGGACGTATACGCACCAGCAAAACGGAATATATCTCCTGTCCCGGATGCGGACGCACCCTGTTCAATCTTCAAAGTACCATAGCACGTGTAAAAGCCGCTACTTCACACCTGAAAGGATTGAAAATAGGTATTATGGGCTGCATCGTCAATGGTCCCGGAGAAATGGCTGATGCTGACTATGGCTACGTAGGTGCCGGACGTGGGAAAATCAGTCTGTATAAGAAGAAAGAATGCATTGAAAAGAATATTCCCGAAGAAGAAGCTGTAGAAAAGCTGATTGAGCTGATTAAAGCTAACGGGGATTATGAAGAAAAATAGTTTAAAGAAAAATGAGGTTGTGTCAAAATGCTGGCAAAACCTCATTTTTCTTTAAACTATTTCTTCTGACTGAACAGCCAACTCATAAAGTCGGGATAATTGAAAGCCGGATTCCAGCTACCATGATTACATCCCGGGAACTCGATGTATTCCACATCAGCACCTGCCTTCTTCAAAGTCCTGTATGCCGCACGCGAACCTTCAGGTGTAACCACATTGTCAGCATCACCATGGAAAATACGAAACTTTACAGACTTAGCAGCTTTCAGGCGCGCCACATTTACTGTACCGCAAATAGGCACAGCAGCAGCAAATATCTCCGGGAAACGGACAGCCATGTCAAAGGTTCCCATTCCTCCCATGGAAAGTCCAACGATATAGATACGTGATTTATCAACCTGAGGCATTGCCAGATAAGTATCCAGCAAATCCTTCACTGTCTGAAAAATCGGAGTTATCGGTTCATTCAACGGCATCTCATTCGGCAGAAATGATTCAGGACGTGCCGAGTATGCCCAATAGCCCGTTTCGGGACACTGTGGTGCAAGCACGAATGCCGGGTATTTCTCCCGGTTCACCGGATTCAAAAACATTTGTCCACCATGGGTCAATTGCCTCTCATTATCATTACCGCGCTCCCCTGCACCATGCAGAAAAAGCACCAAAGGATACTTCTCACTCTTTTTCATATTTTCCGGTTGCAGCAAGCGATACTGCAAGGTATCTCCCCGGGAAGAGATAAAGATTTCTTTCTGGTACGTTTCCTGAGCAGGCAAAGGTAACAGGAAGAAAAGAAGACAAATAGCACTGATTAATCGTTTCATAGCATTGTTATTTTACATGTTTCACTTCTGAACGTAAAGATACGCCATTCTCATTAAATGCTTCCACACAGAAGTAATAATCCTGATCGGTAGTAAGAGATTTCATAAATAATTCATTATTGCCATATACCATCCAGGAGCTATAAAGTTTATCGGGAGCAATACCCCATAACACATTATATCCTTGTGCACCTTTGACCGGTTCCCAACTGATAGTAATATCACGACGGTCCGCACGGCGATCAAGGGCTAATTTCTTCGGTTGTTGCGGTGTTTTCCCCATACCCAATCCGAATACCCGAAGTTCAGAAATTGCCAAGTTCGGGGTCGGTACATCTATGTTCTTATAGCGGATATAACGCGCAGATTGGGATTGTCCGAGTTCAACATAATCATTCGGGGTATCTTTATAACTTTCTTTACGGTCAACCAATATATCCCAACTCTGTCCATCCAGTGACCCCTCAATCACATAGCGGTGACGAAGCCCTTCATAACGACCATACATATCACTTTGGTAATCATGATAGTTGATCTGAATAGCAGATACAGTAGCCGGTTTTTCCAGATCGATCATTACCCATTGGCGTTCATCGTTAGCCTCAGCCAACCAGAATGTCTTAGTCAGTTCATCAGTCAATGCAGAAGGTTGAAACTCTCCTTTCACAGTAGAAGCGGTAACCGGCTTGCCGTAAGAGAGCAACATCCACCCTCGGAACTGCCCTGCCTTACCCGGCACGGCAGGAGCATAACGGGGATAATCTCCAAAACGGGTATCCACATACATAATACCATCTCTATCGAATCCGGCGGGAAACATGCAGAGACGACGTTCCCAGTTCACATTAATGGAAAGAGACATCGAAGCAAAATGCCAATACTGCCCGCCGGGACCAAGCACAGTGCTTCCATGCCCGGCACCATTCATATAACCACCCGGTTTATAAGATACCGGATTATGTTTCTGGTAGGTATAAGGTCCCATCGGATGATCTGCTACGTATACTCCGTCCGCATAAACATTGAATTCCGTACCCGGCGCACCATATTGCATATAGTATTTACCATTATGTTTTGTCAACCAAGGGCCTTCAATGTAACCGCCCAATACTGTATCCGTATGATTCTCACCAAAACGCTCCCAACCATGTTTAGGCATATCCAGATTGAATAGTTCTTTCGTCTCCCCTTTCTTTGTGAAACGGTGATTTTTATCCAATTCCATACCCCGGATAGGGTAAACATTGGAAGATCCCCAGAACATATAAGCTTTCCCATCGTCATCAATAAACAAATCAGGATCTTGCAGATTATGCAGAATGGCAGGCGTAGCTTCCCAATCACCGGAAGCAGGATCATCGGTATAAAGGATGCTCATAGAACCTGAAGGATCGCCTGCAACATAAAGCACAGAATCCTTATAATTGTGTGCAGCCGGAGCATTGCATCCCTGAGGATACCAATTCTTACCGGGACGTACAAATTCCCAGTTCAATAAATCCTTGGAACGCCAATAGCCATGCGAACGCGTTACGAACATATAATATTCTCCGCGAAAATCCACTACTGCCGGATCGGCCCCCGAACGGTAAGAAATATCCCGGTCGGAATTATAAATCATATAGGTATAATCTATATTCAAGGGATTACAATATGTATCCTGACGCATATCCTGCGCCGGAAGAGTAGTCCACGCAATCAGGCAGACTATAGTCAATAACAGATGTTTCATTCTTTCGTTCTTTATATTACTTGCACAAATTCTGAGGAACTTCATATTGTTTCTGTAAACGTGCAAGTTCTGCCATTAGTTCAGCAGTTACTTTCTCCATTCCTTGCTTTCCGTACAGATTGTGCATTTCTGTCGGATCAGTTTTCAGATCATACAGTTCCCATTTGTCTTCCACATAAAAGTGCATCAATTTGTAGCGTTCCATCTTTACACCATAATGGGCACGGACACTATGAAATCCAGGAAATTCATAATAATGATAATAGAGCGATTTACGCCAATCACGCGGTTTCTTTCCCGTCTCTACCAACTCCCGGAACGATACGCCCTGCATATCCCGTGGCACTTCGATACCACACATATCCAGAAAAGTAGGAGCAAAGTCTATGTTCTGCGTCAGTCCTGTTACCTGAGTTTCCGGCTTGATATGTCCGGGCCAGCGCATAACCATCGGCATGCCGAAAGATTCTTCGTACATGAAACGCTTATCAAACCAACCATGTTCTCCCAAATAGAAGCCCTGATCGGTAGTATAGACTACAATCGTATTTTTATCCAGTCCGGTACATTTCAGATAATCAAGAATCTCTCCCACACTTTCGTCTACACTCGCTACAACTCCCATATAATCTTGCAAGTAACGCTGGTATTTCCATTCCGCGACTTCTTTGAATGAACGTTTTCTGGAGTGGAATTCATTATTTCTATCACGATATGCATCAAGAAAACGACGGCATTCATCCGGTTCCATTGTCCCCAGAAAAGCATGCGGCCAAGGGTCGAACAGTAAACTGTCACTATCCATACCAGTAACCATCTTCAGATCGTGTCCTTCGTACATGTCACAATAGATATTCATCTTTTGCATCTGTGCCGCATAACGACCCTCATAAACATCAAAATAATTATCAGGAAGTGGAAAAGTAGTATGCTCATACAGATGGTAATGTCTTTCTGCAGGTACCCAGTTTCTATGAACAGCTTTGTGATGCATCATCAGAAAGAAAGGCTTGTTCTTGTCTTTCCGTCCGTCGAGCCATTCTTCCGTATATTTAGTAATCAAATCCGTCACATACCCCAAATGACGTGTGGTATCATTTTCAGTAATAAAATGCGGATTACAATATTCTCCCTGATCATCCAGAATCATCCAATGATCGAAACCTGTAGGCTTAGAAATAAGATGCCACTTACCAATAACAGCTGTCTCGTAACCATTTGCCTGCAATATCTTTGGAAGGGTCTGTTGCGTACCGTCAAAACCTTTCGCCCAGTTCTTCATGAAACCATTCTTATGGCTATGTTTACCGGTAAGTATGGCAGCACGACTCGGCCCGGAAATAGAATTGCAACAATAGTTATTCTGGAAAACCGCTCCTTCATGCCCGATACGGTCAATATTCGGAGTCGGCGCCACTTTCCCTATAGGATGACCATAAATACTCATAGCCTGACGGGCGTGGTCATCACTCATAATAAAAATGATATTGGGGCGTTCGTTACGGACTTCCTGCTCTTGACCTTGCACAATGGAGGAAGGTACAAAAGGTAAAACGACAAGCCCCAAGGATAATTTAGAAATCATGGTACTATCGAATTGTCAGATTGGCCTGAATAGGCGCATGGTCGGATAAATAGCCATTGTCCGGCTTGTCTGCTATCACTCTGAATTTATTGGCCACCACTTGTCCATTGACAAAAATAAAATCGATCAACTGGCGTTCTTCAACCGGGATGCGCCCAAAATCATGAAAGCTCCACGTAGGACCATAAACTATGTCAGATGCGGAATAAGTATTCTGCATTCCCCCTTCCGTAAGAACAGAAATCGGATCTGAATCAACAGTACCATTAAAATCTCCCGTAATAACCACCGGTAAGTCCGAGGCTATCTCACGTATCTTTGCAAGCAACAAAACTGCACTTTCACGACGGGCAACCTTACCAATATGGTCGAAATGTGTATTAAAAGCAGCCAATTCTTTACCACTGACTTTATCTTTAAGAACAGCCCACGTCACAATGCGTTCGCAAGCAGCATCCCAGCCTTTTATTCCAATAGAATCGGGTGTTTCACTTAAACCGAAATTGCCACTCTTCATAAGATCGAAACGATCGGTCTTATAGAACAGAGAACAATATTCCCCTTTTTCTTTTCCATCGGCACGCCCCACACCTAAAACCGTATATTGCGGAAGGCGGTTCTTCAGATCGTCCAACTGGTTCTTTAATACTTCCTGCATACCTACTACATCCGGAGCATAATAAATAATCATTTGTGCCGCAGCATCTTTACGATACTTCCAGTTGTTCAAACTATCCGCTACATGATCCAGACGAATATTGAATGACATCACATCAACTTTAGCTTCCGGCTGCTTGCTGCACGAAGCAACAAGCAGAACGAAAGCAACTAATACACTATTAAAAAACATGTTTTTCATAATTATGAAACCTTTTTAATTTAAGTATGGTGTTTTAAATCCTAACTTCTTCAATCCTTTTTGTACATCCGGATGACTCATAAACAATTTCCATATTAAACCTGTACGATAATTTTCTATCATAACAATAATAGGTCCCTGGTCTATAGCCAGATAAGATGGCGCAAACCAGTCAGCAGTCAGGTTAAATGCATCCTTGAAACCATATTCTCCCCAAAGCTTATCGCCAAGCTCTTCATAGAAATAGCGCATGGCCTGCAATGAATATTCCGGTGCATAAGGAATAGACGACAAGGCGGCTGTTGGAGTAATAACACCGCGGTCATTACCAGGACAATGCGCAGAGTACCCTTTATCACCATCACTGGCTGTCAGTCCCCAGCACTGTTCTCCATACCCTTTATACCCCTTCGGATTATCTATGCAATAAGCACGATTAATCAGAGTATGTGCTTTCATCTGTTCTTCATAATCAGCATAATAATCTTTCAAGCCACGCGGATCAAGTCCCATATAAGAATAATGGGTAAAGAACAAAGGTCCGCCATAATCACTTCCCAATGGCAAGGTTATGTCGTAATACTTCTTACCATTCTTGAAAACGATAGAATTGGCCCACCCTTTATGATATACCGACTCTGCAATGGGATAAGTGGGTGAAGAAGCAGCAAGTATATATGTAATATGGCACTCATTATGCCCTTTTATCTGATGGTTCATCGACCAACCGTTATTGGGTGACCAATGCCAATAGAGTACATCTTCACCACCTTTAGTAAACCAATTCCATTCAGCCTGACGCCACAGGTCATTAATAAGACCGCGGATACGTCTTTCCACCTGATTATCTTTGTTGAAATACTGATGTGCAGCCAACAACCCTTCGAACATGAAAGCAGACTCTACCAGATCGGCACCATCATCTTTCCTGCTGAAAGAAATGGTTTCTCCGTTCTGCCCATTTATCCAATGCGCCCAAATGCCATGATAACTGTCCGTATTCTTATCATTCAGAAAGCTGACTATTTTCAGCATACGCTCTGCCGCTTGTTCACGCGTTACAAATCCACGTTCTGCACCGACAATAATAGCCATTACCCCAAAGCCGGAACCACCAATGGTAACAATATCGTCATTACCGTTACTACGTTCACGTGCCAAGCCCGAAACCGGATGTCCATAATCCCAGAAATAACGGAAAGTCTGTTTCTGCACGAGGGTCATCAGTTCTTCATCAGACAAGTTCTTCTCCTTCTTACCACCAGAAGCTGCCGGCAGCAGGCTAAACGGGTAAAGCAGAAGCATCACATATATTATAAGTCTCATCATATATTCTATTTATCAGTTTAGTGCAGGGCTTTCAAAACCTAACTTTTTCATTCCCTGCTGAATTTCCGGAATAGCCATAAATAAATTCCAAAGCATTCCTGTCCTATAATTTTCTATCATACAAATGATCGGTCCTTGGTCGATAGCTATACACTGGTTATCATACCAATTAGCTGTCAGGTTGAAAGCATCTACAAAACCATAATCTCTCCAGAGTTTATCACCCATCTTATAATAATAGAAGTGCAATGCAGACATCGACTCTTCCGGAGTATAAGGAAATGCAGACAATGCAGCCGTAGGAGCAATCACTCCTTTATCATTTGTAGGTGAATGTGCCGAATAACCATTATCACCATCACTAGCTGTCAACCCCCAACAAGAGGCTCCATAACCAGCATATCCCTTAGGATTCTCCTTACAATAATTATAATTGATCAGAGTATGGTTTTGATTCTGTTCCCAATAATCAGCATATTTATCTTTCAGTCCTTTCGGATTAATGCCCAAGAAGGAATATTGAGATAAGAATAACGGCCCACCCTTATCAGCTCCCAGCGGAAGCTTGTATCCATAGTAGGTATTACCATTCTTCAAACCGCCATTCCTTGCCCATCCAGCTTCATAAACCGCCTTATCGATAGGATGAGTAGGAGAAGAAGCTGCAAGCACATAAGTTATCAGGCACTCATTCCAACCTCTGATCGGAAGATTCTTCTCAAATCCATAGTTCGGACTCCAATGCCAATACAGAACAGACTCTCCACTTTTCTGAAACCAAGTCCATTCAATAGCTTCCCACAGGCGGGTTATATCAGAACGCAATTTACTCTCAGCTTCCGAACCCTCCTTGAAGTATGCACGTGCTGCAAGCAGTCCCTGGAAAAGTAAAGAGGTTTCTACCAGATCCGCACCATCATCTTTATCACCAAATGGCTTTGTCTCACCGGTTGCACCGTTAATCCAGTGTGCATAGGCTCCATGATAACTCGTACACTCTTTATCCAGGAAAGTTACAATCTTCTGCACTCTTTCAAGAGCTTCCTGTCGGGTTACAAATCCTCTTTCAGCCGCTACCAGCATCGCCATCACTCCAAATCCTGTTCCTCCGGTAGTAACAACATCACCGGAAGTTGTTCTTTCGCGTGCCATACCGGAATGTGCATGACCGAAGTTCCAGAAATACTTAAAAGTTTGTTTCTGCACCAAAGTTAATAAATCCTCGTCAGGAATGCGATCAAACTTATCCGAATCATCCATCCCTGTACGGATTTCATAGACTTTGCCATTGGTAAGAGATACTCCGGAGGTGGATTTCACCCCCGGATTGATCACCAGTTTATATGAGGAAAAACTTTTAAAGCCACCTGTTGGAGTCAATGAGAGTTTATCCTTTCCCTGTAGTTTTGAATCATATGCCACCGCCTGATCATTCAGTTTCAATATGATATTACTCTGAATCGTAGCTTCATCCACTGCATCTGTGAATGTAAGCACAATACTGGCATTGGGAGCTACATTTTCAAAGGAACTCTGATCCTGTTTTTCACCAATGGATATATTTTGCAGTTCAAATTTTCCGGGTGCTTCCGAAGCATCATCTTTACTGCAAGCAATCAGTAATAAGGACAGTATGAAATAAACAGCTCTCATATTCACTCTATTTCTAACGGTCATCATTCTTTACCTGAATAAAGTTGCTTGATATCAGAAGCAGATATAGCTCTGTCATAGAAGCGGAACTGGTCTAACTGTCCCGGAAAATTGGATGCCCAACTCTGTGCTCCTGCATCTTCTGTCAAACTGGGTTTTGTGCTAAACTGAAATGCTCCGATAGCAAATGTACCCAAATCTTTAAATTTAAGCTTTCCATAACCGGGCAGCTCTTTTGTAAATGCACTTTCACCATTCCGGTAAACTGTTACTGTCGAATTACTACCATCATAAACAAATGCCATATGAACCCATTCGGTACCAAAAACATTGTCTATCTTAGCTTCTACCCATCTCTCATCATTATCCTTCACGGATGTACAGTTATACAGATGCATCTTGAAGAAAGCCTGGGTCTCACTACTTGTATTTTCCAGATAGATATCAAAATTACCCCAGAAAGTCTTGGTATTAGGAATACTGAAGACACCATATGCAGAAGTATTTCTCGTTGTTTTCATCCAGAAAGCCACCGTACAACTTCCTAAATCGGGTATAGAATCGGTCAGATAAGAAGGAACACGGGCTAACAGATACGTATCTTTTGTACCTTGATAAGCTTGTCCGTTGATTCCATCAGTATAAGTAATATCCCCTCCGGCACTCATGAGGAAGGTGTAATTACCCTTATCACGCATATCATTCTCAAAAGGCAAGAACAATTTCATTGGTGAGAACACTTTGGGAGCAGAACTATCCGGATAATCAAAAGCCGGATGATCCATATCCTGAAAACAAGATTGCAAAGTGAGTGCTGACACACAAAATGCCAACAATAAATTAATATATCTTTTCATGGTCATTACTATATGAATTAATAATTAGGGTTTTGAACTAACACGCCATTTGATTTGTCAATTTCGTCCTGAGGCAAAGGCAACAATGCATGCTTATCCTGGTAACCAGTCTTTCCGGCTGCATGCAGCACTTCCTTCGCTATTCCCCAACGTACAAGATCATAGAAGCGATCGAATTCCATACCCAACTCAACACGACGTTCATGACGAATAGCTTCCCGCAATTCACTCTGATTATCAGTGGTAACCTCCGGCAAGATATTAGCATTCGTACCACGGGCACGGGCACGTACCATCTCAAGATATCTTCTTGCACTTGTATTATCACCCAGTTCGCAAGCAGCTTCCGCAGCCATCAGTACGACATCCGAATAACGGATCAGACGAATATTCACCCAATACCCACTCTTCGTATACTTTTCACGCAAAGCCGGATCTGTATACACTTTCTTATTAAAGTACTTTGCTATCACATCGGCATTGGCAACCGGTTTTTCTCCATAAGGCTTATTTGCAGGAATGGTCGAAGGATCTTCTCCTGTTCTAATAAAATACAATAAAGTCTCATCCTTTCTCGGGTCACCTTCTTCGAATGCATCAGCCAATAATTGAGTAGGAGTATGTTGGCCCCAACCTAAATTCCATTCACCGGCCCCACGACAGCCCTGTACCTGAGCATACTGGCTACCAATTTCGTTGGACCCCGGAAGAGCAGCAGTAGCAGTACATTGAAGTTCCAGAACAGACTCACCGCAGTTTTCACCTTTCTCACGGAAAATATCTTCATAAGGTGTATTCAGATTATATAAACCGGAAGAAATAACGTCCTCTGCTGCCGCACGCATATTGTTCCAATCATTACGCATCATATAAGTACGGGCATGTAAGGCACGAGCCGCTCCCCAGCTAAGACGACCGACATATTGTGCTTCCCAAGTCCTCGGCAGGTAAGATTCTGCATTCGTCAGATCTTCATCAATCAAAGTATATATCTGAGCTACAGAAGATTTGGGAATATTGGCATCTGCTACACTCCCTACTTTAAAATCAATCAAGGGCACTTCGCCAAAAGCACGTACCAAATTGAAATAACAGAAAGCACGCATCAATAAAGCCTCTCCCTTATTAACTAAGTCACCGCCTGTCAATGAAGGATTCGACTTCATCTCCTCCAATACATCATTTGCTTTATGGATCAAGGTATAATTGGCATTCCAGTAACTTTTTACCATGCCATTACTTGCAGCATATTCAAAATCATCAAACATTTTTCCTGTTGCAGATCCGTCAGATAGTGTACTACCCTTTTCCGCATCTTCCGAACGCATACCATGAATAGCCAATGCCGTATTTCCGGAAACAATATGATAACCGCGAAGCAAGGCATACATGTTGAAAATCTGTGTTTCATAAGTACCACCAGTCAGGTCATCTTCAGTCAACACTCCTTGCGGTTTTTGATCTAACAGGTCACTGCATGACATCTGGGAACATCCCAGTGCCAAAGCCATCACATAATAAAATATCTTTTTCATACTGATCGTTTTTCTTTTATTAGATTTCATGTTTAGAATGATAAGTTAAAGCCTAATGTATAAACTACAGGCATCGGATAACCTCCACCATCTACACCAAACGCTGTTGCACTACCACCAACTTCAGGAGTATATCCGGTATTGCGGCTCCATGTTTTAGGATTCTGCACATTACCATAGATACGTAAAGATTGCAGTTTGATGCGGTTCAACAAACGGGGATCAAAGGTATATCCCAACTCTATGTTACGGATACGGAAGAAACTTCCGTCTTCTACATAGTAAGAAGAAGCTTCCAGATTTACAGAACGGGATGGATCAAGAATCGGATCCCAGTTGGATGTTCCTTCACCATGCCAACGGTTCAAATGCCCTGTACGATAGTTGAATTGTGCATAAGCACTACTATCCCAGTTACGATAAACCTCATTTCCATAAACACCCATCATATCTACACTCAAATCAAAATTCTTGTAACCCAGATTTACGCTAAAACCATAAGTAAAATCCGGAGTAGGATTACCAATCATAGTACGGTCTTTCTCTGAGATAATACCGTCACCATTTACATCGGCAAACTTCAAATCGCCCGGCTTCACAGAAGCTACTTGGTTAGGTGCTGAAGTTTCGATATCAGTTTCATTCTGATAAACACCTGCCACTTTGTATCCATAGAAGTAGCCGATAGGATATCCTTCAGATACACGGGAAACGCCATTAATTATTGAATAATCCTTGCTTATCAATGATACAACTTCATTATCAATAGTCGTCAGATTGGCTGAAACACCATAACGCCAGTTTTCACCGATTTTATCGCTCCAGGATGCTGCCAACTCAAAACCACGGTTACGAATCTCTCCTGTATTCTGCAATGCAGGAACCGTACCTGAAAGACCGGGAACACTTGTCAGCAAGTCTTTGGTTGTCTTATTGTAATAAACAGGAGAAATCTGCATGCGAGCATCCAACAGATGCATATCAAAACCAACTTCCCATGAATAGTTACGCTCCCAACCCAATGTCTGTGAAATCAATTTATCCGGTCCCTTACCTGCAATAACATTATCACCAAAGACAGCAGAACCTGAACTTGTAATATTAGGATAGGCCGGATAGCGGGAACCTCCTGTATTCTGGCTTCCCAAAACACCCCATGAGCCTTTCAGCTTCAGATAATCGATTACATTCTGTTTCTTCATGAATGCCTCTTCACTCATAACCCAACCGGCACCGAATGAATAGAAATTATCCCATGTATTTCCTGTTCTCTTAAATACGGAAGAACCGTCACGACGATAAGAAGCATTCAGCAAATAACGATTTTTATAGTTATACAATGCACGGAACAGATAGGACATTGTAAACCGTTTGTATTGGGATCCACCATTAGTAGCTGATGTAGCATCATCAATCATAGTAATCCACCACTTATCTATATCTTCGCCAATGGGAACACCATAACCCGGCAATTGGCTGCGACCACCCGATAAATCAGAATATTCATTATAATTCGTAGTAAGACCGGCAGTCAGAGTTAGACCATGATCACCAAACTGATTAATATAAGTCAATACATAATCGGACTGTGCAGCCATTGATGTAGACTTCGACTGACTGATACTTTCTTTATCCGTCAATCTTTCTTTACCACCTTCTACATCCGGGTTATACACATAAATAAGCGGAGAATAAGAACGTGACTGGCTGGAAGCATAATCCAGGGAGAAAGTAGCCTTAAAGGTTAAATTCTTCATCAAATCAAGTTCTCCGTAGATATTTCCTGCCATACGATAATTTGCAGATTTATTATGAGCACCTCTCAACACGGGTTCAATCATAGGATTCCAGACCTGAGCACGCTGAAAATCAGGAAGAGTATGTAAAAGTCCGCTTTCTGCATCATAAACAGGAGCAATCGGAGCTGCTTTCAAAGCAGAACCTACACCTTTTGCATCAGGATATAATGCACGTACACCGTTCACCTGGAAACCAAAACGTAAGAAGTCGGTTACTTTATGTTCACTATGCAAATTCACAGTAAACTTATTCAGCTTTTCACTCTTGATGGAACCTTCTTCCATTACATATCCCAAGCCCAGATAAAACTTACTTCTATCTCCCGAAGCTGTAATGCTAACCGTATTGTTAGTAAGGAAACCTGTTTGGAACATCTCATCCTGCCAGTCAGTATCTGCATTCCATACAGTATAATCGTACGGATCGCCACCCTGATTCATGCGTTGTTCATTATAAAGCATTTTGAACTGCTCTGCATTAGTCAGGCTAACGCGGTCTGTAACCTTTTTCCAACCCACCGAACCATTAATGCTGACCTGAGTCTTACCTTCTTTCGCCTTCTTAGTAGTAATGATAATAACACCATTAGCACCACGCACACCAAAGATAGCCAAGGAAGAAGGGTCTTTCAGGATTTCCATAGATTCAATATCCGCTGTATTCAGATAGTTGATGTTATCCGTAAACAGTCCGTCCACTACATACAAAGGAGTATAACCATTGATAGAGTTTGTACCGCGAACACGAATTTCCGGATCCTGCCCGGCACGGCCTGTATTGATAACCTGCACACCGGCAACCTTACCTTGAATAGAAGCCAAAGGATTGGTAGATGGTTTTGAAGCAATCTCGGCAGCTTTCACTGTTACAATAGAACCGGTCAAATCACGCTTCTTGGCGCTACCATAACCTACTACTACAACTTCTTCAATGAGCTGGCTATCCTCTTCCATCATAAGATTCACTGTAGAACGCCCATTAAGCGCCACTTCCTGTTCCTTCATACCAATATAGCTGAATATCAAAGTGGCATTCGCCGGTACGCCAGGAATCTGGTATTTTCCGTCGATATCCGTAATAGTTCCCATATTCTCCTGTCCTTTTACCCGAACAGAAGCACCTATAACAGTTTCGCCTGTCTTATCTGTAACGACACCCGAAACTGTAATCTTGTTCTGCGCCATCGAAACGACAGCAAACAGCAACATCACACATGTAATTAATAGATTTCTTTTCATTTTGTATTGATTTAAAATTACTCTGCAAACGTATAGCAATAATTGATTTAAGTCAAAAAACAGGCTACCACAAGAGTACCACGCCTAAACATGGTACTACTTTATAACTACTACATGCTCGCAGAACTAATTAGTTCTCAGATATTTATTTTTAATAAAGATTCTGTATTCCCTCTTTATCTATCTACTACCAGGCAGATGCTTATTGAAGCGAAAATAAGGCCTTATTCACATCACGGCTATCACCACCTATCATTACTTCAAAGTCACCCGGTTCGCACACAAAATCCAGATTGTAATTGTAGAACTTCAACATATCAGCTGTTAACTTGAAAGACACTTGTTTGGATTCACCGACTTTCAAGAAGATTTTTTCAAAGCCTTTCAGTTCTTTCACCGGACGTGTTACACTGCCTATAAGATCGCGGATATATAGCTGCACTACTTCCGAACCGTCATACTTACCTGTATTGGTTACCGTTACAGTTGCCACAATCTCTCCATTGATATTCATGGACGATTTATCCAATGCAATATCACTATAAGAGAAAGTAGTGTAGCTCAAGCCATATCCAAACGGATAGAGCGGTTCGTTATCTACATCCAGATAATTGCTACGGAACTTCTGGAACCAGGCCCCTTGAGGCAAAGGACGACCAGTATTCTTATGGTTATAGAACAAAGGAATCTGTCCTACACTCTTCGGGAAAGTAGCAGTAAGTTTACCACTTGGATTTACATTTCCAAACAGTACATCACCAATGGCAAGAGCAGCTTCACTACCACCAAACCACACATTCAGAATAGCAGGTACATTTTCCTGCTCCCAATTCAATACTAACGGACGACCGGTAAACAACACCAATACCACCGGTTTACCGGTTTTCAACAATTCCTGCAAAAGTGCACGTTGCGTATCTGGCATTTCAAGGTCTGTACGGCAACTGCTTTCACCGCTCATCTCGGAAGACTCACCCAAAGCAGCAACAATCACATCAGACTTGGCAGCTACAGCAAGCGCCTCATCCAGCAGTTCCTTATCTGTACGATTGTCACGATGCAGAGTACGGCCAAACATAGTAGCACGCTCTTCGTATTCGGCATCACTCATCAGATTACTTCCTTTAGCCGTAAGAATTTTAGCCTTGCCTCCCACTACTTCTTTCAAGCCTTCAATCAAAGAAGGATATTTGTTCATCACAGCGGCCACACTCCACGTGCCCGGCATATTGCTACGGCTATCGGCCAAAGGACCTACTACAGCAATGGTACCTTTCTTTGCCAGAGGGAGTACACTATTCTCATTCTTCAAGAGAACAAAGCTTTCCGAAGCTGTCTTACGGGCTATAGCGCGGTGTTCTTTTATAAAGATTTGTTTTTTAGGACGGGTTATATCACAATATTTATAGGGATTATCAAAAAGCCCCAGCTTATACTTAGCTTCCAGAATACGGCGACAAGCAGCATCAACAGCCTTTACTGAAACTTTTCCTTCTTCCAGAGATTTTTTAAGTGTGCTTGTAAAAGCATCGCTCACCATATCCATATCGACACCTGCATTCAGAGCCAGGGCTGCAACTGTTTGTGTATCACCCATACCATGATCGGTCATTTCAGTGATACCGGTATAGTCCGTCACAACGAACCCATCAAAATTCCACTGCTTACGAAGTACATCGGTCATCAGCCACTTATTTCCGGTAGCCGGTACACCATCCACTTCATTGAATGAAGCCATCACACTACCCACGCCTTCTTCCACTGCAGCCTGATAAGGTAACATATATTCGTTGAACATACGTTGATGGCTCATATCCACTGTATTATAGTCGCGTCCGGCTTCTGATGCCCCATATAACGCAAAGTGCTTCACGCAAGCCATAATCTCGTCATTACTACTCATATCTTTCCCTTGATAACCACGTACCATAGCACGCGCAATCTCCGCTCCCAAAAAGGGATCTTCACCATTCCCTTCGGACACACGTCCCCAACGGGGATCACGGGAAACATCCACCATCGGACTGAATGTCCAGCAAATACCATCAGCACTGGCCTCGATAGCAGCAATACGTGCAGATTCTTCAATAGCTTTCATGTTCCAAGTACAGGATAATCCCAGAGGAATAGGGAATACCGTTTCGTATCCATGAATTACATCCATACCAAATAAAAGAGGAATACCCAGACGGCTTTCTTCTACTGCCTGCTTCTGAACGTCACGGATACGCTCCACGCCTTTCAAGTTAAAGAGTCCGCCCACTTCACCGGCACGGATACGCTTAGCCACATTACTACTCTTGGCTTGTCCGGTGGTTATTTCACCCGTAACAGGTAAGTTCAACTGGCCGATTTTCTCTTCCAGCGTCATCTTCTTCATCAGATCATCAATAAAGCGATCCATATCGACAGGAGATTTTTGTGCTTGCACATTGGCAGATACCAGCACCAACAAAATTAAAAACGATTGTACCTTAAGGATTAATTGTCTCATGCTTTTCATTCTTTATTATTTTTGGAGAAAAATGATTTCGCTGCAAATAAAGAGAAAGTCTCTCAAACTCCTATAATTCAAAACTACAACAAAAGTACCTTTGGTACAAAACACAAAAAAAGGAAGTACTATTTTAGTACTTCCTTTCACATTATCGCGTTAAGAATCAACTATTTAAAATTAATCATGAAATCTGTCAGGCTATCTTCCTGAGATAGATTGAATTTCTTACGCAAGCGATATCTTGCCGCATCTACACCCCTCACCGATATGTTCAGCAGCTTGGCAATCTCCTTTGTCGGCATATTCAGGCGTAGCAAAGCACAGAAACGTAAATCACCTGCCGTCAGATCCGGATACTGTTGTTTCAGATTTCGGAAGAAGTTCTCATGTATCCGGTCAAAATTCGCCTGAAACATGTTCCAGTTTTCCTCATCCGAAACGATACTCTGATTAATCAATACTAAGAGCTTATCCAGATTCTTCCGCGTATACTGCCCTGATAACTTCTGCTGTTGTATTTCTTCTTTCAACGAATTCAAAAACTCCTGATGGGCAATATTGGTCATCACAACTCCGGACAACTCTTTACTCTTAAAACGTAAATCAGCTTCCAATTGCTCTTTCTCCAATTCGATAATCTTCTTTTCCTGTATTTCTATCTCAGCTTGATGGGCAATGCGTTGCTGTTCAATCACCCTGTCCTTTTTCTTCTTCACAGACTGATAAACAATGTATTGCAACAACAATAGCAACAACAGCCCAATCAGAACATAACCGGTGATAGCCCAATATGATAGATACCAAGGCCTCAAAACTTCAAAAGGTAGCGTTACCGATGCCAATACTTCATTCTCATTATAAATCTCAGCTTTGAAAGCATACGCCCCAAATGGCAAACGGGTATATTTCTTCTGCAGGCTGCGGTCACCTTCCACCCACTGATCAGATAGTCCTTCCAATTTATACCTTACCTTGTAAGTATAGTCATTATAAACCGGATAGCATAAAGAGAAGCATACGGTATTCAAATCTGCATCAATCTTGTTCTCTTTTTGCACCGACAATCGTTTTACTTTTCCCGTCCACTCCGACTCAGTCGTTATAGCCGAGATCCACAAAGAGCGCCTAATAGAGGACTTGTACAAAAGAGAACTATCTGAATCAATCCGGGCAACAGCATTATTCAAGCAGAGATAAGAACTGCCACTCTCCTTGTCATAAACCATCGCCGCTCTCTCCTCTATCGACAAACCATCAAACAAAGAAAACGGAATTCTATGTTCAATCCGGAAAACATTCATTTCACATTTCACCAAATATGCCATCTTACTGTTTACAAACCAGTACAAATTGCCTTTTGCATGACTCACACTATGTATTCCTTTCAAATCCGCCAATTGCTCATTCATCGATTCATAAGGAATAATAGAATCATTCATATCTTCGTAAGTGTAAAACGTTTCCCCATTTGAAAAAACAACTCGTCCGTTGATCTTAAACAAAGAAAAATTCCCATCTTTCACATTACCCAGTTCCATATACGTTCTGACATCTTCCACCCGTTTCAGATCCGGATTAATCCGGAAACGGAATAATCCTTTCCGTAAATGCTTCACCCAGATATTCCCCTGGGGATCCATCTCGATCTCCCGCACCATGTGGGTGAACCCGCCTAACGACCGTAGAAACCTCCAGATGCCCGAAGACTCCTCATTGTATAAATTCAGAAACGTATAGGTACCTTGCAATAAAAACGAACGTCCTTCCAGATTAATTTCTTTCATACACATCGCTCCTCTCACATCCGAAACCAGCGATGCCTGTAAGCCCGATATCTGAAAAGTTCCTTTATTATGTCCACATAAAATCTGTTTTCCCCATTCACCAACAAACCATGCCTGCTCTTCCAGTCCCGGAACAAGCTCTGGAGCCCTGTTCCTAATCCTATAAAGTCCTTGATTGGAAGCGATATAAGCCTCATCCTCTTTCACCAGCACATCATATACCATTCCTATTTTCCGGTAAGGAGGCTCATAATAATACACCAGGGAGTTATTTTGTATATAGGCTATACCTTCATCCAAAGCTGCCCAAACATTGTTATCGGCATCACAGTACAGCCCTAATACGGTATTATTTTGTAAGCGGCTGTCCGTATTCTCTTTCCAAAGTAAACGTCCTTTTTTATCTATTGCATAAATCCCATTAGAAAGCGTACCGATAATATAGCAACTGTCTTTTGTCATTACAGCCCGGTTCACAGAGTACTTTTCAAGCTCGGCATCACATTCTGTATGCCACTTCAGTATCTTTCCACTTTGATAAACAAAACCGCCACCCTTTTGTGTCAAGAGTAAAACGCCATCATTATACGGAAGTCCTGCCACCACATCACTGTTGCCCAATGATTTTCGTTCAATCAGATTTTCCAGCCCATTCTTTGCAAGAATAAAAAGCCCTCCGTTTATCTGTTGAGAATAAACCGTATCACCTACCTGAAATAAATTCAAAGGAAGAGTTTTTGTACGAATCCCCTTCACGGTATGCCCGTCATAAAAGAACAGAGAACCGAAAGACTGAAATACGATCTCCCCATGTGCCGACGTAATCGTCCAAATTTCATCATTATGGAACTGGAAATCTTTCACTTCATCTTTTAAAGAGTGGTACACAAGGCTATCCAATGAACTACGTTCGAAATATCCGAACTCCTCAAAAGAGCCCACAAATATCTTGCCGTCTTTACCGATATATACAGAGCGTACTATATTCCTGGAAGGTAATTCATGAAGCTCCCAGCTATTTCCATCAAACTCCAGCAGACCTTTGTTATTGCCAATATACATAACTCCCCTATCATCCTGGGTGATAGACCAGTTCTGAATACCTGCATTATAATCTGATACGGAATAGCTCCTCACGATGGGAGAGAAAGGAATAGAGGAACCACGTGATAAGCTACTAAAAAGAGAAAATATGCAAAATAACAACAGAGATATTCTCATATATATTGATTTACAAGCAACCTGTCAGCAAAGGTAATTGTTTTCCACCAAAAAACCGGATAACTTTATGGATTATCTTTTCCGGGAAGGTAAAGATAGGCCGTAAAATTATCCGGTTACTTATTTTAAGAAGTTACAAGCTATAACCTAAACTACATAGTCAAAAATCATCAGACTGTTTTTTCGGTATGAATTAAAATTCACCAAGCTTGTTTCTTTGCCCTTCTCTTTTATGACTGTAGTCTCCGGCACGCTCAGCATTTTCTTATACTCCTCCGAATTGCCCAGTACCTTCGCTGCTTCATTCAGGTCATTATCATCCTTCAGCTGCTGGATGATACCGCCACGTTGGAAATAATAACGCTTAATGATATCTTGTGCTATCATGTTCTTGATATCTTTTGCAAAGTAATCCAGGTCACGGTCCAGATTATGGCTAAGTTTCTGCTCAAGAGCCTTGAATTCTTCGGAGGCATCTTTCATATAACCTTCAAATTCTGCCATTTCTTTCAGATTCTTCAGAATCTTCTCGCTCTGCTGGTCATATTTAAAGTCCGCCTTCTTCACCATTTCCTTAAACTCTGCATAATCAGCATCCGTCACTTCGAAATTCTCGGGAGAAGCGATTGTTGGATGCTTCAGGCAGTATTGCGTAGCATAATTAAAGACCAGATTATCATTCACCAGATAAAACAAAATATTGGGTAACTTTTCCTGTTCCACTGCAACGTCCGGTGTCACACCACCGCCATCACGCACTTCACGTCCGATAGCCGTATGGAATACAGTAGTCAAACTATCAGGAATACGTCCTACACTACCATCCGGATTACGATGCTTGTAATCTATCGCCTGTACACAACGACCACTGGGAATATAATACTTGGAAGTAGTCACCTTCATCGTACCACCATAAGGCAAAGTACGCGGAACCTGCACCAAACCTTTTCCAAACGTGCGATTGCCTACAATCACTGCACGGTCATAATCCTGCAAGGCACCCGCCAGAATTTCCGAAGCAGAAGCCGTACCGCTATTTACCAATACAGCAATAGGAATATCCGTATCCAACGGTTCGCGCAATGTCTTATACGTATTGCTGGCTTGTTTTATCTTACCTTTCGTGGTTACAATCGTCTTGCCACGGGGCAAAAAGTAATTGGCTATCTCTACAGCTTCTTCCAACAAACCACCGCCATTATTACGTAAATCGATCACCAATGAAGTGATACCTTGTTTCTTTAAATCAAGGAAAGCCTTCTTAAACTCTTTGGACGGATTTCCGGAAAAAGTACTCAGGTTGATATAACCGATATTGTTATCCAGTTTGCTGTAATAAGGAATAAGCGGCAACTGGATGTTCTTACGGACAATTGTAAAATCTAATGGCTTTGCCTCACCGGGACGCTCAACCTTCAGTTGGAAACTGGTCCCCACCTGCCCACGAAGCATTTTGCTCACATCCGTATTTCCGGTCAAATCCTTTCCATCTATTTCAAGCAAGATATCGCCAGCTTTCAATCCTACTTCCGCAGCAGGCATATTTTCGTAAGGTTCTACAATCACCGTACGCTTCAGTTTCGGCTCATATCGGATGATAGAACCTATACCTCCATAAGAAGCCTTAAGCATTTGTTCCAGTTCACTACGATCCTCCTCCGGATAAAACTCCGTATAGGGGTCCAGCGAATACAGCATCGCATCAATACCCTCACGTATCGTCTTATTCGGATCCAACGTATCTACATAGAACATATCCAGTTCCTTCACAATGGAGTTGAATACATCCAGGTTCTTTGCAATCTGGAAACTGCGGCTATCACCACTCTTGAAACTAAAAAAGACAACTGCACCTACTACTAACAGTAAGGTAGCTATCCAGCGTACTTTCAGTATTTTCTTCATATCCTGTTTATTATAGTTCACTGATTCTCGTTTTGATATCTTCCCACCACTCGGCAGGCATTTCTGCACCGATCACCCGGATGATACTTCCTGAAAGGATGGAACCTATCTTACCACATTTCTCCAGAGAATATCCGCAAGTCAGTCCATATAAGAAACCAGCAGCGAAATAATCACCTGCACCGGTCGTATCTATTACCCTGTCCACAGTGACAGCATGCACATACACTTCCTCTGTCCCTTTACGAATGAGTGATCCTCTGGCACCCAACTTCACAATGGCGATGCTGCACATTTTAGCAATCACATCCAATGCTTCTTCCGGTTCTTTACCCGTAAATGCTTTTGCTTCCTCCTCATTGGCAAACACAATATCCACATACTTGTTTATCAATAAAGAGAAGAAATCATGGTCTTGCTCCACAATATTATAGCTTGCCATATCCAGGCAGATTTGCAATCCGGCTTCTTTTGCCAGTTCAATGGCACGAAGTATCATATCATGATCCTGCACCAGATAACCTTCTATGAACAAATAAGTATACCCCTTAAACATCTCCCGTGAAAGGTCTTCAGCCTTTAATGTAGCGGCGGCCCCCAAATAAGTACCAAAAGTACGTTCCCCGTCAGGTGATATAAAAGTGGAAGCCACCCCCGAAGGTAACTCAGAAGAAACTAATAAATTTGCTTCCGTTCCCCGTTCCAACAAACTTTGCCGATAAAACTTTCCATAAGCATCATTGCCAACCTTACCAATGAATCCTGTTCCTGCTCCGAGGCATGCCATACCACGAATTGCATTTCCTGCAGAGCCCCCGGTGGCCAGTTCTGTTTCCATTTCACTGAAACACTCATTGATTATCAGCAGTTTCGTTTCATCAATCAGAGTCATGCTCCCCTTGGGAAGTTCCATTTCGTTTAGAATTTGGTCGTCGTTGAGAGTAGCAAGAACATCAACAAGGGCGTTGCCCATTCCAATTATTTTGTCCATTTCGATTTTTTTTTTGCAAAGATATTGCATATTTCAAAATATCCTATTACTTTTGCACCGCATTTGAGAAAAAACAACATTCTTCCTTAGCTCAGTCGGTTAGAGCATCTGACTGTTAATCAGAGGGTCCTTGGTTCAAGTCCAAGAGGAAGAGCGAAAAAAATTGAATGCATATTCTTCCTTAGCTCAGTCGGTTAGAGCATCTGACTGTTAATCAGAGGGTCCTTGGTTCAAGTCCAAGAGGAAGAGCAAAAAGGTTCGTCATTACGGCGAACCTTTTTTGTTTTCTGTCCCACGAATAGCTTTATCAAAGATACAGATTCGGCTGAATGCAGAGCTTCAACCTATATATTAACATTATTTATGCTATCCTTCGGCTACCGCCAATGTCAGCACACTAATGCGTACTCCTTCTACTTCATGAAAAACATCAGCACAAGCCGTAGTGGTAGAGCCGGTAGTCAACACATCATCAATGATCAGTACATGCTTTCCTACAAAATTCTCCGGATGGCGAAGCCGAAAGATGCCATCCACATTCTCCCAACGTTCATAAGTCGATTTACGGGTTTGCGTATCCGTATGCTTCTCACGTATCATCGAAGATACGTCCACAGGCAATCCTACTACCTGAGACACTCCACGGGCAATCCATTCACTTTGATTGTACCCGCGCGCCTTCCGCTTACGGGGATGCAGAGGTACAGGAATAATGACATCTATACCTTCAAAGAAATCTGTTGTAGCCAACTCTGCAGCCATAAAACGCCCCATTATTGTACCCAGTTCTTTTCGTCCTCCATACTTGAACTGATGCAGTATCTTGCGAAAGTCACTCCCTTTGCGATAGAAGAAATAAGAAGTGGCACGTTCCAAAGGAATCTTTCCCCAGAATATACGCTCCACAAGGTTATCTTTTACCTTATGGTAATTGGTACGGGGCATGTTAATGTTGCAATGCGTGCAAATAGCCTCTTCACCTTCTACAAGCGGAGCTCCACAAACCACACAACAACGTGGGAAAAAGAGATGAAACAGAGGGCCTAACCAGATTTTCACAGTATTTTTCATTAAGTAGTTTATTTATGTTACATCCCCAATGGAGGGACTTCTTGTATCAGTTGTTGCAACGTAGAATGCAGATGTCCATTCGTAGCAATAATATGATGCCCTTCTATAAAACTTTCATTTCCATAGAAGTCGGTCACCCGACCACCTGCCTCCAATACAAGCAATGCAGCCGCCGAATAATCCCATTTACCAATAAACGCTTCCGCCCAGGCATCAAAACGTCCGGCAGCTACATAACATATCGCCAAGGCAGCAGAACCGGTCATACGAATGCCACCTACTTTACCATACAGGTTATGTATCAAGTGTTCTCCCGTGCGGGCATATTGACACGAGTTATAAGGCAGTTCAACTACCAGAAAGGCATCTTCCATCTGTTGTACATTGGAAACCTGTATCCGCTGACCATCTACGTAAGCGCCACCGTCTTTCCAACCATAGAAACACTCATCCCGGCAAGGATCGTACACCACACCCAACAAAAGTTCCTCCCTGGAGCGAAGGGCTATACATACACAGTAAGGCGCATTGTCATGGATATAATTCGTAGTCCCGTCCAGCGGGTCCACAACCCAGCAATAGGGTTCATCCTGATACACAGCCGAACCTTCTTCCGTGATAAAACCGGCTTCGGGAAGCAGTTCTTTAAGGGCAGATACGATCCTCTTCTCAGAAGCTTTGTCTACATAAGACACATAATCATGTGCATGCTTTTCCTGCACAACTTCCCGGCGGAAGCTTTTCCGTTCTTCCTTCAAGAAATGCCCCGCCTCACGAGCTATACGACAGACAGCCTCCATCAGCGCTCTCAAATTTTCCATATTTCTATATATTACCGGCTGTTTCTTCCACCTGCTGGCAAAAGAGACTGCTCTTTTACATTCATACGCTTGTTTTTTCATTGCTTTCAACTGACAAAGTTAAAAACAAATCGGAAACCTGGAAAATTTCTTCCTCTTTATCAAACATTGCACGAAGTAGCGCACCGAGTAGCTCCCCACCCATATCATCACTGGAGTTGGACAATACTTGGTCCATACCAACTCCGTACCAACTTCGGTCAGAGGTACCTCTATACGACAATAGTACGGAGCAAACAGGAGTTTGGTCCCTCTTTGGTACGTCTCTGACAAGATACTGAGCAGCCTTTAATGCCGCCAGCGGGTTAAAGAAAAAAAATTGCCACACTTAATCCCTTTTTAAACCAGATAATCACAGATGCTGTACGAATAGTGCATTTACGTTTTAAAACACTTTTGCAAAGGTCGCTATACTTAAGTAAATTTGCAACTCAAGCTTGCGCCTGGCTTCTAACTATACTTTTTTTAAGGCCTTATTTTTGTGAAAGTTAAATCAATTAAAAACCAAAAGAACAATGAAAAGATATTTATTTCTCATGATCTGCTGTTTCATTGCAGTTAACGGAATGTCACAAACATTTAGAATTGGTGGAGTAAGCCGAGATAGTATAGCTATCTTTGGACTTAAAAACAATATTCTCAAATTAGGAATTATCGCAGATACAGTTCCAATAAGTAAAAAAATAGTAATAGAAAACATAAGTGAGGAACCAATTGATCTCTATTCAATCATACCAACTAAAGGTTGCTTAAAATTTAATTATCAAAAAGGAATTATACAGCCGAAAGAGAAAAGAATAATCAGCTTCACTTTAGACGTAAATATGTGCCTACAAAAATATTCGAATATATCAGATGTAAAAATCATTGATGTAAATTTTTACACAAAAAAGCCACACTCTTTACCTACTCTTTTAGGAATTGGATTTATAAATATGGACATAGACACTCTTTGGGAAGAATACAACAAAAAAAACGGAAAGGAAGAAAAGAGAGAATTCGACATCCGTTCGGTATTCAGGTAACTTTTTCAATGCCCCTATGTCCTTAATTCTCCCGTAAAACTGCTTACTGAAATTTGCCTCTACGCTGCTGCGGCCATATTTCCCGTAAACCTTCTCAATCTTGACCGCTGCTTGCGTGAGAAACACAAAGTCGCTTCGTCCAGGAAATACAGGAACGGAATTTTATTATTCAACGTGAAACGCCTAGATGAAATAGAAAGTATTACACCTACCTCAAAGGCAATGAAGTTCGTGCAAAACCAACCAATGTCTACATTAAGCATAAGTGATGACCTTTTAAATTCATCGTGACACACTACAACAGGAGGCTTCAGCCGAGACCTCCTCTTTTATATAATTAATCTCGCTATCCAGGCACAGGCCTCAGCATCCGCCAACGCGTGGTGATGCTGCTCCAATTCATAACCAAAATAAGCGGATACCGTATGTAACTGATAGTTAGGCAGACCTTTCACCCTCCTGCGGGCAGTCTGCAAAGTACAATGAAAAGTATAATCAGGATAATCTAGACAATAAGTTTTAAAGACCGCCTTCAGGCAACTCTCATCAAAACCTTTATTATGGGCAACAAGCGGGAGCCCTTCGATAAGTGGTACAATCTCCTTCCACACATCCGGAAATACCGGTGCTTGTGCCGTATCCGCCAATGTCAGCCCATGCACCCGGGTATTCCAATAAGAATAATACTCCGGTTCGGGACGGATCAGACTATAAAAACTGTCTGTAAACTCTCCATCCCGTACTATCACCACACCGACACTGCATACACTGGTACGCTGCTCGTTGGCAGTTTCAAAATCTATAGCAGCAAAATTTTCCATAATCCCGAACCAGAATTACTGAATTTCATCTACCTGCTGGTAAATCAGATTTCCCCTCTGGCTGATGGTCCATCTGCCATTCTCCTGGCGGACATTCTTTGTATCATCGTCTTCCACATTCCAGGCATAGTCTCCGCCCGGCAGCGAACGGCGATCCAATATTTCATTGGGTTGGTCACCGGAGAAGAATAATTCTACTTGCAATGAGTCGGGAGCAAAAACAATATACGCCGTATTTTCCTTATCTGCCACACTTTCCATGCGGACACCTTTTTCCCAAAGACGGATACAGTCTTTCTGCACCTCACTCCATATATATCCGGCGGAAGCGATACAACCATGTTCGTCTTTATCGCTATCTACTACAGGAGATTCATTTTTCTTGTTTTGAGAGTTGCCACAACTCGCCAATGCCATGCCCACACCTACAAGGAGCATGAGATAGATTTTTCCGACTTTCATAAAATTTCCAGTTAAAGTTTTACGGGTCAAAAGTACAAATAAATATGAAGCGAGAGATAAGATAAGCCAAAATCTATTTCTATCACCATCTTAAAAAATCTGAGCATTCTTTTTTCGTAATATTACAGCCACATAATAATATCCACTGATATATTATCACTAATTTAAGTCCGGAAACCCACGAAGAATGCAAGCGCATTTATGGCCCGCAGTTCGTAGGCGGCTATTTTCAGGAAACCTGTTGGGGAAAGGCCCACTCATCCACCGTACCATATATAAACATACACCTTCAGGCTATGAACCCATAGAAGAGGAAATCAACCGATATTCTCTTGACCGCACAGGAGTCGTACGAACGGGATTCTATGTAGAAAGTATTCTGCGTACCATAGACGCATCAGGAATAAGCAAAGAAGATTTTCAGAGTACATCCGACTTTAATTTTTTTGAAACAGAAACCGCTTGCGGACGTTTATTCAAAGATACAACAATCACCATCATACATTACCCTAATTCCGTTTCACACCGTGAAGTAACTTCATATACCTACAACCGTTCCCGAGTGTATTCCAGCCTGACAAATGTACTTCCCCCACCGCTAAGGATCATACTCCCCGGTTTTACGGAAGGCAGTACACATTTGGCCGACCATGGCATACTTCAATCCACCAAAACAGTTTGCGGGAACCAGACATTTAAACATTATTATTGCTATTCATCCAATATAACAGGTGGTTTCCTCCAAAGAATTGCCAATGACGGAAATATCAGTCTTCCGGTTATGGAGAAATGGGTTATAAATACCAAAGATACAATCTTGCTGAACTGGCAATGCGCTGATTTCGGGAGAGGAAATATACGGCCTTCCCGCAAAGTACTTTTATGACTCCAACGGAAATATGCAACAGGATTATAACAAAAAAATTAGTAAAATCCAATATAATCTTTTAAATTTGCCTGCAACACTGCAATTTACCAATGGGAACCGGAAGGATTATATCTATAGTGCGGACGGGAAGAAACTGAAAGTCGTGCACAGAACGGCGATAGCAAATATATCCGTCCCCATGGGGCAGATAAAAGAGTTGGCGGCAAATCAGGTTTCACAAACCCATACGGTGGATTATTGTGGAAATGTGATCTATGAAAACGGAAGTCTGAGCAAGGTACTCACAGAAGAAGGATATGCCACTCTGGGCGGGACAACTCCAACATTTTACTATTACCTGAAAAATCATCAGGGAAATAATCGGATGGTGGTGCGTTTGAACGGAACGTTGTGGAACACAGAACAGGTGAATCATTATTATCCTTTCGGAGGAGTATTTGAAGTGAATACTGGAGCTTCGGGAAAACAGTCCTATAAATACAACGGGAAAGAGTTGGACTGGTGCATGGGCTGGATTGGTATGATTATGGGGCGAGAATGATGGATACGGCATTGGGGAGATGCCATGTAATGGATACTTCAAATAACAGACAGGGAAGCATTTGACTTTACTCTGCTCATTTATAACTTTATAGTAAGTCCTATTGGATGTCAACCTTGGTCAACAGGCCTGTCAACCCTGCTTGATCGGCCTGTTAACCAAGGTTGACAGGCCGATCAAGCAAGGTTGACATCCAATTATTCCTAAGAGTGAACGGGATATTCCTTAGGAGAAAACAAAATCATGGCTTATATAAAACCAATTAATACCTTATGATTAGAACAAACAACTATGGCAATCTTATCGTTTACACGGGGGAAAAAGGCTAAAAAACATCAGATTACAGATCCATCCGATATATGCATCATACGATAGGATACTACGTATGACAGAACAAGTTACGATATAGAAATGTAAAATTTGCGCGTGAGAGTAAGCCCCCTACTCTCACGCGCAAACTCTACCCTCACTCACACCTAACATTTTAGCTATCAACGATTTATTTTGAAAGTGAGAGTAGTGATAGTAGATTGAGACTAACTTTAAGTGTAAACGCACTCAGGACCTCAATATTATTGGAAAGACACAGACTTGAAAATTCCACTTATCTGATCTGTCCTATTGTTATACCGACAACATTCAGTACATTTGCAGAAATATTATGTAACTGAATATGGCTTTACCAATAAATATAGAAGACTTAATAAAAGGCAACACTGTTGAATGGGAGAGGATAGAGTTTAAATCCGGGTGGAATCCGGAAACCATTATCCACACCATGGTACTCTGGTGTCCTGCAGGAGACAATCGCATGTACTCCGCTCCCATAACACTTGGTACAAAAGCACAACGACAACCCTATATACGTGTAGGTAGCGAGAGCATTGTAGCCCGTGAATATCGAAACAGACGTATCGGTGATTTCCTGAAGGAGTTGCAATTAACAGAAGGGAGAGGCACAGGCTTTCCTGCTATATATGACGCATTGGAGGCAAATGGTTCTCCCAAACCTGTTTTTGAAACAGACGATGATAGTACTTACTTTTTAGCAACAATTCCAGCGCATATTTTAGCGGATCAAACATTTATAAAGCCAAATATCAATCTTGATATTAAACTTAGTTTCAATACCATTGATGACCTTATTAATTTCACAAACCAAGTTAGCGATCTCTTAAATAGGAAAGTGCACAATAGAGTAAAAGAAATGCTGATACTTTTGCAAAAGAGAATTCCGCGAACAGAGCTTTTTGAAATGATGGGATTAAAAAACCACTCAGATAACAGACTAAAGTATTTGGATCCACTACTTTCATATGGATGGGTGGAGATGGAGTTTCCTGACAAAAGGACAAGTCCCAAACAAACATACAAAATTTCAAAAACCGGAAGGCAAGTTCTTTTGTTATTAGGTAGAAAATAGAAGATTTAATAAACTCATAAAATCTCATGGAACATCCTCTTTCCCAATTCAAGTATTGCCCCAAGTGTGGCTCCATACACTTTGAAATCAACAACGAAAAATCAAAACGCTGTGCCGACTGCGGATTTGTATATTACTTCAACCCCTCCGCCGCCACCGTAGCCTTGATTATGAATGAACGGAACGAACTATTGGTATGCCGCCGCGCCAAAGCCCCGGCCAAAGGAACACTCGACTTGCCGGGCGGTTTCATCGACATGGCCGAAACCGGAGAAGAAGGAGTGCGCCGTGAAGTGAAAGAAGAAACAGGCATGGAAGTGAATAAGGCGGAATATCTTTTTTCCTTACCTAACATATATGTGTATTCCGGTTTCCCCGTCCACACGCTGGATCTGTTTTTCCGTTGCACGGTAGCTGATACGCTGCATTACAAAGCAATGGATGACGCCGCAGACCTGTTTTTTATCCCATTGAAAGAGATACGCACAGAAGATTTCGGACTGGGGTCTATCCGGAAAGGATTAGGAATATTCCTGAAAGAAATGAGCGAATAATTATTCAACCGATACCTGTATATCCTAAAAAAGCCAAATAAGTGTAACAAATTCGACTTAAAACCCGTACTTTTGTAAAAACGCGTTGTATTATGAAGAATAAAATCTCCCGAATACTGTGCACGGCTCTCTGCTGTGCACCCCTGCTCGCTACAGCACAGACCAGCGAGAAAATCACTTCCCCCCAACGACTTTATCAGGAAGGACAATCATTGTTCCAACAAAAAGCTTACGCTGCCGCCATCCCGCCACTCCAGGCCTTTGTGCGCCAGGTAGACGCTGAAGGCAAACCATTGCCTGCCGAAGGCGAACGGATGGAGGCTGAATATATGCTGGTATGCGCCGCTTATGAACTGAAAGATACGAAAAGTATAGATAAATTGCGTGCCTATCTGGATGAGTACCCCGATACTCCATACGCTAATCGCATTTATGCACTCATGGCTTCCGTATACTTCTTCGAAGGAAACTATGATGCGGCTATGGCTATGTTCAATGCTTCCCGCCTCGACTTGCTTGGAAATGAAGAACGGGATGACATGACCTATCGCCTCGCCACCTGCTACCTGAAAACAGGAAATGTGAAAGAAGCCGCCATTTGGTTCGAGACGCTTCGTAGTACCAGCAAGAAATATGTTGCGGATTGCACTTATTACCTTTCATACATCCGCTATACCCAGCAGCGCTACGATGACGCCCTGACTGGCTTCCTGTCCTTGCAGGATAATGAAAAGTATAAAGCATTGGTGCCTTATTATATAGCAGAAATTTATCTGATAAAGAAGAATTATGATAAGGCGGAAATCGTCGCACAGAATTACTTGTCTGCCTACCCCAATAATGAATATACCGCAGAAATGTATCGTGTTCTGGGTGATGCGGACTATCACTTCGGAAAATACCACGAAGCAATGGGAGCATTTGAAAAGTATCTGGCAAACAACAAAGAGGAAGCTCCCCGCCGGGATGCGCTGTACATGCTGGGACTTTCATATTATCACTCCGGTGTGTATACCAAAGCAGCCAATACCCTCGGGGAAGTAGCTACAGGGAATGATGCGCTTTCACAAAATGCCTATCTGCACATGGGCTTGTCGTACCTGCAAATGGGAGACAAGAACAAAGCGCGTATGGCATTTGAACAGGCTTCCGCCTCTAATGCAAACATGCAGATCAAGGAGCAGGCCGCATACAACTATGCCCTCTGTATTCACGAAACTTCTTATTCCGCTTTCGGTGAATCTGTCACCGTTTTCGAAAAGTTCCTCAATGAATTCCCCAATTCCCAGTATGTGGATAAAGTCAGCAGCTATCTGGTAGAGGTGTATATGAATACCCGCAGTTATGAAGCTGCCCTGAAATCCATCGAACGTATCACCCATCCGGGTGCTGCCATTCTGGAGGCTAAACAGAAAATCCTGTTCCACCTCGGCACCCAGTCTTTTGCAAATACACAATTCCAGGAAGCTATCGGTTATTTCAACCAGTCTATCGCTTTGGGGCAATACAACTTGCAAACCAAAGCGGATGCCATCTATTGGAGAGGTGAATCTTATTATCGACTGAACCGGATGCAGGAAGCTGCCCGTAACTTTAACGAATATCTGAACCTGACTCCGGACAGGAATACGGAGACTTATGCATTGGCATATTATAATCTGGCTTATATTGCTTTCCACGAAAAGGATTATACGCTTGCACAAAACCGCTTCCTGAAGTTTACACAACTGGAAAAAGGAGAAAATGCCACCGCACTTGCCGACGCCTATAACCGTATAGGCGACTGCCACCTACATGTTCGCCGTTTTGATGAAGCCAAACAATACTATAATAAAGCTGAGAATATGGGAACTCCCGCAGGAGACTACTCATTCTATCAGTTGGCTTTAGTAGCCGGCCTACAAAAGGATTATGACGGCAAAGTGGCATTACTCAACCGCCTGTCCGGCAAATATCCGAATTCTCCTTACGCCATAAATGCACTTTATGAAAAAGGACGTTCGTATGTACAGACCAACAACAGCCGCCAGGCCATCGCAGCCTTCAAAGAGTTACTGGATAAATATCCGGAAAGTCCGGTCAGCCGGAAAGCTGCCGCTGAAATTGGCTTGCTGTACTATCAGAACGATGATTATGATCGTGCGATAGAAGCATACAAGCATGTTGTAACACAATATCCGGGTAGCGAGGAAGCACGTCTTGCCATGCGAGACTTGAAATCCATTTATGTGGATGCCAACCGTGTAGATGAATTTGCCGAGCTGGCGGCTAAAGTACCGGGGGAAATTCGTTTCGACGCCAGCGAACAGGACTCACTGACTTACATCGCTGCTGAAAAGGTATACATGAAAGGAGACATTGCACCAGCAAAGGCAAGCTTTATACGCTATCTGCAAAGTTATCCCAACGGTGCATTCAGCCTGAATGCGCACTATTATTTGTGTGTCATCGGCAAAGAGCAGAAAGATGAAGAAGCAGTACTGGAACACGCCGGTAAGCTGTTGGAATATCCGGACACTCCCTACTCACAGGAAGCACTTATCGCACGGGCTGAAATACTATTCAACCGTAAACATTTCGACCAGGCACTTACCGACTACAAGCAGTTGAAGGCAAAAGCGACCACCACCGAACGTCGCCAGCTTGCAGCAACCGGTATGCTACGCAGTGCAGCCATGATGCAGGATGATGTAGAAACAATCGCTGCTGCTACAGACATGCTTGCCGAGGCTAAGCTGACACCGGAACTGCGCAACGAAGCCCTGTATTTCCGCGCTAAAGCATACTTGAACCAACAGGCCGACAAAAAAGCGATGAACGATCTTCAGGCATTGGCTAAAGATACACGCACTCTCTATGGAGCCGAAGCTAAATACTTGGTTGCCCTGCAACTGTATAAAGCCCATGAGTATGCTGCCGCCGAGAAAGAAATACTTAACTTCATCGAACAAAGTACACCACACGCTTACTGGCTGGCACGCAGCTTTATTTTGCTGTCTGATGTATATGTATCCATGGATAAGAAACTGGATGCACGCCAATACTTATTGAGCCTGCAGCAGAATTACCATGCTGACGATGACATTGAACAGATGATCAATGAAAGACTGGAAAAACTGAAATAAAGGAATAAGGACACAAGTTGACAAGATACGAGGCCTTGTCAACTTGTCAACTAAAACCTCGTCAACTATAAATATGAAAAAGGTACAATATATATTCGGAGCATTGGCACTAATAGCCTTCCCGAACTGGGCACAGGCCCAAACGCAAGCTAAAGACACTACCCTGAGCCGCACGGTCGTGGTAGAACAAGAATATAATCCGGACATCATGGATGCTTCCAAGGTAAATGTATTGCCACAAGTGGCACCGCCAACTGTCAGCAAAAAAGCAGTGGAATATGATGCAAGGTTAGTACCGGAAGGAAATATCCCCGCAAGTACCATGCAAGTTTATACCGGAGCAGAAAGCCAGGACAAAGCACAGCGCGGATACGCGCGCCTGGGATATGGAAATTATGGGAATCTGGACGCACGCGCCAATTATTTATTTATTCTTCCCAATAGCGATAAGCTAAATCTGAACTTCCACATGAACGGCATGGACGGCAAACTAAAAGTACCCGGTTTTGCGGAGAAATGGGATGCACGTTACTACCGTACACACGTTGGTATGGACTATGTACATGCTTTCCGGAAAGTGGACTTAAATGTAGCCGGCAACTTCGGTCTGAGCAATTTCAACTTTATACCCTATAGTATAAACAACAAACAGAAATTCCTGTCGGGCGATGTACATTTTGGAGTCAAATCGACAAGCGAAGACTTACCTTTTCAGTTTCATGCCGAAACGAACCTGATGTTCTATGAACGCCAGTATGACCTCTCTCAGAAAGATGCACAGGAAGCGATGGTACGGACCAAAGCAGGTGCAATGGGTTCTATCTCCGAAGAACAATCTGTAGGAGTAGACCTGGCAATGGACAATGTATTTTATAAGAACAATCTTTTTGATGATTATACATCTGTAGAACTCAATCCTTACTACTTGTATCAGAATGATGACTGGAAAATCCGACTTGGCGCCCATGTGGATTTTGCTTTCGGATTTGGCAAGAAGTTCCGGGTATCACCGGACGTCACTGCCCAATATATCTTCTCTGACAGTTACATTCTTTATGCCCAGGCCACAGGCGGACGCCGAACCAATGACTTCCGCAGGCTGGAAACCGTTTCGCCTTACGGACAGAGTGAAATACAGCTGGATGCCACTTACGAGCAACTGAATGCCGCACTCGGATTCAAGACCAGTCCTGTAACAGGTTTATGGTTCAACCTCTATGGTGGATACCAGGATTTAAAGAATAACCTTGTCTCTGTCGGAGTTTCAAGCTATTTCGTAGATACCAACAACCAATCGTATCTCCAACTGTTCCAAAGAAACATGCATAACATCTATGCAGGTGCCGAGGTCAGCTACAGCTATAAAGACATTCTCTCTTTTTCCGCCTCAGGTGTCTACCGTGACTGGAAAGTTGCAAAGGTAGAAGAGGATAACGGAGATTGGCTACTTGCCTATATGCCCTCTTTCGAAGCAAACATTCACGCAGATATCCGACCGATCTCCTCAGTCTTGATCAGCCTCGGATACCAGCACATCACTCGTGAGAAAATAGAAAACGAGCGGGTAGATCCCGTTGGTAATCTTTACCTTGGTGGTAGCTACGAAGTTTTCAAAGGTATCTCTATTTACGCTCGTGTAAACAATTTATTGAACAAAGACTATCAATATTATTGGGGATATCCTACAGAAGGTATCAATTTCGTGGGTGGTGTGAGTTTCCGTTTTTAACAAGCAACGAGGCAAAAAAAGTCATTTTTACTAAAAAAGAATATATTCTCCACATATTATAAGGTGGAAACAATTGTTTTTTTCTACTTTTGCGGGCGAATTCAGTGACAGGAGTCACTATAAAACAGAAATTTATGCCAAAAAACCTTGTCATTGTCGAGTCACCGGCAAAAGCAAAAACAATTGAGAAGTTCCTGGGAAAAGATTATAAGGTTCTTTCCAGTTATGGTCATATACGCGATTTGAAGAAAAAAGAATTCAGTATTGACGTTGAAAAGAACTTTGAACCGGACTATGAAATCCCGGAAGATAAAAAAACGCTGGTAAAGACACTGAAATCTGAAGCGAAAGAAGCAGATACCGTATGGTTGGCTTCCGATGAGGACCGCGAGGGAGAAGCCATCGCGTGGCACTTGTATGAGGTATTGAAACTCAATCCGGAACATACTAAACGCATCGTATTCCATGAAATTACCAAAACCGCTATATTAAAGGCTATTGAGCAGCCTCGAAACATTGACATAAATCTTGTTAATGCACAGCAGGCTCGCCGCATCCTCGACCGTATCGTGGGTTTTGAATTATCGCCCGTACTGTGGAAGAAAGTAAAACCTGCACTTTCTGCCGGACGTGTACAATCAGTAGCCGTACGCCTCATCGTAGAGCGCGAACGTGAAATACATGCTTTCCAAAGTGAAGCATCTTATAAGGTCACTGCCATTTTCCTGGTTCCCGACACCGACGGCAAACTTGTAGAGATGAAAGCAGAACTTGCACGCCGTCTCAAGACTAAAGCAGAAGCTCAGAAACTATTGGAGCATTGCCAGGCAGCAATGTTTACCATTGAAGACATTACAACCCGCCCGGTAAAGAAAAGTCCGGCCGCACCGTTCACCACTTCTACCCTGCAACAGGAAGCTGCACGTAAACTCGGCTTCACGGTTGCTCAAACCATGATGGTGGCTCAGAGACTGTATGAATCCGGACGTATCACTTATATGCGTACCGACTCGGTAAACTTATCGGAATACGCAATCAACGGCAGTAAAGAAGCCATCGCCAACATGATGGGGGACAAATATGTGCATCCACGTCACTTCAGCACCAAGACTAAAGGGGCACAGGAAGCACACGAGGCTATCCGTCCTACATATATGGAACAGGCGCAAATAGAAGGTAGTGCACAGGAGAAGAAATTATATGACCTGATCTGGAAACGCACTATAGCTTCCCAGATGGCAGATGCCGAACTGGAAAAGACAACAGCAACCATCAGCATCAGCAATGCATCTGATACATTCAATGCGACCGGAGAAGTGGTAAAATTCGACGGTTTCCTGCGTGTATACAGAGAATCTTATGATGATGATGTGGAGCAGGAAGATGAAAGCCGTCTGTTACCTCCTTTGAAGAAGGGACAGAAACTACAGTACCAGAATATAACTGCTACGGAACGTTTCACGCAACATCCACCCCGTTATACTGAAGCAAGCCTGGTACGCAAACTGGAAGAGTTGGGTATCGGTCGTCCTTCAACTTATGCACCTACTATTTCTACTGTACAGCAGCGTGAGTATGTAGAGAAGGGAGATAAGACCGGCGAAGAGCGTTTATACAATGTGATTACCTTGAAAGAAGATAAGATTGCAGATGATACACGCACTGAGATTACCGGGGCTGAGAAAGCCAAACTGTTACCTACAGATACCGGTACAGTTGTAACCGACTTTCTGATGCAATACTTCCCCAGCATCATGGACTACAACTTCACGGCAAGCGTAGAAAAACAATTCGACGAGATAGCAGAAGGTGATACAAAATGGACGACTATCATGAAGACGTTCTATAAAACGTTCCATCCATCTGTAGAAAGTACCCTCGCTGCCAAGAATGCACATAAGACCGGAGAACGCTTATTGGGAGACGATCCTGTCAGTGGCAAACCTGTTTCAGTCAAGATTGGACGTTTCGGTCCGGTAGTACAGATAGGAAGTGCGGAAGATGAAGAGAAACCTCGTTTTTCTCCTCTGAAGAAAGGTATGTCTATCGAGACTATTACCCTGGAAGAGGCTATGGAACTGTTCAAATTGCCACGTACCCTTGGAGAACATGAGGGTAAAACTGTCAGCGTCAATGCCGGACGTTTCGGTCCGTATATTTATTATAACGGAACCTATACCTCACTTCCCAAAGGAGCAGATCCTATGGAAATAGAATTGGAAGAGGCTCTGGAACTGATCAAGGAAAAAGCAGAAGCGGAAGCCAAGAAGCATCTTAAAAAATTCGAAGAAGAACCGGAATTGGAAATTATGAACGGAAGATATGGCCCTTATATCGCTTATAAAGGCAGCAATTATAAGATCCCAAAAGATATCGTTCCGGAAGATTTAAGTCTGGATGCCTGCTTGGAAATCGTCAAACTGCAAAGTGAAAAAGCTGCATCAGCTCCAGTAAAACCGAAACGTGGAAAATATGCCAAGAAGAAAGCATAAAGCGATTCATCATAAAACATCAGCCCCGGAATGATTCTCTCATTCCGGGGCTGATGTTTTATAATATTATCTGTAATTACATTCTGTCCGGTACTTCGATACCCAGCAATCCCATGCCTAGGCGAACTACTTTAGCTACATTCTCCGACAAAGCAAGGCGGAATACTTTCACTGCTTCATCCTCTTCGCGCAGAATACTGAAATCGTGGTAGAACTGATTGTATTCTTTCACCAGATCATAAGTATAGTTGGCAATGATAGACGGACTGTAATCTGAGCCTGCCTGCTTCACAACAGCAGCGAAATCAGCCACCATTTGGATAAGCCCTTCCTCTTTCTCACTCAACTCGATACCTACAGGGATTTCAGCCGGAACTGCGATACCGGCTTCAGCCGCCTTACGCAATACAGATTGAATACGCGCATACGTATATTGAATGAACGGTCCTGTATTCCCATTAAAGTCAATTGACTCTTTTGGATTGAACGTCATATTCTTGCGGGCATCCACTTTGAGAATAAAGTATTTCAAAGCACCCAATCCTACAATTCGGGCAATATTATCAGCCTCTTCCTGAGTCAAACCATCCAGTTTTCCCAGTTCATTTGAAGTTTCCTTAGCAGTGTTCACCATTTCCTCAATCAAGTCATCGGCATCTACTACTGTACCTTCACGACTCTTCATCTTACCCTCAGGCAACTCGACCATACCATAAGAAAAATGCACAAGCCCCTTTCCCCATTCGAAACCGAGTTTATCAAGCAAGATAGAAAGCACCTGGAAATGGTAGTTCTGTTCATTACCTACTACATAAATCATTTTGTCAATAGGATAATCTGCAAAACGTAATTTAGCTGTACCGATATCTTGGGTCATATAAACTGAAGTTCCATCGGCACGGAGCAACAATTTGTGATCCAAGCCTTCCGGAGTAAGGTCAGCCCATACAGAGCCGTCCTCTTTCTTATAGAAGAAACCTTTTTCAAGACCTTCCATAACTTTCTCTTTACCTTCAAGATAGGTATTTGACTCATAATATATTTTGTCAAAGCCCACACCCATCTTACGATAAGTTTCATCAAAACCTTCGTACACCCAATTATTCATTTTTGTCCAAAGTGCACGTACTTCCGGATCACCGGCCTCCCATTTTACCAGCATTTCACGAGCTTCGTTCATCAAAGGAGAGGCAGCTTCTGCTTTTGCTTTAGCTTCTTCTTCCGTCGCACCTTCAGCCTGGAATCTGGCCATCAAATCTTTAACTTCGGCTTTATAGTGTTTATCGAAAGCTACATAATAGTCACCTACCAAATGATCGCCCTTTTTACCGGATGATTCAGGAGTTTCACCATTTCCATATTTGGACCATGCCAACATGGATTTGCAGATATGAATACCACGGTCGTTCACGATATTCGTCTTTACCACTTTGTTACCGTTCGCCATAACTATGTTGGCCAAGGCATTACCCAAAAGGTTATTGCGCACATGACCTAAGTGAAGTGGTTTGTTGGTATTAGGTGAAGAATATTCTATCATAACCAGCGGAGAATGATCCGTGGCAGCAGTAATACCGTACTGTTTATCGGCATGAATGTTGTTCAGTAACTCAATCCAGGCAGAAGAAGCAATGGTCAGGTTCAGGAAACCTTTGATGACATTGAACGCAGCAACGGAAGGTTCATTAGCTTTCAGGTATTCACCAATCTCTTGTGCTGTCTGCTCCGGTCCTTTCTTTGACATGCGCAGGAAAGGAAAAACAACCAGCGTGAGGTGTCCCTCAAATTCTTTCTTGGTTTTTTGCAGTTGCACCTGTGCGGCAGGCACATCCTGTCCGTACAGTGCTTTCAGTCCATTGATTACGGACGTTACCAGTTTATCTTCTATATTCATGATTTAAAAGTATTTTCCGGGTGCAAAGATACTATATTTTGGCGAATTAAGTACTCCGTTTGTAGGGATAATAAAAAAGGAGGTGCTGCTGCATCTCCTTTCCTATTCTTTATTCGTAGCCGTCTTTATCCGATGGCCAAAGTCAACTCCATACCAGGTTTAAACTTAGCAACTTTCTTTGCAGGAATCGTAATGCTCTGTTTGGTAGAAGGATTAATGCCCAGACGTGCTGCTCTTTCTGACACAGCAAACGTACCGAAGCCAACCAATGATACTTTATCACCAGCCTTTAGAGCCTTTGTGATTGATGCCATGAAAGCATCCAATGCTTTCTTAGAATCCGCTTTTGTCAAACCGGACTCTGCTGCCATAGCGCTGATAAGTTCTGACTTGTTCATAAATTTAAAATTTAATAATTAATATGTTACACAAAAGATATCTGCAATAGAATTTCACAAAGCTCTACAAAAATAGAGCAATATTTCTGAATATCAAATAAAAACATTAAAAAAAGATTGGATTTTGGCGAAAAAAAAGGAATAGAAAGCCGTTTTTCTGTTATAGAACAGAATTTATTCGTATTTTTGCAACTCAATGAATGAAATAACAGATTATGAATGCCATACCAACAGTTACTAAGAACCTATTAATCATTAATGTACTGGTCTTTCTTGCGACCATTGTTGCTCAAAGTTACGGCCTGGATTTAGCCCGTTATCTGGGACTTCACTTTTTTCTTGCCGATAATTTTAATATAGCACAGCTCATCACATACATGTTCATGCATGGAGGCTTTACGCATCTATTTTTTAACATGTTCGCATTGTGGATGTTTGGCCGTATCCTCGAACAAGTGTGGGGACCGAAACGTTTTCTGTTTTACTACCTGGTATGTGGCATCGGCGCAGGATTTATACAGGAAATCGTTCAATATGTACATTACGAAATGGTGCTTTCTGCATACACCAGCGTCAACACGGGCTATTCTGTCATTCCGATGGGAGAATATCTCAACATGATGACTACTGTAGGAGCGTCGGGAGCTATATATGCCATCCTGCTGGGATTCGGAATGCTGTTCCCCAACCAGCCGTTATTTATCTTCCCGCTGCCATTCCCGATCAAGGCTAAGTATTTCGTTATCGGATACGCATTGATTGAACTGTATGCAGGATTTGCTAACAATCCGGGTGACAATGTAGCTCACTTTGCACACTTGGGTGGTATGATATTCGGTTTTATACTGATCATGTATTGGAGAAAAAAAGACAGAGGAAATGGGTACTATTACAACTGATCTTAAAGAAGCTTTTCGGAGAGGGAATATTTATATCCAACTGATTTATATCAACGTAGCCGTCTTCGTGGTTACTACGCTGACGGAAGTTATTTTGCAGCTATTCAACCGTAGTCTTGGAGGGGTATTTGAATGGTTGGAACTTCCTGCTTCATTTACCCAATTCATCATACAGCCCTGGTCACTGTTCACATACATGTTTATGCATGCAGGTTTTCTGCATATTCTGTTCAACATGCTATGGCTATATTGGTTTGGCGCATTGTTCCTGATGTTCTTCTCTGCAAAGCATTTGCGGGGAGTTTATATATTGGGAGGTATTTGCGGCGGATTGCTGTATATGGTGGCATATAACGTTTTTCCGTATTTCCGTCCGATGGTTGACTACTCATTTATGCTGGGAGCATCTGCTTCTGTGCTTGCTATTGTAGCTGCGACCGCATATCGTGAGCCGAACTACCCGATACGATTATTCCTATTTGGCACGATACGACTGAAATATCTGGCACTGATTGTTATCGGTACTGATTTACTGTTCATCACATCCAGCAATGCAGGTGGACATATCGCCCATTTGGGTGGCGCATTAGCAGGAGTCTGGTTTGCAGCAGGACTGAGTAAAGGCAGAGACATTACGTCCTGGATCAATAAGGTTCTGGATGCTATCGTTTCAGTATTCAGCTTCAAGCCTCGCAAACCCAAAATGAAAGTGCATTATGGTAACAGTCGTCAGAAAGACTACGATTACAACGCCCGCAAGAAAGTTCAGTCAGAAGAAATAGATCGCATCCTCGATAAACTAAAAAAATCGGGATACGAAAGCCTGACTACGGAAGAAAAGAAAAGTCTTTTCGACGCGAGCAAACGATAATATAGAAATATGGGAATAAGGCATATTGGCAGATTCGTCGCTTATCTGATTTTAGCGGTCAACATCTTCTTCATAGGTTTGTTGCTTCTTACCGCTTACAGCCCGTATATTAAGCCGGCCGCACATCCCGTGGAATCTTGTTTCGGACTGGCATTTCCTATCTTTCTGGTGATTAATATTTGTTTTCTGGTCTTTTGGCTTATTATCCAGAACTATAAGTTTTCATTAGTCACATTGATAAGTCTTCTTCTATGCTATCCGCAGATACGGACTTATTTTCCTATTAATTTTCATACGAACAAGTTACCGGAAAACAGCTTCAAAGTTTTATCGTACAATATAATGGGATTCGATGGAGCCGTTAAGAAAGACGGAGAGAACCCTATTCTAAATTATCTGAAAAACAGTGGAGCAGACATCCTATGCCTACAAGAGTACCAGACCATTGAATCTTCTCATTATCTCAGCCAGAAAGATGTCGAGAAAGCTCTGAAAGATTATCCTTATCATAAGATTCAAACTGTAGGAAGCGGAAAAGGCCATACCAACCGGATAGCCTGTTATTCCAAATACCCCATACTTTCGTCCCGCAGATTAGATTATGTCAGCGAATACAATGGCTCTGCGGTTTATGAGCTAAAAATAGGAGAAGATACTGTAATGCTTATCAACAACCATCTGGAATCTAATAAACTGACGAAAGAAGATAAAGTTGTCTATGAAAGTATGCTCAAATCTCCCGAAACGAAAAAGGTAAAAAGCGGTGCCCGCCTGCTTATCCGCAAACTGGCAGAAGCTTCTGCCATCCGTGGTTCGCAAGCCGACAGCATCGCACAAAAAATTGCAGCGTCACAGCACCCTTACATTATCGTATGCGGTGACTTTAACGATACACCCATCTCCTACGCTCACAGAGTTATCGGCCAGGGACTGAATGATACTTTCACACAATCAGGTCGCGGACTGGGTATCTCTTACAATCAAAACAAATTCTACTTCAGGATTGACAATATCCTAGCAAGTAAAAATCTAAAATCTTATAACTGTACGGTAGACCGATCTATAAAAGAGTCTGACCATTATCCAATCTGGTGTTATCTGAAGAAAAAAGAATAAAGAAAAAATGATTAATATCTAATACTTAAAACTATGTTTAAGAAGTGTATTTTTATTTTAGCTACAACTTGTATGATGTACTCCTGTACCACACAAACGGAAACGAATCCGTTTTTGTCTGAGTTCCAAACCGAACATGGCGTACCGCCCTTCGATAAAATTAAACTGGAACATTACGAACCCGCCTTTTTGAAAGGGATTGAGGAACAAAACGCGAATATCGATGCAATAGTGAATAATTCTGAAGCACCTACTTTTGAAAATGTAATCGTTGCTCTCGACAATAGCGCTCCGATACTGGACAGGGTTAGTGCTATTTTCTATAATATGACGGATGCCGAAAAGACCCCCGGTCTGAATGAACTGTCCATTAAAATAGCCCCTACATTATCAGAACATAGTGATAATATTTCACTGAATCAAGAACTCTTCAAAAAAGTAAATGCCGTATACCAGCAAAAAGAGTCTCTGAAACTGACTACCGAACAAGAACGCCTGTTGGAAGAGACTTATAAAGACTTTGTTCGCTCCGGTGCAAACCTTTCCCCGGAAAAGCAGGCACGTCTGCGTGAGATCAACAAACAGTTATCCACATTAGGTCTTACATTCAGCGATAACATTCTGAACGAGAACAATGCTTTCAAACTATACATCGACAAAGAAGAAGATCTTGCCGGGCTGCCCGAATGGTTCCGTCAAAGCGCAGCAGAAGAAGCAAAAGCAGACGGTCAGGAAGGAAAATGGCTATTCACTTTAGGAAATGCCAGCCGACTTCCGTTCCTGCAGTACTCAGAAAATCGTCCGTTGCGTGAGCAGATATACAAGGCTTATATCAATCGCGGTAACAACAATGATAAGAACGATAACAAGAAAATTATCACGGATATTGTAAGTCTTCGCCTTGAAAAAGCACAGTTACTGGGTTTTGACTGTTATTCCAACTTCGTTCTGGATAACACAATGGCTAAGAACTCCGCAACTGTAATGGATTTCCTGAATAACCTGTGGAGCTATTCCTTACCGAAAGCAAAAGCCGAAGCTGCTGATTTGCAGAAAATCATGGATAAAGAAGGCAAAGGAGAAAAACTGGAAGCATGGGACTGGTGGTATTATACTGAAAAGCTTCGCAAAGAGAAGTACAATCTTGAAGAAGATGAAATCAAGCCTTACTTTAAACTGGAAAACGTACGTGAAGGAGCTTTCGCAGTTGCCAACAAGCTCTATGGCATTACATTAACGAAGCTGGATGGTATTCCTGTATATCATCCTGATGTGGAAGTGTTCGAAGTAAAAGATGCAGATGGCTCTCATATGGGTATCTTCTATGTAGACTATTTCCCGCGTCCGGGTAAGAGCGGTGGTGCATGGATGAGCAATTATCGTGAACAGAAAGGTGATATTCGCCCGCTGGTATGCAACGTATGCAGTTTTACCAAACCTGTAGGCGATACTCCATCACTATTGACAATCGATGAAGTAGAAACTCTGTTCCATGAATTTGGGCATGCCTTGCATGGATTATTGACTAAATGCAACTATAAAGGCATTTCCGGAACAAATGTCGTACGTGACTTTGTTGAATTACCCTCCCAGATAAATGAACATTGGGCTACTGAACCGGAAGTACTGAAAATGTATGCCAAACACTATCAGACAGGAGAAACCATTCCCGACAGGCTTATCGAAAAGATTCTGAACCAGAAAACCTTCAATCAAGGTTTCATGACCACAGAATTACTGGCTGCTGCCATTCTGGATATGAATCTGCACAACTTGACTGACACCAAGAATCTGGATGTATTGGCATATGAGAAAGAAGTCATGGATCAATTGAATCTTATCCCTGAAATAGCCCCGCGTTATCGTACCACCTACTTTAATCATATCATCGGTGGTTATGCTGCAGGCTACTACAGCTATTTATGGGCAAACGTATTGGATAACGATGCTTTCGAAGCCTTCAAAGAGCATGGTATCTTCGACAAAAAGACGGCAGATCTTTTCCGGTATAATGTTCTTGAAAAAGGTAACAGTGAAGACCCGATGACACTTTACAAAAATTTCCGGGGTACTGAGCCTCAACTGGAACCAATGTTAAAAAATCGTGGAATGAAGTAAAATTAGTGCTATACCAAGGCAGCAAAATCATTGCCAGATGCAAATATTTGAGTTCCTTTTACTTCCGAATGTGAAAAAAAAACTATATTTGCAGCCTTGTACGCTATAGAAATCAATTAATAAAGTAATCATAATAAACTAAAAGTAACATGCAAAACAAAGGATTTGTAAAGGTTTTTGCAATTTTGCTCACACTGGTGTGTGTGTTCTACCTTTCCTTCTCTTTTGTGACTCGCCATTATAACAATAAGGCAAAAGAGTACGCAAAAGGCGATCTGAAGTTAGAGCAGGACTATCTGGATTCTCTATCAAACGAGAAAGTGTGGTTCGGCAATTGGACACTAAAACAGTGTCGTGAGATGGAAATCAGTTTAGGTTTGGACTTAAAGGGTGGTATGAACGTTATCCTTGAAGTTTCTGTTCCCGATGTCATCAAAGCATTGGCGGACAACAAAACCGACGAAGCATTCAACCAAGCATTGGCAACTGCCGCCAAACAGGCTATTAGCAGCCAGGATGACGTCATTACTCTGTTTGTTAGAGAGTATCACAGAATTGCTCCGGATGCACGTCTTTCCGAACTTTTCGCTACTCAACAGTTAAAAGACAAAGTAAACCAAAAGACTTCTGACGCTGAAGTAGAAAAAGTACTGCGTTCGGAAGTAAAAGCTGCAGTTGACAACTCATACAATGTACTCCGTACTCGTATCGACCGTTTTGGTGTGGTTCAGCCCAACATCCAGAGTCTGGAAGACAAGATGGGACGTATCATGGTGGAGCTTCCGGGTATCAAAGAGCCAGAGCGTGTAAGAAAATTACTACAAGGTTCTGCTAATCTGGAGTTTTGGGAAACATACAACGCAAAGGATGTTGCACCCTATCTGCAAGCTGCTGATAACAAACTGCGCAGCATTTTAGCTAATGAAGCATCGGCTGACAGTGTAGCCGTTGACAGCACTGCCGCTCCGGTTGTGGCACAAGCTACCAGCACTGCCGATAGTCTTGCTGCAGCATTGAAAGGTGAAAACAAAGCACAATCTGTCGATCTTGCACAAATCAAGAAAGAACATCCGTTGCTGGCTGTTCTGCAGGTTAATTCCAGCGGACAAGGCCCGGTTGTAGCTTATGCTAATTACAAGGATACAGCTGATATCAACAGATATCTTTCTATGAAAGAAATCCAGTCAGAACTTCCGAAAGATCTCCGTCTGAAATGGGGAGTTTCTGCTTATGAATATGATCCGAAGGGTCAGACTTTCGAACTTTATGCTATCCGTTCAACCGAACGTAACGGACGTGCACCATTGGAAGGTGACGTTGTTGTTAGTGCAAAAGATGAATATGACCAATTTGGTAAACCGGCTGTAAGCATGTCTATGAACACAGACGGTTCACGCCGTTGGGCTCAGCTGACTAAGCAAAACATTGGTAAGAGCATCGCTATCGTATTGGATGGTTATGTATATTCTGCACCGAATGTAAATACTGAAATTACAGGTGGTAACTCACAAATTACCGGACACTTCACTCCTGAGCAAGCAAAAGACTTAGCGAACGTATTGAAGTCAGGTAAGATGCCGGCTCCTGCACGTATCGTTCAGGAAGATATCGTAGGTCCGTCTTTGGGACAAGCTTCTATCAACGCTGGTGTATTCTCATTCATCGTTGCATTGATTCTGTTGATGGTTTATATGTGCACTATGTACGGTTTCATCCCAGGTATGGTTGCTAACGGTGCACTAGTCCTGAACATGTTCTTCACATTAGGTATCCTTTCATCCTTCCAGGCAGCCTTGACAATGTCCGGTATTGCCGGTATGGTGTTGGCACTGGGTATGGCTGTGGATGCTAACGTTTTGATTTACGAACGTACCAAAGAAGAATTACGTGCTGGCAAGGGTGTGAAGAAAGCACTCGCAGATGGTTACTCCAACGCATTCTCTGCTATCTTCGACTCTAACTTAACGTCTATTATCACAGGTATTATCCTGTTCAACTTCGGTACAGGTCCTATCCGTGGTTTCGCCACGACTTTGATTATCGGTATCTTGATTTCATTCTTTACCGCTGTGTTTATGACACGTTTGGTTTATGAGTACTTCATGAATAAAGATAAATGGTTGAACCTGACCTTCTCTTCCAAGATCTCCAAGAACTTGATGGCGAATGTACATTTTGACTTCATGGGTGGCAACAAGAAGTGGTTGACAATTACAGGTGTTATTCTTGTAATCTGTATCGGTTCACTCTTTGTACGCGGTCTAAGCCAAAGTATCGACTTCACAGGTGGACGTAACTTCAAGGTACAATTTGAGAATGCGGTAGAACCAGAACAAGTACGCGAGTTAATCTCCAGTAAATTTGGTGACGCTAACGTTAGTGTAATCGCTATCGGTACAGATAAGAAAACTGTACGTATCAGTACAAACTATCGTATTGAAGAAGACGGCAACAATGTTGACTCTGAAATAGAAGCATATCTTTATGAGACATTGAAGCCCGTATTGACGCAAAACATTACTCTGGAAACATTTATCGATCGTGAAAACCATACTGGTGGTAGTATCGTCAGCTCACAGAAAGTAGGTCCGAGTATTGCAGATGATATCAAAACTTCGGCTATGTGGTCTGTAGTGCTTGCTCTGATTGCTATTGGTCTGTACATCTTGATTCGTTTCCGTAACATTGCATATAGTGTGGGTTCTGTAGCTGCACTGACAAGTGATACATTGATGATTCTGGGCGCTTATTCTCTTTGCTGGGGCTGGATGCCATTCTCACTGGAAATTGACCAGACATTCATCGGTGCTATTCTGACAGCTATCGGTTACTCTATCAATGACAAGGTGGTAATCTTCGACCGTGTAC
>OGOY01000011.1_pt1 | contig 192449 bp, 170 predicted proteins | sample 1552811 | NCBI WGS metagenome assembly OGOY01 (sample SAMEA2580132, study PRJEB22360) | human gut metagenome | biome: human gut; feature: human-associated habitat; material: faeces | place: Denmark | collected 2008/2010 | reverse complement strand
TTGGTTAGAGCAACCGGCTCATAACCGGTCGGTCCTGGGTTCGAGTCCCCGATGGCCCACCAGTTCAACTGAATTACCGTTTCATTTTTGTGAGAATTTTTGACAAAAGTGGAGCGGTTTTTCTTTGTTTGATTTTACAAAAAATACTTGTACTATGTCGAAAAGCATGATATAATACGATAAATACATATGTGTCTGAAAACAAAAAATCTTTGGTACAGCGGAAAGGAAAAGACAAAATGAACTTCTTAGAAGAACGGATTGTGAAAGACGGCATTGTGAAAGAGGGAAACATCCTGAAAGTAGACAGTTTTCTCAATCATCAGATGGATGTCACCTTGTTCCAGCAGATGGGTAAGGAATTCCAGCGAAGATTTGCAGAGAAACCCATCAACAAAATTCTCACCATTGAGGCATCTGGTATCGGAATTGCTTGTATTGTGGCGGCATGCTTTGGCGTGCCGGTAGTGTTTGCCAAGAAATCCAAAAGCGTCAATATTGACGGCGATGTGTATTTGGCTGAGGTGGAATCTTTCACACATAAGTGTAAAAATCAGGTGATTGTCTCTAAGAAGTTCCTGCATCCGGAGGATCATGTGCTGATTATCGACGATTTTCTGGCAAATGGCTGTGCGCTTCAGGGCTTGATTTCCATCGTTCAGCAGGCCGGTGCAACGGTGGAGGGCATTGGCATTGCCATTGAAAAGGGATTTCAGCAGGGCGGAAGAATTATCCGGAATCTGGGGTATCAGCTGGAGTCGCTGGCGATTGTGGACGGTATGGATGCTGCTACCGGAAAAATTGTTTTTCGGGAAGCTTAATGTGGGGAGGTCAATTGCAGCGGTATGAAATTACATCGAAATCAGGAAAAAAATTGTTCCATTGAAAATATCTATCAGTTGAACGGGACAGTTCCGATTTATAAGGCGATTCCCTTTGGTTTGCAGCATATTCTGGCGATGTTCGTGGCGAATATTGCGCCGATTTTAATTGTCGGCGGTGCATGCGGTCTGGCGGACAAGGAACTTGCCACGCTGATTCAAAGCGCCATGCTCATCGCTGGTATCGGAACGCTGGTGCAGCTGTTTCCCATTTTCCATAAGATTGGTTCCGGCTTGCCGATTGTCATGGGCATTAGCTTTACCTTTGTTTCCGTTCTGTGCGTTGTCGGAACGCAGTATGGCTATGGTGCAATTATGGGCGCTGTTCTGATTGGTGGAATTGTGGAGGGAATCTTGGGACTTTTTGCGAAGTTCTGGCTGAAAATCATTGCTCCGATTGTGTCGGCAAGCGTGGTTACTGCCATTGGCTTCTCGCTGCTGACTGTCGGTGCCAATTCCTTTGGCGGAGGAAGCGGAAGCGAAAACTTCGGCTCTGTAGAAAACTGGATTCTCGGAAGCGTGACACTTTTGTGCTGTATTTTGTTCCACATTTTCGCCAAAGGTTATTTGAAGCAGCTCTCTGTGCTGTTCGGATTGGTTGTGGGCTATTTGCTGGCGCTGGTGCTGGGGGTTGTGGATTTCTCCGCATTGAAAGACACCTCGATCATTTCCGTACCGCATCTGATTCCGTTTTCCATGGAATTCCATTTGGATGCCATTGTCTCGGTGGTGCTGATTTTCTTGGTTTCTGCCACGGAGACCATTGGCGACACCTCTGCGCTTGCAGCGTCTGGACTGGATCGGGAGGCAACGCAGCAGGAGACTTCCGGTTCCATTGCCTGTGATGGATTTGTCAGCTCCATCTCCTCGCTCTTCGGCTGTCTGCCCATCACTTCGTTTAGTCAAAACGTGGGACTGGTGGCAATGACCAAGGTTGTGAACCGCTTTACCATTGCAACGGGTGCAGTCATCATGCTGCTCGCCGGAATCTTTCCGTTTTTCGGCGCACTGCTTGCCACACTGCCGGATGCGGTGCTTGGCGGCTGTACCATTATGATGTTTGGAACCATCGTGATCAGCGGCTTGCAGATGATAAGCAAGTGCGGCTTCACACAGCGGAACATTACCATTGCAGCGCTCTCCCTGAGCATTGGTCTTGGCTTCACACAGGTTGCAGATTTGTTCCAGATTTTCCCGAAAATGGTGCAGAATGTGTTCGCACAGAATTGTGTTGCTGTAGTATTTTTGGTGTCGATTCTGCTGAATCTGGTGCTTCCGAAAAACATGGAGGTGACGGCAGGCAACGTTCAAAAGTCGGAAAAAGTGTTGAAAGAAGGAGAAGAATAGAACATGACCAAACAAGAATTTGAAAAGGGAATTAAGCGTGTCTTGATTCCGCAGACGGAGATTCAGGAGAAAATTCAAGCGGTCGGTGCACAGATCACCAAGGAGTATGAGGGAAAGCCCCTGCTGCTGGTGAGCATTTTGAACGGGGCATTTGTGTTTATGGCGGACTTGTGCCGTGCCATCCGGATTCCCTGTGAAACCGCATTCATGTGCGCCAAGAGCTATTACAATGGAACCACCTCTTCCGGTATCGTCAAGATCACAATGGATTTGGCGCAGGACATCAGCAACTACCACGTTATCATTGCAGAGGATATCATTGATACCGGCCGTACACTGAATGATGTAGTCAAACTGCTGCAAGCGAGAAATCCGCTTTCCCTCAAGGTAATCACGCTGTTGGATAAGCCGGATCGCCGTCTGGTCGATCTGAAGGCGGATATCTCCCTGTTCACCATTCCGGATGTCTTTGTCATTGGCTATGGACTGGACTGCGCAGAAATCTATCGGAATCTGCCGTACATTGCAGAGTATGATGAGGAGGCGAATGCGTGATGCTGAACAAAGTCTTTCATCTGACGGAGAATCACACCACAGTCAAAACCGAGTGTATCGCCGGTGTGACCACATTTATGACCATGGCGTATATTCTGGCAGTCAACCCCAACATTTTGAGTGCAGCCGGCATGGATCCCACAGCGGTGCTGCTTGCGACCTGTCTGGCATCGTTCCTTGGCACCATGTGCATGGGTATGATGGCAAATCTGCCGTTTGCCCTGTCTGCCGGCATGGGTCTGAACGCATTCTTTGCCTATACGGTTGTTGGAAATATGGGTTACCCCTGGCAGGTGGCACTGCTGGCAGTTTTAGTAGAGGGCGTGATTTTCCTTGTGCTCTCATTGACCAATGTGCGGGAAGCACTGTTCAATGTCATCCCGATCTCGCTGAAGCAGGCGGTGTCCGTGGGCATCGGTGTGTATATCGCCTTTATCGGTCTGCAAAATGCAGGCGTTGTAGTCAACAACGATTCCACGCTGGTTTCGCTGGTTTCCTTTACCGATCACTTCCGCACCTCCGGAATCTGTGCACTGCTCGCCATCATCGGTATTTTTCTGACCGCTGTGCTCTATCTCAAGCATGTCAAAGGCTCGATTCTCATCGGCATTCTTGGCACATGGATTCTGGGTATCCTCTGCCAGCTGACGGGGCTGTATCAGGTGAATGCGGAAGCCGGTTATAATAGCCTGATCCCGACATTTGCCATGACGGACTTTTCCAAGCTGGGGGAGACATTCGGACAGTGTTTCCATGCGGACTTTGATGGCATCAGCATTGTAAACTTTATCGTTGTCATTTTCTCGTTCCTGTTCGTCGATATCTTTGATACTCTTGGAACGCTGGTCGGTGTCTGCACCAAGGCCGACATGCTGGATAAGGATGGCAAACTTGCCAAGATCAAGCCGGCGCTGCTGGCGGACTCCATTGCCACTTCGGCAGGTGCAATTCTGGGTACTTCTACTACCACCACATTTGTGGAATCCTCCGCCGGTGTTGCTGTTGGCGGAAGAACCGGTCTGACCGCCGTGGTAACCGCTGTGCTCTTTCTTGTATCCATGCTGTTTGCGCCGATTTTCATCGCCATTCCGTCTTTCGCAACGGCTCCGGCGCTGGTCATTGTCGGCTTCCTGATGTTCACCACCATCACCGAGATCAAGTTCAGCGAAAAGGACTATGTCAAGGCAATTCCTGCGTACCTGTGCATTCTGGCAATGCCGCTGTTCTACAGCATCTCGGAGGGTATCTCCATCGGTGTGATCTCCTACACCCTGCTGCATCTGATCTGCGGAAGAGGAAAGGAAGTAAAGCCGCTGATGTACATCCTGACAGTTCTGTTTATTCTGAAGTATATTTTCCTGTAAGGGATTGCTGTATTTTGATATAAACGCAATAAAATAAAAGGCTGCTGCACCAAGCTCGGTGCGGCAGCCTTTTGCGATATGATATGAAAAGGGAAGCGAATTTCAGCTGTGAAACACAATTACTGAACCAGAGCCTTGCCCAGTTCTCTGCACTTTTCCAGATCTTCATCGGAGGGGGCTTCGTTGGCAATCAGACCTTCACCGCCAACCAGAACAGCGCCGTCTTCCTTGACTCTGTCCTCCCAGTTGCGCATCCACTCGCCGTCGCCCCAGCCGTACGAGCCAAACAGTGCAATATTCTTGCCCCTCAGTGCGCCCTCGATTGCTGCGAAGAACGGTTCGAATTCCTCTTCTTCCAGCACCTCGTCGCCCATTGCGGAGCATCCGAATGCCAGTCTGTCGTATTCGGCAATGTCGCCGCTGAAATCGGAGACACGAATCAGTTCTGCACCTGCACCCTCAGCAACTGCGGCTGCCATCTGCTCGGTGTTGCCTGTACCGCTCCAATAAATTACTGCTGTTTTCATGTTAATTTTCCTCCTCAAGAAATTTTCAGCGCCTGATAGATATCATAGCCCTGATTTAATTTATTGCACAGAAATTTTCTGCACTTATCATAGCTTGCGAACGTGTGCTTTGCTTTCTCGGCATTGCCATATACCTTCCAGTATCCGCACAGCACATAGTTTTCCCCCTGATTTTCAATAAATCCCTGAACGTCCTCCGTGGGATAGTCCAGAAACAGTCCGATTTCGTGGGGAAATTGCACACACTGCCGAATGCGTCCCGACAGGCGCTCCAGCAGCGATTCCAGCGTCATTTCTGCGGCATAGCCGTATCGCCGTAAAATTGCCTGTACCGTCGGCTTTGCCAGCTGGCGGCGCAGGGCGGCTTCCTGATAGATCAGGACAAGATACCGGTTTTTACACTCGCACAGCACTTTTAACCGCAGTCCTTTGACCTGTGCTCTCGTGTTAAAAATTTCGATGTGTTTAGAGAGCTGGAATTCGGCTTTTCGGAGTGAGAGCAGGCTGGCACACTTAATTCCCAGAAGGGAGGGTGCAGCGAAAAATGCGAGCTTTTGCTCAAATCGTGCACATTCAGAAGCTGACATCGAATCCCTCCTTGTGATACTGCATCATTTGCACACAGATCTGAAAGTTAGATATTTCTAACTAAAACAGAAAGAAAAAAAGGAAAAAGTGCTGGAAATTGCGAAAGAATTTGGAATACACTTTCCTTTTGCAGGTTAGTTATTACTAACTCTCAAATCTATTGTACCATACTATTTTGCATTTGTCAAGTACTTTTTTCGCATTTTTGCAAAATGTAATTTTTTTGGCTTTTTGGTTGACACATGGGATGATTTGGGGTATAATGAACTTGTTGGGATATTACATTGTACCAACAGTTTTTTAACAGAAAAGGAGCTGTTTCATATGTGGAGTTGTTTTAAGAATGAAAAATTGTGGTGGGCTGTTGGCGGTGCTGCTGCATTGATCGTTGGCAAGAAGATTGTTACTTCGAAGACTGCACGCCAGGTTGCAGTAAGTGGATTGGCAAAGGGCATGAAGCTCCAGAGCGATGCAAAGGCATCTTTCCAGAACATGAAGGACGAGGCATCTGACATCTGCTGCGATGCAAGAGCAGAAGCGGGCATTGATGCTGCTGCAGGATCTGATGAAGAAGTGACTCAGTAATGAATTTCAAAATTGTATATGATAAGCCGGGCAGAATCCGCTTTCGGTGCGGTGCCTATGCCTTTGAAAAAGAGCTGGAGGCAGCAGTACAAAACGCCGTTTTGCAGCATAGCTTTGTCAAGAGCGCAGAGGTGCACGCAGCCAACGGCGGCATTCTGGTATACTACAAATCCGGCTGTCGAAACGATGTGATCCGTGCTGTTCGTGCACTGCGTCCGTCCACGTTGACCCCCGTTGCAGCAGAAACCGGACTGGCAGAGATCGATGCGGAATTTAAGGGCAATCTGGCAAAGCTAGTATTGAAGCGTGTTGCATATAAGGTGCTGCTGCCGGCGTCCATCGGCAATTTTTTGGTTGCAGTAAAGGGATTGCGCTATATCTGGCGTGCAGTGAAAACCCTTGGAAGCGGACACCTGAACGTAGACGTGCTGGATGGCACTTCTGTGGCAGCGTGCTTGCTGCAAAAAAACTATCGCACCGCAGGAACGATCATGTTCATGCTATCTATCTCTTCGCTGCTGGAGGACTATACCCGTGCACGCACCAGAGCCGCACTGACCGATAGCCTTGCCGTAAAGACGGACAAGGTATGGCTTGTGGCAGATGGAACGGAGGTTCTGATCCCTATGGATCAGCTGAAAGTCGGCGACTGCATTCGGGTTCGGACAGGCAGCATCATTCCGGTAGACGGTGAGATCACAGAGGGCGAGGCAACCATCAACGAGTCCTCCATGACCGGAGAGCCGCTGAGTGTGATGAAATCCGCTGGAACCTCTGTTTTTGCCGGGACAGTGGTAGATGAGGGAACGGTTGTGGTTCGTGTCAGAGCTATGAGCAGCGATACTAAGCTGCAAAAGATCATCGAACTCATCGACCACTCGGAGAACCTCAAGGCAGGCGTTCAGAGCAAGGCGGAGCGTCTGGCGGACAGCATCGTTCCGTTCAGCTTTCTCGGTTTTGGGCTGACGCTTTTGCTGACCCGCAATATCACTAAGGCAGTGTCCATTTTGATGGTGGACTACTCCTGTGCCATCAAGCTTTCCACGCCGATCTCTGTGATCTCTGCCATTCGTGAAGCAGCAGACAGCGACATCACAGTCAAGGGCGGAAAGTATCTGGAGGAGTTCGCACTGGCAGATACCATCGTCTTTGATAAGACCGGAACACTGACCAATGCGCAGCCGGTTCTGGAGCGTGTCATTGCGTTCGGGGACTACAGCGAGGACGAAGTACTAAAAATCGCCGCTTGTCTGGAAGAACACTTTCCGCATAGCGTGGCTCGTGCCATTGTCAAGGGCGCAGCAGATAAGAATCTCTATCACGCTGAGGAGCATGCTGAGGTGCAGTATATTGTGGCACACGGAATCGCAACGCTCCTTCACGGGAAGCGTGCAATCATCGGAAGCTGTCACTTTGTTTCTGAGGACGAGGGCGTGGAAATTTCGGAGGAACAGCTGGCAGAGATCAGCGAGAAATCCGGTGCTTGCTCTGTGATCTATCTGGCAATCGGCGGAAAACTGGCGGGTGCACTGTGTATTTCCGATCCGCCGCGTGCAGAGGCGCAGCAGGCGGTTGCACGTTTGAAAGCGGCTGGTATTGATAACATTGTGATGCTCACAGGGGACAGCGAAAAGGCTGCCCGCCTGACCGCAGAAAAGCTGGGAATCACGCAGTATCGTGCGCAGGTGCTGCCGGAGGACAAGCACTTCTATGTGGAGCAGATGAAAAAAGAGGGCAAGCGTGTTATCATGGTCGGCGATGGCATCAACGATGCGCCGGCACTGGCAGCAGCCAATGTTTCCATTGCCATGAGCGATGCGTCTGATATCGCCAGAGAGGCTGCGGATATCACATTGCGTGGTGCGGATCTGACCGAGCTTGCAACCCTGCGTGCTCTCAGCGAAAAGCTGATGACACGGATTCACCGCAACTATCGCTTTATCATTGGATTCAATTCAGCACTTCTGCTTTCTGGTCTGTTCGGTATCTTGTCGCCGTCTGCATCGGCATTTCTGCACAACGCATCTACCATGCTGATTTGTGCAAAGAGCATGACACCGCTGATGAAAAAAGAAGAGAAACAGGAAAAAGAAACGTAACTGCTGATTTTGTTCAAAAAGCACTGCACAAGGGTTTGTTCCTTGTGCGGTGCTTTTTTCTGAAAACAAAGGTGCATTTTGGTAAAACTAACAATTTTGAGAAAAGCAATTGACAGATGCGTTGGAATGTGATAAAATAACACTGTTACGTAACATGGTTATGTGAAAGGCGGTGATTTTCATGGCATCAGATCGTGAGACCAAGGAAAAGCTCCTGGAGAGTGCACGAAAGGAATTTGCGAAGGACGGCTATATGAAAGCGTCCCTTCGGAAAATCTGCGCCAATGCCGGCGTGACAACCGGGGCACTGTATTTTTTCTTTCAGGACAAGGCGGACTTGTTTCAGTCCATTGTGCAGGAGCCGTATTCGCAGCTCCTGAAAATGGTACAGGAGCATTTTGCGGAGGATGTTCAGCTTTTGGCGAGACCCAATGCCTATGCGCAGGCGGATGGAGATCACGAGGCGCTGGTGCACATGCTGATTCACCATCTCTATGCCAATCGTGAAGCATTTTTGCTGCTGCTGACGAAGTCGCAGGGCACGTACTTTGAGGACTGCATTGACCGGCTGGTCGATTTGATGGAACAGAATTATCGGGTAATGGCAGAGGGAATGGCACGGAACATGCCGGGAATGTGTGTGAATGATTACATGATGCATTGGCTGACGCACATGAACATCGATGCGTTCATTCATTTGCTGACCCATGAGCCGAGCGAAGAACGGGCGCTGTATCAGATGCAGAAGATCATGGATTACCTCGTGAAAGGCTGGATGGAGATGATTCTGATTCCGGCGGAGGAGAACGAGTGTCAAAATCTGTGACCGGTGGGGCGGATTGCCCCATTTTATTTGTATTATAGTTAGCTTACGCTAACATAAGATGCGGAAAAGCATCGTTTATTTTATCAGGAAAAGGATGGGATTACCTATGTTTTTGGAAATCAGCGGAATCAAAAAACATTTTGGAGAGGGCGAAAGCCGTGTGGATGTGCTAAAGGGGATCGATGCGCAAATCGAAAAGGGTGAGATTTGCATTCTGCTGGGGCCGTCCGGCTCCGGAAAATCCACGCTTCTCAATATCATTGGCGGCATTGACAATCCGGACAGCGGCTACATCTCCATCAATGGGGAGCGGACGGCGGATATGAACGAGAAGGCACTGACGCTCTATCGCCGGAAGCACTTGGGGTATATCTTCCAGATGTACAATCTGATTCCCAACCTGAACATCAAGGAAAACATCGAAGTGGGCGCATACCTCAGCGATAACCCGTTGGATGTGGATTCGCTGCTGAAGAGTCTGGGACTCTATGAGCACCGCCACAAGCTGCCCAACCAGCTCTCCGGCGGGCAGCAGCAGCGGACGGCAATCGGGCGTGCTATCATCAAGAATCCGGACATTCTGCTCTGCGACGAGCCGACCGGTGCGCTGGACTACGACACCTCCAAGGAAATCCTGAAGCTCATCAGCGACCTGAATCAGCAGTACGGCAGCACCGTTGTGATGGTTACTCATAACGACGCCCTGAAAGACATGGCAGACCGTGTCATTCAGCTCCACGACGGAAAGATTCGGAGAAACTATTGCAACGAACACAAGCTTTCTGTGGAAGAACTGGAATGGTAAGGAGGCGAAAAAGCAATGAGAAATCCGCTGATCAAACGGCTCCCACGGGAATTGAAGGGAGAGCTTGGAAAATACCTGGTCATCTTTCTGTTTATTGTTGGAACGATCTCCATTGTTTCCGGCTGGAATGTGGCTGGAAGCAGTATGGCGACGGCATATGACAAGAGCTTTGAAGAGTACAGCATTGAGGACGGCAACTTTCAGCTTGCAACTGAGGCAGATGACGATTTGCTGTCTGCGCTGGAAACCGATACCCGAAAGATCTACGAGAATTTTTACGTAGAAGAGGAAACCAAAGAGGTTGACAGTACCCTGCGTATTTTTCAGAAGCGGGAGAAGATCGATCTCGAATGCCTGATGGACGGCGAGTTCCCCGCAGCAGAGAATGAGATCGCCATCGACCGTATGTATGCGGACAACAATGACCTTGCGGTCGGCGATACGCTGACGCTGGGTGGCAAGGAATACGAAATTTGCGGACTGGTCGCTCTCTCCGATTACAGTGCCCTCTTCTCCAATCCTTCTGATATGATGTTCGATGCGATGAAGTTTGGTGTGGCTGTGGTAACGCCGGACTGCTTCGAGAATCTGGGTGAAACCCATCTCCACTACAATTATTCGTGGAGATACCAAGACCGTCCGGAAGATGATGCAGAGGCAAAGGAGTTCTCCGAGAAGTTCCTGAAAACACTGGGCGAGGAAACCGCCATGCACGGCAACGCCGTTACCGGATACATTCCGGAGTACACCAATCAGGCGATTATTTTCACCGGCGATGACATTAAGGGCGACAAGACATTCATCAATATTTTTCTGTATATTGTGGTAGTCATCATCGCATTTGTATTCGCCATCACTACGGGAAATACCATCGCCAAGGAAGCCAACGTCATCGGAACACTGCGGGCAACGGGATATAAGAAGAGCGAGCTGGTGCTGCACTATATGACTATGCCGATGCTGGTGGTGCTGGCTGCGGCGATTGTCGGAAATATTCTCGGCTATACGGCGCTGAAAAATTTTGCAGCAAACGCCTACTACGGCAGCTATAGCCTGCCCACTTACAAGACTCTTTGGAATGCCGATGCATTTTTGAAGACAACTGTCATTCCGCTTCTGATTATGCTGGTCATCAACTTTGTCATGCTGAATCGGAAGCTGAGTCTCTCTCCGCTGAAGTTCATTCGCCGTGACCTGAGTCGTCGCACTAAGAAGAAAGCGTTTCGCCTGAACAGCAAAATCGGCATCATGCACCGGTTCCAGCTGCGTGTGATTTTCCAGAACATTCCCAACTATGTGACGATTTTTGTGGGTGTTTTCTTTGCCAATGCAATTTTGATGTTCGGTCTGCTGTTTACGCCGATGCTGGATCACTATCAGGACATGATCACCACCGATCTTCTGGCATCTCATCAGTATCTGCTGAAATCTCCGGTGGAAACTGCAGAGGACAGTGCAGAAAAATACGCTGCAACGGCATTGAAAACCGAGGACAAAAAGATCAAGACAGAGGATGCCACAGTCTATGGCATTTCGGACGACAGTGCCTATGTCAAAATCCGGTTCTCCAAGGATAGCGATGGCGTGTTTATTTCCAATGCCTACGCCAATAAGTACGGCCTGCACAAGGGTGATACCATTCAAATGAAAGAACAGTTTGGCGCAAAGGAATACGAATTTCAGGTGGATGGCATCTATGACTATCCCGCAGCAGTCTGCGTCTTTATGGAACGGAAGCAGTTCTGTGAGACGTTCGATAAGGATGCCGACTATTTCAACGGCTATTTTTCCGATAGCGAGATCACGGACATTGATGACAACTACATCGCTACGGAAGTGACTGTGGATGACCTGACGAAAACCTCTCGTCAGCTGAAGCTCTCTATGGGCGATATGATGTCCATCTTCCTGGCATTTGGCATCCTGATGTTCCTGCTGATCGTATATCTGCTGTCGAAGATCATCGTTGAGAAGAACGCACAGTCGATTTCTATGGCGAAGATTCTGGGATATCAGAATCGGGAGATCAACCGCATCTATATCATGCCGACGGCAATTGTGGTTATTTTCTCCATGCTGGTAACGATTCCCATTGTCAACGTCTCCATGAAGTATATCTTCCAGTACTTTTTCCGGGAGTATGCGGGTTACCTGCCGTACTATGTGGGCGCACCTACTTATGTGAAGATGGCGATTATCGGTGTGCTCTCCTATCTGTGCATTGCGTTCCTGCAAACCAGAAAGGTGAAAAAGATTCCGATGGCGGATGCTTTGAAAAATGTAGAGTAAAAGATATCGAATCGTTTGAGCGTATGTTGGTAAAAAATGCTGCTGTACCAGAACCGGTACGGCAGCATTTTTGCGCTATTTGGTGCTTGGAATGGTCACGCCTGCACGAAATGTTTTCTCCATGTGGTAGATATCCAGCGTTCCGCCGTGTTGTTTGACAGTGTGTTCCACAGAGGAAAGCCCGATACCATGATATGCTGCATCGGATTTTCGGGTGCGGAAGTGTTTCTGTTCCTGTTCCTGCAGAACGCCGTCAAATGTGTTTTCCACGGTCATGCACCAGAGCAAAGGTGTGACAGAGGTCTTAACGGAGATGATACGCTCCTCCGGTTTCGGCAGGCGTTCGCATGCCTCCACAGCATTTTCCAGCAGATTTCCCAGAATGGTACACAGCTCCACATCGGAGAGCGGAATTCTATCCGGCAATGCGAACCGAAGCGTCAGGGTGATCTGCCTGGTCCTGGTCAGCGTCTCATAGTAAGCGAGAAGCGCATCAACTGCCGGACGGCTGCTGTGTGTGGGAGAGGCTGCAGAACTCGGCGTTATATACGCTTCAATGGAGTCCAGATATTGCAGGATTGCCTTGTCCTCGGTCTGCTCCGCCATGGCGTGAATGGTGCGGAGATGATGGCGGAAGTCGTGGACAAACCGCCGACGAATCTCCACTTGTTCGTTGAGCTGCTGGGTGTAGTTGGTCTGCATGGCGAGCTGTTTTTCCGTGACACGGTATTGCTGTTCCAGCAGAAGCCCATGCCGGTAGCCCTCTGTGAGAAAGTGCCAGACAGAGATGCCCACGCTGCACACCAGAAAAATGCACACCCACTCCAAGAACCATCCGCCAAAGATAGGGTCATACTTGGGAAAAATCCGATCCCAGATGCAGGCGCAGGCGAAAAAGGTGGAGCCGTACAGGAGCAGGTGCAGATCAGTCCGGCGGCGCACCATGAGAAATGAGGAGATCAGAAGATAGCCGGAGAGCAGCAGTTTGTCGCCGGCGATAAAGACGGATGCCCATTCAATGGCAATGTCCGGCAATTTCGGCGAGAGCAGGTAGAAGAGGGAGATGCCGATGCAGAAGCCGCCGGCAAATCCATTGCTGCAAGCGGCAATCCATTTGGGAATCCCGCAGATGCGGTTGTAGAGAAATACCAGCAGAAACAGGGTGAGGTAGAAAAATAGGATCTCCAGCCAGTAGGTCGGGAAAATGGGGAGAATCTTGAGGATATGCAAAAGCGGATAGATCATCCACCCGATCATACAAAGACAGAGCAGGGCAAACCACCCGGCGTTGGTGAGGTGCAGTTTCCGGAAAAAATAGAGGCAGACGAGTGCCATAACCAGAAGGAGCATGATACCGCACAGGCGAAGTCCCTGACAGAAAAAGCGGAGATAATTCAGCGCTGCCGGTGTGCCAAATGCCGGCGGATAGGTAATGCCACTGTAAAAGTAGGTGTAGTTGCTGACGGCAATAAGAATATCCACAGTGCCGTCGTCATCCGGCACAAAGGTGACCAGACGTTTTCCAGTCGCTCCACGATATGCATTCGGATTTGGATTTCCCATGGAGAGCACCAATCTGCCGTTGATGTACATGCGATAGGCGGAGAACACTTCCGGCATGTCGATGGCGTAGCTCTTTTCTGTATCCGGCAGCTGAATCCGCATGGCGTAGGTGCCGGAGCCGTACCGAGCCTGTTTCCTTTGGTTGCTGACGGACAGACGGTTGGAGGAGTCGATGTCGGTATAGATCATGTAACGATTCGGCGAACCCATGGAGAAATCCTCCGGTGTGAGCAGGACGCCGGGATAATACATCCAGTCGTTCCAGAGATAGCGGTAGGGATTTTCGCTCAAATCCTCCTCCGAGAGAATCAGAAGCCCGTTGATTGCCTGTGTGGTGCGCTGGCTGTACTTGTTATTGTAGTGGTACAGTGTGCAGAAAAACAGCGAGGCGATGAGTGCAGCGAGGAGCATGCCGAGATAAACACGGAGCCGGAGTTTCTTGGTACGGCTCATGGGCGTTTTGCTTTTTTCCGGCGGAGCACGAGCACTGTGAGGAGTATAGCACTTCCAGCCACTAGAATAATGCCAGCCGGAATGAGCCAGAGAAGTGCATGCTGTTTTTCTTGTGTTGCTGCATCTCCCACGATCTGGAATGTTCCCAGATTGGTGGTTCGGATGTAGTAGGCACTGCTCTGTTTGTCGTATTCCATAAGCTGTTTCACGCCGTCACATTTTACCACAGGCGATTCTGTGCTTTGGAACAGATTTTTTGGAAACCAAAGCGTAAATGACTTCTGGGGAACAGCACGCTCTCCATTGACGAGAATATCCACCACATAGGTGCTCTCGCTTTCGGCGGAAAGGGTGACTGTCACCATGTCTGTATCCTGAAACGAGATGGCGTTTTCCGGAATGGAGAGTGTGATGCCGTTTTTGGAGAATGTCGCAGAACCTCCGCTCTGCTTCATCATTTCGTGAATGCGGTAGCCGGACAGAATGTCCATGTTGCTGTCAGAGTACTCCATTTGCGGTGCGCCGGAAGTCGTTGCTGCGACAGTTGCAGCTGTTGCTGCCGTGGTTGTAGTGGTACTGTGCTGTTTCGTCTGATTTGTGGTTTCTGTTTGTTCAGATTCTGCGTGAATCGAGTATGCCTGCCCGTGAGTGTCCTCTTCCGATGCTATGTCATCTGGCGGTGCAGGTGCATTGTTGCGGGGATTGGTGACCACTGCGGTGACTGTCGTCTGCTCTGCAGAGGGGATGGCCGGTGCCGGCTGTGTCAGAATCGGATTGGAGCTGAAGTTGGTGTCGCTGCCGTCACGGTCGCCACGAATCTCCTTGGAAACGGTTACGTTGCCGTCTTCGTAAATTTCGAGAATTTGTGAGGTGCGATCTGCGGTCTGGATGTAGAAGTAGGCGTATTGTCCCACGGGAAGTGCGCTGCGCAGAATGGAAAATCCCTCGTCCATGCAGAGAGCTGTGTTCTCATCGCAGACCGTCCATGAACAGTTTTGGAGCGCCGTGTAATCGCAGGCAGCGGGACTGAAATAGGCGTAGATCTGCGTGGATTCTGTTTCCGCATTTTGCAGGAAGTAGACGATGTGCTGATCCGAAATGGTTCTGGCGAGAAATAGTTCAAAGTCGTCCGGATCGCTGATGCAAATGGGAAGCTTGATTTGTTCTAGTTCCGGCGAAAGCGTGAATTTGTCTTCCTCCGCAGCATCAATGCGCAGAAAGACCGTGACAAAATAAGTGCCTGCGGTATGAATATCGATGTTGGACCAGTCGATGAGGTAGGCATCCAGTATAGCTTCTGCGCCATTATCGTTGTAACCTGTCAGATAGGATATACTGTCCGTCATCATGTACTGGACGTTCTCGTATTCTTCCTCATCGTCTACGGCGATCATCTGACCGCTGAAAAATGCATCATATGAAGCAATGTGGTCGATTTCAGTCTTTGCGGGTTCTGCAAATGCTGTTCCGCCGGGGAGCAGGCATAGGCATAGTCCTGCTGCCGTCAGAAGCGAAAGACAGCGCTTTGGAATATTTGTCATAGCTCAATCCTCCATGTGGGAATAGAGATAGGCTCTCCATGTGTCACCGATTTGCTTTTGGTGCCGGATGTTCACGGGAACCTGAATATCATTTGGCAGGTAGAATACATTTTTCCCCATACCCCGTATGTGCTGCATATTCACGAGAATACCACGGATGCAGCGGAGAAACCGTTCGTCCTGTTCCAGTTTTTCCGCCAGCTCCCGAAAAGGGACGGAGAGGTGAATGGTTTCCTCCAGCGTGTAAATGGTCGTGGTGTGGTTCTGCACTTCCAGGTACAGAATCTGTTCTGTGGGAATGGTGCGGGAGACGTTGTTGTGAACGATCTCCAGAAACGGCACATCATATTCCGGCCGAAGCTTTAGAAACTGCATGGCAAGCCTGAATTCCTCAGGGACAATGGGCTTTACCAGATAGTACACCGCATGGACAGCGTAACTCTGCCGGAAGAAGTCGGTGCTGCTGGAGAGAAAGATCAGCTTGGAGTTGCAGCCGCTGTTGAATAACTCCTGCGCCACATCCATGCCGGTTTTTTCTTTCATGTAGATGTCTAAAAATACGACAGAGAAGGTCTTTTGACTGGCAGCGAGAAGAAATTCCTCTGCATTTTCAAATTCCGTGATCTCTGCGGAAAAATGGTTTTGTGTGAGGTAGGGGAGCAGGTGCTTTTTCAATGCCTCCCGATCGTCGGCAGAATCGTCTACGATGGCAAACGTCATAGGGAATGATACCTCCTTGTTCTCTGGAATGCCTTTCTTATAGTATACCACATATTTCTTGAAAAATCGAGTCTTTTTTTGCTTTTCGTGAAAAAAATATGCGCTTTGCGAAAAAAGTATTGCACAGCTGTACGAAAATTGTTATAATAGCAATATCACTTGAAGATTGTGTGACGCCTTATGACGCAATACTTTAAGCAACCATGACAAGATACTGCAATTTGGAAGAACGTCCAAAGGCAGCAAAGAATTCAGGAGGAATTGGAGATATGATGAAAAAAATTTTTGCACTGACCGCTGCGCTGGCAATGCTGACTGCTGTTGCAACCGGATGTGGTTCTGATGAGGAGTCTTCCAAGGAGGCTTCTTCCGCTGCTGCCACGGAGGCAGCGGAGGAGAGCAGCGAAGAAGAGTCGGAAGTGGATGAGGCTGACGCAGACGAGAATACCGATGATTCCGCAGACGACGAAACCGCAGCTTATGCAAATGCACTGGCAGGAACACTCTGGTTGGGTATGGACAGCGAATACAACTGCTATGCACTCGGCTTTAACGATGAGGAGATCGTGTTTGAGGCAAACGATGGCTCATCGGTCAGCGGTTACTGGGGCGTTACTGCCGGCGATCCTACCATCTACATTTTTGAGGATGCAGATCTGACCAATCAGGTCGCTTCTCTGCCGTGGTCTTATGACACTGAGAACGATCTGATGATTCTCAACGATACTGTTATTATGACGCAGGCAGATTCCTACAGCTTTGACGATGCCGCAGCTGCAATGGAACAGATGGCAACTGCTGCGAAGGTACAGGAGTTCCTGCAGGGCACCTATTGGGTTGGCGTAGACGATGACGGCGCTATCGCAATGGGCATGGACGGCGAATCGCTGGAGATGGTCAGCGTGGACACCGAGGGCAATCTGGACGATCTGTCCTGCCTGTGGAGTATGGACTACGATGCACTGACACTGTACGATGACTCCTACGCACCGGTTTACAGCTTTGGCTGGGATATTGCTGAGGACGGCTCTGTTCTGGAACTGACTGATTCGGACGGCAGCACTGTTAGCATGCAGCAGGTTTCCGAAGAGGATGCCACCGACATTATCGCTTATCTGTATGCAAGTCTGAATCTGGATTATACCGAAGAATAAAAGGAGGAATTTAGGATGAAAAGTAAAATGGTTGCACTGCTGCTCTCGATTTTTTTGGGAGAACTGGGAATAGACCGTTTCTATCTGGGGTACATCGGACTTGGAATCCTGAAGCTGCTTACCGGAGGCGGTTTGGGCATCTGGTGGCTGGTGGATCTGATTCTGATTGCGACCGGAAAGATGAAGACCAAGGACGGTCAGGAACTGGCAGGCTGATTTGACGATGCTGTTTTCAGCATTAGAACTTGTAAATTGGAATTTGAAAGCGGGCGGAACTCACTGGGTTCTGCCCGCTTTTGTTTTAGCTGTCATTGTGAAAATTATCCCAGCGCTGTGTCCAGCGTCATCATTGCCACGAAGCCTATGGCAAAGGCGATGGTGCCGGTGTTGGAGTGCGCTCCCTCGGACATCTCCGGAATCAGCTCTTCCACTACCACATAGATCATTGCGCCCGCTGCAAAGCTGAGCAGATACGGCATGATGGGGACAAAGAAACCGGATGCAAAAACGGTGAGCATGGCACCGATCGGCTCTACAATGCCGGAGAGAACACCATAGACAAACGCCTTGGAGCGCTTCATGCCGGCAGCACGCAGGGGCATGGAAATGATGGCACCCTCCGGAAAATTCTGGATGGCGATGCCGAGGGAAAGCGCCAGTGCGCCGGCAGCAGTGATCTGGACGTTGCCATAGAGAAATCCGGCGTATACCACGCCCACCGCCATGCCCTCCGGAATGTTGTGCAGCGTTACCGCCAGAATCAGCATGGCGTTCTTGGAGAGCTTCGTATGGATGCCCTCTGCCTCGCTGCTGTTCATGTGCAGATGGGGGATCATGCGGTCTAACAGCAGCAGGAAGAAAATTCCCAGAAGAAATCCGCCGGCAGCCGGAAGAAAGGCAAGCCGTCCTATGGTGTCCTGCGCCTGTTCCAGCGCCGGAATGAGAAGACTCCAGACGGACGCTGCTGTCATCACACCGGCAGCAAATCCGGTCAGGATTCGCTGGACAGTGCGGTTGAGATTTTTCTGTAAGAACAGGACGCAGGCAGCGCCCAAAACCGTTCCCAGAAAGGGAATGAGAATGCCGCGGAATGTGTCGAGCATCGTTGTTTCCTCCTTTATAGTTAGTATAGGCTAACCATAAACCAGTATACACGAATTTCAATGATTTGTCAATCGGAAAATTGTCCGCATGATTTCGCCGATTTGACATACACTATTTTTGAGGTGATACAGAATGCGGTTTTCTAATCTACAGGAGCTTTTACGAAACAGCAGTTCCTCCCGTCAGTACCTGCTCTCCCTGCCCACTGCGGTACAGCTTCAGCTGCACACCCAGAACAGCTGGATCCATACGCAGTATGAACTGCGGCGCAATGCGCATGCGATTCTGAAATTTCAGAAAATAGAGAGGGGAAACAGTGCGTTTTTCTGAGAAATGCGGGAGAGTTTGCCGCAAATACAGTTTCTTCGACTATCTTTTTTTCGGATTCTTGTGCCTGCCACTTAAAAAAAGACGGTATTCCCAGCAATGAGAAGAATTTTGACGGAAATTCTTTTTTATAAAAAATAAAATTGCGAATCGGATTATTTTTTTCGGAAAAAATCTGATTTTGCTATTGACAAACCGATGCAGATGGTGTAAAATAAAAAACAAGAAAGCACTCATATAGAGGGCAAACATCGAAAAGCAATGGCGCTTGTGAACGGGATACTTGTATCCTGATTTCACAAGCGCCTTTTTTGGTTCAGGCTCTCGGAGACGGAATCCATCATAAAGGAGAAATGACCATGGATAACTACAGAACACAAGAACCGTTTGCAAAAAACGGCCTGTATGATCCACGTTTTGAACACGAGAACTGCGGCATTGGCGCTGTTGTCAACATGAGCGGTAAGACCGACCGGAAAGTAGTAGACAGCGCACTGCGAATTGTGGAAACGCTGGAACACCGTGCCGGTAAGGATGCAGAGGGAAAGACCGGCGATGGCGTCGGCATCCTGCTGCAAATTTCCCACACCTATTTTTCCAAGGTGGCGAAAGAAGCCGGCATCAAGATCGGCGGAAAGCGGGAATATGGCATCGGCATGTTCTTTTTCCCGCAGACTAAGGAAAAATACGAGGAGGCAATGCAGACCTTCGAGGATGTTCTGAAAGAGGAAAAGCTGGAGTTCCTGGGCTGGCGCGAAGTGCCGGTAAATCCGGATGTTCTGGGTACCAAGGCGCTGGACAGCATGCCGCACATTATGCAGGCATTCATCAAAAAGCCGGAGGATTGCGCAAAGGGTCTGGAGTTCGACCGGAAGCTGTACATTGCCAGAATGGTATTTGAAAAGCGTAACCATGAAACCTACGTGGTATCATGTTCCAGCCGTACCATTGTGTACAAGGGCATGTTCCTGGTCAACCAGCTCCGTCTGTTCTACCACGATCTGAACAGTCCGGATTACCATTCGGCAATCGGTATCGTGCACTCCCGTTTCAGTACCAACACCAATCCCAGCTGGCAGCGTTCGCATCCGAACCGCATGATGGTACACAACGGCGAGATCAACACCATCACCGGCAACGTGGATAAGATGCTGAGCCGTGAGAATATCCTGCACTGCGATACGCTGGATGCACGGATGAAAGACATCCTGCCTATGCTGGATGTGCGTGGTTCTGACTCGGCACGTCTAGATAACACGCTGGAATTTATGACCATGTCCGGAATGGATCTGCCGCTGGCAGTGATGATGACCATTCCGGAGCCGTGGCAGCACATTCCCACCATGAGTCGGGAAAAGCGTGCGTTCTATCAGTATTACGCAACTATGATGGAGCCATGGGACGGCCCGGCCTCCATTATCTTTACCGATGGCGATGTGATGGGTGCTGTGCTGGACAGAAACGGTCTGCGTCCGTCCCGTTACTATGTAACCGATGACGGCTACCTGATCCTGTCCTCTGAGGTCGGCGCACTGGATGACATTCCGGTAGAGCGCATCATCAAGAAAGAGCGTCTGCATCCGGGAAAAATGCTTCTGGTGGATACTGTACAGGGAAAGCTTATCGACGATGAAACCATCAAGAACCATTATGCAAAGCGCCAGCCCTACGGCGAGTGGCTGGATCACAATCTGTTCGAACTGCGGGAACTGAAAATCCCCAACAAGCGTCCGTTCCGGTACAGCGGCAAGGAACTGCTCCGCCTCCAGCGTGCGTTTGGCTATGGCTACGAGTCCCTGTATCATGTTATGGTGCCTATGGCACTGAACGGCGCAGAGCCGACCTCAGCAATGGGCACGGATACACCGATTCCGGCGATGTCCAAGAAGAACCCGCCGCTGTTCGACTACTTCAAGCAGATGTTCGCACAGGTCACCAACCCGCCGATCGACTCCATCCGTGAGTCTGTTATCACTGATACCACAGTATATCTGGGCGTTGCCGGCAATATCTTGAAAGAAGAGGAGCGGAACTGCCGTGTCCTGAAGGTCAACAATCCGATTCTGACCAACCTAGATCTGATGAAGATTCGCGGTATGAACATCGAGGGACTGCAAACCGCAGATATCTCCATGCTCTATACCAAGGATGTTTCGCTGCATGATGCCATTGAAACCTTGTATCATCAGGCAGAAAAGGCACACGCAGACGGCGCCACCATTTTGATTTTGACTGACCGTGGCGTGGATAAGGATCACATTGCAATTCCGTCGCTGCTGGCAGTTGCAGCACTGGAAACCTATCTGGTAAGAACCAGAAAAAACACCGCAATTTCCATCATCGTGGAAACCGCAGAGCCTTGCGAAGTACACCACTTCGCAACCCTCCTTGGTTTCGGTGCAAGCGCAGTCAATCCGTATCTGGCACTGGATACGCTGTATGATATGATCAACCGCGGTCTGGTGGATAAGGACTACTCGCAGGCAAGCAAGGCGTACATCGATGCCGTGGTTTCCGGTATCGTCAAGATCGCCTCCAAGATGGGGATCTCCACCATCCAGTCCTATCAGGGCTCGAAGATTTTCGAGGCGCTGGGCATCAGCGACAGCGTGATGCAGGAGTATTTCCCGGATACCGTCAGCCGTGTTGGCGGTATCGATCTGGATGATATCGCAGCACGCAGTCTGAAAATGCACAACAGTGCATTTGACCCCAACGAACTGGGCATGGACGAGGGGCTGTCCAGCATCGGCTGGCATAAGGAGCGCAGCAATCAGGAAGAGCACCTGTACAATCCGGAGACCATCCACCTTTTGCAGCAGGCAACATGGCGGGATGACTACAATCTGTTCAAGCAGTACTCCGCCTGTGTCAACGCCGAGAATCGGCACATCACCCTCCGGAGCACACTGGACTTCCAGTTCGCCGAGGACGGCGGTATTCCCATTGAAGAGGTCGAAAGCGTGGAGTGCATCATGCGCCGGTTCAAGACGGGCGCAATGTCCTACGGTTCAATTTCGCAGGAGGCACACGAGTGCATGGCAATCGCCATGAACCGCATCGGCGGTAAGTCCAACAGCGGTGAGGGCGGTGAAGATCTGGAACGCATTGTCACTGCCGGCAGTGCTGTGGATAAGTGCTCTGCCATCAAGCAGGTGGCTTCCGGACGGTTCGGTGTTACCTCCAAGTATCTGACTTCCGCCAAGGAAATCCAGATCAAGATGGCACAGGGCGCAAAGCCTGGCGAGGGCGGTCATCTTCCGGCAAAGAAAGTGTATCCGTGGATTGCCAAGACAAGACATTCCACACCCGGTGTGGCACTGATTTCTCCGCCGCCGCACCACGATATCTACTCCATTGAGGACTTGGCACAGCTGATCTATGATCTGAAGAATGCCAACAAGAAGTCCCGAATCTCTGTAAAGCTGGTATCGGAGGCCGGTGTCGGAACAATCGCTGCCGGTGTTGCCAAGGCTGGCGCAGGTGTCATCCTGATCTCCGGTTATGACGGCGGTACCGGTGCAGCTCCCGGCAGTTCTATCCACAATGCCGGTCTGCCGTGGGAACTGGGTCTGTCCGAAACCCATCAGACACTGATTCAGAACAACCTGCGTTCTAAGGTTGTCATTGAAACCGATGGTAAAATGATGACAGGCCGTGACGTGGTCATCGCAGCAATGCTGGGTGCAGAGGAGTATGGTTTCGCAACTGCTCCGCTGGTAACCATGGGCTGTGTCATGATGCGTGTCTGCAATCTGGATACCTGTCCGGTTGGCGTTGCCACACAGAATCCGGAGCTGCGCAAGCGGTTCCACGGCAAGCCGGAATACGTCATCAACTTCATGCGCTTTATCGCACAGGAAATGCGGGAGTACATGGCAAAGCTGGGCATCCACACCGTGGATGAACTGGTGGGACGTTCGGATCTTCTGGTACAGAAGCACTATCCGGAGGGAAGCCGTGAGAGCAAGATCGATATGTCCCGGATCCTGAACAATCCGTATGCTTTGCCGGAGAGCCATGAGAAGATGCACTTTGTGCCGGAGGATGTCTTTGACTTCAAGCTGGATCAGACCATTGATGAAACGGTCATCATTCCGGAAATGAAGGAAGCGCTGGCAAAGAAGCAGAAGAAGCGCATTGAGATCAATGTCAGCAACCTGAACCGTGCGCTTGGCACGCTGTTTGGTGCTGAAATCACCAGAAAGTATTACAACAATCTGGAGGACGACACATTCGTTATCAAGTGTAACGGCTCCGGCGGTCAGAGCTTCGGCGCATTTATTCCAAAGGGTCTGACACTGGAACTGGAGGGCGACAGCAACGACTACTTCGGAAAGGGACTGTCCGGCGGTAAGCTGGCAGTATATCCGCCGAAGGGTTCGAAGTTCCAAGAGGACGAAAACATCATTATCGGAAACGTTGCACTGTTTGGCGCAACCAGCGGTAAGGCATTCATCAACGGGGTTGCCGGCGAGCGTTTCTGTGTCCGCAATTCCGGCGCTTCGGTTGTCGTAGAGGGCGTTGGCGAACACGGATGTGAATATATGACTGGCGGATGCGCTGTCATCCTCGGTGAAGTGGGCAAGAATTTTGCCGCAGGTATGAGCGGCGGTATCGCTTATGTTCTGGACAATGAAAATGATCTGTACACCAAGCTGAACAAGGCACTGGTCGGCTTTAGCGGTGTGACCAAGCCGGAGGATCAGAAGCAGCTGCACGATCTGATCGAAGAGCATGTCGCATGGACGGGTTCTCAGCTGGGTAAGAAGATTCTGGCAGACTTTGACGCATATCTTCCGCACTTCAAGAAGATCGTCCCCCACGACTATGCAAAGATGATGGAAACGATTGCAACGCTGCAAAAGGACGGCATGAGTCTGGAAGATGCACAGATCGAGGCATTCTATGCCAATACGAGAAATTGACAGGAGGAACAACTGATGGGAAAATCAACTGGATTTCTCGAATATGAGAGAGTCGAAAATGCAGGGCAGGAACCGCTGGAACGAATCAAGACGTACCGTGAATTCCACACGCCGCTGGCGCTGGAAGAACGGCAGAAGCAGGGCGCACGCTGCATGGACTGCGGTGTTCCGTTCTGTCAGGCAGGCAAGCCGATTTTTGGCATGGTTTCCGGATGCCCGCTGAATAACCTGTGTCCGGAGTGGAATGACATGGTGTACAAGGGCTTTTGGGATGAGGCAGCAGATCGTCTGCTCCTGACCAACTGCTTTCCGGAATTTACCTCCCGTGTATGTCCGGCGCTTTGCGAAAAGGCGTGCATCTGCGGACTGAACGGCGATCCGGTCACCGTCAAGGAAAATGAGTATGCGATCGTTGAACACGCTTTCGAAACCGGACACATCAAGGCAAATCCGCCAAAGACCCGTACCGGAAAACGTGTCGCAATTGTTGGTTCCGGCCCCTCCGGTCTGGCAGCGGCATTGCAGCTCAATAAGCGTGGTCATAGCGTCACCGTGTTTGAGCGGGAAGACCGTGTGGGCGGACTGCTGATGTACGGCATTCCTAATATGAAGCTGGAAAAGACCGTGGTGCAGCGCCGTGTGGATATGATGAAAGCAGAGGGCGTGGAGTTCCGCACCGGTGTGGATGTGGGAAAGGATATTTCCGCAGAGCAGCTGAAGCAGGAGTTTGATGCAGTCATTCTGGCGTGCGGTTCCTCCAATCCCAGAAATATCAATGCAGAGGGTCGGGATGCCGACGGCATCTACTACGCTGTAGATTTCCTGAAAGCAACTACCAAGAGCCTGATCAGTTCCAACCTCTCCGATGGTTACTATATCAGTGCCAAGTACAAGAACGTCATCGTCATCGGCGGCGGTGATACCGGAAACGACTGTGTGGGTACGGCGATCCGCCACGGCTGCAAGTCGGTGATCCAGCTGGAAATGATGCCGAAGCTTCCGGATACACGGGCAGAGAATAACCCATGGCCGGAGTGGCCCCGTGTCTGCAAGACTGACTACGGTCAGGAGGAGGCAATCGCTGTCTTCGGACACGATCCGAGAATTTATCAGACGACCGTCAAGCGGTTTCTCAAGGATGAAAAGAACCACGTGCGTGCGGTGGAAACCATCAAGCTGCAGTCGGTTCATGATCCCAAGACCGGGCGGATGCGCATGGAGGAAATTGCAGGAAGCGAACAGGTGCTGGACGCAGATCTGGTGCTGATCGCCGCAGGATTCCTTGGCGCACAGTCTTACGTGACCGAAGCATTCGGCGTGGATGTGACACCCCGCACCAATGTAGCAACAGAAGCCGGACACTACCGCACCAATGCAGACCACGTGTTCACCGCTGGCGACATGCACCGTGGTCAGTCGCTGGTTGTCTGGGCGATCCGTGAGGGCAGAGAGGCTGCACGGGAAGTGGACGAATATCTGATGGGATATACCAACCTGACTTAATTATTTCAGAACCCGTTTCCATTCGAACCTTGTTTCGGATTGGAAACGGGTTCTTTTTTTGGCATGCGATTCGACTGGATTCGACAAAATTCGACATTTTAAAAACAATCTTTTTTGAAACCGTAAAATTTGCAGTTCTTTGCCAAAGTGAATTGAAATTGCAGATATTATATGATAAAATGAAATAGAAATCAATTGGAGGTGAGAATCTTATGAACGTTCGAAAACGAATCCTTTCTGTGATTGCTGCTGCGGCAATGCTGGGCAGTGCTTGTTTCTCCGCTGGCGTACCGCTCGGCACGTTCACCGCACCGGCTGCAATTTCGGCATCGGCGGCGGACAATGGTGTGCTCTCTTGGACGGAATCGGAGAATGGTGTAACAATCAATGGATTTGTAGATGGCGTAACAATGACTTCTCTGGAAATTCCGGATACCTTGGGCGGAAAACCAGTGGTGGCAATTGGTTTAACTGCATTTAGAGAGAAAACCGAATTGGAATCTGTTGTGATTCCAAAAGGTGTTACCATGATTGGCGCTCAGGCGTTTAAGGGCTGCTCCCGCTTAAAACATGTTGAATTGCCAGATGGGTTGGTTCAAATTTCGTCGAGTGCTTTCCGAAATTGTGCAGCTTTGTTAGAAATCAAAGTTCCTGAAAGCGTAACAGATATTCAAAGCAAGGCATTGGGATATCAAGAAAGTGATCCGATTTCTGGTTTTATAATATACGGCAAAGCTGGGACAGCTGCTGAAACATATGTTAAAGATGAAAATGATAAAAATGGAAAGAACAACTTTACCTTCATAGACACCGGCAATTCCAGAGAAAAAGGCACACTTTCCATCAGGGCCACCTATCCCACGGTGTACTGTCTGGGAAACGAGATTCCGCTGCCGGATGATACCCAGATCGAAACCACCAATGTTGGCGCAGCGCGCACCTGTACATGGTATCGTGGCAGAAGCACAGACGGAATGAGCGAGCAGATAGAATCGCCGGACGCTGTGGGAGATTACACGCTGCTGGTACAGGTGGCGGAAACCGATGCGTACACTGCTGCGGAAGCGCTGGTTGACGTGCATGTGCAGGAGCATCAGTTTGTGGAAGGGATCTGTCAGGTCTGCGGCGGATATAAGGACGGAATCGGGGCAAGACTTGCCGGAAATTCGCTGAGTCTGAACGGCAACATCGGCGTCAACTTTTACATGGAACTGGATGACGGGGTTCTGGCGGATTCCGGCGCATATCTCCTGTTCACCTACGCCAACGGGGCGACGAAAAAGGTGCTGGTTCAGGAGGCACGGGTAGACACGCAGACTGCTGCGGGGAAGACATATTATGTGTTCCCGTGCGAGGTGGCAGCGAAAGAGATGACCGACACAATCTTGGCGCAGATGCATTTGAGCGATGGCAGAGCGGGAAAACGCTACGCCTACACCGTAAAGCAATATGCGGACTATCTGCTGGAACATACGGAGGAACAGCCGGCATATGAAAAAGCGGCACCGCTGGTTCGGGCGATGCTGAATTACGGCGCTTATGCCCAGCTGAATTTCCAGCACAGTCAGACCACACTCGCCAATGCCAATTTCTCGGAGAGCGAGAAGTCGGTGGAGCAGGTGACAGCGCAGACACTGGAGGCATATCGGAATCAGATGGTGCAGCAGTCCGATTTCGTGAAGCTGGAGGGCGCAAGTCTTTCCCTTGATTCTCAGACCACGCTGCGCCTGTATTTTTCCTGTCAGGGAGATGCAGCCATTGAGGATCTCCGGTTTTTCTGGGGAGAGCAGGCACTGACACCGCAGAAATCGGGGAACTTTTATTGTGTGGAACTAAGTGATATTGCTGCAAAAAATCTGGGCACAGCATACACGGTTCGGGTGACCTGCGGTGAAGCGTCGCTGGATGTGCAGTACAGCGCTATGGCGTATGGCTACCACGTGCTGCAGCGGGATGTTTCCGCCACACGGACGCAGGCGCTAAAGGATACCATCGCAGCAATGTATCTGTATTATCAGGCGGCAAAGGACTATTTTGCATAAGGAGGGAAAATGACATGGGCGAAAATGATGAGAAAAAGGAACCGTACGAAACTCCGATGCTTGAGGTAGTTCATTTTTCTGTTGAAGATATCATCACCACAAGCGGAGGAAACGACACACCGTTTGAACCGTGCGACTGGGAAGAAGAATACTAAGAGCTCGTGTTCATAGGCGTCTATCTACGTCTTTTCGGCAAATTTTGCTGCATACTGCGTTAAAAATTCTTGTCATACGAAAGTATGCCTGCAAATTTTTGCCTTGTCTGCAAAAAAACTTGCTCGAAAATCCGCACATATTTCCTATGAATACAAGCTCTAAGAATACTGCTTACTTCAGCAGTGCAATGATCTTTTCGGTGCACTCCGTGCAGGACAGCGGTGTTACGCCCTCGCCAGCCAGATCGGCGGTGCGGTAGCCTGCATTCAGATATGCGTCCACAGCATCTTCGATTGCCTGTGCCTCGTCCATGAGGTCGAAGGAGTAGCGGAGCATCATGGCTGCGGAGAGAATGGTGGCGATGGGGTTTGCCTTGTTCTGTCCGGCAATATCCGGTGCGGAACCGTGGATCGGCTCGTACATACCGCGCTTGGTGGCACCCAGAGAAGCCGACGGCAGCATACCGATAGAACCGGTGATCTGGGAAGCTTCATCGGACAGAATGTCGCCGAACATGTTGGAGGTGACAACTACGTCAAACTGTCTCGGATTCTTGACCAGCTGCATGGCAGCGTTGTCCACCAGCATGTCGGTGAGGGTGACGTCCGGATAATCCTTTGCCACTTCGTGAACCACTTCACGCCACAGACGGGAGCTTTCCAGCACGTTTGCCTTGTCGATGCTGATGACGTTCTTGTTGCGCTTCTGGGCAGTTTCGAAAGCCACCCGTGCGATACGCTCTACTTCCATTTTGCTGTAGCACTCGGTGTCGTATGCCTCTTCGCCGTACTTGCCCTCTCGTCTGCCACGCTCGCCGAAGTAGATGCCGCCGGTCAGCTCACGCACCATCATGATGTCGAAGCCCTTTGCCACGATGTCCTCCCGCAGGGGGCAGTCACCCTTCAGAGCCGGATACAGCTTTGCCGGACGGAGGTTGGTGAACAGTCCCAGAGCCTCACGGATGCCCAGCAGTGCCTTTTCCGGACGGAGGTGCGGGGGCATCTGATCCCACTTGTTGTGACCGACTGCACCGCCAACGGCACCCAGCAGAACGCTGTCGCTTGCCAGACAGCCATCGATGGTTTCTTTCGGCAGGGGAATGCCGGTGGCATCAATGGCACAGCCGCCGATGAGATACGGCGTACAGTGGAAGGTGTGACCGTATTTCTCGCCGATCTTGTGGAGCACAGCAACTGCGCTGTCTACGATTTCCGGACCGATGCCGTCGCCCCGAAGCAATGCAATGTTAAAATTCATGGGAAAGACTCCTTTTTGTTGAGATTCGCAGAGAAAATCAGAGATTTCCTCCAGATACCTATTCATTATACATCATTCTGATGAAAATTACAAGGTTTTTGTGAGAATTCTGCGTTTTGATACAAAAAAACCGATACAGAACATGCTGCATCGGTGAATTTTGTGGTGCTACGTATTTATTTGAATATATATAACTACATAGAAAGGGTAAATGATTTTTTTAGAATTCTTTCGCACCTAATCTGAATCAAGATGATCACATATATCATGAATCTATGAGAATAAGCAATCATATAATTTAATCCATATCTTTTGCCATCATGTATGTGCCAAGAAATCCTGTGATATCACTATACTGCCATCCCACACCAAAATCATCATTTGAGTATATTTGAGTGTCATAGGTCAAGGTGGAGTTCATAAGCTTAAATTGATTGGATGCAGAAGGCGAACTGCCAAAAAGAGTTGTGAATAAAGCCAGATTTGCTGTGTAAGAGCCCATTTCAAGATCCATATCAAAGGAAGCATCGGTAGCATTATTAAGATTATACTTAAATGCAACATACTCTTTACCATTATGTGTGCCAAAAGTGATATATCCGTTATCAATTTCATCTTTAAATTGCTTTTTTATTGAGTCTGTTGCTGCATACCATAAAATGTCCGCAGAATCCATTTCAGTTGAGGCTTCAGTTGCAGAAGTTGTAACTTTTTTTGTCGCAACTGTTGTTGTCTCTTTTACAGTAGTTTCGCTTTCTGATGAACTATCTTGAGAAGCGGAGCTGCATCCCGTCATCAATAGCGCTATAGTAAGAAATATAGCAATAAATCCTTTTTTCATTTTCATCCCCTATTTTTCATTGTGCATTTTTTCGATTGTTAGTGCCATTTTGCAAAGTTTTCTGATGGCGCTAATAAATGAATTTAATTCGTTTTTGCGCTGGTACTCTTCGATTAACTTAACGAGTTCAGAATCGGATTTAGTGAATGTGGCAGTTTTTAAAGCTCCCATGTTTTTGTCCTCCTTTACAGTTTGTAATTGTATAAGATAAATCTTATATGTTACAGTATATCATCCAAAAAAAAAAACAAGTACAAATGGTTTCTAAATTGTAAAATGTGAAAAATCGAAAAATGTGGCAACAAATATCGCTGGAAAAATATTACATTGATGTATCTTTGAAACAATAAAACAAAAAAGCTGCTGTACCAAACAAACGGTACAGCAGCTTTTTGCATATCATAGGATTTCAGAGAACCCTTACTTCACAGCACCCTTTTTGATCGACTCGATCAGACCGCCGTTTGCGATAATGGTCTGGATAAATTCCGGAAACGGTGCCACGTGGAATTCCTTGCCGTTGGTGACATCACGGATGATGCCGTTGTCCAGATCTGCTTCCACCGTGTCGCCCTCGCTGATAGCGTCCACAGCTTCCGGACACTCTACGATCGCCAGACCGATGTTGATAGAGTTCCGGTAGAAGATGCGGGCAAAGCTCTTGGCAATGACCAGAGCAATGCCGCTTTCTTTGATTGCGATCGGGGCATGCTCACGGGAAGAACCGCAGCCGAAGTTTTCGCCGCCGACCATGATGTCGCCCGGCTTCACGCGGCTGGTGAAGGTGGTATCCAGATCTTCCATGCAGTGAGAAGCCAGTTCCTTCTTGTCAATGGTGTTCAGATAACGTGCCGGAATGATGACGTCCGTGTCCACGTTGTCGCCGTATTTGATGACAGTTCCGTTCAGTTGCATGTTACAGTACCTCCTTCGGGGAAACGATCTTGCCGGCAATGGCACTTGCTGCGGCAACCGCCGGACTTGCCAGGTATACTTCAGATTCTGGATGACCCATTCTGCCTACGAAGTTCCGGTTTGTGGTGGAAACGGCACGCTCGCCGGCAGCCAGAATGCCCATGTGTCCGCCCAGACACGGGCCGCAGGTCGGGGTGGATACCACGCAGCCAGCCTCGATGAAGTCCTTCAGCAGACCGTTTTCCATGGCTTTCAGGTAAATTGCCTGTGTTGCCGGAATGATAATGGCACGGACGTTCTTTGCCACTTTCTTGCCACGGATGATGGAGGCAGCTTCTTCGATGTCCTTGTAGAAACCGTTGGTGCAGGAGCCAATGACAACCTGATCGATCTTGACTTCGCCCACTTCGTCGATGGTGCGGGTGTTGCCCGGCAGATGCGGGAATGCCACGGTGGACTTGATCTCAGACAGGTCGATCTCGATGACCTCATCGTAAACCGCATCCTCGTCAGCCTTGTACACAACCGGCTTGCGGTCGCTGTGCTCTGCCACGAATGCCAGTGTCTGATCGTCAACCTCGAAGATACCGTTCTTGGCACCAGCTTCGATTGCCATGTTGGTCATAGTCAGACGGTCGCTCATAGACAGGGAAGCGACACCCTCGCCGGTAAATTCCATAGAGCGGTACAGTGCGCCGTCTACGCCGATCTTGCCAATGATGTGCAGGATGACGTCCTTACCGGAGATGTACGGGTTCAGCTTGCCCTTGAGGACAAACTTGATAGCAGACGGCACCTTGAACCATGCCTTGCCGATTGCCATGCCACAGGCCATGTCGGTAGAGCCGACACCGGTAGAGAATGCGCCCAGTGCGCCGTAGGTGCAGGTGTGGGAGTCTGCGCCGATGACTACGTCACCAGAAACGACCAGTCCTTTTTCCGGCAGCAGGGCGTGCTCAATGCCCATCTGTCCCACATCGTAGAAGTGGGTGATCTCCTTTTCGCCGCAGAAATCACGGCACATCTTGCACTGTGTGGCAGCCTTGATGTCCTTGTTGGGGGCGAAGTGATCCATGACCATGGTCACCTTTTCTTTGTCAAAGACAGCGTCTTTGTTCAGCTTGTTGAACTCCCGGATCGCAACCGGAGAGGTGATATCGTTGCCCAGCACACGATCCAGATTGACCAGAATCAGCTGACCGGGCTCTACAGAATCCAGGCCAGCGTGTGCAGCAAGGATCTTCTGTGTCATTGTCATACCCATGGGGTAGTTCCTCCTTTATGTGATTTGCTGTATTTTCTTAGAGCTTGTGTTCGTAGGAAATATATGCGGATTTTCGAGCAAATTTTTTTTGCAGACAAGGCAAAAATTTGCAGGCATACTTTCGTATGGCAAGAATTTTTAACGCAGTATGCAACAAAATTTGCCGAAAAGACGTAGATAGACGCCTATGAACACGAGCTCTTAATCCATACGGTTAATGATCGCACCCTGATCCGCAGAGGAAACCATCTTGGAGTAGCGTTTCAGATAGCCGGTGAGGTTTTCCTTGACCAGGATCTTGGTGGTCTTTTTCCGCTCTGCCAGTTCCTCGTCCGAAACCTCCAGCTGGATGCTGTGGTTCGGGATGTCGATGGAGATCATATCGCCGTCCTGTACATAGGCGATCGTACCGCCGTTGACTGCCTCCGGAGAAACGTGGCCGATGGCAGCGCCACGGGTCGCACCGGAGAAACGGCCGTCTGTGATGAGGGCAACGTCCTTGTCCAGACCCATACCTGCGATGGCAGAAGTCGGGGACAGCATTTCCCGCATGCCCGGGCCGCCGGCAGGGCCTTCGTAACGGATGACAACCACATCACCCTTGACGATCTTGCCGCCGGTGATGGCTGCAATTGCCTCTTCCTCGCTGTTAAAGACATTGGCAGGGCCACGGTGTACCAGCATTTCCTTGGCAACAGCGCTCCGCTTTACCACGCAGCGATCCGGTGCCAGATTGCCCTTGAGGACAGCAATGCCACCGGTTTCGCTGTACGGCTGGTCGATGGGGCGGATGATGTCCGGATTCTTGTTGATGCAGCCACGGATGTTCTCCGCCATGGTGTGGCCGGTAACGGTCATGACGTCGGTGTGCAGCAGGTTTTTCTTGGTCAGTTCGTTCAGAACGGCATAGATGCCGCCTGCCTCGTTCAGGTCTTCCATGTAGGCGTGGCCCGCCGGTGCCAGATGGCAGATGTTCGGGGTTCTTGCGCTGATCTCGTTGACCATATCCAGATCGATCTTGATGCCGCATTCGTTGGCGATTGCCGGCAGGTGCAGCATGCTGTTGGTGGAGCAGCCCAGCGCCATGTCAGCAGTCAGTGCGTTCTCGAATGCCTCCGCAGTCATGATATCACGGGGACGGATGTTCTTCCGGTACATATCCATGACAGCCATACCTGCCTGCTTTGCCAGCTTGATGCGCTCGGAGTAAACGGCGGGAATGGTGCCGTTGCCCTTGAGTCCCATGCCCAGTACTTCGGTCAGACAGTTCATGGAGTTTGCGGTGTACATACCGGAGCAGGAACCGCATGTCGGACATGCTTTGTTTTCGAACTCCTCCACATCTTCCAGCGTGAATTTGCCGGCAGCGTAGGAGCCGACTGCCTCAAACATGCTGGAGAGGCTGGTTTTCTTGCCCTTGACGTGGCCGGCCAGCATCGGACCGCCGCTGACGAATACGGTGGGGACGTTGACTCTGGCAGCAGCCATCAGCAGTCCCGGCACGTTCTTATCGCAGTTCGGAATCATGACTAGTGCGTCAAAGTGATGCGCAAGCGCCATGCACTCGGTGGAATCTGCGATCAGGTCACGGGTCACCAGAGAATACTTCATGCCGGTGTGGCCCATGGCGATGCCGTCGCAAACAGCGATTGCCGGAAATACCACCGGTGTGCCGCCAGCCATGGCAACGCCCAGCTTGACAGCCTCGACGATTTTGTCAATGTTCATGTGTCCCGGTACGATCTCGTTATAAGAGGAAACGATGCCGACCAGCGGACGCTGCATCTCTTCTTTTGTCATTCCCAGTGCATTGAACAGGGAACGCTGCGGTGCTTTGTCAACACCGTCACAGTAAAAATTACTGCTCATTTCTTTCACCTCATGTATATGTCACAATGGATTGGTTGCGTATCGAAAAACTGCTTTCCCGATGATTGGTCAGGAAAGCAGTTTTTTGCTATGGTTTGATACCTGCGTATCCCATCTTATTCAGAAATGGGGGCGCGACACAACTGTCTTAGGACCTGGCTTCACAAGAAATATATGTGGATTTTCGAGCATAATTTTGTTACAGACAAGGCAAAAATACGCAGGCGGGCTGTCGCCCGGCAAGTATTTTTCACGCAGGATGCAGCAAAAGTTGCCGAAAAGACACGTGGATACGCTTGTGAAGGCGGGTTCTTAGTTGTTGATCAGCTTGTCTTCGCCGTTCCAGCTGTACAGCTTGCGGATCTCTTCGCCGACCTTCTCGGACGGATGCTCAGCAGCCAGCTTCCGCATTGCACGGAAGTGAGCCTGACCGCCGGCTTCGCTCATATCCAGCAGGAATTCCTTTGCGAAGGAACCGTCCTGAATGTTCTTCAGGATCTGCTTCATGGTCTTCTTGGTCTCCTCAGTGATCAGCTTCGGACCAGTGATATAGTCGCCGTATTCTGCGGTGTTGGAGATGGAGTAACGCATGCCTGCGAAACCGCTCTGGTAGATCAGGTCAACGATCAGCTTCATCTCGTGGATGCACTCAAAGTAAGCGTTTCTCGGGTCATAGCCAGCTTCGCACAGTGTTTCAAAACCAGCCTGCATCAGAGCGCAGACACCGCCGCACAGAACAGCCTGCTCGCCGAACAGGTCGGTTTCAGTCTCGGTGCGGAATGTGGTTTCCAGAACGCCGGCTCTTGCGCCGCCGATAGCCAGACCGTAAGCCAGAGCCAGATCCTGTGCCTTGCCGGTAGCATCCTGCTGTACGGCAACCAGGCACGGAACGCCCTTGCCAGCCTGATATTCCGAACGAACGGTGTGACCCGGTCCCTTCGGAGCGATCATGGTAACGTCAACGTCTGCCGGCGGGATGATCTGACCGAAGTGGATTGCGAAACCGTGAGCGAACATCAGCATGTTGCCCGGCTCCAGGTTCGGTGCAATGTCCTTCTTGTACATTGCTGCCTGCTTCTCATCATTGATCAGGATCATGATGATATCAGCCTGCTTTGCAGCCTCTGCTGCGGTGAATACTTCGAAGCCCTGTGCCTCAGCCTTTGCCCAGGACTTGCTGCCCTTGTACAGACCGACGATAACTCTGGCCTTGTCGCCCAGAGATTCCTTGGCATTCAGTGCGTGTGCGTGACCCTGGCTGCCGTAGCCGATAACAGCGATTGTCTTGCCGTACAGCAGAGACAGGTCACAGTCTTCCTGATAAAAAACCTTTGCAACGTGATCCATTGTGAAAGACTCCTTTGAATAAATTTAGATTTCAGCAGCGTGGTTTCGCTGCTGTCATATCAGGTGACTCATGCATCTTTCAGGCAAGAGCCGCCTCTTTCAAGAGCAACCAGTCCGGTGCGGCACATTTCCAGAATGCCGTACGGCTCCAGCAGCTCAATAAAAGCATTGATTTTTGAGGACTCGCCACGAATTTCGATGACCAGCGCCTCCGGAGAATAGTCGGTGATCTTCGCACGGAAAACATCGACCACAGACATGATATCCTGCCGCTTGTCTGCCACATTGTTGATCTTGATGAGCAGCAGCTCACGGGTGACGGTCAGATCCCGTTTCATGACCTTGACGGTCTTGACATCATACATCTTTTCCAGCTGCTTGACGATCTGGTCGCAGACCGAACGGTCGCAGTGGGTGGAGATGGTGATGCGGGAGAACTCCGGCGATTCGGTTTCTCCGACGGTCAGCGTGTCAATATTAAATCCTCGTCTGGTGAACATGCCCGAAACACGGGAGAGAACACCCGAATGGTTTGCAACGAGGATGGAGATAACAAAGCGTTCAATTCTATCCATTGCAGCACACCCCTTTACATTGCATCGATATCCACGATGATATCATCAATACAGCCGCCCGGCGGAAGCATCGGCAGAACGAATGCGTCACAGTCAATGGCACAATCAATGAGGACAGGACCGTTTTCTGCGAATGCCTTGGGCAGAACCTTTTTCAGCTCGTCCATGTTCCGTGCACGGTATCCCGGCATGCCGAACGCCTCGGCCAGCTTGACAAAGTCAGTCTTGCGCTCCAGCGTGGTGTTGGAGTAGTGCTTGTCGAAGAACAGGGTCTGCCACTGACGAACCATGCCCAGAACGCCGTTGTTCATGATGAATACAACGACCGGTGTCTGATTGGAAACGGCGGTTGCCAGTTCGTTCAGGTTCATGCCGAAGCTGCCGTCGCCGGTGACCAGAACGGTCTTTCTGCCGGTTGCTGTTGCAGCACCGATGGCTGCGCCCAGACCGAAGCCCATGGTACCCAGACCGCCGCTGGAGATAAAGGTGCGGGGTGTTTCGAACGGATAGTGCTGTGCCACCCACATCTGGTGCTGCCCAACGTCTGTTGCCACAATGGTGTCCTTGTTCGCAACTGCGGCAATGGCGTCAATGGCGGTGAACGGTGTCAGCTCGGCGGGATCCTGTGCCTCCAGCTCCCTGGTGTACTTCTGGAGATCCGCCACATGCGCCATCCACTCCGGATGTGTCTGCTGCGGCAGCTTTTCTGTCAGCCGTCCCAGAATCTCCCGCATCGAACCGGCGATTCCCAGTTCTACGGAGATATTCTTCCGGATTTCCGAAGCATCGATATCAATGTGAATGATCTTTGCGTTGCGGGCATACTTTGCGGTGTTGCCGGTACCTCTGTCGCTGAAGCGGCAGCCTGCGGTGATGATCAGGTCTGCTTCATTCTGGGCGATGGAGGATGCATAGTGACCATGCATGCCCTCCATGCCCAGCCAGCGGGGATTGGAGGTGGGAACTGCGGAAATGCCCATCATGGTGCAGCCGATGGGGGCATCGATCTTTTCCGCCAGCGCAAGAACCTCTGCGCCGGCATTGTCAGTGATTGCACCGCCGCCGATGTAGATGTAAGGCTTCTTAGCTGCCAGAATCATCTCCGCAGCCTGTTCGATCTCGTCCTCCTTTGCCGGAGCAACGGGAGTTTTTACTACCGGTGCCTGTGCGCTGTACTCATAGAGCGCATTCTGCACGTCCTTGGGAATATCCACCAGAACCGGACCCGGTCTTCCGGACTTTGCAATGCGGAATGCCTCCCGAATGGTGTCTGCCAGCTCTTCCACATGCTTTACCAGGAAGTTGTGCTTGGTAATGGGCATGGTTACACCGGTGATGTCGACCTCCTGGAAGCTGTCCCGTCCGATGAGAGAGTTCGGAACGTTGCCGGTAATGGCAACCAGCGGAACAGAGTCCAGATAAGCCGTTGCGATACCGGTGACCAGATTGGTTGCGCCGGGACCGGAGGTAGCGATGACAACGCCTACCTCGCCGGTAGCACGTGCATAGCCGTCGGCAGCGTGGGCTGCGCCCTGTTCGTGAGCTGTGATGATGTGGTGGATCCGATCCTGTGCCAGATAGAGAGCATCGTAGATATCGATGACCTGTCCGCCCGGATAGCCGAATACCGTTGTTGCGCCCTGTTCGATGAGGGTCTCAACAATAATTTGTGCGCCTTTCAGTGTCATTTGTCTCTTCACCTTTTTATTTTTTAGTTTTTGCGAAAACGAAAGAATACGATTTTTGGAACAGACCCGAAGTGCCTGCGCTGTATGCCGGAGAGAAGTATCCTTCGCTTCTCCCGTAGAAAGGCTGGTTGCTTTCTGATTCAAAAAAACCCCCGGCAAATTGCCGAAGGGTTCCAAACATCATACCCGTGCGGCGTTTTCATAACGTCCGCCCGCATTTTTCCTTGGAACCATGGCGTGTACAGCGCAAATTTCGCTCCGGGTCAAAATGACTCGGTGCGTCAGTTCCAGAATGCTCACTCGTGCAAACGCAAACGTCTTTGGCATGGTACACACCTCCTTGGATGCTATTAAATGCAGGCGGCACAGCCGAAATGCTGTCCGCTGAAATCCAAACCGCAGGATAAACGGTTCTTATGTTTTAGTATAGCACTTCGTTTTCGTAAAAGCAAGCACCTAACAAGCTTTTTTACACTATGTAAATATTTTATTCAAAATATTGCAGAATCAAAGCGGATTTTATCCGGTGCCGAAGGAATCGAAAGAAATTTTGAAAATCCACTTGACAAATCGAAAGCAGGGCGGTATAATAAGAAATAAGCAATCCAGCCTGCAATCGCAGATGCGGCAGGTGGGGTGTTGTTTCGAAGATACAGATTTGTTTTGTGAAAAACAGGCGCTGAAGGGAAAAAAGAGGACGTGTTTTGCCGCAGAGAGCTGCCGGCCGGTGCGAGGCAGTGGAAAGCCGTTCATGATAGCTCCTCCCTGAGCCGCAGACGGAACGCACGAAAGTGTCAGTAGGTTCTGCCGGACTGCCCTCCGTTATCGGGGCTGCACATTGTCAGATGTGCGTGAGCGGGTGCAGAGATGCATCAAAAAGAGTGGTACCACGGAGAGTTCCTTCGTCTCTTTTGCATAGCGAACAGGATTGCTGTGCGGAAGGGACTTTTTTATTGCCTGGACTGGAAACAAATGTATGAGAGCCTGTTTCGCATCTTTTTCCGTACGTCTTTTCGGCAGATTTTGCTGTTGACTGTGTCAAAAATCCTTGCCATACGAAAGTATGCCTGCGGATTTTTTCCTTGTCACCGACAAAATCATGCGCAAAAATCCGCACATAAAAAGATACGGAACAAACTCTAAGACGAATTTCTCCATGCGGTTTAGAACGGTGTGACCCTGTGGTAGGGTGCGCTTGGAATCGGTGGGGAATGTGAAGAATCGCTGGAACTGGGCATATGTTGTGGAACAAGACGGCTTGGGCAATGGAGGACAAAGATCGTACCCATGCGCTTGGAAAAGCCGCTGCGATCGCACCAGAAAAATGATGAAGATCAGCGCTGCCCTCTGGCAGTGCCGGAATGCTGCTGTATGCTGCCCAGCCAGCCAATAGAAAGTGAGGATACTTGATTGGCTACAGAAAAGGAACAGGGACGGGAATCCCGCAATAATTCCCAGCCCAGAAAGAGAAATTACAGCGGACGGACCCGTTCTCAGGGCGGAGAGCATAGACCCTCCTCCCGCCGGCACAGCTCGCATCACAATAACAGCAATGGCGGAGCTGCGCCCCAGTCCGCACCGCGCAGCGGCGGCAAACGGGAAAACAACCGCCGCACACCGGTGCGTATCATTCCGCTGGGCGGTCTGAACGAGATCGGCAAGAACATGACCGTGTTCGAGTGCAGTAATGATATGTTCATTCTGGACTGCGGTATGGCGTTTCCGGATGCCGACATGCCGGGCGTTGACATCGTTCTGCCGGATTTCACCTATGTGGAGGGCAACAAGGACAAGGTGCGCGGTATCGTCATCACCCACGGACACGAGGATCACATCGGCGGTCTGGCATATCTGCTGAAGAAGGTCAATGTGCCGGTATACGGCACACGGATGACGCTGGGTCTGATTCGCGGCAAGCTGGAGGAGCACGGCATCCTCAAGCAGGCAAAACTCATTGAGATCGAGCCGAGAAAGACCGTGAAAATGGGATGCATGGCGGTGGAATTCATCAAGGTGAACCACTCCATTCCCGGTGCAGTGGGCATGGCAATCCACACGCCGGCGGGCATCATCGTGCACACCGGCGACTTCAAGGTGGATTACACTCCCATTGACGGCGAGATCATCGACCTCGCACGGTTCGGCGAACTGGGCAGCCGCGGCGTTCTGGCACTGATGGCAGATTCCACCAACGCCGAGAGAAGCGGTTTCACCTGTTCGGAACGTACCGTCGGCGGTTCGTTCGACAAGCTGTTCAAGCGGGCAGAGGGACGGCGCATCATCATCGCCACATTCTCCTCCAACGTCCACCGTGTGCAGCAGATCATCGATCAGGCGGAGCACTACGGCAGAAAGGTCGCCGTCTTTGGCCGCAGTATGATTCACGTCATTAATACGGCGATAGAATTGGGCTACCTCACTGTGCCCAAGGGCATGATCATCGACATTGAGGAGATGAACCGGTATCCCGACGAGAAGATCGTTCTGATCACCACCGGCAGTCAGGGCGAGCCTATGTCCGCACTGACCAGAATGGCGATGAACGGACACAAAAAGGTGACCATCACCCCCAACGACTTTATCATCATCTCGGCAAAGCCGATTCCGGGCAACGAAAAGTTTGTCACCCGTGTGGTCAATGAGCTGATGCGCTCCGGCGCAGAGGTCATCTACGAGTCCATGTACGAGGTGCACGTTTCCGGCCACGCTTGTCAGGAGGAGCTGAAGCTGATTCAGGCACTGACCAAGCCCCGCTTCTTCCTGCCGGTGCACGGCGAATATAAGCATCTGGTGAAGCATGCGGAGCTTGCCAAGTCCATGGGCATGCCGGAGGATCGGATTCTGATCGCCAGCATCGGCGATGTCATCGAAACCGACGGACAGAACATGCGCATTGTATCGCAGGTGCCGGCTGGCCGTGTCATGGTAGACGGACTGGGTGTTGGCGATGTCGGCTCCATCGTGCTCCGTGACCGGAAGCATCTGGCGCAGGACGGTTTGATCATCGTTGTCATCGGCATTGAGCGGGCAACCAATTCGCTGGTTTCCGGACCGGACATTATTTCAAGAGGATTCGTTTACGTGCGGGAGTCGGAGGAACTGATCGAAGAGTCACGGCGTGTGCTGGTTCGGGTTCTGGACAACTGCTCGTCGCATGACTTTAAGGAATGGGGAACGCTGAAAACAAAGCTGCGGGATGTGCTGTCGGATTATATCTACGAAAAGACCAAGCGCAGCCCGATGATTCTCCCGATTATCATGGAAGTATAACGGCGGACACGCACGTATGCAGTCTGCCTGCATCATGGTTCAAGGAGGATGCAGCATGAAACAAAAATACGGTCTGCTGATTGCCACATGGATTCTCTGGTTTGCGAGCATTCTGATTCTGCTGCTCTATTCAGCGCTGAAAAGCATCCCCAGACGGTGGATGACGCTGCTGCTTCTGGTGACGATGCTGCTGAGTCTGGCGGTTTTGTTCCAGTGGGTATTTCTGCGGCGGTCGGAACGGCAGCACATGGAGAACTTTCACGGGGAGATCGAGGCAGCCGGAATGACGGCGCTGCAGCATATGACAGCACCGGTGCTTCTGGCTGCGCACAGCGGCGAGATTCTCTGGTATAACGAGACGTTCCGCATGCGCTTTACCCCCAACCGCAATGTGCTGGGACAGTATGTGCAGGATGTCATTCATTTGAATCTGGCAGCACTGGATCACAGCCGTGATCTGCTGATGGAGCACAACGGGCTGAGCTATCGGGTGCACGCCACCTCCAGCGTTCAGAATCAGTGGGAAGTGGTGGCAGTGCAGTTCACGGAGATTACAGACATTCTCCGGCTGCAAAACGAGAACACCAATTCCCGTCCCTGCGTCATGCTTCTGGTCATCGACAGCTACGACGACCTGCTGCAATACGCCAGAGAGAGCGAAAAGGCACAGGTTTCCGCCGAGGTGGAGCGTGTGCTGGAGCGCTTTATGCAGGGGACGGACGGCGTGATCCGCAAGGTGGAAAACGACCTGTTCTATGCGGTCATGGAATCCCGCCATCTCCACCAGATCATGAACAACCGGTTCCACGTGCTGGACGAGGCACGGCAGATTCGGGTCAACGACCGCATGCACATCACGTTTTCCATTGGCGTGGGAGACGGCGCTTCTTCGCTGGCGGAGAGTGAAAAGTTTGCACGGCAGTCCCTGGATATGGCGCTGGGGCGGGGCGGTGATCAGGCGGCAGTCAAAACGGAAAACGGCTTCTGCTTCTTTGGCGGCGCTTCCAAAGGCGTGGAAAAGAAGTCCAAGACCAAGATCCGCTCCATTGCTCTCGCCATGCAGGAACTCATCGAGAATTCCGATCAGGTCTTTCTCATGGGACACCGGTTCGGCGATCTGGATTCCATTGGCTCTGCCTGCGGACTCGCCGGCGCAGTGCGCCTGATGCGCAAGCCGGCATATGTGGTGGTCAGCCGCCAGAGCTGTCTGGCAACGCAGCTCATCGACCGGATGGAGCAGTTCGAGGACGGCCCGAGGTTCATGGAACCACGGGAGGCGCTGGGGCAGATCACGGACAACAGCCTGCTGATTATCGTAGACACGCACAACAAGGATATCTTGGAGAGTGCAGAGCTGTATCAGGCGGCACGCTATGTCATTGTCATCGACCACCACCGGAAAAACGTCAACTTTATCGAAAATGCGGTGATTTTCCACCACGAACCGTACGCCTCCTCGGCTTCGGAGATGGTGACGGAGATCATCCAGTATTTTCGTTTGGATACAGAAATTTCTGCCGCCTATGCGGACGCATTGCTGTCCGGCATTATGCTGGACACCAAAAATTTCGTCATGCGAACCGGCGTGCGCACCTTTGAGGCGGCGGCATATCTGCGGAAGATCGGCGCCGATACCATTGAGGTAAAGTCGCTGTTTTCCAATACCATTTCCATGTATTCCATGCGTTCCCAGATCGTGTCCCATGCGGAGCTGTATAAGAACAACGCCATCTCGGTGGTGAAAATCTCCCAGCCGGATGTGCGGGTACTGGCATCGCAGGCGGCAGACGAACTGCTCAGCATTCAGGGCGTAGAGGCCTCCTTCGTCATCTACCTGGCGGAAAAGGGCGTGAGTATTTCGGCACGTTCCATGGGCAACGTCAATGTGCAGGTCATTATGGAACAGCTGGGCGGCGGCGGTCACCAGACCATGGCGGCGGCGCAGCTGCCGGACTGTACCATTCAGGAGGCGAAGGAACGCCTGCTGATGACGCTGGAAGCACAGGAAATGCAGAAAGGATGAGAGAACATGAAGGTTATTTTTGTACAGGATGTCAAAGGCTCTGGAAAAAAGGGCGAGGTAAAGAATGTGGCAGACGGCTATGCCCGCAACATGCTGCTGAAAAAAGGGCTGGCAATTGAGGCAACGGCAAAGAATCTGTCGGAACTATCCGGCAGACAGTCCTCGGCTGCCCACAAGATCGACGTGGAGAAGCAGCACGCACAGGAAATTGCCGACAAGCTCAAGGACAAGACCGTACATGCCGTGGCAAAAGCAGGCAATGGCGGAAGACTGTTTGGTGCGGTAACGGCTGCACAGATCGCCGAGTGCATCGCAGCCCAGTATGACTGCAAGATCGACAAGAAGAAGATCAGCCTGAAAACAGACATCAAGAACTTCGGAACCTATGAGGCAGAGATTCGGCTGTACGCTGGAATTTCTGTCAAGGTGACCGTTGAGGTGGAAGAGGGCTGAGCCGCTTTTGCGTGCAGAGGAGAACGTGCGGGTACGTGTTTTTGCGTCCCGCATGTTTTGTTCTATATAAGTAGGAGGGATTTTTATGGCTGAAACACCCTATGTTTCCAATGAGTCCGCAGAGATGCCGTATAGTCTGGAGGCGGAACAGACCATTCTGGGTGCCGTTCTGACGGATTCCACGATGCTTTCTACCGTGCTGGAGTTTGTCAAAGCGGAGAGCTTTTTCAACGAGCAGCACCGGGCACTGTTCCAGATCATCTTGCAGATGTTCACCTCTGGTGAAAAGGCGGATATCATCACCGTTCTGAATGCTGCCGTAGAACGTGGCATCTTCGAAACGGCAGCGGAGGGCAGAAAGTATCTGGCGGCGCTGGTCAATTCCGTGCCGTCGCTGGAGAATGTGGACAGCTACTGCCGCATTGTGGCGGAGAAGTACTACATCCGCTGTCTGGCACTCACCGCACGGGGCATTTTGCAGGACATCCAGTCCGGCGAACAGAGTGCGCAGGCACTGATGGATGCGGCAGAACAGCGTATTTTCGACATCCGGCAGGGCAAGGATGTGCGGGGACTGACCAAGATCGGCGATGCCGTTTGTGAGGCATACGACCATATCGGCAAAATGGCGGGGCCGGATCGGGAAAAGTATCTGGGCGCCAAGACCGGCTTCAAGTATCTGGACACCACCATTTCCGGTCTGAACAAATCCGAGCTGATTCTGATCGCAGCCCGTCCGGGTATGGGAAAGACCTCCTTTGCGCTGAACATCGCCACCAATGTGGCACGGCGCAGCGACAAGGAGGTAGCGGTATTCTCGCTGGAAATGTCCAAGGAGGAGCTTGCCAGCCGGATGCTCTCTACCGAGTCGCTGGTGGACTCCCAGAAGCTGCGAAACGGCATGCTCACCAGTGAGGACTGGGTGCGTCTGGCATCAGGTGCCGGTGTCCTCAGCGGACTGCAAATGTACATTGACGACACTGCAAGCATCACCGTGCAGCAGATCAAGGCGAAGCTCCGCCGGCTGAAAAATCTGGGACTGGTGGTCATCGACTACCTCCAGCTGATGAGCTCCACCCTGCGGACGGACAACCGTGTGACCATTGTCACCGAAATCACCCGGCAGCTGAAGATCATGGCAAAGGAACTGGATGTGCCGGTGGTCGTGCTCTCCCAGCTTTCCCGAGGGCCGGAAGGACGAAACGACAAGCGTCCGATGATGTCAGACCTGCGTGAATCCGGCTCCATCGAGCAGGATGCGGATATCGTCATGTTTCTCTATCGGGATGCCTATTATAATAAGGAGAGCCAGACGCCCAATGTCTCCGAGTGCATTGTCGCCAAGAACCGCCACGGCGGAATCGGCACGATCAAGCTGATATGGGACGGTCAGTTCACACGCTTCTCCAATGCGGAGATGAACGATGAAGGATGAGTCGCTGCCGCAGCAGGTGCTGTGGGATTTGGAGTCCTACGGCTGGATCTCGGCGGGGGACACGGTCTGCTGCGCTCTCTCTGGCGGTGCGGACAGTGTTTGTTTACTGCGCTGCCTGCTGGAACTGCGGCAGCCCCTTGGCATTCAGGTGAGCGCCGTCCACGTCAACCATCAGATTCGCGGGGCGGAGAGCGACGGAGACGAGCAGTTCTGCCGGGAACTCTGCCGTGCGCTGGACGTTCCGCTGGCGGTGTACACCTTTGATGTGCCGAAGCTGGCGCAGGAACGGAAGCAGTCGCTGGAGCTTGCCGCCCGTGACTGCCGCTATCAGGCGTTTGAACAGGAGCTGGAACGTGCGTCTTGGATCGCAACGGCACACACTGCCTCCGACAATCTGGAAACCATGCTGCACCGGCTGGTGCGTGGGTGCAGTCTGCATGGGCTGACCGCCATTCCGCCACGAAACGGCAGGGTGATCCGGCCGCTTTTGCAGGTCACACGGGAACAGGCGGAGGCGTATCTGGCGCAGCTGGGGCAGTCTTATGTGACGGACAGCACCAACGCCTCCGACCTCTATACCAGAAACCGCATCCGGCATCAGATCGTTCCGGTGCTGAAACAGCTGAATCCCAGCATAGAGCAGACCGTTTCACGGGAGCTTCGGGCGCTGCGGCGGGACGATGCGCTGCTCACTGCCCGTGCAGAGGCGCTGTACTGCAGCTGTCACATTTCCAAGAACGTCCTGCTTCGAACCGGCGGCATTCAGACGGGATCGGACTGGATGCGCTGTCTGGCGATGCTGCTGCAAGAGCACGGCGTGCCTTGCTGCGGGGAACTGCTGGAGCACCTTCTGGCACTGGCGAAAAATGGCAGCGGCAGGTGCTCTTTGAACGATCATCTCTATGCGGAGGCGGATGAAGATTGTCTGCGGCTGGTGTATCTGCCGCCGCATCACAGCGAATCCAAAGCGCCTGTCCCGCTGCACCTGGGACGAAATCGGCTTTATGCCGGATATTCGCTGGATGCCATGCTGCTGTCCGTCAAAAATTTCGGAGGAATCGAAAATGTTCATAAAAAATTTGCAAACAACTGTTTCGATTATGATAAAATAAAGGGTAGCACCTGTTTGTGCCCCCGAAAATATGGCGACCGCATGCAGCGTGCCGGCAGGACGTTCACCTCCTCTCTGAAAAAACTGATTCAGGAGTGTGTCCCGTCAGAACGCCGGAGCACCCTGCACACCATCGCCGATGATGAGGGGACGATTTATGCCGAGTATATCGGTATCGCCGAACGGGTGCGCCCGGATGAAACTACCAGGCGGCTGCTCGTGGTGCGGGTGATACCGGAGACGGGCAGCGATGCTTGAGACACAGAACAGAATGGAGTGAACGCATTTGACACCGAAAAAAGGGCAAGGCCGTGGAATTGGCACGTATCTGATTATTGCGGTACTGGTGATCGTGGCGCTGGTCTTTTTCCTGCCGCAGCTGAAAGGCGATTCCAAAGGGCCGCAGTATTCGGAGATCATCCAGTATTTCGATGACTACAATGTCAAGGAATACACCTTGGATCTCGGCTCCGGAGAACTGAAAATGGTGCTGAAGGACGGGGAGAAGATCACCTACGATGTCCCCAACGTCAGCCTGTTTTTACAGGATACCGAGGACTATCGGCAGGAGTACAACACCAGAAACCAGACACCGCTGAAGCAGGACTATTATAAGGTGACGGATTCGTCGTGGCTGCTGACGCTCATCCCCACGCTGCTGCTGATCGTGATGATGGTCGTGCTGTTTATCTTTATGATGCGGCAGGCAAACGGCGGCGGCAAGTACACCTCCTTCGGAAAGGCGAACATCAAGAACCAGATGAACACCCGAAAGGCGACGTTTGCCGATGTGGCAGGCGCCGACGAGGAGAAGCACGAGCTGGAGGAGATCGTTGACTTCCTGAAAAATCCGCGGAAGTACAGCGAGATCGGCGCACGCATCCCGAAAGGCGTTCTGCTCATGGGCCCTCCCGGAACCGGTAAGACCCTGCTGGCGAGAGCCGTTGCCGGCGAGGCAGGCTGTCCGTTCTTCTCCATCTCCGGTTCGGATTTCGTGGAGATGTTCGTGGGCGTGGGTGCCTCCCGTGTCCGTGACCTGTTCGAACAGGCAAAGAAAAATGCGCCCTCCATTATCTTCATCGATGAGATTGACGCCGTAGGCCGCCACCGCGGCACCGGCATCGGCGGCGGACATGATGAACGGGAACAGACCCTGAACCAGCTGCTGGTAGAGATGGACGGCTTCACCGGCAAGGATAACGTCATTGTCATCGCAGCCACCAACCGCCGGGATATTCTCGACCCTGCGCTGATGCGTCCGGGACGGTTCGACCGGCAGATCGTGGTGGGCTATCCGGATGTCAAGGGACGGGAAGCCATCCTGAAGGTGCACACCAAGAGCAAGAACATCGGACCGGATGTGGATCTTTCCACCATCGCCAAGTCTACCGTCGGCTTCACCGGCGCAGATCTGGAAAATCTGGTCAACGAGGCGTGTCTGCTGGCAGCACGGAAGAATAAAAGGGCAATCACCATGGAGGAGATTCAGGAGGCGACCATCAAGGTGATCGCCGGACCGGAAAAGAAGTCCCACAAGGTGACACCGGAGGAGAAGCGCCTGACGGCATACCACGAATCCGGCCACGCCGTTTGTACCTACTACTGTGACCATCAGGATCAGGTGCATCAGGTTTCCATCATCCCCCGTGGTATGGCAGGCGGCTATACCATGTCCCTGCCGGAACAGGATAAGAGCTTCGTCAGCAAGCGAGAAATGGAGGAAAACATCATCACGCTGCTGGGCGGACGTGTGGCAGAGCAGCTGATTCTGGACGATATCTCCACTGGTGCTTCCAACGACCTGGAGCGTGCGACTTCTACAGCACGCAGCATGGTGACACGCTATGGCTTCAGCAAGAAGCTGGGGCCGGTGGTTTACGGCAACGACCAGAGCGAGGTCTTTTTGGGACGGGATCTGGGCTCCTCCCGGGATTACTCCGACCGTGTGGCCGGAGAGATCGACGATGAGGTTCGCTCCATCATTGAAACGGCATACGGCAAGGCAGAATCCATTCTGCGGGAACACACCGACCAGCTGCATCTGCTGGCAAAGTACCTGATGATTCACGAGAAGATCGATCGGGACGATTTTGCGAAGCTGATGCGCGGCGAGATGGATCCGGCAATGCTGGAGGAATCGTCCGCTGTGGCGGAGGATCCCGCACCGCAGCAACAGGAATCCGCACCATCGGAAAACGAAACACCGGATGCTCCGGCATCGGCAGAATAACCAAAAAAGAAATCGGATTTCACAAAAAATCCGGTTTCTTCTTTTTGCGGAAAATCCGGTTTTGTGCGGAAATTCCGTCGATTTTCGAGATTTTTTCGGGGGGGCGGCATGTTGCAAAAAGGGGTTGACATATCCATGAAATTTTGATATAATAAAAGGGATATTTGTATGAAGGAGCATCGGCATGAAACAGATTACCAGTTTTACCATCAATCATGATTTTCTGAAGCGTGGCATGTATATTTCCCGTGTGGACGGGGATGTCATCACATACGACATCCGGATGAAGCTGCCAAACAATGCGGAGGGGGATTATCTGGAGGATTTTGCACTGCATACCTTGGAACATCTGTTTGCAACCTATGTACGGAATACCCCCGCTTCGGATCAGATCATCTACGTTGGCCCCATGGGATGCCGCACCGGCTTTTATTTTTTGACACGGGATTCCCTGTCCGGTGCAGATGCCATTCGTCTGGTACAGGAAACGCTGCAGTTCGTCATCGACTTCACCGGAGAGATCCCCGGCGGAAAGCGGTGGGAGTGCGGCAATTATCTTGCCCATGATCTGGAGGGTGCAAAGCAGATCGCACGGGAGATGCTGCCGGTGATGCAAAACTGGACAGCAGCGCAGCTCCCCTATCCGGCAGAAGTACTTCAGCCCCATGCAGAGTAATCGCCGTTTTCCGGAGAAAACGATATTTGAGAAAACATCACAACAGGAGGAACAGTTATGAAAAAAATTGTAATCATTGGCGCAGGTCCGGCTGGTCTGACCGCTGCCTTTGAATTGCTGAAGAGAGATGCAAAGGAGTATCAGGTGACGATTCTGGAGGAGACCGGCGTGATCGGCGGTATCTCTCAGACCGTGCGCCACGGCGGAAACCGCATGGACATCGGCGGACACCGGTTCTTCTCCAAGGACGACCGTGTGATGCAGTGGTGGCAGGACATCATGCCCCGTCAGGGCAAGCCGTCCTTTGATGACATCAAACTGCATCGGGAAAAGAAGCTGGCAAAAGACGGCCCCGATCCGGCAGAGACCGATCGTGTCATGCTGGTGCGCCGCCGTGTTTCCCGTATCTACTATAAGCGGAAGTTCTTCGATTATCCGGTTACCATGAAGCCCCAGACCATCAAGAATATGGGTGCTGCAACTACCATCGCTGCCGGATGCAGCTACCTGAAAGCAAGCGTGCACAAGCTGCCGGAGGATTCGCTGGAAAACTTCTATATCAACCGGTTCGGCAGAAAGCTGTACTCCATGTTCTTTGAGGGCTACACCGAAAAGCTCTGGGGCAGACATCCCCGGGAGATCTCCGCAGACTGGGGCTCGCAGCGTGTCAAGGGTCTGTCCATTCGTGCCGTGCTGAAAGATATGTTCTCCAAGATCGGCCCGAAGAAAAAGGATCAGAAGCACGTTGAGACTTCGCTGATCGAGGAGTTCTACTACCCGAAGTACGGCCCCGGTCAGCTGTGGGAAACTGCTGCCGAGGAAGTCAGAAAGATGGGCGGTACCATCCAGATGCACAGCAAGGTGACACAGATTCACACCGATGCCAAGGGCAAGGTGCTGAGCCTGACCTACGAGAAGGACGGCAAGCCGGAGACCATCGAGGGCGATATTTTCCTGTCCTCCATGCCGGTAAAGGATCTGGTTGCCGGAATGAACGATGTGCCGGCAGAGATGGCAAAGATTGCCGCTGGTCTGCCGTACCGTGATTTCGTCACCGTTGGTCTGCTGCTGGACAAGCTGAACCTGAAAAACGAAACTGATATCCCCACACTGGGCAACATTGTTCCGGACTGCTGGATCTATGTGCAGGATGTGGGTGTTAAGCTGGGACGTATCCAGATCTTCAACAACTGGTCGCCGTACATGGTACAGGATCCGGAGCACACCGTCTGGATCGGTCTGGAGTATTTCTGTGCCGAAGGCGACAAGTTCTGGAATATGTCCGATCAGGAGTGCATCAACTTTGCCGTCAAGGAACTGGTTTCCATGGGCGTCATCTCTTCGCCGTCGGATGTCAAGGATTCCCATCGGGAGCGCATCAAGAAGGCATATCCGGCATATTTCGACACCTATGCGCAGATCGACGATCTGATCGCCTATCTGAACCGGTTCGAGAACCTGTTCTGCATCGGCAGAAACGGTCAGCACCGCTACAACAATATGGATCACTCCATGGCAACGGCGTTCGAGGCTGTGGACAACATCTGTGCCGGCAAGACCGATAAGAAGAACGTTTGGAATGTAAACACCGAAAAGGAATACCACGAGGAAAAGAAAGAGTCATGATGGAAGATCAGAATCAGGAATTGGAACAGGAGCAGTCCCAGCCGGAACAGGAACCGGCGGAGGACACTGTGCCGGAATCTGACCGTCTGGCAGAGCAGAAATCTCCTGCTGCGGAGACAGCCCGGCAGCCGGCGGAAAAGCCTGCTGTAACAGGACTGAAATCCATTCCGTGGAAAAAAATCGGTCATATGATCAGTGCAGTGCTGCCGATCCTGCTGCTCCTGGTGGCAGTGACGGTGGTCGTGCACTATATTGTGTTCGGCAGCAAGGGCGAGTTCCACTCGGACTGCACGGATACCATCTACTGGGCAAAGGCATCCCACGACAGCGGACACATGCTGAACGAGGACTTTGACTATGCCTGTCTGCTGCCGTTCGGCACGAGTCTGCTGATGCAGCTCTTTATGCCGCTGTTTGGACTGTCCATGACCACGCAGACGCTGGGCATGCTGATGTTCCTCGGTCTGTTTACCGGATTTTTCTGCCTCATGGTGCATGAACTGGGCTGGAATTACCGCTGGACTTGCTACGGCGCAACCATTCTCCTGTTGCTGCTCAACTCCAGCAAAAAGCTGCGGGAGATCTTCTGGGATCACACGATCTACTATAGCTTGAGCATTCTGTTCCTGTTTATCGGAATGTTCCTGCTGTTCCGTCTGAGCAATCTGACGGCGAAACGGAAAGAACTGGAAACGGCCGGCGGTGACATCAAGAAAGTGCGAATTCACCAGTGGGTGACTCTTGCTGTGCTGCTGCTCTTCTTTATGCTCACCTGCACCGACGGCATTTCGGCAATCTCCATTTTTGCGCTGCCGTTTATGGCAGGTATCTTCCTGGAGCGCCTGATGGACTCCAAGACCAAGCTGCTCGCCAAGCGGAATCGCTGGACGTGCGGACTGCTGGTAGCGCTGGCAGTGATGCTCTTCCTTGGCATGAAGCTGAATGCGTTCTGGGCTGGCGATATCGTTGCCGGCTATGAGGGTGCTTACTCCAACTATGTGGCACAGTCCGAATGGCTTGCCAATGCGCAGAAGTTCCCGCTGGCATGGCTGACTCTGCTGGGCGTGGAGGACATCGCCGGTAAAAACATGATGGAGGCGGACAGCATCAAGAACCTGCTGCGAATGATGGTGGGCATTCTCCTGATCGTGCTCCCCATTGCTGCAACCGTCTGCTACCCCAAGTATCAGGGCGCACACGGGCACAAGATGCGGATTCTGATCTGGTCGCACTGGGCTTCGACGGCACTGGTCATGGTGGGCTATATCTGCGGTCTGCTCTCCGCTGCCAACTGGCGGCTGAGTCCGGTGGTCGGTACCTCTATGGTGATCTCGCTGGCGTTCCTCCAGTGGGCAATCCACGACCGCACACCCATGATGCGCCTGTCCGGCATTCTGTTGATTCCCATGGCGCTGGTTTGTGCGCTGAACACCGTGACCGTGTTCCAGATGCCCCGTGACAGCTACAAGAAAAACGCCAAGTATGAACTGGTGGATTTTCTGGAGGACGAGGGGCTGAACTACGGCTATGCGACATTCTGGTACGCCAACGCTATGACCGTCATCTCCAACTCGGATGTGCTGGTGCGCAGCGTATCGGTAAGCGATACCGGCGAGGTGACACCGTACTACTATCAGACGGAGCGCAGCTGGTACAAGGCGCAGGAGGGACAGGACAACTACTTCCTGCTGCTGACGCAGGGCGAGTTCGACTCCATGACGCAGAGCGCAAATGCACTGCTGACAACCGCGTCCCGCACCCTGGAGATTCAGGACAGCAACAATGCAACCTATCACGTCCTGGTATTCGATCAGAATATTTTCTGAGAACCGCAAGACGTATCATCAGAGGACTGTTCCTGCATGGGAGCAGTCCTTTTTGCTGCCGGATGAAAAATAAGAACCAGTCTTCACAAGACACATATATCCGCTTGTGAAGACTGGTTCTAAGATTTTTTGAAAATTTCCTCTTGACAGCCGCAGGAAAACCTGCTATAATGTGAATATGAAAATCATTTTCATTTTAAAATGTGGCGAGCGAGGACAGATGTCCTTGCTTTTTCTATGAGGAGGAGTGTACCGTGAAACATCGATGGGGAAGTGTTTTAGCCGTCCTGTGCTGTCTGGTGATGGGGTTGATCGGATGCCGGATGCAGCCGCAGAAGACGGGACGGATTCAAGTGGTCTGCACGATTTTTCCGGAATACGACTGGGTGCGCCAGATCGTTGGCGATGCTGAGGGCGTGGAGGTAACGCTGCTGGTAAAGGGCGGGACCGACCTGCACAGCTACCAGCCCTCGGTGAAAGATATCGCCAAGATTGCGCAGGCGGATGTCTTTTGCTATGTGGGCGGAACGTCAGACTCCTGGGTGACGGAAGTGCTGGATATGGCGGAGAATCCCGATGCCATTGCTGTGCCCATGCTGGAGGCGGCGGATGCCGAGGAAGAGGTTACCGTGGAGGGTATGCAGGAGGAAAAGCATCACCACCACGACGAAGACGAGCACCATGACGAGGAGGAAGCGCAGGAACTGGACGAACACGTCTGGCTCTCTCTGCGGCGGGCGCAGCTGATCTGCCAGGCGATCTCCGATGCGCTGTGTGAGGCGGATCCGGCGAATGCCGACACCTATCGGACGAACACCGCAGCTTATCAGAAGCAGTTACAGGCGCTGGATGCGCAGTATACCGACATGGTGGAACAGGAGTCAGTGCGGGACACCTTTCTGGTGGCAGACCGCTTTCCGTTCCGGTATCTGGCGCAGGACTACGGGCTGCAATATTACGCAGCTTTTTCCGGATGCTCTGCGGAGACAGAGGCGAGCTTTGCCACCATTGCATTCCTCTCGGAAAAGGTGGAGGCGCTCCGGCTGCCCTGTGTGCTGACCGTGGAAAACGGCAGCAAGGCATTGGCAAAGACCGTCTGGGAGAATGCCGGCAATCGGGACGGCGAGATTCTGACGCTGGATTCGCTGCAATCTGTGACGCAGACGGACATTGACGACGGCGTAACGTATCTCTCGGAGATGCAGAAAAATCTGGATGTTTTGCGCACGGCACTGACCGAAGTGCGCTGAAAGGAGTGTATCACGATGGCACAGTTGACTTGTCGGGATCTGACATTGGGCTATGAGGGAAATCCGGTGATCGAACACCTGTCGTTCTCCGTGAATGCCGGAGATTACCTCTATATTGTGGGGGAGAACGGCTCCGGAAAGAGCACGCTTATGAAAGCGCTGCTGCGTCTGAAATCTCCCATGGCAGGAACCATTGAAACAGGCGATGGACTTCAGGCGGATGAAATCGGCTACCTGCCCCAGCAGACCGCTGTGCAGCGGGACTTTCCGGCATCAGTGCAGGAGATCGTCCGTTCGGGCTGCCTGAACCGCTGTGGATTTCGGCCGTTTTACAATCGGGCGGAAAAACAGCTGGCGCAGAAAAACATGGAGCGCCTGGACATTACCCATCTCGCCAAGCGGTGCTATCGGGAGCTGTCCGGCGGACAGCAGCAGCGTGTCCTTCTGGCACGTGCCCTCTGTGCCACCCAGAAGATGCTGCTGCTGGATGAACCGGTGACTGGCTTAGACCCCAAAGCGCAGGCGGAGATGTACGAGCTGATCGCACGGCTGAATCGGGAGGATGGCATCACCATTCTGATGGTATCCCACGATCTGGAGGCAGCGTTGCAGTATGCCTCCCACATCCTGCACATCCATAAGACACCGCTGTTTTTCGGAACCAGAGAGGCGTACCAGAAGAGCGGCATTGCGCAGGCTTTTCTGGGGGAGAAAGGGGAGAATATCCATGGGAATCTTTGAACAGCTGTCCGGCTATCTGTCGTTTTCTTTTGTCCGGTATGCATTGATCGCCGGCGTGCTGATTGCGCTCTGCTCTTCGCTGCTGGGCGTGACGCTGGTGCTGAAACGCTTCTCCGTCATCGGAGACGGGCTTTCCCACGTGGCGTTTGGTGCGCTGGCAATTGCCACGGTTTTGCATTTGCAAAATAACATGATTCTGGTAATGCCGGTGACGGTGCTGTGTGCTGTGCTGCTGCTGTGCGCCAACCAGAATGCCAAGATCAAGGGCGATGCAGCGATTGCCATGCTGTCTGTGAGTGCGCTGGCGCTGGGCTATCTGATTCAAAACCTGTTCTCCCAGTCCGCCAATGTGTCGGGGGACGTTTGCAGCACGCTGTTCGGCTCGTCCTCCATCCTGACGCTTTCCAAACTGGATGTCTGGATTTGCGTGGGCATGTCCGTCATCGTCATGGCGGTATTTTTCCTGTGCTACCACAAGATTTTCGCCGTGACGTTCGACGAAACCTTCGCCAGTGCAACGGGCATCCGTGCCGGTGCGTATAACTTCCTGATTGCCGTGATCACGGCGGTGATTATTGTGCTCGCTATGAATCTGGTCGGCTCTCTGCTGACCTCTGCGCTGATCGTCTTTCCGGCGCTCTCTGCCATGCGCATTTTCCGCAGCTTCCGTGGGGTGATTCTCAGTGCAGCGGTGATCTCCGTGGTCTGCGCCGTGGGCGGTATTCTCATCTCCATTCTGGCATCCACGCCAGTGGGGGCAACGGTGGTTGCGGCAGATCTGGCAGTTTTTCTCCTGTGCTGTGGAATCGGTGCCGTTTCCCGCCGATAAATTTTAGAGCTCGTGTTCATAGGCGTCTATCTACGTCTTTTCGGCAAATTTTGTTGCATACTGCGTTAAAAATTCTTGCCATACGAAAGTATGCCTGCAAATTTTTGCCTTGTCTGCAAAAAAATTTGCTCGAAAATCCGCATATATTTCCTACGAACACAAGCTCTCATAGAAAAGCCGGCTGTCCCGTGGGATTTTGGGGCAGCCGGTTTTTGCTGTAACTTTATTTGGTTATCCCTTGGCGTTCAGGATGTCGATGTACTGTTGGACTTTTGCCTTGAAGCTGTTCCAGTGGGGGAGAATGTAGTAGGGGCACATCTTATAGGGGTGCGATGCGGTGTTGAGGTAATCTGTGCTGCCGGTTTTGCCGTCCCGAACATTCAGCCAATGGGTGTGGGTGTACAAACTGCTGACATCCTTGTGATAGAGGAAAAGCAGGTAAGCAGCAAGACGTGCGCAGTTGTCCTCTGCTTTGAGGCTGGTGGCATCGGTGGAACTTGCCATGATGCACTCGATGGAGATGGTCTTGCGGTTGCCGTCGCCGGCGCCGTCCGCAGCGTGCCAGCCGGTGAAGGCGTGGCTGGAATTTTGCCATGCGCAGTTCTCGTCCACATAGTAGTGGACACGCACATCATTCATGTTGCCATTGATTGTGGCACGGGTATACTGCTCTGCCTGTGTCGTTCCTGTATTGGCGGTGACACGAGGGGTGTTGTGCACTGTGACACCGATGACATCGGTCATGCGGTAGTTGGGCAGATCGATGTTATAAACGTTGTGGTTGCGGATAAAATACTGATAGGTGGTGACGCCGTTGAGATTGGTGACGCTGTCCGCCTTGAGAACTGCCATGGGATTGTAGGGCGCAGTGGACTGCTTGTAGAGGTCGTCCTGAATCACGCCGAATTCGTCGGCATAGGCGTACTCTGTGCCGTTCTGAATCCAGCCCCGTGCCATGCATCCGCTGCTCTGGAAGTAGTACTTCTTGCCGTCAATGGCGGTGAAGCCCTGCGCTGCGAGGTAGGTCTTGGGCTGGAAGTAGTACTGTTCCTGTCCCACCCGAATCCAGCCGGTTTGCAGTGCGCCGTCTGTTCCGGCATAGCACAAACCTGTGCCAGCGTCGGCAAGACCGTACTGCATTTCGCCGGATGCAGAGAAGCAGTACGGTGTGTTGTCAATGAAGGCGATGCCGGTGACAGCGAGATAGCTCTCCGGATGGAAGTAATACCGCTGGCTGTCCAGTGTGATCCATCCGGTCTGGAGCACGCCGTTCTCGCCAGCGTAATAGGTGCTGCCGCCGTCCTGAATCAGCCCGTATTCCAGCGCACCAGATGCGCTGAAGTGGTAGCCGCTGCCGTCAATTTGTGCAGCGCCCACAGTTGCAGCGCCGCTACCCGTCTGGAAATAGTAGGTATCTGTGCCGACGGTCTGCCAGCCGGTTTCCATTGCGCCATCCTCCGAGAAGAGGTAGGTGTTTCCCTGTACGGTGTGCAGTCCGCACAGTGCTGTGCCGTCTGTGTCATAGCAGTGGACGGTGCCGTCGGAGAGGGTGCGGAATCCAGTCTTTTGTCTGCCGAAATTGTCCAGCACATAGGGGATTCCGTCCGCAACGATCTCGCCGATCTGTTTTCCGCCCTCCGGCGTGATGTAGTACCGGCTGCCGTTCCATTCCATCCAGCCAAGCTGGCTCTCTCCGGTCTCCGGATCGAAGTAATAGAGATTGGCGTTGCAGTTTTGCCAGCCGGTGAGCTGTTTGCCGTCCTTGTCGAAGCGATAGGGCACACCATCAATGTCCACCGTGCCGAATGCCATTTCACCGGTGGCAGGGTCAGCGTAATAGCGGGAACCGTCGGACTCCGTGAAAAATCCGGTTTGCAAAATGCCGTATTCGTCCAGCGCATAATAAGGGGTATCGCCGTTCCCCTGCAGGCTGGGCAGTGCTGCCTGTGTATCGGACTGCTTGCCATTTGCTGCGTCCACATAATAATAGCGGTCCAGATAGGAGATCCAGCCGAACTGGGGCTGTCCCGTGAGAACGTCATAGAAATACCGCTTGCCGAAAACGGTCTGCCAGCCGGTGCACTGCTGTCCGTCTGGCGCAAAGAGATAGGGCGTGTCGCCGATCATGACTTCTCCGGTGACGGCAATGCCGTCGATGTCATAGTAGTAAAAGACGCCCTCTTCCGGATTCTCCCAGCTCTCCGGCGTGCCCATTGGCAACTCGAATTGTTCGATGCCGGAGAAAACGGGGGTGCGCCGGATGTTCTCGGCGGCGGCGTGGATATGGCTTAACATGACTGCGCTGCAAAGCATTGCGGCGGATGCGAGAAAAATGCGTATTTTCAAAAGATTCCCTCCTTGGGAAATGCGGTTTCATGGATGCTGATGACTGTCCTCTGCACTGTGCTGAGTGTGCTGCAACTTAATTATAACAGACTTGCTAGAAAATTTCAAGATTTTTTGAGAAAATCCATGAAGGAACGAGGGGGCTTTTCGGAAAACATTTCGAAATTCGGCAGATTGTCGAAAAAAATCAGACGAAATCGCTGTATTTTTGGCGGGGAGGAGAGAAAAATAACGTTGAATTTGTTGACAATCAAACGGGAATGGGATATAATGTAGATGAATTGGGCGAGAGGTACGAGGATATTGCAGGCAGGATTGCGTGAAAGCAACGAAACAGGCTCCGCCGGAGCCGAACGATGAAAGGGATTGAACAATCTGTGGAAGAAAAGACAGAGTTAAAAGAACTTCAGGCATATCTGCTCCCGTATTTGGAAGATGATCTGGTCTGTTCCATGAACGACCACATTCAGCATGGAACCACGACGACATTGCAGCACTGCTTGTCTGTGATGTACGCCAGCTGTGCTTTTGCCTCACGGCTGCACCTGCGTGTGAATTATCGTGATCTGGCAGTGGGTGCGCTGCTGCACGACTTTTATTTGTATGACTGGCATCATCATCAGGAGAAGAAGGGTTCGCTGCATGGCTTTTCTCATCCGTATACGGCCTGCCGCAACGCCAAGCGGCATTTTCAGATCAACCGGAAAGTGCAGCACATCATTCGCTGCCATATGTGGCCGCTGACATTCCGCCATATGCCTCATTCCCGGGAGGCAGTCATCGTCTGCATGGTGGACAAGTACTGTTCGACGTTAGAAACATTGGCTGGATTCTGGTATCAATTCCAGATCCGCTATATCAGGAGGAAGATATAACATGGCATCCAATCTCACAGAATATCTTGTGCTGTTCTATGTCTATTCCCTGCTGGGGTGGTGCATGGAAATGGTGTATTGCGGGATTCGGGAGCATCGTCTGGTAAACCGCGGGTTTCTGCTGGGTCCCTGCTGTCCGATTTACGGCGTGGGAATGGTGACGATCACCGTGCTGTTTCAGCACGCAAGATTTGGCTTCGCCGCTGTTTTTGTGATGATCATTGTGTTCTGCACGGCGCTGGAGTACGCTGCCAGTGTGGTGATGGAGCACTTCTTTCACACACGTTGGTGGGATTACAACGATATGAAATTCAACATTCACGGCCGGGTCTGCATGGAGACGATGCTGCCCTTTGGTCTGCTGGGATGCTATGCGCTGTATCGTGTCAATCCGTTTTTCCTACAGCTTTATCACACTGTGCCGTACAGCATTTCCCGCAAGATCGTCATCGGACTGGTGCTGATGACACTGATCGATCTGCTGGTCTCTGTTTCCGTGCTGCACGGACTCTCTCTTCCGGAGGGGGAGGCAGATCACACCGCCGAGATTTCACGGCGGGTTCGTGAGAAGATCATGAAACGGTTTGGATGATCTACATATCCCACAAAATAATTGGTGCACTTTGCCCATGATTGGGTGGAGTGCACTTTTTTGTGATGGTTTTCTGAAAATTTTTTCGGACTGGTTGACAGGATGAATAACATGCGTTATAATAGAACAAAGTTATTTTATAACTATGTTATCTAATTTAGCGGAATGCGAGGTGTTTTGATTGAACTGTGAAACGGATACCTTTTTCGAGCTGGTCAATCAGTTTCGAAGCCTGAATCTGTTCTCCCTGCTGCCCCTGGCACGGCAGGACTACATGGCGATGTGCGCCATCTCCTGCCTGCAAAAGAAACATCCGGAGGGCTGCACGGTGTCCATGATGACGCAGGAGATGCATGTGCCGCAGCCGGCGGTTTCCCGCACCCTGCGCGGCTTGGAAAACGACGGCTATGTGCGGCGTGAGGTTTGCCGGTCGGATCGGCGGAATACGTATGTCATACTGACAGAATCCGGCAAATCGGCGGTAGCGGAGGCGGGGAAGCTGCTGGAGGAATTCCATGCGGGGATTCAGAGGCGGTTTACTCAAGAAGAGGCAAAACAGCTGATGAAGCTGCTCCGGCGGCTCCATACGGCGGCAGAGGAAGAGCTGGCAGAGATGAAGAAAGGAGCAAAGCAAAAGCATGGGAAAGCTGTTTAAGAACCTGAAGCCCTACTGGAAATCGGTGCTTCTTATTGTGCTGCTGCTGGTGGTGCAGGCGTTTTGCGACCTGTCGCTGCCTCAGTACACATCGAACATCATTGATGTGGGCATTCAGAACAAGGGTGTGGAACATATCCTGCCGGAGCAGGTCACTGCGGAGGAATATGACACCGTGCAGATTTTTATGACGGAAACAGAACAGCAGAAGTGGCAGGAGGTCTATGAGAAGTCCGGCGATCAATACCGGCAGAAGGACTCGGTCACCGAGAAAAAGCGGGAGGAGCTGGACAGCGATCTGCTGGTGCCGGTGCTGATGAATTACCAGATGTCCATGATGAGTGAGGACAGCTTCCGCCAGATGCTGGAGTCCCAGCAGCAGGACAGCGAGGCTGCCAAGCAGATGGAACAGATGAGCATTGAGGACATTGGCGCATCCATGGGCGTGGAGCTGAAACCGTTCCAGCGCACGGAGGAGGATGACGACGGCAATAAGACCGCTGTCACCTGCGTGGATGTGCGCCCGCTGTTTGTTGCCATGCAGAAGAGCGGACAGCTCGATGAAACGGTGCTGACTCAAAGTCGGGAACAGCTGGAGAAGATGCTGGACACCATGGGGGATTCGCTGGTGCAGTCCATGGGCATTGCCTATGCAGTGCAGTGCGATGAGAATGCCGGACTGGACGTAGATCATCTCCAGACCTCGTACCTCTGGCAGACCGGCGGAAAAATGCTTGCCATGGCGCTGGCAATGATGGCAGCTACCATTGCGGTCAGCTATCTTGCCTCCCGTGTGGGCGCTGGCGTGGGCCGTGACTTGCGTGGCAAGGTGTTCCGCCGGGTGGTGCAGTTCTCCGGCACAGAGATGGATCAGTTCTCCACCGCCTCGCTCATCACCAGAAGCACCAACGACATCCAGCAGGTGCAGATGGTTACAGCGATTTTCCTGCGGATGCTGCTCTATGCGCCGATTCTGGGAATTGGCGGTGTGCTGAAAGTCACCAGAACCAAGGCAGGCATGGGCTGGGTCATTGCGCTCGCGGTGATTCTGATCCTGGGCATTGTGGGACTTTTGATGTCGGTGGCAATGCCGAAATTCAAGAAAATGCAGCAGCTGGTGGATCGGGTTAATCTGGTCTCCCGTGAGATTCTGACCGGATTGCCGGTCATCCGTGCGTTCGGCAGAGAGCGTACCGAGGAGGAGCGGTTTGACGTTGCCAACTGTGACCTGACGAAAACCAATCTCTTTGTCAACCGTGTCATGACCTTTATGATGCCGCTGATGATGCTCCTGATGAACGGCCTGACCATTCTCATTGTCTGGGTGGCTTCCCACCGTGTGGATGACGGTCTGATGCAGGTCGGCTCGATGACGGCGTTTATCACCTATGCGATGATGATCGTCATGTCGTTCCTGATGATCTCGATGATGTCCGTCATGCTGCCCCGTGCCTCTGTGGCTGCCGGCAGAATTGACGAGGTATTGCAGACCAAGCCCTCCATTGAAGAAGTCAGCGCACCGCAGAATCCTGCGGTCTGCACCGGCGTGCTGCAATTCGACCACGTGAATTTCCGGTACCCGTCGGCGGAGGAAAATGCCCTGACGGATATCTCCTTCACGGCAAAGCCGGGACAGACCACGGCAATCATCGGCAGCACAGGCTGCGGAAAATCCACGCTGGTCAATCTGATTCCCCGTCTATACGATGTGACCGGTGGAAAGATCACACTGGACGGCGTGGATATTCGGGAGATATCCCTGGAATACCTGCGGCAGCAGGTAGGCTTTGTCCCACAAAAGGGTGTGCTGTTCTCCGGCACCATTGCCAGCAACCTGCGGTTCGGCAACCCCGATGCCTCGGATGCAGAAATGCGGAAGGCGGCGGAAATTGCACAGGCGACAGAGTTTATTGACGAGAAACCGGACGGTTACGACAGCACCATTGCACAGGGCGGCACCAACGTCTCCGGCGGACAGAAGCAGCGTCTGACCATTGCCAGAGCCGTTGCCAAACACCCGAAGCTCTTTGTCTTTGACGATAGCTTCTCGGCACTGGATCTGAAAACCGATGCAGCACTGCGGCAGGCGCTCCACGACAATGTGCGGGAGAGTACGCTGCTGATCGTTGCGCAGCGCATTAGTACCATTCTTCACGCTGACCAGATCCTGGTGCTGGAAGAGGGAAAAATCGTCGGAAAGGGCACGCACGAGGAGCTGATGGCCTCCTGCGAGGTATATCGCCAGATCGCAAACTCGCAGCTCTCCGCAGAAGAGCTGGGTGTGTCCGGGGAAGAGAAAGGAGCGGTGACAGATGGCGAATGAAAGACGGCATGGCATGGGCGGCCCGAGAGGCAGTCAGATGCCAGTGGAAAAGGCGAAGGATTTCAAAGGCTCCATCGGAAAGCTGCTTTCCTATATGAAGCGGTTTCACGGGGCAATTGTGGTCGTAATGCTGTGTGCGGTGGCATCCACTGTGTTCAGCGTCATCGGGCCGGATATCATGGGCAAGGCGACCACCTCGCTGGCAAGCGGTCTGATGGAGAAGATTCAGGGAACAGGCGGCATTGACTTTGTCTATATCGGAAAGATTTTGCTGTTCGTACTGGGCCTGTATCTGTTCAGCGCCCTGTTCAGCTTCATTCAGGGCTGGCTGATGACTGGCGTCACTCAAAAGGTGTGCTACCGGATGCGGAAGGACATCTCGGAGAAAATCAACCGGATGCCCATGTCCTATTTCGAAAGCCGTACCTATGGCGAGGTGCTCTCCCGCATCACCAACGATGTGGACACCCTGGGACAGAGCCTGAACCAGAGCATCACCCAGATCATCACCTCTGTGGCAACCATCGTGGGCGTGCTGGTGATGATGCTGAAGATCTCACCGCTGATGACGCTGATTGCGCTGGTCATTCTGCCAGTCTCTGCGGTGCTCCTCTCCTTTGTGGTAAAGAAGTCACAGAAGTACTTCAAACAGCAGCAGGAATATCTGGGACACATCAACGGACAAGTGGAGGAAACCTACGCCGGACACACCGTCATCAAGGCGTACAACAAGGAGCAGGATACCATTGCCCAGTTCCAGAAGACCAATGACACCCTGTATCACTCCGCATGGAAGTCGCAGTTTCTCTCCGGCCTGATGCAGCCGATCATGATGTTCGTGGGCAATCTGGGCTATGTGGCTGTGGCGCTGTCCGGCAGCCTGCTGGCAATTCGTGGCACGATCACCATTGGTGAGATTCAGGCGTTCATTCAGTACGTCAGAAACTTCACCCAGCCCATGCAGCAGATCGCACAGGTCATCAATCAGGTGCAGTCCATGGCAGCTGCCTCGGAGCGTGTCTTTGAGTTCCTTGAAGAGAAAGAGGAAGTGCAGACGGCAGAGCATCCGGTGCAGCTGGAACAGGTCAGGGGCAGTGTGGATTTCGAACACGTCTCCTTTGGCTACAAGCCGGAGCAGTGCATCATCCACGATTTCAGCGCACAGGTACAGCCGGGACAGAAGATCGCCATTGTTGGCCCAACCGGTGCCGGCAAGACTACCATGGTAAAACTGCTCATGCGGTTTTACGATGTGAACAGCGGTACAATTCTGCTGGACGGCCACGACATCAGGGACTTTGACCGCCGTCAGCTGCGGGAATCCTTTGGCATGGTGCTTCAGGACACGTGGCTGTTTCAGGGGACGATTATGGAGAACATCCGTTACGGCAGACTGGACGCCACAGACGAAGAGGTCATTGCAGCGGCAAAGGCTGCCCATGCGGACAGCTTCATTCGCCAGCTCCCCGGCGGTTATCAGATGGAGCTGAACGAGGACGCCAGCAATGTTTCCCAGGGACAGAAGCAGCTGCTCACCATTGCCCGTGCCATTCTGGCGGACAATAAGGTCATGATTCTGGACGAGGCGACCTCCTCCGTGGATACCCGGACAGAGCAGCAGATTCAGAAGGCAATGGATCACCTTATGGAGGGCAGAACCAGCTTTGTCATCGCCCACCGGCTGTCCACCATCCGGAATGCGGATCTGATTCTGGTGATGAAAGACGGCGATATCATCGAGCAGGGTTCCCACGAGGAACTGCTGGAAAAGAACGGCTTCTATGCGGATCTGTATCGCTCCCAGTTTGCGCAGACTGCATAATTGCGTGAGATATACCAAGAAAAACAGCGGACGCTGCCACTTTTCGAACGAAGTCGGCAGCGTCCGCTGTTTCTATTTCCGCTCTGCTTTTTGGATGCGTCTTGCAAACCAGTCCAGCAGATCCTGTTTGTTCATGGGCGGCTGGTGTCCCGGCAGACACACGGAAAAGTCCAGCGGTTCCAGCTCCTGCACCAGCGCCCGCAGCTTGTCCGGATGCTCCGTCCATATCTCGTTCCGCAGCTCCTGATAGACCGCATCGCCCAGAAACACCATGTGTTCCTCCGGTACAAACACAATGGTGGTGTCCCGTGCGTGGGGACTGGTGACGTGCTGGATGCGGCAGGTGCAGTTGCCGAGATCGAGGGTCATGGCACCGGAAAATACCACTGTGGGCAGAACGATGCGGATGGATGCCGGATCGGGGAAGTGCTCCTGAATCACCGGCGCACAGGAGCGGGGGAGGATCCCGCGGCGGATGCTCTCCTGAATGCCATCCGGTGTCCACGAAAGGGTGGATACCAGTTCCAGAGACTGCCGGGTTTGAATGCAGGCGATGGAGGGAATGGCGAGTGCGCCCAGTCCGAAGCAGTGGTCCCAGTGGGAGTGCGTCAGCGCCACGAAATCCGGCGGACGGAATCCTGCTGCTGTCACAGCGTTCTGGTATTCTCCCACGTGGGCGGGACAGGTGCCGGCATCCACCATGAGAGAAAACCGGTCGCCACGGATGTAGCCCAGCGAGGGACTGCCCTCTGTTTTCGAGAAAGGCAGATAAAAGACACGTGGCGTCAGTTGTTCCAGCATATCCTGTCAGTTCCTTTCCATGGGCAAATTAACCGTGCCCCAGCACCAGCAGCTGGAACAGTGCCATCCACTCCCGCACCCAGTAGGTGGGGACGTATAGCGGTTTGGTGTAGGCGCTCCATGTGTCGGCAGTGAGTCCGGCACGCTTTGCCAGAATGGTGGCACGGTAGAGGTGGAAGCCGTCGGAGATGACGGTGATGTGTGTATCCATGTTATTCTCAGCGAGAATCGCTGCGGTATTCTGGAGATTCTCCTGCGTATCTGTGGACTTGTCCTCCGTGAGAATGCGGGAGGCAGCGATGCCGTGTTCCACCAGCCACGTTTTCATTGCCTCTGCCTCGGTGATGTCTTCGCCGAAGCCCTTTCCGCCAGTGACGATGCAGACCGTCTCCGGATACTGGTTGAGGTAGTCCCGTGCTGCTTCCAGCCGGCGCTTCAGCATAGGGCTTGGCTCTGTGCCGTACACATGGCATCCCAGTACCACAGCAGTCTGTGCAGTCTGCGGGACGCTGGAGATGGCACGAACCATCTGCACTGACATGGCACCGCAGAAGAGCACGCCGGCAAGGAGCACCAGTGAAACCGCACAGATGCCGATTTTTCCGGCGAGGTGCGTCCAGAGCCGGCGAATCGCCTGCCACAGAGGATGACAGAACCACGTGGCAGCGAGGAGCACCACGCAGGCAAATGCGCCGCAGAAATTTCCGGCGTTGATGATGCGTTTGAAGATGGGTGCGACAAAGAAAAAGAGCAGGACGAGTTCCGGAAGCAGGAAGAGGTAGCGAATGCGCATGGTGTTCTCCTTTCGAACTGTGACATTTCATATGAATTATTATAGCACATCCGCCAGACTTCGTCAAATTTGAAAAAAATTTTTGCAGCCCCCTTGACAAGTCTGCCGGAAGTATGCTATACTGTATGTGTTGCATGATACACACAACAGTTATAACAGACTGTTGCAGAGGCGAAATGAAAGAGAAATGGAGGTATGCAGATGTTTCAAATCGATCCGATGTCACTGGAACCGGTATACGAACAGATCATCGCACAGGTGGAACGGTTTATCCTGACGGATGTTCTGACGGCAGGAAGCCAGATTCCCTCGGTGCGCAGCGTTTCCATGATGCATTCCATCAATCCCCGTACGATCCTGAAAGCGTATACCGATCTGGACAGCCGGGGGCTGATCCAGTCGGTGCCGGGAAAAGGGTACTTTGTTTGTGCGGAGGCAAAAGAACATTTGCTCCAGAAAGGACGTGCCAGAATGAAGGATTTGACCGAGCTTCTGACGGAACTGGCGATTGCCGGTGTGACCAAGGAGGAGATCAGTGCCTGCGTGGAACAGGCGTTTTTCGATGCGGCGCAGGAGATTGCGTCCGGCGGCGAGGGAGGTGTGGCACATGATTAAGATTCAGAATCTGACCAAGCGGTTTCAGGATTTTACGGCGCTGCAAAATGTCACCTGTACCATTGGCACAGGGTGCATCTACGGCATGGTTGGCTCCAACGGTGCCGGAAAGTCCACGTTTTTGCGGACGCTGACCGGTGTTTACCAGCCGGACGGGGGCGAGGTGCTGATCGACGGTCAGCCGGTCTGGGACAATCCTGCGGTAAAACGGCGCATTGCCTACGTGCCGGATGAGCTGTACTTCTTGAGCGGTGCCAGCCTGAAGCGGATGGCCCGCATGTACCGTGCGCTCTATCCGGACTTTGATGCAGATCATTTCTGGAAGCTCTGCGACAAATTGCAGCTGCCGAAGAACAAGTCCCTGGGGCAGTTCTCCAAGGGTATGCGCCGGCAGGCAGCCACGATTCTCGCCCTCGCCACACATCCGGACTACCTGTTCTTTGACGAGACGTTTGACGGACTGGATCCGGTGATGCGGAACTATGTCAAGAGTCTGATTTGCGAGGAAGTGCTGGACCGTGGCGCTTCGGCGATCATCACCTCCCACTCGCTGCGGGAGCTGGAGGACGTGTGCGACCAGCTGGCTCTGCTGCACAAGGGCGGACTGGTGCTGGAGAGCGACATCGAGCACCTGAAGACCTCGCAGTTTAAGATTCAGATCGCATTCCACGAGGAATACGACCGCTCGAAGTTCGAGGGCATCCGGATCTCCCACTTTGAGAAGAGCGGCAGCGTGTGCAATATGATCGTCAGCGGCGATCGGGAGAAGATCGTTCAGAAGCTGCAGGAGATGCAGCCGATTCTGCTGGATGTGCTGCCGCTGACACTGGAGGAAGTCTTTACGTACGAGATGGAGACATTGGGATATACCTTCCATATCGACGAATTGCAGGAGGAGAAGAACCATGCAGGAGCTTGAAAAACGGGATGTTTATCTGAATCCGGAACGAAAGCGGGAGGAACGTCGGCAGATGGCGGGGAATATTGCCATGCTTCTGGTCGTTCTGATTCTGGGCGCAATTTGTATTGCCGCCTACTGTCATGCGAGAGGAGGACTTGGAAGATGAAACAGAAACATTCGCTCTTTTCCTTTTCCCTGATGTGGGAGGGATTTCGCCAGTGCCAGATGATCGGAATCTTTGCGCTGGTGCTGGTTGTGCTGGGCGCTGTGCTGACACCGGCGGGATATGCGATCAACGCTGCTGGCGACCCCTATTTTATCCGACAGGTGCTGAAAGTCTATGCCGTCAATCCGGTGCTCTTTTTGGCGGCACCGGCTGCTCCGCTGATGACGCTGGTGCTGTTCCACTTCTTGAATAGCCGTGCGGCATCGGATCTATACCACGCTCTGCCCCATAAGCGCATCACGCTGTATCTGAGCTATGCAGCGTCGATTCTGGCGTGGGTGCTGCTGCTGCTTGTTGTGGGAACAGTTTCCTCACTCATCGCATGTGCTGCCGTGCACAAGTACATCACAGTACTATACAGCACATTTTTCTCGTATTTTGGCGTGATTTTCATGTTGAGCCTGCTGCTGATGTGCGGCACGCTTCTCGCCATGAGCATCAGCGGCACGGTCTTTACCAACATTCTGCTGGCGCTGATCCTGTTATTTCTGCCTCGTGCCTGCCTGATGTTTCTGCGGAGTTTCCTGACCAATGACCTGCCGTTCTATGTGCCGATGAACAGCGGCGGATTTTTCTCGGATACCAGCAACATTCTATTCTCGTTCATTGCGGCATTGGCCGGCTACGCCGGATCGGATGTGTTCTCGCCCAGCTGGCAGGCATATGTGTATACGGCGCTGCTGAGTGTGCTCTATTTTGCCGTGGGCGGCTGGATGTTCTGCATCCGCCGAAGCGAGGCAGCCGGACAGCCCGCACCGAACCGCATCATCCAGCACATCTACCGCATTGTGGTGACCATGACCTACTGCATTTTCGTCACGGGTGCGCTGTTCGGCGTTTTGCGGGACGGAATGGACGGGGAAACGATATTTATGTTTGTGGTGCTCTATCTGGGTGCGGTACTCATCTACTGCCTCTATGAGCTGCTCACCACGAAGAAGTGGAGGAATCTGCTGAGCGCTCTGCCGCTGCTGGGCGTGGTTGCTGTCCTGAATGTGGGGATCCTGCTGGGGATGCACATGGTAAGCAACAAGATCGTGAACAATCGTCCCTCTGTGCAGGAGATCGAGAGCATCTCCATTCAGAATTATGAGGGAAATGAGATCAACGACGGACAAGGCGCCGAAATGGACTACGATTACTATGTAGATCAGATCAGCAAAAACATTGAGATTCAGGACCCCTCGGCGCTGGCGCTGGTGTCCTACTACCTGAACGAGAACATCCAGACCTGGGAAGAGGGAATGGGTGCATATTACGACAAATACTATAACTATGAGAACTTGAATACTACGTATACCTCTTTTTATGTGACGATTCGAACCGAGGACGGTACGTTCCGCCGGATGATCTGGATTCCCAGAACCAAGCGTGATGTCATGACAGAGGCGCTGAAAACCAATGCGGACTTTGTGCGTGCGTGGACGGAGCTTCCGGAGGTGCTGGAGGACAGTCTGTCATTCTATAGCTACGATTCTGACACTTCAAACGTGACGCTCGACAAGGCGCAGACACAGAAATTGTTCGAGCAGTATCAGAAAGAACGGAAAAAGTGCAGCTTCGACCAGCTTTGCAATGCCAGCGAAATGTGCACCTACAGCGGACTGGAATTTGAATACGCCACCATGGTAAACGGAAAACAGTGCGTCATCAGCTGTCCCGTTTATCAGGAGCTGATGCCGGAAACCATCCAGATGTTCTACAATCTCTACTACGATGCAAGCGAGGACGACATCTCGAAGGTCAGGGAGCTTTTCGAGAGTGATACTGTGGGAAGCTACGGCATCGACGCCTACAGCGCAGATGGGAGTGCCCATGCCAACGCCTATGGAAATGATGTCCGATTTCAGGACAAGGAGGCGTGCGCACTGGTGCTGAAATATATGCAGGACCGTCCCAGAAAAATCGACGATGCCTACGTGCAGATGTGGGTCTATGTCGGCAACTATGACGGGGATGGCGACAGCTCTTATGTCGTAGAACTGCCGCTGGATCCGGCGTTTTTCGAGGATGCGCAGGTGAAGTCGTGCTTCGATTACAACACCTATCAGGTATATGAGGACGACGCAACAGACGATATGGCGGGATAACGCCGCCCCGATTTATTTCGACAATTGATTTTTCTCCAAAATATAGGAAGAGGGCACCTGAAAAGAGGTGCCCTCTTTTCCGTGTGCTATGCAATATGGGGGCGGTGCACGCCTTGACAGAGTTTCAGCAAGATGCTATAATAAAGGCAATCCAGAAGCAATCCCGACCAGGGAAAACAACACAGAACGGAGGTATTTCTATGGCAGAAACAAAGACGCAGTCATCCGGAAAACCCATTCAGACCAAAAAGAAACCATCCAGGGCAGGAGCTGTGTTCGGCTCGATCCTGTTTTTTATTCTGACTGTGCTGCTGACGCTGCTCTTGCTGGGCAGTGCCATCGGGCACCACATGCTGTCCAAAGGGCAGCTCTCCGAGGCGGTCTCCAAGGTGCAGCTCTCCGAGATCACCGTGGAGGAAAACGGCACCTCCCAGCCGCTGGGACAGTGGGTCTATGAAAAGTACTTGTACAACTCCGTCAATCTGACGCCGGAATACGCCGGGCTTGCCGTGGCGCAGCCGGAGATGAACGACCTTCTGGCACAGTATGCCACAGAATACAGTGACTATCTGACCCGCAAAACCGAGACGATGCCCAAGGTGGAGGCAGACGACTTTGCCGATCTGATGCAGGAGAAGATGGCGAGCTACATGGAACATGAAACTGGTATCATCTTTTCCGAGGCAGACCGCATTGCGCTGGTGAAGAATATGCAGAGCGACCTCTCCGCATGGAACGGCACCATGGAGCAGATCATGGGGCACGGATTCAACAAGGTGATGCTGCGCTTTTTCATGACCAGGGCCGGCATGATTACCGCCTGCGTTCTGTTGAATGCGGAATTTGTGGTGTGGCTCATTTTTGCCATCGGGAAAAAGTGGCGAAAGGGAAAGATGTTCAAGGGCTTTGGCTTTGCCGTGGCAATTCCAAGCCTGCTGCTCCTGTTGGGATGCGGTGTTTTCCTGCTGCTGACCACGGCAATGGATGCGATTTCGCCGCTCTCCTTTGCTCAGAAGTCCATGCCGGTGCTGCTGCTGTCGGCAGTCTGGGCGGGGCTTGCGGGGACGCTGTACGGTGCGATCTTCGCCTCCATCGGCATTGCCACCAACGCTGTGGTTCGTGCCAAGGGGGAGAAAACCCGGAAAAAAGCGCAGCCCAGTGAACCAGCTGAGAAGCCGGCTGCTGAGAAGCCGGAGTTCCACTATACCGAGCTGCCGGAAGATTCGAATCAAAAGCCAACGCCGACGCACTGCCCGAAATGCGGTGCAGAAATTGTACCGGGCGGAAAATTCTGCGGCGGCTGCGGTTATAAATTTTAGAAGTCAGGAATGTGATGTCAAATGAAACGCTACTTAGAAGCCATTCGAAAAGTTGTTCCGTATGTGCCGGGAGATCAGCCGAATTTTCCGGATATGATCAAGCTGAACACCAATGAAAACCCCTATCCGCCGGCACCGGAGGTACAGGAGATCCTGAAGATGAGCCATGCTGACCAGCTGCGGCTCTATCCGGATCCCACTTCCCACGAGCTGAACGCAGCCATTGCTGACTTCTATCATGTGCAGGAGTCGCAGGTGTTCACCGGCGTTGGCTCGGACGATGTTCTTGCCATGATCTTTCAGACCTTTTTCCAGTCTGATCTGCCCATTTTGTTTCCGGACATCACCTATGCATTCTATCCCGTGTGGTGCGATCTGTTCCGGATTCCCTACGAGGTGCAGCCGCTGAACGACAAGCTGGAGATTGTGCCAGAGGACTATTTCCGGGAGAATGGCGGTATTGTATTCCCCAACCCCAATGCCCCCACCGGCATCGCCATGCCCACGTCAGAGATCGAGCGCATTTTGCAGCACAATCCGGAATCGCTGGTGGTTGTGGATGAGGCATATGTGGACTTTGGCGGCGAATCGGTTCTGCCACTGCTGGATCGCTATGAAAATCTCATGGTGGTACAGACATTCTCCAAGTCCCGTGCAATGGCAGGCATGCGCATCGGGTTCGCCATCGGTCACCCCACGCTGATTCGTGCGCTGCACGATGTGAAGTACTCCTTCAACTCCTACACGCTGAACCGCACCTCGCTGTCAGCCGGTGTTGCCTCCGTGAAAGACCGCCCCTATCTGGAACAGCAGACGGCGAAGATCATCGCCACACGGGAACACGCCAAGCAGGTGCTCGCCGAGCTGGGCTTTCAGTTTCCGGATTCCAAGAGCAACTTCCTGTTCGTGACCCATCCGGACTGCGACGCACACGAACTGTTTCTGGCGCTGCGGGAGGCGCACATCTTTGTCCGCTGGTTCGATTCCCCCCGGATTCGGAATTACCTGCGCATCTCCATCGGCACAGAGGAACAGATGGAAGCACTGTACCAGTTTCTGCGGCAGTATCTCAAAAAGTGAGTTCTGAATTAGCACTCTGATATCTCGATGATTAGCACTTGTGTATAGCAAGTGCTAATTTTCATTTAGTTTTCACAATTCTTTCATCAGGTTATCAGAAAGCAGGGGTATCATAATACTTGTAAACGGAAAGGGAGCGGAAAAGAGAAACCGCTCCGGTTCCGCAAAGCCCACAACGGGGTGTCCGAAAAACCGGATGCTCCACCAAAACCGAGCCTGCTGGCTCATAGGAGGAATGCTTTATGATGACATATTTGACACCGTTTGAACGTACTGGTTATGATCTGTTCCGCTCCATGCGGGACTGGGAGAATGAATTCTTTGGCGGCAAGGCGTCTGTCGGAAACTGTAAGACCGATATCCGTGATACCGGCGACAGCTACGTCCTCGAGGCAGAAATGGCAGGCTTCCAGAAGGATGAAATTCATCTGGATGTACAGGGCGACACACTGACGATCACGGCAGAGCACAAAGAAAAGACACCGGAGGAAAAGGAAAACGACGAGAAGAGCACCTACCTGCGGCGGGAACGGACATTCTGTTCGTATCAGCAGAAGCTGGACATCAGCAACATCGACGCTGACCAGATGGAAGCATCTTATGAAAACGGCGTGCTGACGCTGAAGATGCCGAAGAAACAGCCGGCTGTTCCGGAAGTTCGTCAGATCACAGTGAAATAAGCGGAATGCCGGCTTGACCGGTAGACGCAGCAAATCGAACGCATCCCCCGAATGCTGATGATTTTTGCAAATAGAAAAAGGCGGCTGCAAGGCGAGGCAGCCGCCTTTTTTTGTATCTGCCGGCAAAAGAACAGGCTCTCAGGGGGAATCGGGGCGCAGTTCCAGCGGAAATGTGGGAACTGGTGTAAATTCCAGTTCGGCGAGTGCCGGCAGAAGCTGCGTCCAGCATGCCGGCGATTCCAGCAGCCGGAGCTTCTCCTTGCGGGAGAGCCGTTTGCAGCACGCCTCAAACCGTGCTGCATCCCGATAGCTGCCGGTTTCCCACAGGGCACGGAGCTGCCGTGGCGGATGGCTTCTCGTGTACTTGGCGCCGCCGGCGAGCGCTCCGCAGTGCTGGCGCATGCGTTTGACGGGGTCTGTGGTGATGCCAGTGTAGAGAGAGCCGTCCTGACACTCCAGAATATAGATATACGCTGCCATACGAGCCGTCCTTTCCTCCAAATTTCCAGTACCATCATAGCATAGAAAACGGCACTGTGTCAATTGCATTTGATGCGTATTTCAGAGCTCGTGTTCATAGGCGTCTATCTACGTCTTTTCGGCAAATTTTGTTGCATACTGCGTGAAAAATTCTTGCCATACGAAAGTATGCCTGCAAATTTTTGCCTTGTCTGCAAAAAAATTTGCTCGAAAATCCGCATATATTTCCGATGAACACAAGCTCTTAAATTCTCATCCGGAAAAATACGCTTTTTCACAAAAAAAGCAGCACCACTTATTTACAATGCCCTGAAAATGTGCTATAATAAAAAACATCTGGGTTCTTTTGCGGAATCTGGGGGAAAGCAGTTGAAAAACCATTGATTTTATGAGGTGCCAAGGAAAAATGAGTACAAAAAAAGCAACACATGAGAAAGCACAAACGGAAAACGCAGCCGAAAAAGGGGAAATCATGATTCCTGTTGTGGAAATTTTCCGGCAGATGAAAAAATACCTGCTGATTTGGGTTTTGATTGCCGTAGTCGGCGCAGCTCTGATTTTCGGCGGTTCGCTGGCGCTGTCCACCGCCCACACCGTACCGCTGCGGGCAATGGTCGGCTTTAGCTTTGACGGAATTGAGTCCGGACTGGATCCCAACGGCAACAAGTTCAACGCCAACGAGATCAAATCGCCTACCGTCATTCAGCAGGCACTGACCGATCTGGATCTGAGCAGCAATCTGGTGGATTCGGTGCGCAGCGGAATTACCGTTTCCGGTGTCGTGCCCAGCGATACCATTGACAAGCTGACCGCTTATCAGAGCATCTTCGAGAGCAATCATTCTATGGATGCTGCGCAGAAGATCATGGATACCTCTTACTACCCCACACGGTTTGAGGTGGAGTTCAGCTATGCCGGAACAGGGCTTACCCGTGCACAGGCAGCAGAGCTGCTAAACGCCCTGCTGAACGACTATAAGATCTATTTTGTCGGCAAGTACGGCTATAATGAGGCACTGGGAACGGCGCTGACTTCTGTGGATTACGGCAACTATGACTATCCGGAAGCAGTCGATGTGATGAACTCGTCGCTGGATTCGCTGGAAGTCTATGTGCGGAATCTGGCGCAGAACGATACCACCCGCTTCCGCTCCACAGAAACGGGCTACACTTTTGCGGACTTGCAGGAGGCCGTTAAGAGTTTGCAGGATGTGGACTATGATTCCCTCACTGCCTACATCATCGGAAAGAACATCACCAAGGACAAGGACAAACTTACCACCTACTATCAGTACCGTATCGACACACTGACACGGAGCATGAACGCTGCCAAGGAACAGCTGGCATCGGTGACGGAGTCCATCGAGAATTATAAGAAGGATTCCACAGTCATTCTCGCCGGCGCTGATAGTCAGGCGACCACACTGACGCAGCCGTCGGAGGCGTATGACAAGCTGATCGATCAGAAGCTCACCTGTCAGGAGAATGTTTCTACTCTGCAGCAGAAGATCAACGCTTACAACGAGCGCCTGAAAGCGCTGAAGTCCAAGTCAACCGCAAGCGATGCGGAAAAAGAACGTGCCGATCAGCAGCTTCAGGAACTGAGCGACAAGATCAACTCCACCATTGAACTGGTCAATAAGACCGCAGACGATTACTTCGAAACCGTTTCCTATGCCAACGCTTATAATGTGCTGGTTCCGGCAAGCGGCAGCACTTCCAGCGTGATCTCCACAGCAATTTCCGCAATGATGCGTCCGATGCTGGTGGCAGAAGCTCTGCTCTTCGCTGTCTACCTCTGCTTCTCTGTGATTCGTGCATTTGTGCTCTCTTACCGTCAGAAATCGGCAGAAGAATGCGCAGTAGAAACAGAAGAGTCCGGGGAAGAGGAAACCAAGGAATAACCAAGAGAAATTGATACCGAAATAGACACATGCCGAAAAACGGGCAGCCGCGGAAGAAACTCCATGGCTGCCCGTTTTGTTATGAAAATGCGTTCCGGCTGTTTGCCGTTAGAAGCCGTTCAGGTGTGCCTGTGACATGATGTTGGGGTAGCGGTAATAGCCGTAGTCCAGATCCACATCGCCGGCGATTCCCGGGACTGAACCAGTGGAGGAATACTGCCACATGCCGTAACTAGAGAGAGAGTATGCCGGTGCGCTGGTATTAAAATGTGCCACCCAGATATCGTACCGATCCAGCACAGACTGATAGACTTTGGTGTTCAGGAACGAGGCGTAGCTGTAAACGGAAACGTAATAGCCCTTTGCCTCTACAGTCTGGCAGAATGCCTCGATGATGGCGGAAACCTGTTCCTTGGTCATGTTCACATGTACCTGATCCTCGATGTCAAAGACCAGCGGATATTCGAACTGATAGCCGTCGATGACCTGAAGGAATACCTCTGCCTCCTGCTTGGCAGCAGCGACGCTGTCGGCATAGCTGAACCAGTAGGCACCGCAGGCGAGTCCGGCAGCCTTGGCGTTGCGCATATTCTGGTCGAAGTAGGGGTCTTTCTGACTGGCATATCTGCCATATCCCGCACGGATGATGGCGTAATCTACGCCGGAATTCTTGACCGCTTTCCAGTCCACATTCTGCTGGTACATGGATACGTCAATGCCCCGGTAGAGGTCTTTGTTTGCCCATGCGCCAATGCCCTCGGTGGTGGTGACAACAGGCGTTGTGGTCGTCTTTGCCGTGGTCATCCTGCTGGTTGTGGTAGCAGAGGTGGTGGTGGCGGATTCCGATGTGGTCGTGCTCTCTGTAGTAGTAGTTGCAGCTTCTGTAGCGGTTCCTGCTGCACTGGTAACGGCGGTTGTCTCCGTTGTCGCTTCCGCTGCCGTCGTGAGTGCCTCTGTTGTGGCGGTTGTTACCTCTTCTGTTGCAGTCTCTGTGGTTGTGATTTCCTCAGTAGTGGTTTCAGAGGTCATCGTTATTTCTTCACTGGTGGTGGTTTCTTCCGCTGCCGTCGTGGTTTCTTCCGTCACCGTGGTGCTTTCCGTGGTCTCCGTGGTTTCCTCGGAAACTTCTGTTGTGGTGGTAGTATTCCACTTCTGGAGGAACTGCTCTGCCTCCGGAGCGTGGCTCTTGTTGGCAGCGAGGTAGGAAGACCATTGCAGGAACTTCATGGAGTCATCCATACTGATGCTGCCGGATTCGTCGGCATCCAGCAGGGACCAGTTGGTGTCTGAGAGATTGGTTTCAATGCCGGCGCAGCTGAAAGAGTACGCTTCCAGCGCCAGAAATGCCAAGTTGGAGAAGTCGTCTTTCTTCGTGCTGCTGCACTGGCCGTTCAGTGCGTCTGCACCGGAGCCTGCTGCCGATGCCGAAAGGGATGTAGCACCGATGGGGAAGCAGGAGAGGGAGAGGGTGGCTGCCGTGAGAACGCTCAGCCATCGTTTGCGAAGGGAATATGCCATGAAAAAATACCTCCTATGGGTAGAGAGGACAGAAGTAAATTCTGTCAAATATGAAAGTGAATGGGTGTGTTCTGCGGTGCAGAACGAAACGAAACTCACACAAGGGCAGTGTGAATGATATGCAAAGTTAGTGCAGGACTTGGCTCTTGGAGAAAAGCCATGCAGCCAGTGCCAGCTGTGCAATTGCGATCAGCGGGAAGCCGTAGCGGAAATACCAGTGCCGTGTCTTGTGGTGAAAGACGAACATGCCCAGCGTACCGCCGACACCGCCGCCCAGCAGCGCCCAGAGGAACAGCCGCTTTTCCGGAATGCGCCACGCACGGCGAATGGAACGCCGTTTGTCAATGCCCATGGCGCAGAATGCGATCACACACATGAGAAGCAGATAGCCTGCCAGAAGATTGGAGATCCATGGTGCCATGTGACTGCCTCCGCCGGGTTACTGCTGCGTCCTGCGCAGCTTGCGAGGCAGGGCTGCCTGAATCGCCTCCAAAACCGCTTGGTTCGGGGTGAAGATGATGCGGGTCTCGCCGTAGTCCTCGGTGGTGAGGTCGGCGTAGTACTCGCCCTCGCCGGTGTTGTCGGCACAGAGCACCAGCGTGCGGGAATCGTCGTCGGGAACGTCGTCCGTCAGCGGGCCGAATGCCTCGAAATCTGCCGTCTGAACGGTGATGAGGTGCACTCGCTTGCGCCGTGCGATGATCTTGTCCACGTCCACCTCGCCGTTGGTGACGGTGTACTCATATTCCACCGAGAGATTGCTCAGCAGAAAGTAAGCGCCGTAGATCAGTGCGCAGGTGATGATGAGAATAAAGGGGATCTTGATGAGAAAGGCGAGTACGGTGGTGACGATGCAAAGAATTGCTGCCAGAGCGATGATGCCGATCTTTTTCAGGTTGTCAGAGGAATCCGGCCGTTTCTTGACCATGTACTCTGCGAAATTATCCATGTTGATGACTCCTTCCGTGACGTGCCGGACAGCTTCCGGTGCAGCTTCGTGCACGAATTTTCCGGCAGGGTTGGAGCGCTTTCTGAAAATTCGGGGAATTTGTGAAAAAAGTTCCTTTTGGAATTGGGCGATTTGCCATATTTTTTGCACTTTCCCAATGCGATATCCGTGAATTTTGCACTCCACTTCTTATTTTAGCACAACTCCGGGGAAATTTCAAGAAAAAAATTGAAAATCCTCTTGATTTTTTTTGAAAGACAAGGTATAATAAATATCAGACCGTTTGAACTTGCCGGATTTGGCGGATTCCTTTCGAATTTTCGGCAGGTTACGGCAGAAACACAATGACGAAGCGAGTAGGGGCAGAGAGCTGCATGACAGAGAACCGGAGCATTGGCTGAGAATCCGGATGCAGCGCTGCCTTGAAGTTCCCTTCTGAGTGGCTGGGCAGAACCGCCGGCGTGAAAACGCAGGGCAAAGTAGGTTCAGATGTGATGTTCGCATAAAGAACAGGAGAGTGATGGCTCTTTGAAAATGGGTGGTTATGCAAGCGTTCGGACTTGTCCTGTTTTCAGGGCAGGCCTTTTTTTGTCCCTAGAGCCGTGAGCGCTGACGCTCGAACGTCCCCGTGCGGGAAAAAGAGAAGCTGTGCCGTGTGCCGGCGGCTTCGGAAAGGAAAGAATTGGGTATGAAAGAACAACTGGAAGCAATCCGCAGTGCTGCCAAGCAGGCGCTGGCTGACTGTGCGGATTCGAAACTGCTGGAAAATCTGCGTGTGCAGTATCTGGGAAAAAAAGGAGAGCTGACGGCGATCCTGAAGCAAATGGGAAAGCTCTCGGCGGAGGAGCGTCCGGCAATGGGGCAGCTCGCCAATCAGGTGCGCTCGGACATCGAAAAGCTGCTGGCAGACAAACAGCAGCGTCTGGCGGAGGCTGCGCTGGCGCATAAGCTGGCGGCAGAAACCGTGGACATCACGCTGCCGGGCAAGGCGCAGAAGGTGGGCAGCATGCATCCGCTGACCATCGTGGAAAACGAAATTCGGGAGATCTTTCTGGGCATGGGCTTTTCTGTGGCAGACGGTCCGGAGGTTGAATACGATTACTATAACTTTGAGGCACTGAACCTGCCGCCCGACCATCCGGCACGGGATACACAGGATACCTTCTATATCACTGACAACATTCTGCTCCGCACCCAGACCTCCTCGGTACAGGTGCACGTCATGGAGAACCAGAAGCCGCCCATCCGTGTGATCTCTCCGGGACGGGTTTACCGTTCGGATGCCGTCGATGCGACACACTCCCCGCTGTTCCATCAGATCGAGGGACTGGTGGTAGACAAGGGCATCACCATGGCAGATCTCAAGGGTACACTGGAACTGCTGATGCAGCGCCTGTACGGCGATGACTGCAAGATCCGTCTCCGTCCCCACCACTTCCCGTTCACAGAGCCCAGCGCAGAGGTTGACGTGATGTGCTTCCAGTGCCACGGCAAGGGCTGCCGCATGTGCAAGGGCGAGGGCTACATCGAACTGCTGGGTGCCGGCATGGTGCACCCCAAGGTGCTGGAGGGCTGCGGCATTGACAGCAGCGTTTACTCCGGATTTGCCTTCGGTCTGGGTCTGGAGCGTATCGCAATGCGCCGCTATAACATCGGCGACATGCGTCTGCTCTACGAGAATGACTATCGGTTCCTGGAACAGTTCTAAGAGGAGGAGAATTTCAGATGAATTTATCGTTGAAATGGCTGGCTGACTACGTGGACTGCGGCGTTTCCGCAAAGGATTTCTGCGCCGGTATGACCATGAGCGGCTCCAAGGTTGAAACCTATGAAACAGAGGGTGCGGAAGTCAAGAATGTCATCGTCGGCAAGCTGCTGTCCATCACACCCCATGAAAACTCCGACCACTTGCAGGTGTGTCAGGTAGACGTGGGCAGCGGCGCTCCCATCCAGATCGTCACCGGCGCACAGAACATTGTCGAGGGCGCACTGGTGCCGGTGGCAATGATCGGCGCTGACCTGCCCGGCGGTGTTCACATTAAAAAGGGCAAGCTCCGTGGCGTGGAGAGCAACGGCATGCTGTGCTCTCTGGGCGAGCTGGGTCTGACCAAGCACGACTTCCCCTATGCCATCGAGGACGGCATCTTCCTCATCGAGGAGGACTGCAAGCCGGGACAGGACATCCACGAGGCAATCGGTCTGAACGACACCTCTGTGGAATTTGAGATCACCTCCAACCGTCCGGACTGCCTGTCTGTGGTCGGTCTGGCGAGAGAGGCTGCCGGGACATTCGGCAAGCCACTGAACATCAAAGCGCCGGAATTCCACGGCTCTGCGGAAAAACTCAGCGACACCCTTTCCGTTGCTGTGGAGAATCCCACTCTCTGCCCCCGTTACATTGCCGGTATGGTAAAGAACGTGAAGATCGGCCCGTCGCCCCGCTGGATGCGGGAGCGGCTTCGTGCCAGCGGCGTGCGCCCCATCAACAATCTGGTAGACATCACCAACTATGTCATGCTGGAATACGGCCAGCCCATGCACGCTTTTGACCTGCGCTATGTCAAGGACGGCAAGATCGTTGTCCGCAACGCCAAGGACGGCGAGACCATCACCACACTGGACGGTCAGGAGCGTCAGCTTTCTCCGGAAATGCTGATCATTGCCGATGCGGAAAAGCCGATTGCAGTTGCCGGTGTTATGGGCGGCGAGTACAGCGGTATCATGGATGACACCGCCACTGTTGTGTTCGAGTCTGCTTATTTCGAACCGGTACAGGTTCGCCGGACTGCCAAGAAGCTGGGCATGCGCACCGATGCTTCTGCACGTTACGAAAAGGGGCTGGATCCGGACGGATGCCCCCGCACTCTGAAGCGTGCCATGGAGCTGGTAGAACAGCTGGGCGCTGGCGAGCCGGTGGCAGAGTTCATTGAGGTGGACAACCGCACTGCAAAGCCGGCACAGATTCCCTTCGATCCGGATTGGATCAACGGGTTCCTTGGCACGGATATCTCCCGTGAGGAGATGGTTAAGACACTTGAGTCGCTGGAAATTCATGTGGACGGCGATGTCTGCATTTCGCCCAGCTTCCGCATCGACCTGGAGCGTCCGGCAGACATTGCCGAGGAAGTGGCACGAATCTACGGCTACAATAACATTCCGTCCACGGTCATCCGTGGTGTGGCAGAGGCACAGCTGACACCGCAGCAGCAGTTCCTGCGCAAGGCAGAACAGACCATGGTGGGATTGGGCTATTACGGCACGCTGACCTATTCGTTCACTTCCCCCAAGTGCTTCGACCGCATTGGTCTGCCGGCAGACAGCAAGCTGCGCAAGACCATTACCATCACCAACCCGCTGGGCGAGGACACTAGCATCATGCGCACCACCACACTGCCCTGCATGCTGGACGTTCTGGCAACTAACTACAAGAACCGGAACGCTGCTGTTTCCCTGTATGAGATTGGCAAGGAGTATCTGCCCACCGGACCGGACACTCTGCCGGAAGAGCCGAACCGTATGACCATTGGCATGTACGGCGACAGCGCAGATTTCTTTGCCCTGAAGGGTGCAGTGGATGCGCTGCTGAAAGAATTGCGTCTGCCGAAGTGCACCTATGTGCGTCCCGCCGAGGCAGAAGGTGTATTCGAAGAGTGCTGCGCACTCCATCCGGGCAGAAGCGCAGTGATCTTCTGCGGTGAGAATCCCATCGGCTATCTGGGCGAGCTGCACCCCACTGTGCAGAAGACCTACGGCATTGGGGCGAGAACCTATGTGGCAAAGCTGCTGGTACAGGAGATGGCTGCTCTGGCAGAACCGGAGATCACCTACCAGCCGCTGCCCAAGTTCCCGGCAATTACCCGTGACCTGAGTCTGCTCTGTGATGATGCCGTACCGGTTGGCAGTCTGGAGGAAACCATCCAGCAGGCAGCCGGAAAGCTGCTGGAGCAGGTGACACTGTTTGACGTTTACAAGGGCGACCAGATCGCCGACGGCAAGAAGAGTGTGTCCTTCTCCCTGCGTCTGCGCTCTCACGAGGGCACACTGACCGATGAGCAGGCAGATGCCGCTATGAAGCGTGTGCTGAAAGCGCTGGCTGCCAAGGATGTCACCCTGCGCGACTAATTTTCGGAGGGCTTTTCCATGAAACAGAGAGAAAAGACTGTGCCGAAGAAAAAGGAACCCAAGCCGAAAAAGCCGAAAAAAGAGCGCACGCCCAAGGAGGCGACAGCGCTGATGCTGGGCGTTGTGGCACTGGTGCTGGCGATTCTCGCCATTGCATCGGGATATTTCCTGCCGGTACTGGTGGGTGCAGTCCTGGGAATTGCAGCAGTGCTCGCCGGTTTTGCCAGCCTGATGTTCGGAAAGGGCGGTCTGCTTCCGGCGCTGGTCGGAATCGCCGCCGGTTTCCTCAACCTGCTGGCTGCCATTGTGGTTTCGAAGATGCAGTAGGCATATTTATTTTTCAGAAAATCGGAAAAATGAAAAGCGTGCGGAAGCGGAAAAGCTTCTGCACGCTTTTTTGGTTGGTTTCGCAAAATTTTTCTAAGGACTTATGCAGGTATTTTGTGTAAACATGTGTTAGAATCAGAAACACAAACAGAGGGCACAGTTTCCCGTGCCCTCCGCTTTTTATGGGGTAGAATCCGATCTTATAAAAAACGGCATTAGTTGTTGAAGTACCGCTTCAGGAAGCCCTCAAATGCACAGCCGTGACGAGCCTCGTCCTTTGCCATCTCGTGTACAGTGTCGTGAATTGCGTCCAGATTCAGCTGCTTTGCCTTGGCAGCCAGTGCCTTCTTTCCGGCACATGCGCCGCTCTCCGCAGCAACCCGCATCTCCAGATTCTTCTTGGTGGAGTCGGTAACCACTTCGCCCAGCAGTTCTGCGAACTTTGCAGCGTGCTCAGCCTCTTCGTAAGCAGCCTTTTCCCAGTACAGACCGATTTCCGGATAGCCCTCACGGAATGCGACACGTGCCATTGCCAGATACATGCCGACCTCGGAGCACTCGCCGTTGAAGTTCTCCCGCAGACCCTGTACGATCTCCTCGTCTACGCCCTGTGCCACGCCAACTACATGCTGATCTGCCCATTCGGTAGCGTCTGCTTTCTGCTCGTTGAACTTTTCAGCGGGAGCACCGCAGATGGGACAGACTGCCGGTGCAGTTTCGCCTTCGTATACATAACCGCAAACAGAACATACAAACTTTTTCATGATAATTTCCTCCTGTGATTTTTTCATCTATGATTTTGATTGTTTCCAAAAAACAGTTTTGTGCGCTGCCGCTTGGAGCCGGGCGCTTTGTTTTTCTGACTCTATTATAGCAGATGGGTTCTCTCTTGTCAATACGTATTCTCAATAGTTAACGAAAAATTCACATTGAAATCTGAACATGACAAATTGGCATGAAGTGTATGCTGGAGAGACGCGGCGTGCTGTGTCCGCCAGTTTCCTTTGGCATAAACCAGCGAATACCGGTATAACCGATCCTTTTTTTATGCCTCCCCTGAAAGGGGAGGGGGACCGCCGTTAGGCGGTGGAGAGGTCCTTTTTTTATGATATCAAATCAGCGGACACGGCACGCCGTGTCCCTACAGAAGCTCCAACCGGCGCAGCTTGACAACCCCTTGGTTTTGCATTATAATAGAATTCAGTGTATCAGAGTCTATTTTGACAAAAGGAACAGGAGCACCATATGCCGGAAGGAGGGCATTGCATGAGAAAAAAAGATTTTGACCGGACTTCAGAGCTGGTGGAAAAAAATGTGCCGCTGACATCAGAAACGGAGTCCTGCTATATTCATATGCTGGGCAATGCCAATGAAATGGTGCGCAAGCTTGCGTTTCAGTGGTTTCTTGCCAAGGCAGATGAGGGCGTTTCAAGTGCGGAGAGCGTCGTCGCCCTCTGCTATCGCTCGGGAATCGGGACAGTGCGCAATGACAGCCGTTTTGTCCTGTGGATTCAGCGGGCAGTGCGGGACGGCGACAGCAATGCGCAGACCTATCTGGGCAGCTATCTGCTGGAGGGTATCGAAAATGTGCTTCCGCAGGATGTGACGCATGGCATACAGCTTCTGGAACAGGCGGTATTGCAGGAAAATGCGGATGCCATGCTGATTCTGGGGCGCTGGCTGGTGGAACAGAACGACGGCAGACCGGAACAGCAGCAGCGTGGCTTTGCGCTGCTCCAAAAGGCGGAGAGCGCCGGAAATCCGGATGCGCTTTGTGAGGTGGGCTGCTGTCTGCTTTACGGCGTGGGAACACCGGCAAATCAAAAGCTGGGGCTGGAAAAATTGCGGCAGGCGGCGGAAGCCGGCATCTCGGTGGCGCAGGAGGTGCTGGGAACCTTTTTGATTCATACGAATGTCGAAAAAGCGGAGGACGTACGGAAACAGGGCGTGTACTGGCTGACCAAGGCCGCCGAAGAGGGGAGCCTCTCGGCGCAGCGGGAGCTGGGCTGCGGATACCTGTATAACGGCGACATTGAGGTCAATTTCTCCGAGGCGGAAAAGTGGCTGACACGTGCCGTAGAGGGCGGAGATATGGAATCCTGCGCATCGCTGGCGTACCTGTATCTGGAGGGACAGACAGCACGCTCCAGCCTGAAAAAGGCTGCCCGTGTCTTGCAGCTCGGCACAGAACGCGGCGATCATATGTGTATGACGCTGCTGGCATGCTTCTATCAGGACGGCATCTGTGTGCCGAAGGATCCCGAAAAGGCGTTCGCCATGTTTCAGGAGGCATCCTCCGACGAGATGAGCGCACGGTTTCACGTGGCGGAGTGCTATCTGTCCGGCTCTGGTGTGGAAAAGGACGAGGCGTTTGCATTGCAGTGGTATCGGGAGATCCGAAAGAGCCTGCCCATCGATAACATTCTCATCAACGAGTGTCACGTGATGGACGGCATCTCGGACACATCGAAAAAACGGGTGCAGCAGTTCCTGCGGAGAGCGGCGGAGGAAACCGGCAACGCCAAGGCGCAGTATGCCTTGGGCATGTGCCTTTTGAATCAGGGCGATCCCGTGCCGGCAGACGATGCCGAGGCAGCTGCCTGGCTTCAGAAAGCGGCAGATCAGGGGCACGCCCACGCCCAGACACAGCTGGGAATCTGCTATCTGGACGGCATCGGCATTCCGGAAGATCCGGAGAGAGCCGTGGAGCTGTTTGAAGCGGCATCGGCAGTGGGCGAGCGGGAGGCGACGTTCCAGCTGGGCAGCTGCTACCGCTTTGGCATTGGCGTGGATACCGATCTGGAGGAGGCTGTGCGTCTGCTGCGTATTGCGGCAGGAGAGTCCATGAAGATTCCGTGCACGCCCAATGCGTCTGCGCTGTATGCCCTCGGTGTCTGCTACGAGAACGGGGACGGCGTTCCGGTGGATACGGACAAGGCGCTGGACTATCTGAAACGTGCAGCGGATATGGGCAGCGCCGATGCCCAGTGTGAGCTGGGCTACTACTATTTCGATTCCGAGGAGAACTACGGCAAAGCACTGGAGTGGTTTCAGAAAGCGGCAGATCTGGGAAATCCCAACGGACAGTATATGGTGGGGATCTGCCACTTCAAAGGCGATGACGGCGAAGAGGACGAGATCGCCATGGACTGGTTCGAAAAAGCGGCGGATAACGGGCATGATGAGGCGCAGTATATGATGGGCTTCTGCTATTTCAACGGCATCGGCACCGATCCGGATGAGGACGAGGCTGCCTACTGGCTGCGCCTGGCGGCGGCGCAGGGACATGAGGATGCCAAGCAAATGCTGGAGGATTATATGCTGGGAGAAGCCGATGAGGACGACGACGATGATACCGGCAAACCGGAATAATTGCCGGCGCATCAGACAGGATGCATGACTTATCGATAGAAAAAACAGCTCGCTCCGAATGCGTTTCGGAACGAGCTGAACTTATGTCATATGTTTTGTTTACGACTCCCGTTTATCGTGGGTGGAGATGTCGTTTTGGGAGAAAACCGGCACGGGTGCAGCGTCCTTTTCGAACTGCATGTTTTCCGTATAAATGTAATCGATGATGCTGTGGGAGCTGTCATATCCCTCATATTGCATTAAAATCCCTGTTTCCTGGTCGACAAAGATTTCGAACTGGGATACGGCATCCTGTTCGGTTGCCGGAATGGTACCAGTGACAACGGCGCAGGTACGATTCTGGCAGGCTCTGGTCTCCCGAATCTGCCACTGTTCAAAATCGGCGAGATACCGCACTGCCAGCGACTGTGGAAAAAGACTGATGCTCACTTCCGGAATCCGGATGGGATCGGTGCGCATGTCCTTCTCGTCCTGCTGCTGACTGGCGGGCTGAATCCGGTCGGTTTTGTCGGCGATGTCTGTGCAGATCACCTTGCCGTCTTGGGCGTAAACAATTTGGTTTCCGCAGTCCGACCAGTCCGTCGGGTTGTGGAAGGAGATTTTCGCATAGGAACAGTCCTGCATCAGATCGCAGGAAAATTCCACGGTCTGGATGCGGTCATCGCCGGTTTTGGAGTCGATGATTTTTCCGGAGATCTGGCTGAAATAGTCCACGGAGTTCCGCATTTTATGATACAGCTCTTCCTTCGAAATGGGTGTGAGCAAGAGAGGATTGGATTCTGTCAGGGAATTCGGCGGGGAAGCTGCGGGGGCGGTTTGCATGGTCTGGGATGTCGTGTCCGTTGCTGTTATAGAAATGTCCTGTGTGGATGCCATGGTGCAGCCGACTGCCAGAAATGTCAGTGCGGTCAGAGCTGCGACAATTGAGTACACATGGATTTTTTGACGCATAAAGATAACGTGCCTCCTGCTTAGAATCTGTCCCCAAAAATGTGAAACAGGCTCTTGGGTTCAAAGATGACAACAAGCCTCTGTTCCAAGCCGAAGCGGAATAGAAGCCTATCGTTTTTCTGCCATTTATTGTATCTCAAAATGCGGGGAATTGCAAGGGCTTTTTCACGAATGACAATTATTCTGCCTGAACGACAAAAAGAAGTCTGGATTTTCCAAGAAAATCCAGACTGTTTTCATTTGCTTTCGCCTGACTGGCTATGCCCGCACCGGACACGGTTCCGGAATGGGAAGCGTGATTTGCGCCGTAAAGGTGTGCGCCTCCGGACGGGGCTTGACCTGAAAGATGCCGTCGTATTTTTCCACAGTGCTGCGGATGCTGGTGAGTCCGATGCCGGTGTGGTCGGGTTTGGTGGAGTGCAGCTCTGTGCCGCAGCGGTTGAGAATGCCGTTGAACTGGTTGGCAAAGGCAATGGTGACAAAGTGATTGATCTGATGCATCTGAATGTGGATGCGCCGCTGTTCCGGCGGAACGGTGCAGTTTGCGGCAATGGCGTTATCCCAGAGGTTGGAGAAAATCGCCGTGATGTCGCAGTCCTCCAGAAATTCCAGCGGAAGATCTTCGATGTCCGTGGAAATGTGAATGTCCGCCTCCTCCGCCTCCGAGATTTTCTGCCCCATGACAATGCTGAGAATGGGGTTGGTGCAGTGAAAGCCCTGGAACAGGTTGTTGACGTTCTGGTACAGCTCCTGAAAATAGGGCTGTGCCGCAGTGGCGTTTTCCTGCTGAAGCAGCCCCTCTACCACGGCGAGATGCTTTTTCATGTCGTGGAGCAGGATGCGGGAGTCCTGATAATTCTTCCCCAGCGTCCGGTAATAGTCCAGCTGGATCTTGTTCTGTTTTTTCGCCAGCTCCAATGCGGTTTTCTCCTGCTGGATGCGGGAATCCTGATAGATGACGAAAGCAGCATAGATGTCTACGCATAGAAATCCTGTTATCGCCAGAAGCAGCCAGATGGTGTCCGTGGAATCCTCCATCATCTGCATCATCGCCTCCAGCGCAAAGACTTCGCCGACGATCAGCCCGATGAGAAAACAGATCTTTTGCAGACTCAGCGTGACGGCTTTGTATCGGAGGGTGAGCATGGTGAAAATCTGGTAGGCAAAGAGAAAGAGCAGGACGTTGATGCTGCAGCAAAGCAGGGAGAGGGTGTTGGACTGCTGGACTTCTGCGATGCTGTGGTGGCTGAGAATCGCCGGCAGCAGGATGGAAAACGGGTCGCAGAACAGGCAGACCAGCACGTATGGCATGACTCGGACGAACGCCTGCTGAAAATTGCAGCGGTACAGCGCCAGACAGAGCACAAAGAGGGAAACGGTGGTGTAAAGTAAATTTAACAGCGGAATGTCCAGCAGATTGACCGCCCGCATGAGAACCATTGCGCTTACAAATGCCGCAGGGTAGAGGAACTGATGCTGGAAGCGTGGCGTGAAGCAGTGGGCGTCATAGTGCCATGCCACCAGATAGATGGAAACAGCAATGATGCTTTGCAGCAGAAACATGAGAACAGGGGAAATTGTCATGGGAAAGACCTCCTCACAGCAGAGCATGGGGGATGCTGTTGTTTTGGCTCTGCATGTAGTCGCTGAGTTTTCTGCGGAATTGGGTGCGATTTTTCTGTGCGAGGGGAAGAAATTCCCCGTCTGTCATGATGATATCATAATAGTTCACGATATTTTGAACGTAGCGGAAATTGACGATGCAGCAGCGGTGGGGCATGTCGAACTGCGCCGGATCCAGCTGCGCATAGATGGAGTTCAGGGAGTCCCTAACCACGTACTGTGCGGATGTGGTGTGGACAATGACACGCCGCTTTTCGGTGCAGAGAAAATAACAGATCTCGTCCACACGCTGCTGGATCTCTCCCGCCTCCACCTGAAGCGGAATCGTCCTGGCATCCTGCGGCGGAACGAGCCGGAGAAAATCCCGAAGCGTCTGGAAAACCCGTGTCTCCGGAAAGGGCTTTTCAATGAAGTCAAAGGCGTGTACCTGATAGGCGTGGCGCCAGTAGTCCGGATAGCTGGTGACGTAGACAATGGGAACCTTGAGGAATGCCTCCCGTTTGCGCAGTTCCTTTGCGGTTTCAATGCCGCTCATGGGGCTCATTTCCACATCCAGAAAGATCAGGTCATAGTGCTGGGATGCGTTCAGCAGCGCAGCGCCGTCGGAAAAAACATCGGTTTGCACCGGAATCTCCTGCGTCTGTGCAAACAGGGAAATGCAGCAGCGCAGATTTTCTGCGTCTTCTCGCTGGTCGTCGCAGACAGCAAACGTAAACATGGGGGACACCTCCTCGTGAGAGTCTGTGCGGAATCGGCGGCAGGGGATATTTGCCAGATTCCGCATCTACATTATATCAGATTTTGTGCAGGCTGTCAAGAAAGTACCTCAATTCAAGGGGCTTTTGCTTCGGCATGAAAAAAATGCTTGACAGACGGGGGCAGAGTATGGTATACTGTTTTTAGGTTAGTCGTCGCTAACCACTTGAATGAATCATACAGACTTCTTTTCTGCTGTGGCAGAAATGCGGGCTTCCCGAAAGACTGACTTCCTTTCGGGACAGCTTGTCTGTAACTTATCCATCAAAGGAGATCAGCATCATGAATTATTTGGAAATTGAAAAGGTTATCGGAAGAGAGATTCTGGATTCCAGAGGAAACCCCACTGTAGAGGCTGAGGTATATCTGATCGACGGTACGGTCGGCAGAGGTACTGCCCCCAGCGGCGCATCTACCGGCGAGTTCGAAGCGCTGGAACTGCGTGACGGCGACAAGTCCCGTTATCTGGGCAAGGGTGTCACCAAGGCAGTGGAGAACATCAATACCATCATCAACGAGATTCTGGCGGGCATGGATGCCTCTGACATCTACGCTGTGGATAAAGCAATGATCGATGCAGACGGCACCAAGGACAAGTCCAAGCTGGGCGCCAATGCCATTCTGGCAGTGTCCATTGCTGCTGCAAGAGCTGCATCTATCGCACAGAACATTCCGCTGTACCGTTTTCTGGGCGGCATCTCCGGCAATCGTCTGCCGGTGCCGATGATGAACATCCTGAACGGCGGCGCACATGCAACCAACACCGTAGATACACAGGAATTTATGATCATGCCGGTTGGCGCACCGACCTTCAAGGAAGCACTGCGCTGGTGTGCAGAAGTATTCCACAATCTGGAAAAGATCCTGAAGGCAAAGGGTCTGGCAACCTCCGTTGGCGACGAGGGCGGTTTTGCACCGAACCTGTCCAGCGATGATGAGACCATCGAAACCATTCTGGAGGCGGTAAAGGCTGCCGGCTATGAGCCGGGCAAGGATTTCATGATCGCAATGGACGCTGCTTCCTCCGAGTGGAAGAGCGAAAAGGGCAAGGGCTTCTATCACCAGCCCAAGTCCGGCAGGGATTTCACTTCGGACGAGCTGATCCAGCACTGGGCAGATCTGGTAGAGAAGTACCCGATCATCTCCATCGAGGATGCTCTGGACGAAGAGGACTGGGAGGGCTGGCAGAAGCTCACCGCAAAGCTGGGCGGCAAGGTGCAGCTGGTTGGCGACGATCTGTTTGTTACCAACACCGAGCGCCTGTCCAAGGGTATCTCTCTGGGCTGCGGCAACTCCATCTTGATCAAGCTGAACCAGATCGGTTCTGTTTCCGAGACACTGGAAGCCATCAAGATGGCACACAACGCCGGCTACACAGCAATTTCCTCTCACCGTTCCGGCGAAACCGCAGATACTACCATTGCCGATCTGGCAGTAGCACTGAATACTTGCCAGATCAAGACCGGCGCACCGAGCAGAAGCGAGCGTGTTGCCAAGTATAACCAGCTGCTGAGAATCGAAGAAGAGCTGGGCGCAAGCGCAGTATATCCGGGCATGGATGCATTCCACGTTTCTAGATAAGAAAGCTGTCAAAAAGAGCAGATGAAGAAACCCCTGCGGTATGATGATGCCGTGGGGGATTTTGCTTTGTGCAGAGAGGGATGCTGTAACAAAAAGCATCGTGCAAAAACAGAACGATTTCAGAATCGTTACCTTATAAGGCTGCTCCAGCTGAGCGCAGCTGGCGAGGTGTTCTTAGAGGGCACGTGCCCTCTAAGTCGCTGTCCGCAGACAGCGAAATTCCCTGCGCCATGCTTTTGGCGCACGGAGAAGGTGGGTGAGAAAAGCGACAGCTTTTCGAGGGCGGAGCGAACAAGACCGCTCCGCCCTGTGTCCCGCTTGCTGTACTGGTGTTTTGAAAACGTTCCGGTGGAACGTTTTCAACGAAATTTCTTTTTCTGAAATTGGCGGGACACAGCGCATCATGTCCCGCCAAACCATACATCGCTGTCGTTCCCTGCCACAATTGCAACCGAATTTCGAAAAAAGCTTGACATTGTTTCAGAAAAAGGCTATACTAAAATGTATCAGAGTCTATCCTGACTCAAAGCGCCGGTGCGCCGGCAGAGGATTTTTGTTCTGGGGAAGTGTATCATGGCAATCAAACGGATCAAACAATTGGAAAAAGTACTGATCGGAATCGGCATTGCCCTTGCGGTAGTGGTGATCATCTGTCTGATCGTATTCGCCGGTGCGGATAAAGTGTCTGCGCCGGATGCGATTCCGATCCTGACAACAACGGAAACGACAACCACCACAACGACAACCACCACAGTTACCACAACCACCACAGTGACATATGATTACCAGATGAAGCTGGATATGGCAAAGGTCAAGCAGCATCACGAGGTCAACAGCGACGTAGTGGGCTGGATCTACATTTCGGATACCGTTGTGGACTATCCTGTGGTACAGGGTGAGGACAATGCATTCTATATCGACAAGGACTGGCAGAAAAATCCCAGCAGCTCCGGTTCGATTTTTGAGGACTTCCGGGGCAAAATCGGAAAGACGGAGAACACCCTGTTCTATGGGCATAACATGGCAAGCGGTGCGATGTTCGCTGCGATCCGCAGCTTCCAGAGCGAGGAGTTCGGAAAGGCACACCCCTACTTTGAGGTGGCGTCGCTGGATAAGCGCTATCTGTACCGCATTGTGGCTTGCTCCGTGCTGAACGGAGAGACGGGGGCGAAGTTCGAGTACTGGAATCAAATCACACTGAATAAGACGGAGTTTGAGAAGTACATCAAGGATATTCGGGAGACGGCGATGGTCTGGTATGCGCCGGAGAACGATCCGCCGGCGTTTGGAGACAAGATGATTGCCCTGCAAACCTGCAATTCCGGTGCGGATGACGGCATTCGCTGCGTGCTGTTTGCCCAGTGCCTTGGAGAATATTAACCACATCAAGACGTGCTGCGGAGTGTTCCGCAGTGCGCCTTTTTTGGCTGCAGCAGCCGAAACAACTGTAATATCGCCAGATAGACCGTCCCGCCCGCCAGTGTGCACACCGCAACGGTGCACAGATTCCCGTGGGGCAGCAGCCAGTTCCGGCAGACCAGGACAGCAGCGCAGCAGCCGGCGGATGCCAGCACAATGGGAAAGAGCGCAGCGCACAGGTGCAGGGGCTGCCCCAGAATACGGCGCAGTCCCAGCAGAATCAGCAGGAGCAGCAGCAGATAGCAGGCGGAGGTGGAGATTCCTGCGCCAATGATGCAAAATTCCGGACGTGGAATCAGCAGGAGATTTCCGGCGAGCTTGACGGCGACTCCTGCCAGCATGCACAGAACCGGAAAAGCAGCACGCCCGATGCCCTGCAAAATGCTGCAAAGAGGAACGGTCAGACACAGGCAGACCATGCCTGCCAGCAGTGCCTGAAGCGCCTGCGCAGCGAGAGCTGCTTCTGCCGGACGGCTGCTGTAGAGGATGTGCATGACCGGCTGCGCCAGAAGCCCCAGCCCGCATGCCGCCGGAAGTGCCATGGCAGCGGATGCTGTGAGAACGGAACGGGTGTGCTGCACAAGTGCCGTGGTGTCCTGCCGAATCCACAGGGCGGCGGCGCAGGGCAGGGCGCTCTTTCCCAGCATATTGGTGACGGAGGGCACCAGATTAAACACGGTGATCGCCATGCCGGTGAAAGCGCCGTAGACAAATGCCGGAAAGTCCTGACTCGCTGCCAGATCGCCGTAGCGTGCGGTGAGTGCGGGGAGATGGTAGAACTGCACGTGTCCCAGACAGCGCATCATGGTGACCAGATCCAGCAGAGAGGTGAGGTTGGTCACCAGCGATCCCAGTGCCACGGGAATCATGACGTACAGCAGACGCTGGAGAATCTGGCGGGCAGATGCCGGCGTATCCGTTCCGGCAGGAAGCCGGTTCCGCTGGCACAGACTGCGCAGGACGAAGTACAGCCAGCCAATGGCGGTGGACAGTGTGACACCCAGTACGGCAGCAGCTGCGGCGAGAGCTGCCAGCGGAACGTCTGCCGGAACCAGCATACAGACCTGTTCCGGATGGGTCAGCACCCACCGGCACAGCAGCAGCCCCATTGCAAGCTTTGCCACTGCTTCCGCCGCCTGCGAAACTGCCGTAGGTGTCATGGTTTGCAGACCCTCCCAGTAGCCCCGCTCTACCGCTGTCAGACAGCCAAACAGTGCTGCCGGCGCAATGGCGAGCACGGAGAAAACGGCATAGGGCTGCTTGGCGACCTGACCGGTGAACGGTTCCGCCAGCAGCAGGATGCCGCAGCTCAGCAAGAGTCCCAGAACACCGCACGCCAGCAGGGCGGCACGCCGGATGCAGCGCACCTCTTTCCACCGCCGGAGGGCGGCGGCACGGGAGACGGTCTGGGATACGGCGGCGGAAAGACCGGTGACCGAGAGTGCGTATACCGGCAGCAGCAGCCCGTAGGCGGTGCTGAAATATCCCATGCCGGTTCCGCCCAGCACGTTGGTGAGGGGAATCTTGAAGCATGCCCCCAGAACCTTGGTGAGCATGGCAGAGATCAGCAGAATGGCAGACCCTTTCCAAAATGTCTGTTGTTTCAAAGCGGCAGCTCCTTTCGCTGAAAGTATGCGTTTTTTCCACGAATTTTTCGAAATATTAGACAGGTCTTTCAAAAGAAAAATGAAATTGTCCCATTTACTGAAAAATTTATGTTGCCGAAATCGAAAATATGTGTTATAATAAAAAGGAAATGCCGCCGTTTCCGAAGCTGCACGGCTTCGGAAACGGGATTCTGCGGGAAATTGGCGCAGGATCCGGCAGATTCTATTTTCAGAATTTTCAGAAAGGAAGAAACCAACATGCAATATGCATTTTCGGACAATGTGTCATCCCTGCAGCCCTCTGCAATTCGGGAGATCCTGAAGTTTACCAGTATGCCGGGTGTGATTTCGTTTGCTGCCGGAAATCCGGCATCAGAGGCGTTTCCGGTGGATCATATCCGCCAGATCTCTGCGGATCTGCTGCAAAAGGATCCGCTTCTGGCGCTGCAATATAATATCACAGAGGGATATCCCAAGCTGCGGGAACTGCTGAAAAAGCGGATGGAGGCACAGCAGTGCTTCGACCCGTCGGCAGATGATCTGATCACCACCTCCGGCGCACAGCAGGCAAACGAGCTTGCCTGCAAGGTGCTGCTGAACCGTGGGGACACCATGCTGTGCGAATCTCCCAGCTTCATCGGCTCGCTCAATGCGTTCCGCTCCTACGGCGTCAATCTGGTTGGCGTTCCCATGGAACAGGACGGCATGGATCTGAATGCGCTGGAGGAGGCGCTCCGCACCAGCCGCAACCCCAAGCTGATCTACGTCATCCCCAATTTCCAGAACCCTACCGGCCGTGTGATGTCTCTGGAAAAGCGGAAGGGGCTGTACGAACTGGCGTGCAGGTACAACGTGGTCATTCTGGAGGACAACCCCTACGGCGACCTGCGGTTTGCCGGCACGCCGGTTCCCTCCATCAAGAGCATGGACACCGAACACCGTGTCATCTACAGCGGCACGTTTTCCAAGATTCTGGCACCGGGACTCCGTGTGGGCTATGTCAGCGCACCGGCGGAGATCATTTCCAAGATTACCGTCTGCAAGCAGGTGTCGGACGTGCACTCCAACATCTGGGCACAGGCAGTCTGCGCACAGTTCCTGGAGGAAACCGATATGGATGCCTACTTGGAGGGACTGCGGGAGGTATACCGCCACAAGTGCGAACTGATGATCGGCGGAATGCGCCAGCATTTCTCCAAGAAGATCCGCTGGGAGGAACCGGAGGGCGGTCTGTTCATCTGGTGCACACTGCCGGAGGACTGCGACATGCCTGCATTCTGCAAGCGTGCCGTTTCGGAGTACAAGATCGCTGTCGTTCCGGGGAACGCTTTTCTGGTGGATGAGACACAGCCCAGCTCGTCCATCCGCCTGAACTTCTCCACACCGCCGGATGACCAGATCGTCAAGGGCATCCGGATTCTGGGCGACATGACCAGAGAAATGTTAGACAATTAATTTTTGAAAGAGGAAGGACTTTATATATCATGGCAAATACAAAAAATCATACCCCGCTGGTGCGTTATCTCGCAACCGAATCTTACCTGATGACACGTGGTGCAGCGCTGCACTTTCCGGCAAAGCAGTTCTCGAAGCTGATCACTCCGGAGCACAGCGTCTATGGCGTAGTGATCGACATCCCCATGAACCCCACCACACTGGCAACGCTGGTTGTCTATATCAACGGCGCAGCAAACCTGTACTTCAACATGTATGACGGCGAGCACATGGGCTGCTACACCGGCGCTTCCCAGCGGTATCAGTCTGTGGTACAGGCCGGACAGATTCTGGTCACCAACGCAAGCCGGATGCTGGGCGATGCGCAGAAGACCAAGCAGTTTGACCTGCCCATGGGACGCAACAACAACATCTTCCTGCTGACCAGAAACGGCATCTACAAGAAGACCGTTTCCCCGACTGAAGTTGCAAATGAGAGCAAGGAAGTACAGAGCGTTTATTTCCTGTACCAGAGAGTGATGCAGGAGCTGCATTCCGCACAGATGAAGGATCGTGCGGCTGCACAGAAGAACCAGTAAACGAAAGGATGTGCCGGACATGGCAGAACAAGAGACCAAAAAACTGATTTTCAGCGGCATCCAGCCCACAGGCACGTTTACACTGGGCAATTATATCGGTGCGATTCGGAACTGGGGCCCGCTGCAGGACGAGTACCGCTGCGTATACTGCGTGGTGGATATGCATGCCATCACAGTACGGCAGGATCCGGTAAAACTGCGGCAGAACAGCCTTCAGGCGTATGCGCTGCTGCTGGCATGCGGCATTGATCTGGACAAGTCTATCCTGTTCATTCAGAGTCACGTGAGAACCCATGCGGAACTGAGCTGGATCCTCAGCTGCAACACCCAGTTCGGCGAGCTCTCCCGCATGACACAGTTTAAAGACAAGAGCCAGCGCCATCCGGATGATGTCAACGCCGGTCTGTTCACCTATCCGGTGCTCATGGCAGCGGATATCCTGGCGTACAACGCCGATCTGGTGCCGGTGGGAATCGACCAGAAGCAGCATCTGGAGCTGACACGAAACATTGCCCAGCGCTTCAATCAGCGCTACGGCGAGTTCTTCACGCTGCCGGAGCCGTATATTCCGCCGGTGGGCGCAAAGATCATGTCCCTGCAGGATCCCGCCAAGAAGATGTCGAAATCTGACACCAACCCCAATGCGTGCATTCTGATTCTGGACGACAAGGATACCATTATCCGCAAGTGCAAGCGTGCCGTGACCGACAGCGAGGCGCAGGTGCGCTATGCCGAGGGCAAGGACGGCATCAACAACCTGATGAGCATTTATTCCAGCGTTACCGGAAAGACCTATGCGGAAATTGAACGGGAGTTCGAGGGCAAGGGCTACGGCGACTTCAAGATGGCAGTGGGCGAGGCAGTTGCTGACCATCTCCGTCCGGTGCGGGAGACCTATGCAAAACTCATCGGCGACAAGGCGTATCTGAAGGAGTGCTACACCGCTTCCGATGCCAAGGCGCTGGCGTATTCCTCCCGCATTGTCCGCAAGGTATACCGCAAGGTCGGCTTTGTGGATGCCCTTTAAATGCAATTCGATCTAGGCGCTGCGCTGAGAGCCTGTGTTCATAAGCGTCTATCTACGTCTTTTCGGCAAATTTTGTTGCATACTGCGTTAAAAATTCTTGCCATACGAAAGTATGCCTGCAAATTTTTGCCTTGTCTGCAAAAAAATTTGCTCGAAAATCCGCATATATTTCCTACGAACACAAGTTCTGAAAAAATTTGCGGAGGACGCATTTGCCGGAATTTCCCGGGAGCAGGCGATTTGCAGCCGGATTCAGAAAGAGCGCCTGGAATTTGCAGCGCCAGCGGAAGAAAAGTAAACCACAATTTCATGAAACCGGAGGCACAGTATGATACCGTATGAACGCAAAGAACGCTACACTGTTGATGATCTGGCAGAGATCATCTCACTCCTTCGCAGCAAAGAGGGCTGTCCATGGGATAGGGAACAGACCCACGAGTCCATCCGCAGCGAGCTGATTGAGGAGACTTATGAGGTGATCGAGGCAATCGACCAGAAAGATCCGGCGATGCTGCGGGAGGAGCTGGGCGACCTGCTTTTGCAGGTGGTGTTCCACGCACAGATCGAGCAGGAACAGGCGCACTTCACGCTGGAGGATGTCTGCACGGAGATCTGCGAGAAAATGATCGTCCGGCATCCCCATGTGTTCAGCACGGTGCAGGCGGATACCACAGAGGATGTCCTGAAAAACTGGGATACCATCAAAGAGGAGACCAAGCATCAGACCACACGGACAGAAACGCTGGAAGCTGTCGCCAAGACACTGCCGGCGCTGATGCGTGCGCAAAAGGTGAGCAAGCGTGCTGCCAAGGGCAAGGGGCATTTCCTGTGCAAGGAGTCGGCGCTTGCCAGCGTGACGGAGTGCAAGCACACGCTGGAACAGGCGGTGTATCTGGAGGACAAGGACGAGCTGGCCCGTGCCATGGGCGAGATGCTGTTCTGCTGCGCCAGCGCTGCACAGCACTTCGGCATTCAGGCGGAACAGGCGCTTACCGATACTACGAACCACTTCATCCAGTGCTTCGCTGCGGTGGAAAAGCGCTGTCTGGACAGCGGACGCTCACTGGACACGCTGACCCACGGGGAGTGGATCGAAATGTGGAACCGCACCAAACGATCTTTTGAGGAGGAAGCTGCCGATGCGATTGGATAAATACCTGAAAGTTTCACGCCTGATCAAACGGCGCACCGTTGCCAACGAGGCATGCGATGCCGGAAAAGTGCTGGTCAATGAAAAGATCGCCCGTGCATCCTATGATGTCAAGGTAGGCGATGTGATCGCCATTCAGATGGGACAGAAGGAACTGTCCGTTCGGGTGGAAAAGGTGCCGGAGTTCGTCACAAAGGAAGACGCTGTGACACTCTACACCGTGCTTTCATAAACAATCGAAGAAAAGCGCCTGTGGAAAGGATTCCATAGGCGCTTTTTGCATGCTCTGGCGCTGGGAAAAAATTCCTTTGCCAAATGTATTTGATTTCGGAAAAATTGCCTGTGTTTCCGGCGGTTTTCTGATGGGATTGTCTAAAAATACTGAAAAAAGGGGCTGTTTCTTGTATGAATAGTATATTGACATGCGATGGCGTAAAATGATATAATTTTTTTATATCGGGGGCAAAGTGCAAAGGGAGGCACTTTGTTGGCTCTGGCGCTGCTGCGCCGGGCTGCCTTCGGTGTGGGGGAGCCTGTTCCGGGCTTCCCCTGGGAAAGAATACTTGGAAAGGAGCGGTTTTTATGGAAAATTTAGGCTATTTGAGCCGGGAAGAAGATCTGCCGCATGCTGTCAGCTATGGGGAACGGCATCGGTTTCGTGCACGCTCATCGGAGCGAATGCGGCCGTCCAGAGGCTACTATTTCGCCAAACGGTGCATGGACATTATAGGGTCGCTGTGCGCCCTTGCAGTTCTGGCGGTTCCCATGCTGGTGATCGCCCTGCTGATCTTTTTGCAGGACTTTCACAATCCGTTTTTCCGTCAGGTTCGTGTGACGAAGGACGGGCGGTATTTCTACATGTACAAGTTCCGCACCATGTGTGTGGATGCCGAACAGAAGCTGGATGCGCTGAAGCAGCGCAATGAGGCGGACGGACCGGTGTTTAAGATGAAGGACGATCCCCGTGTGACGAAGCTGGGGAAGTTTTTGCGAAAGATGAGTCTGGACGAGCTGCCGCAGTTTCTGAACGTGCTGGGCGGTTCGATGAGTCTGGTCGGCCCACGCCCGCCGATTCCCAGAGAGGTGGAGCAGTATACGCCGTATCAGAACCACCGGCTGGATGTGAAGGGCGGTCTCACCTGCTATTGGCAGTGCTCCGGCAGAAGCAATATCATGTTTGACGAGTGGGTGGAGCTGGATCTCCGGTATATTCGGGAGCAGTCCTTGAAAACCGATGTAAAGATTTTGTGGAAAACGGCTCGTGCGGTGTTGCAGGGAGACGGCGCAGAGTAATCGGCAAAGAAAAAGAGATACCAGCGGTGCGGAAGCGGTTTTGGCAGCTTTTGCACCGCTTTTTGATGGATGCTGTGGCAGAGTGCCCTTTGATACAAATCAACAGACTACGGGAAAAAGCATGCGGTAACACAAAAATAATTTCCATGCACTTTCCTCATAAGGCTGCTCCAGCTGAGCGCAGCTGGCGAGGTGTTCTTAGAGGGCACGTGCCCTCTAAGTCGCTGTCCGCAGACAGCGAAATTCCCTGCGCCATGCTTTTGGCGCACGGAGAAGGTGGGTGAGAAAAGCGACAGCTTTTCGAGGGCGGAGCGAACAAGACCGCTCCGCCCTGTGTCCCGTTTGTAATGCCTTGATTTTGAAAACGTTCCGGCGGAACGTTTTCAACGAAACATAGAACCAATGGATACAGTTGAATCTGCTCCTACAGAGAAGCGCCATAATTTGCGCACCATGTCATATTGACGCCATTATAGAAGTGTGTTATAATAGAGACAACATCAGAAAAGCACATGGAAAGGAGGAATGTGCCTTGAATTTGCGGACGATTTCCCCATGGAAACACATTTGGGCGGCGGTGCTTATGACCGTCTGTGTGCTGTGCCTTTTGGGAAAAAGCGGTGCGCTGCTGCATGCCGGGGCAGAATCGCAAAAGCTCTATCAGGACAGCCTGTACTACTCTGTGACTGCCCGAAATGAAGTGGTTATCAAACAGGCACGTCCCTCCGTGACCGATGTGGAAGTGCCGGAGGAGATCGACGGTTGTCCGGTAACGGAAATCGGCAACTATGCCTTTCGCTCCTGCACCCGATTGCAGCGCATTGTGATTCCGGAAACCGTTCGGAAGATCGGACACATGGCGTTTTCCGGTTGTACCCGCCTGACAGAGGTCAGCATTCCGGATACGGTGACGCAGGTCGGCTGGAGCATTTTGCAGGGCACGCCGTGGCTGGAACAGCAGGCGGTGGATTTTGTGGTGGTCGGCGACGGCATTCTGCTGTCGTACAACGGAACAGCTGCCGAGGTGACGATTCCGGACAGCGTCCGGATGATTGCCGGCTATGCTTTTGCCACCAATACCGTCATCACTGCCGTGACCGTTCCGGCAACGGTGGGAACGGTGGACGCCTTTTCCTTTAGCGGCTGTAAGGCGCTTCAAACGGTGACGCTGGCGGAGGGTGTGCAGAGCGTTGGTGCGTATGCGTTTCACTGGTGCACCAGTTTGCGGGAAATCTCCCTGCCAGACAGCGTGCAGGAGATCGGCAACCACGCTTTCGCCTACTGCAAATCGCTGAAACACGTGCGCCTCTCCACGGGAATGACACGCATCAGCAATACCGCATTCTCCGGCTGCGAATCCCTGCAATGTGTGGAGATTCCGGATTCTGTCACGGAGATCGCCACGCAGGCATTTCAGGATTGTGCGGCACTGGAACAGCTGGAAATTCCGGCATCGGTGCAGAAGATCGGCGAGGGCGTTTTTGATGGATGCGTCAATTTACAGCAGCTCTCGATTTTGAATCCGGACTGCGAGATCTTCGATCTGGAAACTACCATCAGCTCGGCAGCACGCATTCGGGGCATGTCGGTTTCCACGGCGCACGAGTATGCCAGCAAGTATGAGCGGGCGTTTACGCCCATGGACCGGCTGCGGGGGGACTTCGACGGAGACGGCGAACTCACCCTGAACGATGCCTTTTCAGTGCTGGCAGCTTATGCCAGATCTGCCGCCGGAAATCCGGATGCATTGACAGACTTGGAACAGTATGCGGCGGACTATGACGGCGATGGCACAGTTGCACTGGAGGATGCCTTTGGAATTTTGCAGGCGTACTCCAAAAATGCCGCCGGAAACGGATGCGCATCCGGTTCGGTTTAGAAAGAATAGACAACGGGAATTTTATGAAAAAATCCTCCGGCTTGCCGGAGCAAAAAGAAAGGAGTGTGCCATATGCAGAAAATGTGTTGGAAAAGACTGGCTTCCGGAATGCTGGCAGTGCTGCTGTGCATTTCGGTTCTGCTGACTGCGTTTTACAGTATGGGAACTGTAACAGCGCAGGCTGCCTCAAGCCATCCGAATTCCTATGGTGCAGTCAATTATGAGCTGGATGTGCTGGGAAATATTACAATTACCGGCGGTGCGGCAGTGAAAGAAATCGAGATTCCGGAGATGATCAACGGACGAGTCGTGACGAAGATCGATAACGGCGCATTTCGGGACAACAGGACACTGGAGAAGATCACGATTCCTGACAGCGTCATCTCCATCGGGCGCTATGCCTTTCAGAACTGCGTCAGCCTCAAGACCATTGAGGGTGCAGAGGGCGTTACGGACATGGGAGACAAGACGTTCCTCAACACCGCATGGAAAAACCAGTGTCAGGACGAGGTTGTCGTTCTGAACGGCAAGATTGCAGTGGCGCTGAATACCGCTGCGACCCATGTGACAATACCGGAGGGTGTGACGATTCTGGCGGACTACCTGTTTTCGGACGGCGACCGCAATGTGATGGCTGTGGACTTGCCGCAGAGCCTGACCGTCCTGGGCAGCGGGTGCTTCATGTACTGCGAGAACTTGCAGGAAATTACGTTTCCCCGCAATCTCAAGCAGATCTCTTTCTGGAGCTTCTACGGCTGCAAGTCGCTGAAGTCTGTTTCCATTCCGCAGAACATCTATCAGATCGAGGGCGGCGCATTTGAATCGTGCACCTCTCTGGAATCAGTTACCATTGGGGAAAATGTGCGCCTCATCGGCAACAACGCCTTTCAGGACTGCACCAGTCTGCTGCAAATTAAACTGCCGGATTCGGTGACACGAATTGGCGAGGAGTCGTTCTACGGGTGCAGCAGTCTGGAATCTGTGACATTTGGAAACTCCCTGACGGACATCGGCGCCTATGCCTTTTGCGGCTGCACCAGTCTGCGTGCAGCAGAGCTTCCGGACGGACTGTGCTCCATCGGCTCCTATGCGTTTTCCCTCTGCACCAGCCTGAGCAACATCACACTTCCTCACACACTGGAAGATCTGGGCGAGGAGGTGTTCCTGCAAACGGCGTGGATGGAACAGCAGACGGGCAGCTGGATCGTACTCAGCGGGATTCTGTTAAAATACCGCGGAAACCGCAGCAAGATCGAGATTCCGGAGAATGTCTGCGTCATCAGCAACGGCTTTTTGGAAAATCCTGCCAGTGTCAACGAGATCACACTGCCCGCTCAGATGGAGGTGATCTCCAAGGGCGCATTCCAAGGCTGCACTTCGCTGCGGAAGGTAGTCCTGCCGGAGCACCTGACGAAAATCGGCATCGGTGCTTTTCAGGACTGTACAGCACTGCAAACCATGGTGCTTCCCGACTCGGTGACGGAGCTGGGAGAGGATGCGTTCCTTGGCTGCACGTCACTGCAAAAGCTGGTGCTCTCCAAAAATCTGAAGTGCATTCCCCAGCGTGCTTTTTACCAGTGCACCAGCCTCAACGAGATCGTGATTCCCTCCGGCGTGGAGCGAATTGAATCGCAGGCGTTTGTCCAGTGTTCCTCCCTCTATGCGCTGTCCCTGCCGGAAACAGTATCCTATGTGGGACAGAACAACTTCAACGGAGACACGGCGCTTCTGTCCCTGACGGTGTACAATCCGGACTGCCATCTGATGACTTCAGACTACGAGCTGCCAAAACAGGTGCTGCTCTACTGCTATCAGGATTCCTCCCTGTATTGGTATGCCCAGCAGTACGGACGGGAATATGTGCTGCTGGATACACCGGAGACGACAACACCGTCTGTCACGACCGCACCGCCGGAAACGACTGCGACATCGCCTGTCACCAGTACAGCAGCGGTGTCGACGGCAACCGAATCGGTCACCACTGCACAGACTACTACGACTACAGCGACCACCGCAGAAACGACAGCTCAGACCACAGAAACTGCTGCGGTCAGCACCGCAACGGAAACCGCACCTGTTGCAGAAACGGGCGATGTGGACGGCGACGGCGCAGTTTCTCTGGACGATGCGTTCCTGATCTTACAGGCGTATGCACGTGTCAGCGCCGGTGCTGAAAGCGGTCTGGAGGACTGGCAGCTGCTGCGGGCGGATGTGGACGGCAGCGGCAGCGTTGATCTGGACGATGCCTTCTATATTTTACAGTACGACTCCCTGCGCTCCGCCGGACGGGAGGTAGGTTCGCTGGACGACTGGCTTTCGCAGATTCTCGCATAACTCCATCAAATTTCAGCCCCGATACTCCAAGGTGTATCGGGGCTGTGTAATTTTCCGGCGGTGTAATTGTAAAATTTCTGATAATATATTGACAAGCCGCCGCAGGTGCGTTATAATGAAAAGGCATGCGGCACACAGGTGCATCGCATGTCAAGTTTATTTTTCAGCAAAGGAGGAAAATTATGCCTACGTTTAATCAGTTGGTTCGGAAGGGAAGAAAGGTACAGCAGTACAAGTCTACCGCTCCGGCACTGCAGAAGGGCTATAATGCCAAGAAGAAAGTGACCACAAATCAGAGTTCTCCGCAGAAGAGAGGCGTTTGCACGGCGGTTCGTACTGCAACCCCGAAGAAGCCGAACTCCGCTATGAGAAAGATTGCCAGAGTTAAGCTGACAAATGGCTACGAGGTTACTTCGTACATTCCGGGTATCGGCCACAACCTGCAGGAGCACAGCGTGGTTCTGATCCGTGGCGGCCGTGTAAAGGACCTGCCTGGTGTACGTTACCACATCATCCGCGGTACTCTGGACGCACAGGGCGTTGCAAACAGAATGCAGGCCCGTTCCAAGTACGGCGCAAAGAGACCGAAGGCTGGCAAGAAGTAAGATTGTCCGGTTTCGGCAAAATCCGGGAACCCGCTGCACAGCGGGTTCGGTATGAACAGGAAAGCTTTAGATCACCACAGGAACGTGGAGATATGAATATAGATGTGCCGCTGCGGCACGGCGTATTCCTCTCCATTGGCCTGACGGTCGGCGGAACAGTCCGCCCGAACGAGTACCTGTGAATTCATGCATGAATGTGAAGGAGGGAAGCGAAAATGCCAAGAAGAGGTAAAATCGCAAAGCGTGACGTGCTGGAAGATCCGATTTACGGTTCTAAGCTCGTTACCCGTCTGATCAATAATGTGATGGTAGACGGAAAAAAGGGCGTTGCCCAGAAGATTGTTTACGGTGCATTTGATATTGTCGCTGAAAAGACCGGCAAGGATGCGCTGGAAATGTTCCAGGAGGCTATGGATAATGTAATGCCGGTTCTGGAAGTAAAGGCTCGCCGTATGGGCGGTGCAACATACCAGGTTCCGATGGAAGTTCGTCCGGAACGCCGTCAGACTCTGGGTCTGCGCTGGATCACCAAGTATTCCAGACTGCGGAACGAAAAGACCATGAAGGAACGTCTGGCAGGAGAAATCCTCGATGCACTGAACAATACCGGCGGCGCTTGCAAGAAGCGTGACGATACACACAAGATGGCAGAAGCCAACAAGGCATTTGCTCACTATCGCTGGTAAGCGAAAGGAGAATTATCTATGGCTAGAGATTGTTCCCTGGAAAAAACCAGAAATATCGGTATCATGGCGCACATCGATGCCGGTAAAACAACCACAACAGAGCGTATTCTGTTCTACACCGGTATCAACCACAAAATCGGTGAGACCCACGAGGGTGCTGCAACGATGGACTGGATGGCACAGGAGCAGGAGCGTGGTATCACGATCACTTCTGCTGCAACCACTGCATACTGGGCAGGCCACAGAATCAACATCATCGACACTCCGGGACACGTTGACTTCACCGTAGAAGTTGAGCGTTCTCTGCGTGTACTGGATGGTTCTGTTACCGTACTGTGCGCAAAGGGCGGCGTTGAGCCGCAGACAGAAACTGTATGGAGACAGGCTGATAAGTATCAGGTTCCTCGTATGGTTTATGTCAACAAGATGGATATCATGGGCGCCGATTTCTACCGCGTCGTTGACATGATGCACGAGAGACTGAAGTGTAATGCTGTTCCGATTCAGCTGCCTATCGGCGCTGAGGACGAGTTCAAGGGCATCATCGACCTGGTTGAGATGAAGGCGTATGTTTATTACGATGACCTCGGCAAGGATATCCGTGTGGAAGAGATTCCGGACGATATGAAGGAAAAGGCTGAGGAATATCACCAGAGCCTGATGGAACACGTTGCAGAGCAGGACGATGTGCTGATGGAGAAGTTCTTTAACGACGAAGAAATCACCATCGACGAGATCAAGGCTTGCATCCGTAAGTCCACCATCGCAAACACAATGGTTCCGGTTACCTGCGGTACTTCTTACCGCAACAAGGGCGTACAGAAGCTTCTGGATGCTGTTGTTGACTATATGCCGTCTCCGCTGGATGTACCGTCTATCAAGGGTACCGATCCGGATACCGGCGAGGAAGTATTCCGCCACTCTTCGGACGAAGAGCCGTTCGCAGCACTGGCATTCAAGATCGCAACTGACCCGTTCGTTGGTAAGCTGTGCTTCTTCCGTGTATATTCCGGTACTGTAAACGCAGGTGCTACCGTTCTGAACGCTACCAAGGACAACAAGGAGCGTATGGGACGTATCGTACAGATGCACTCCAACCACAGAAAGGATATCGAAACTGTATACGCAGGCGATATCGCTGCCGTTGTTGGTCTGAAGAACACCACCACCGGTGATACACTGTGCGATGAAAAGCACCCGGTAATTCTGGAATCCATGGAGTTCCCGGAGCCGGTTATCCAGCTGGCAATCGAGCCGAAGACCAAGGCTGGTCAGGACAAGATGGGTATTGCGCTGGCAAAGCTGGCAGAAGAAGACCCGACTTTCCGTACCTGGACAGACGAGGAAACCGGTCAGACCATTATCGCCGGCATGGGCGAGCTGCATCTGGATATCATCGTAGACCGTCTGCTCCGTGAGTTCAAGGTAGAAGCAAACGTTGGCGCACCGCAGGTATCCTACAAGGAAACCATCAAGGGCAATGCCGATGTGGACTATAAGTACAAGAAGCAGTCCGGTGGTTCCGGTCAGTACGGTCACGTTAAGATCCGTGTGTCTCCGAACGAATCCGGTAAGGGCTATGAATTCACCAACAAGGTTGTCGGCGGTGCAATTCCGAAGGAATACATTCCTGCTGTTGATGCCGGTATCCGCGGCGCAATGCAGGCTGGTATTCTGGCTGGCTATGAAGTCGTTGACGTAAAGGTTGAGCTGTACGATGGATCTTATCACGAAGTCGACTCCTCGGAAATGGCATTTAAGATCGCCGGTTCTATCGCTTTCAAGGAAGCAATGAAGCAGGCACAGCCGATTCTGATGGAACCGATCATGAAGGTTTCCGTTATCGTGCCGGATGAATATACCGGTACTGTAATCGGTGACCTGAGTTCTCGCCGTGGTCAGATTCAGGGTCAGGAAACCCGCACCGGTACCGTTCAGGTCGATGCACTGGTTCCGCTGTCCGAGATGTTCGGCTACACCAGCGATCTGCGTTCGAATACCCAGGGCCGTGGTCAGTACTCGATGGAACCCCACAGCTACCAGGAAGTTCCGAAGAATATCGCAGAAAAGATTATGTCTTCCAGAAAGAAATAAGAAGTTTTTCGAAAAAATCCTGATTTTTTCAAAAAACACTTGCATTTCTCTTTGAAATCTGGTACAATATGTGTAACACTTCTCGTTAAGTGCATTTACGCTCATTTTATTTATTGAGGAGGATTATTCCAATGGCAAAGGCTAAATTTGAAAGAACCAAACCCCATGTAAACATTGGCACCATCGGTCACGTTGACCATGGTAAGACCACTCTGACTGCTGCTATCACCAAGACTCTGGCTCTGAAGGGTCAGGCTCAGTACGAAGCTTACGATATGATCGATAAGGCTCCGGAAGAGAGAGAGCGTGGTATCACAATCAACACCGCTCACGTTGAGTACGAGACCGACAAGCGTCACTACGCTCACGTTGACTGCCCGGGACATGCTGACTACGTTAAGAACATGATCACCGGTGCAGCTCAGATGGACGGCGCTATCCTGGTAGTTGCTGCATCTGATGGCCCGATGGCTCAGACCAAGGAGCACATCCTGCTGGCTCGTCAGGTTGGCGTACCGGCAATCGTTGTATTCCTGAACAAGGCTGACCAGGTTGACGATCCGGAACTGCTGGAACTGGTTGAAATGGACGTTCGTGAGACTCTGAACGAATATGACTTCCCGGGCGATGACACTCCGATCATCGTTGGTTCTGCTCTGGCTGCTCTGGAAGCTCCGGACGATCTGAGCGATCCGGCTTACAAGCCGATCCTGGATCTGATGGACGCTGTTGACGAGTACATTCCGACTCCGGAACGTGACGATGCAAAGCCGTTCCTGATGCCGATCGAGGATACTATGACCATTTCTGGCCGTGGTACCGTTGTTACCGGTCGTGTAGAGCGCGGAAAGCTGAACGTTAACGAGCCGGTTGAAATCGTTGGTCTGTCTGAAGAGAAGCTGAACACCGTTGTAACTGGTCTGGAAATGTTCCGTAAGTCTCTGGACTTCGCAGAAGCTGGCGATAACGTTGGCGCACTGCTGCGTGGTATCACTCGTGACCAGGTTGAGCGTGGTCAGGTACTGTGCAAGCCGGGTTCCATTCACCCGCACACCAAGTTCAAGGGCCAGGTTTACGTTCTGAAGAAGGAAGAGGGCGGTCGTCATACTCCGTTCTTCAACAACTACAGACCGCAGTTCTATTTCAGAACAACTGACGTAACCGGTATCATCACTCTGCCGGCAGACGTTGAAATGTGCACACCGGGCGATAACGTTGAGATGGACGTTGAGCTGATCCAGCCGATCGCTATCGAAGAGGGTCTGCGTTTCGCTATCCGTGAGGGTGGTAGAACTGTAGGTTCTGGTGTCGTAACTGCAATTAACGAATAAGTTTACAGGCGTTTTACACACCTGCGAGGGGGAGTTGGACTTCGGTTCACTCCCCCTTTTGCATTTTTCCTTGTGCAACATGCATAAAAAGGAAATTGATTTTTGACCATATTTTTTGCGGCATTCTCTCTTTCTTTCCTTGCAATTTCCCAGCAGATACGGTATAATAATATCATACGTGCAGAATTTTGAGGGGGAATCCCCGGAAGAAGCACGGAATACCCCGCATGACGACTTGGAAATTTTGGGTCGGCTGGCGGCTTGGATTGGAGCGAGGAGGCATCCCATGGAATTTCAACATGTTCCGGTTTTGCTGCAGGAGGTGCTGGACGGACTGGCAATCCGGCCGGACGGCATTTATGTGGACGGAACCGTGGGCGGTGCCGGACACTCCCGTGAAATCGCCAAGCGCCTGACTGCCGGCGGACAGCTGATTGGCTTTGACCGTGATCCGGATGCAGTTGCAGCGGCAACTGAACGGCTGGCGGGCTATCCTGCCACCGTGGTGCACCATAATTATGACGAAATGCAAACGGTTTTGACGGAGATGGGGCTGGCGCCGGTGGACGGCGTGCTGCTGGATCTGGGTGTTTCTTCCCATCAGCTGGACGAGGAGTCCCGTGGCTTCTCCTATCACGCCGATGCACCGCTGGATATGCGCATGAGCCAGACCGGAATGACGGCCGAGGAATTGATTAATACCATCTCAGAGGAAGAGCTGGCACGGATTCTCTTTACCTATGGAGAGGAGAGCTTCGCCCGCAGCATTGCACGGCGCATCGTGCAGGCACGGCAGGAAAAGCCGATTCACACGACACTGGAGCTGGCAGAACTGATCAAAAGCGGTGTGCCGCAGAAGGTGCGCCGGATGAAAAATCCGTGTAAGAAGTCGTTTCAGGCAATTCGGATTGCCGTGAACGGGGAGTTTGAACATCTGGAAGCGGGATTGCAGGCTGCATTTTCCGTCTTGAAGGTGGGCGGACGCCTGGCGGTCATCACATTCCACTCGCTGGAAGACCGTATGGTCAAACGGCAGTTTGCCGCATGGTGTCAGGGCTGTATCTGCCCGCCGGATTTCCCGCAGTGCGTCTGCGGCAGAACACCGGAGGCAAAGCTGGTCACCAGAAAGCCCATCGTCCCCGGAGAAGCGGAGCTGGCGCAAAACAATCGGAGCCGCAGTGCGAAGCTGCGTGTCTTGGAAAGGAGCCGTTGATTTTTCATGCTGAATCCGGAAAATGAGGAACTGGAAGAACGTTCGGAGGAACAGAAAGAGCCGAAAATCCCCACCAGAGGAATTTTTGTGTTCCGGATCGATCCCAATAAACGGGGTGTCGCTTTTAAGATCTTTATTGCGGGGATTCTAGCGTTGGTGCTGTTTAGCGTGGTAATCAACAGCAATGCACAATTGAATGAGGTGTATTCTGACATCTCTACTGCCAATTCGCAGCTGAATGTCCTGCGCAGCGAAAATGTGCGGATGCAGACGGAATTGGAGAGCAAGGCCTCGATTAGCAACATCAAAGAATATGCAGAGAATCGGCTTGGCATGCAGAAGCTGCACCAGTCGCAGATTCAGTATGTGGATATTCAAACCGAGGATGCGGTGACCATTGAGGCAGAGGATCAGAATATTTTTGTGAAAATTAAGCATAAATTTGAGGATGTTGTGGCATATCTCCGTGGATAAGCCGCATAGAATGGGATTGAAATCAAGCTCCCGTTCAGCAATTGGTGGTACTTTCGGCGAACTGCATCACTGCGACGCAACTATGCGTGCCGTTAGTATAAATGACATGGGCAAGAGATAATATTCGGGTGTCGGAGTCAGAGAAACCCGATGGCGCACAGATGAAGCGGCATCGGACAGATGCTGTTTGCAAAATCGGTGGGATTCTGACGACCTTCTGCGGCGGGCGACTGCCGCAGAAACGGAAATTCCCGTCTGGGAGGCAGATGCTGTTTCCGGAAATGGACGGTTCATGACAGGCGGGGTAATTGTGTTCGATTCCCTGCCTGATTCTATTATGGAGAAACAATGTTGTGTCTGTTCCCGAAGTGCGGGACAGATGCGTGAAACCTGCCGGGCGGTTTGCGCCCGGTGTGCGATTGACCTGGGAGGAGTGCCGGATGCGGCTGCTGAGAGGAAACACTGACAAATCCAAAAAGAAAAAGACAAAAGCAGAGGTTTCTGCGACCGTTCGGATGCGGAACCGCACCAATAAGGGCGTTTTGGGTCTGATGACAGTTTTTTGTGCTGCGGTCATCGTCCGCCTGTTTGTGGTGTCCGTGGTGGACAATAGCAAATACGAGGGAATGGCGAATAACTATCACTTCGGAACCATGACGCTCAGTGCTAACCGTGGCGCAATTTACGATGCCAATGGCACGGCGCTGGCGTGGAGTGCGACAGTATATAACATTTACATAGACCCGACTCTGTATCGGGAGGAGATGAAGTCCATTGAGGATGCCAACGACAAGAAAAAGTCGGCTGCTGAGGAAGAGAACGAAACCGCTGACAATCTGGTGGATGTGGATCAGCTGAAAACCTCCATCACCAATTTTCTGTCGGAGAAGCTGGGACTTAAAACAGAGGAAGTGGAGGCATCTTTCGAAAAAGACGGCCGTTATTATGTGCTGCAAACACAGGTGGAAAAGAACGTGACCGATGAGATCACGGCGTATTTCGAAAAGCTGAACCTCAGCTTCATCGGAACCGAGGCGACCACACGCCGGTACTATCCGCAAAATGAACTGGCAGCAGCGGTTATCGGCTTTACCAATGGCGACGGCGATGGACAGTATGGTCTGGAATATCAGTATGACGACTACCTCTCCGGCGTGGATGGCCGTGTTATCTCGGCGCAGGCTGCCAACGGCGAGGAGATGCCCTACCGGTATTCCACCACCTACGATGCCGAGGACGGCGACTCCCTCTACCTGACACTGGACACCACCATTCAGTACTATCTGGAGAAGAGTCTGGCGGAGATGGTGGAGAAGTTTGAGGTAAAGGAGCGTGCCTGCGGTGTCATCATGAACCCTAAGACCGGCGCTGTTTACGCCATGGCGACTTACCCTACATTTGATCTGAACAACCCGTCGGAGATTTACGACGCCAAGACGGCGCAGGAACTGGCAGCACTGCCGGAGGGCGAGTACAGCACCGCCTACGCCACCGCACGGGAAACCCAGTGGAAGAACAAGGTCATCAGCGAGATCAGCTACCCCGGTTCGACGTTTAAGATCGTCACCACGGCGGACGCTTTCGAGGAAAACCTTATCAATATGGAGACCGACAGTTTCTACTGTTCGGGGCAGGTTCAGGTGGCAGATGCGACCATTCGCTGCTCCAACACTGCCGGACACGGCGCACAGAACTTTACACAGGCGCTGACCAACTCCTGTAACCCGGCGTTCATCGAGATCGGACAGCGCATCGGCATCGATAAGTTCAGCTATTATTTTGAGGGATTTGGTCTGGCGGAAAAGACCGGAATCGACCTGCCCGGCGAGGCAGTCAGCTACAGCGTCACCGGCGATGATATGACCATCGTCGACCTTGCCTCTGCGGCATACGGTCAGTGTAATAAGGTGACCGCCATGGAACTGGTGACTGCATATTCGGCTGCCATCAACGGCGGCTATATGGTAACACCGCATGTGGTAGACCATGTGGTGGATTCCAACGGAAACATCGTGCTGCAAAACGAGACAGAGGTAAAGCGGCAGATCGTGTCGGAGGAGACCTCCGACATTGTGCGGGAACAGCTGGAGGCAGTTGTCAACAACAACCCCTCTCATAACGCCTACATTCAGGGCTACCGCATCGGCGGTAAGTCCGGTACTGCGGAAAAGCTGGACACTTCCACGGCAGACGACCGCCAGTATGTGGCATCCTACTGCTGCTTTGCGCCGGCGGATGATCCGGAGGTCATTATGCTGATTATGGCGGACGAACCGAACAAGGAGATCGGCTACTACGGTTCTCAGGTCGTTGTGTCCTATGCAAGAGATATCATGGAGGAGATCCTGCCGGCAATGGGCTTCTATCCGGAGTACTCCGACGGCGAGGACACCGATTCCACTGTGACCGTGCCCTATCTGCAAAGTGCGGATATCACTTCGGCAGAGTCCACACTGGCACAGCTGGGCCTGACTTACGAGGTCGTGGGCGACGGCACAACCGTTGCCTCCCAGTCGCCCTCCACCGGCACCAGCGTGACCAAGGGCGGAAAGGTGATTCTGTATACCGAGGTCGGCGGAAACAGCGGTGATACCATCGAGGTGCCGAATCTGGTGGGCATGACTGCCGCAGAAGTCAACGAGACCATGACTTACTACGACCTGAACTACGCCATTGTCGGGTCATCGGCATCGGAATCCGGTGCTCTGGTGCAGTACCAGTCGGAGGAGGCCGGAACGGTCGTGCCCCGTGGAACTGCCATTACCCTGACGCTGTCCGTGAGTCAGCAGTCGGATTAAACGGAGATAGTGTGAAAGGATGGGATGAAAATGCGGTTATATGCATTGTTGGAAGAGTATGCAAAGACAAACCTGCCGGACATGGAGATCACCGGTCTGACAGATGATTCCCGTAAGGTGAAGCCGGGGATGCTGTTCGCCTGCATTCGCGGAGAGCATTTTGACGGACACAATGCTGCGGGAAAAGCGCTGGAGAGCGGCGCTGCTGCGGTGCTGGCAGACCACGATCTGGGACTGGGCGACCGGCAGATTCTCACAGACGATACACGGAAGCTGTACGGACAGCTCTGTGCCGCCTGGTTCGGACATCCGGAGCGAAAGATGCATTTCGTGGGTGTGACCGGAACCAACGGAAAGACGACCATCACCAACCTGATCAAACACATCCTCACCGAGGCAGGGCATCGGGTCGGTCTGATCGGCACGATCCAGAACGAGATCGGCGACAAGATCGTGCACACCGACAATACCACGCCTTTCGTCTACGACCTCATGGGTCTGTATGCGCAGATGGCAGAGGCCGGCTGCGATTACGTGGTCATGGAGGTTTCCTCTTTCGGTCTGGTGCAGGAGCGCATTGGCGTGACGCACTTCGACACCGCCGTGTTCACCAACCTGACGCAGGATCATCTGGACTACCACGGCACCATGGAAAATTACTATCAGGCAAAGAAGCTGCTGTTCCAGCGGTGCGACAATGCTGTCATTGATACAGACGATGCCTACGGCAGACGGCTGTATGAGGAGATCAGCTGCCCCAAGTGCAGCTATGGCAGCAGCAGTCACGCCGATTACTATGCCGACGCCATCAAGCTTCGGGCAGACGGCACACGTTTCTGGCTGTGCAATGCCGGAAAGTCCTATCAGGTGAATCTGCACCTGACCGGTATGTTCAACGTGTCCAACGCCATTGCAGCAGTCGCAGCCTGCGCTTCTCTGGGCATGCCCATGAAGCGGATTCTGGCGGGACTGGAAACCTGCACCGGCGTGCGCGGCAGATGCGAGGTCATCCCCACCGGCAGAGATTTCACCGTGATCTGCGACTATGCGCACACACCGGATGCCATTGAGAACATCCTGCGCAGCGTTAAGGAGTACACCAGGGGCAGACTGATCTGCCTGTTCGGCTGCGGGGGAAATCGGGATGCCACAAAGCGCCCGAAGATGGCAGCAGCAGCGGCAAAGTACGCCGATTTTCTGATGATCACCTCGGATAATCCCCGGGATGAAGAACCGCAGGCGATCATCGCCGACATCCTGACAGGACTGGAGGGCAGCGATGTGCCCTATGAAGTGGTGGTCGACCGAAAGGAAGCCATTTTACGCAGCATGCAGCTTGCCCAGCCGGAGGATGTGATCGTTCTCGCCGGAAAGGGTCATGAGGATTATCAGGTGCTTGCCGGCGGCGTGCACATCCACATGGACGAACGGGAAATTGTACGGGACTGCCTGCCGCTGGTGCCGAAACGGTAAAAAATAAGGGGGACAGATGGATGAAAGCATGGATGTTGTCAGAATTAAAAGACGTTTTGCAGTGTGAGATTCCGGTGGAAGCCGAGATCACCTGCGTGAGTACAGATACCCGCAACCTGCCGCAGGGCTGCCTGTTTGTGGCGCTGCGGGGGGAGCGGTTCGACGGCCACGACTTTGTGCCGCAGGCAATTGCTGCCGGAGCCGTGGCTGCCGTGACGGAACAGCCCATCGAAGGCTGCCCCTGTCTGGTGGTGGAAAACACCGGACGGGCGCTGCTGAAAATCGCACGGTTCTATCGGGAAAAGTTCCATCCAGTTTTGGTCGGTGTCACCGGAAGCGTGGGAAAGACCACTACAAAAGAAATGATCGCCTGCGTGCTGGAATCCCAGTTCTGCACGCTGAAAACACAGGGCAACCTGAACAACGAGATCGGGCTGCCAAAGACGCTGATGCAGCTGGAGGAGCAGCACACCGCAGCTGTCATTGAAATGGGCATGTCCCACTTCGGAGAGATCAGCCGTCTTTCCCGCACCGCAGAGCCGTCCATGGGTGTCATCACCAACATCGGCTATTCCCACATCGAGAACCTCAAGACACAGGAGGGCATTCTTCAGGCAAAGCTGGAGATTCTGGACGGCATGGCAGCCGATGCGCCGCTTATCGTCAACGGGGACAATGCCCTGCTGGCACCCCTGAAGCGCAACCTGTCCCGTCCGGTGATTACCTATGGCATGCACGCTGAGAAGCTGGATGTCCGGGCAGAGGATGTGGTGCGGAATGCAGATTCCACCACGTTTACCATTGCGGCAGCAGACGGAAAGAAGTATCCGGCAATGCTGCGCTGTGTGGGTGACCACAACGTCATGAATGCGCTGGCAGCGTTCTGTGTGGGAACGCAGGCGGGCATTGCGCCGGAGAAGATCTGCGCAGCGCTGGAGCGCTATCAGACCGTGGGCATGCGCCAGAATATTTCACATCGGGGTGCATATACCATTATCGCAGACTGTTATAACGCCAGCCCGGATTCCATGAAGGCAGCGCTGACGGTTCTGCGGGAACTTCCCTGTAAGGGACGGCACATTGCCGTGCTGGGCGACATGCTGGAACTGGGTGAGATGTCCCGCCAGCTGCACACGCTGGTGGGCGATATGGCAGCAGCCAGCGAAGTGGACGCTCTGTTCTGTCTGGGCACGGAGGCATTCTACATTGCCCAGCGGGCAGCCATGCAGAAAGTATCGGTCTACCACACCGAGGATCGGCGGGAACTGTGCCGTGTCATTCGGAGCTATCTGCGTCCGGGAGATGCTGTGCTCTTTAAGGCGAGCCGCGGCATGCATCTGGAGGACTGCATCGATATGATTTTTGACCAAGGGGAGGAAACTGAAAATGCCGTTCTGGATTAATGTACTTGTAGGAGTGCTGGCGTTTGCGGTGGCAGCGCTGGGCGGAAAGGCACTCATCCCCTGGCTGCATAAACTGAAATTCGGGCAGCCCATCAAGGTGGAATTCGGCCCCAAGTGGCATGCCAACAAACAGGGCACTCCCACCATGGGCGGTATTCTGTTCATTGTGGGCAGCATTGTGGCAACGGCAGCGGGCTATGCCGTCTACCGTATGACCAGCAGCGTGGATGTCACGGCAATCTCCGGCAATCGGGAGGCGCTCCGTGTCATGAGCTGCGTGATCTTCTGCCTGCTGTTCGGTATCATCGGCTTCATTGATGACTTTGCCAAGGTGGCAAAGAAACAGAACGAGGGTCTGACCCCGAAACAGAAGCTGGCGCTTCAGGTGGTGGCAGCCATTCTCTGGCTGGCAGCCATGTACTGGCTGGGCGACCGCAGTACTACCATTGATCTGGTGTTCGTGCGGTTTGACATCCGCTGGTTCTACTATCCGGTGATGGTGCTGGTGATCCTCTACCTGACCAATGCCGTCAATCTGACGGACGGCGTAGACGGACTCTGCGGTACTGTGACGCTGGTGGCAATGCTGATCTTCACCCTGATTTGCAGCCGGCTGCAAATGACCAGCTACACCCTGTTCACCATGGCGCTGGCAGGCGGCTGTCTGGGCTTTCTGGTCTGGAATCTGCATCCGGCAAAGTGTTTTATGGGTGACACCGGTTCCATGTTCCTCGGCGCAGCCGTTGCCTCAGTGGGACTGGCAACGCATCAGCATCTGGTGCTGATTCTGGTGGCGCTGGTCTACATTCTGGAGGCGCTCTCCGTGATGATTCAGGTCACCTATTTCAAATATACTAAGAAGAAGTACGGCGAGGGACGCCGCATCTTCAAGATGACGCCCATTCACCATCATTTTGAGATGAGCGGATTCAGTGAATATAAAATCGTTATCACGTTTTCTCTGTTCGGTCTGATCGCCGGCGCAGTTGGATTGCTGCTGGTTACACTCTGAGCGGCCGGAACGGCGAGAAGGAGGTTGCATTATGGCAGAACAGACATCTGTCAAATCACAAAAGAAGCGCTGGTTTAATCTGCCGCTGTGGCAGCGCAACGTGCGCTATGGCGAAGTGGATGTGGCGTTTTTTCTGATCGTCATTGCACTGCTGGTCATCGGGATCATCATGATGTTCTCCGCCAGCTATGCGTGGGCGACTGCGGAGGGAAAGTCCGGTTCTTTCTACGCCTATAACCAGATCAAGAATGCCGTTGTGGGATTGGTCATCATGTTCGCTCTCTGCACCGTGGATTATCATGTGTTCCGGAAACCGGCGATTGCCGTGTTCTCCTATGTGTTTCCGGTGATCCTGCTGGCAATCGTGGCATTTGTGCCGGCGCTGAGCGTCACAGAGGGCGGTGCAACCCGCTGGCTGGACATCGGCGGATTCAACTTCCAGCCCTCGGAGCTGATGAAGATCGGTATCGTCATCTTCTTCGCCTACTTCATTGAAAAGAACTACGACAACATGCGCTCCTTCCGAAAAGGGCTGCTGCCGTTGCTGCTGGCACTGGCAATCGTGGCTGCGCTTCTGATTCTGGAGCCCCACCTCTCCGGTACGATCATCATCACACTGCTCTGCATCATCCTCATTTTCGTGGGCAATGCCAACCTGAAACACTTCCTGTTTCTGGGACTGGCAGGCATCGGTGCAGCGCTGGTGATCGGACTTCTGATGATGGATAGCTACGAGTACATCGGAAAGCGTATCCAGTCGTGGCGTGACCCGTTCTCGGACAGTCTGAACGACACGTGGCAGACCTGCCAGTCCCTGATCGCCATTGGTTCCGGCGGACTGTTTGGTCTGGGACTGGGCGAATCCCGTCAGAAGTATCTGTACCTGCCGGAGACCAAGAACGACTTCGTGTTCTCCATCGTCTGCGAGGAGCTGGGCTTTGTGGGTGCGGTGACCGTTGTTCTGCTGTTCATGCTTCTGGTCATCCGCGGTTATCAGATCGCCACCCATGCGCCGGATAAGTTCGGTATGCTGCTGGCGATCGGACTGACCTCCCACATCGGACTTCAGGCGTTTCTGAACATCGCCGTTGTCAGCAATCTGTTCCCCAACACGGGTATCAGTCTGCCGTTCTTCAGCTACGGCGGTACGGCGCTGATCTTACAGCTGGCGGAAATGGGAATTGTGCTGAACATCTCCCGCACCCGATACCACGTCGGGAAAAAGCGACAGCGGAGCACTGCCGCGGAGGGAGAGCTTCAGGAGACAGGTGCAATGCAGCAGCAGGAGGGTATCGCATGAGAGTATTATTGGCAGGAGGCGGAACCGGCGGCCATATCAATCCGGCGCTGGCAATCGCCTCCATTATCAGGGAACATGATCCGTCGGCGGAGTTTCTCTTTGTGGGAACGCCCAACGGAATGGAAGCACGTCTGGTTCCGCAGGCTGGATATCGGCTGGAAACCATGCACGTCGCCGGCTTTCAGCGGAAGCTGAGCTGGAAAAACGTCAAGCGCAATGTCAAGGCAGCGTATTATCTTGCGACCTCGCAGCCCCGTGCCCGCAAGATCGTCCGGCAGTTCCAGCCGGATGTGGCAATCGGAACCGGCGGCTATGTGGCAGGGCCGATTCTGCATGCAGCGGCACATCTGGGCATTCCCTGTGCCATTCACGAGCAGAATGCGTTCCCCGGCGTGACCAACAAGATGCTCTCCAAAGAAGTGGATCATGTCATGCTCACCGTGGAACAGGCGCTGCAATATCTCCATCCCAACTGCGCCTATACCGTGACTGGTCTGCCGGTGCGTGGCGGGATCTCCCATCCCGATCGGGCGGCGGCCCGGAAAAAGCTGGGCTTTGATGACAGCATGTGCATCCTCTCCTTCGGGGGAAGCCTCGGTGCCGGCTGCATCAATGATGCAATGGCAGAGCTGATTCCGTGGCACGTGAAAAATGGGCTTGCCATCAACCACATTCACGGGTACGGCGGCATGGGCAGGGATACATTCCCCAAGGCAATGGAGCAGGCTGGCGTGCCCATGAAGAGCGATCGCCTGCGGATCACGGAGTACATCAACGACATGGACGTTTGTCTGGCGGCAGCCGATCTGGTCATCTGCCGTTCCGGCGCTTCGACGCTGGCAGAATTGGAGGCAGTGGGCAGAGGTTCGATTCTGATTCCCTCGCCCATTGTCACCGGCAACCACCAGCTGCACAACGCCAATGTTCTGGGCAATGCCGGCGCTGCTATCGTCATTGAACAGAAAGACGCATCGCCGCAGCGGATCATTCAGGAAGTGGAGAAACTGTACCAGAACCGTGCAAAGCTGGAACAAATGGCAGTGCACGCCAAGGAACTGGAAATTCCGGATACAGCAGACCGGATCTGGAAGGTCATCGAGGGTCTGACGGCATCGAAGCAGGGAAAATAATCCCGATTGCACCATTTTTTTGGAATTTGCATACACTGGCAATAAAAAGAGGTGATGCGGATTGCAAAAACTGGTCATTGACGGCGGAGTTCCGCTGGAGGGAGAGATTTTTCTACATGGTGCCAAAAACAGCGCCCTGCCCATCCTCGCCGCTGCATTGCTGTGCAACGGCGAAACGACACTGGAAAATTGTCCGCGCCTGACAGATGTCTTTGCAGCGTGCCGGATTCTCACCCATCTGGGCGGGCGGTGTACCATTCAGGAACACACCGTGACGGTGCAGGTGCGGGCGCTGCGCAGCGACACCATTCCGGAGGCGCTGATGCAGGAGATGCGCTCCTCCATTATTTTTCTGGGGGCGGTGCTGGGGCGTGCCGGAACCTGTCATGTGTCGTACCCCGGCGGATGCGAGCTTGGCCCCCGTCCCATTGACATGCACCTGGAGGCGCTGCGTCAAATGGGTGCACGCTTTTCCGTATGCGGGGGTCAGCTGGACTGCACTGTACCGGATGGGCTGCACGGCGCAGTGATCCACCTGCCGTTTCCCTCGGTAGGGGCAACGGAGAATGTGCTGCTGGCGGCCGTGCTGGCAAAGGGCGAGACGGTGCTGCATAATGCGGCACGGGAACCGGAGATCTGCGACCTGGCGGCGTTTCTGCGAAAATGCGGGGCGAAGATCTCTGGAGAGGGTGAGAGCACCATCCGAATCGAGGGAACAGAACGGCTGCACGGCTGCGTGCACGCCATTATGCCGGACCGCATTGCGGGAATTACCTATCTGGGTGCGGCAGCCATTACCGGCGGAACGCTCTGCCTGAAGGGAACGGATGCCCAGCCCATGGAGAACATGCTGCCCACTTTGGAGCAGATGGGCTGCCGGCTCTATCCGGAACCGGATCGGCTGCATCTGCTTGCGCCACGGCGGCTTCGGGCAGTGCCGTTCCTCCGGACGATGCCTCATCCGGGATTTCCCACGGATGCGCAGGCGATTTTCATGGCAATGCTCTCGCTGGCAGACGGCGTGAGCGTGCTGGAGGAGAACATTTTTGAAAACCGGTACCGCCATGTGGATGCGCTGGTGAAAATGGGCGCAAGGATTCACGTCTCCGGCAGGACGGCGGTGGTTGCCGGTGTGCGTGCGCTGAGCGGTGCAGCCGTTTCCGCCACCGATCTGCGTGGCGGCGCAGCCATGGTACTGGCCGGGCTTGCAGCGCAGGGGCGCACTGAAGTGCGCCAGATCTCGCACATCGATCGGGGGTACGAAACGATGGAACTTGTGCTGCGCAGTGTGGGCGCACAGATCGTGCGGAAAGATGTGCCGTCTGAGGGTCTACTTCGTATCTAGGCTCGAAACAGGAACAGAAAACAGCGGAGGGAGCTTATCCATGCAGGATGTGGAAAAAACAGAGATCCAGCGGAATACCAGTGCCAAGCGGATGCGCCGGCGCAACCGGCTGCGGCCACTCTATTTCCTCGTGGTCGCCGTGCTGGTAGCTGGCGTGGGCATTGCGTTGTCCATGACCGCATTTTTTAACATCGCCACCATTGAGGTCGGCGGGAACAAACCGAAACAGTATAATGAAGATGAAATTGCGCATGCATCCGGCGTGCATACCGGCGACAATATGATGCGTCTGAACAAAGAGGAAGTGGCGCAGAATATTCTGGACAGTCTGGTTTTTGTGGAGGATGTTCAGGTGGAGAAGAAATTCCCCGATGTGCTGGTCATTACGGTTTCAGCCAGCCATTCGGCGTTCAATGTGGTGGACGACAGCGGAACGCTGCAGGTGAGCGCTGCCGGAAAGATTCTGAAAAACAGTCCCGATGCGGACAGCAGCCTCCCCACGATAACCGGATACGAGGCAGCGACCCGGGAGGCAGGTCAGAAGCTCACCTCGCAGGACAGCCAGAAAGATCGGATTTTTCAGACCATCTCCAAGAAGATGGCGGGCGGTCTGACTTATCCTATCACAAGCGTTGATCTGACTGACAAGTATGATATAAAACTGGTGTTTGACTCCCGTGTGGAATTTGAAGTGGGAAACTGGAGTGAACTGGACTATAAGATCACCCTGGCGGAAACGGTGCTGGATCAGCTTGCGCCGGATAAAATCGGGTATCTTTCCATGGTCGGGGATCACCAGTGCTCCTATCGGGACAAGTCTGCGGTGGAACAGCAGACTACGGCAGCGCTGGCGACCACAGCGACGGATGAGAATGGCATGCCTATTTTGGAGACCGATGAAAACGGCAACCCCATTTCGCCCGTCACTGAGACCACCACCACTGCTGCACCGCTGGAAGAGTGGTAAACTTGCCGGTTTTTTCAGAAAAGTACAGGCGATTTTCGACATTCCTGTACAATTTTGTAAAAATACCGGCGGTGTGGCCGGAAATTCTTGTGGGAAAATGAAAAACCAAATTTATTTCAAAAAAAAGCTTGCATTGTTTTCGAAAATGTGTTAAGATAATAAGTGTATTTCCAGAGGTTTTGTTCCATATTTGCGGGAACTTACACAGCTGCTGTACCGCTTTTCAATTACACGGCGGACAGCACGATACAGCGTGTCACAGAAGTTTTGTAGGAGGAAATGTTAGATGGCTGATTTTATCTATGAGGATTCCTTTGATCCTGATGTAAATATCAAAGTGATTGGCGTCGGCGGCGGCGGCGGAAACGCACTGAATTGCATGGTGTCTTCCGGCGTACAGGATATTGAATATATTGCAGTAAATACAGATGCCAAGGCTTTGAACAATTCCAAGGCAACCTCGAAGATCCAGATCGGTGCAAAGCTCACCAAAGGCCGTGGCGCCGGAAATAAACCGGATGTCGGCAGACAGAGCGCCGAGGAAAACAAGGACGAGATCGAAGCTGCACTGAAGGGTGCGGATATGGTATTTATTACCGCTGGTATGGGCGGTGGCACCGGTACTGGCGCAGCACCGGTCGTTGCACGTCTGGCACAGGAGGCCGGGATCCTCACCGTTGCCGTTGTCACAAAGCCGTTTGCTTTTGAGCGGGAACAGAAGATGATGCAGGCAGAACGGGGCATTACAGAGCTGCGGAAGTACGTGGATTCTCTGATCGTGATCCCGAACGAAAAGCTGCTGGAGGGTCTGGACAAGCCGCTGACCATGCGGGAGTCGTTCGCACTGGCAGACGATGTTCTCAAGACCGGCGTGAAGAGCATTTCCGACCTGATCGTGGAAGAGGGCTATATCAACCTGGACTTCGCCGATGTTTCCACCATCATGAAGGGCGCAGGCTATGCCCACATGGCAATCGGTCACGGCTCCGGCAAGGACAAGGCAAAGGAAGCAGCCAACGCTGTTATCGCAAGCCCGCTGCTGGAAACCTCTATCGCCGGTGCAAGACGCCTGCTGATCAACATCGCAATGAGCGAGGATATCCTCTCCTCCGACGTGGATGTTGCAACCAAGATGATTACAGACAAGGCAGCAGAGGATGTGGAATTCATCTTCGGTACTGCGTTCAAGGAAGACATGCAGGATGAGATGGTCATTACCGTTATCGCTGCTGGCTTCGATATGGAAGATCCGGATGCCATTCCGGAAGAGCCGGAGGAAGCACAGGAAGAGCCGATTCCGGTGGACAACCCGCTGGTAAAGGATGTGAACGTTGGCGGAAACCGTGGCGCTGCTGCACAGCAGGCTGCTCCGGCTCCTGCACCCGCACCGGCTCAGCCCGCTGCTGCTGCACCGGCTTCCGATCCGCTGGGAGATGACATCACCGCCATCCTGAACATTTTGGACGGCCGTTAAGCTTTTGCAAAATTCAAGAGAATGAACCAGATCCGGTGCAGAAATGCACCGGATTTTTTGGCGGCGGGGTCCTGCCGGAACTGTGCATGTTGCTGGAAAAATGATACTCAAAACTGGGAGATATGCCAGTTTTCAAAGGAAAATCCACAATTGTTCGGAATCATATTGACAACTTGCCCTTTTTTCGGTATAATAGAAAAAGCATCAGCGGCGGTCTGGGAGGAACGTTGCCGGTGTTTCCTGAGCAATGGCAAACTGAACAATTTCGAGGATCGATAGGGGAATGTAAATTGAAGCCGGTATCTTTTGAACAGCTACCGGACGAAGAACTTGCCCTCCTGGCGCGGCAGAGCCGGCAGGCGATGGAGGTCCTGATCTTGCGCTATACCGATTTCGTGTGGAATCTGGTGCGGCAGTATCGGGGCGGAGCGGATGCCGAGGATCTCGCGCAGGAAGGCTTTCTGGGGCTGATTTCTGCGGCATGTCGGTATGATCCCATACGCGGCGTGCCTTTTTCTGCCTATGCAGGCAGATGCGTGACCAATCGGGTGGTATCTGCGCTCCGGCGCAGCCGGAATATTCCGCTGCCAGTGGGGGCGGCAGATATGCCTCCTTTCTCCTTGGTGCAGGACACAGAGCGCACACCGGATTCGGTGGTGCAGAGCCGTCTGGAAACGGCGGAGCTCTGCTGCACCATGCTGAACTGTTTATCCAAACGGGAATATCAGGTTTGCATGCTGATTTACGGAGGGGCTTCGTATGCACAAGCGGCAGAACGGCTGCACCTTTCTGTGAAATCGGTGGATAACGCATTGCAGCGTGCCCGGCGGAAGCTTCATTCTGCGGCGGCCGATGCGGTTTGATTGCACTGGAGCAGATCCATGGCGAGGCGCTTGCCCTGCAATGGGACACATGAATTGGAAAGACCGGACATTGTCCGGCACGAGGCGCACATTGGAAAGCTCCTCGAGAAAGGTAAGGTTACACTATGTACGAAGATAAGACTTTGGTATGCAAGGACTGCGGACAGGAATTCGTTTTCACTGCTGGCGAACAGGAATTTTACGCTGAGAGAGGCTTCGTAAACGAGCCGAAGCGCTGCAAGAGCTGCCGTGACGCAAAGCGCGGCGCATCCAAGCCGGAGCGTGAGATGTTCATCGGCACATGCGATTCCTGCGGCGGCGAGGCAAGAGTTCCGTTCCAGCCCCGTGAAGGCCGTCCGGTTTACTGCAGCGCATGCTTCGCAAAGATGAGAGAAGAAGCATAAACACCGTAGAAAACGCACAAAACAGGTGACAGAGAGAGGCGTGGCCGGAAGCGTGCCGTGCCTGTCTTTGCATAAGCGTATCTCTTTTGGGTATGCTATTTTTGCACATTGCAGCCAGACTGGAGGTGTTTCGAGTATGGTAACGATTACAAAGGAAACCATCATTGGTGATATTCTGGACATTGCACCGCAGACAGCTCCGCTGTTCATGGCAATCGGCATGCATTGTCTGGGCTGTCCGGCTTCTCGTGGCGAAACGGTAGAAGAAGCCTGCATGGTGCATGGCATCGATCCGGAAGAACTGCTGGAAGAACTCAACAAGCAGATCGCAGCCGGTGATGTACAGTAACCCTGTTTTTTCGAATTGCTCCCCGTGTGATTCTGCCGTCCAAAAGGTAGTTCCACGGCGGGGCAATTTTTGTTTCGGCAACGCCGTACAAAGCTTGTGCGTAAGATAGCCGTCAGACGGTCTTTGTGCGGGGTTGCCTTTAGTTGATACATGGAAAGGATGACGTGAAATATGCTGACAAAACGGCTGGCTGCCTGTGCAGCGTTGGTGACAGAGGGCGGTGTTGTCTGCGATGTGGGAACGGATCACGCCTATTTGCCGGCGGAATTGCTCCGGCAAAACCGCTGCCCCCGTGCGGTGGTCACGGACATCCACGCCGGTCCGCTGGAGGCGGCAAGACGCACGCTGACGGAAACCGGCGTTCTGGCACGTGCGGAACTGCTTCTGTGCGACGGGCTGGAGCAGGTGCTCCCGGAGGGCATCACTGATGTGGTGGTTGCCGGAATGGGCGGAGAAACCATTGTGCACATTCTGGAAAACTGTCCGTGGCGGGCGCAGGTGCACCTGATTTTACAGCCCATGACCAAGCTGCCCGTTCTGCGCCAGTGGCTCGCCAAAAACGGCTTTGACTGGACGGAACAGGTGGTTTCAGAGAGCGGGAAGTTTTACGTTGTTCTGGATGTGCGAAGCGCAGCTGCACCGCAGCCGCTGACATTGCTGGAACAGGAAGTGGGACGCATTGACTGGCAGGAACCGTGTGCCAGCGCCTACGCCAGCTGGAAGCTGAAGCGTTTCCAGAAACTGGCGCAGCAGCTGAAACAGGCAGGCGTGCCGGAATATTCGCTGTGGGAGTCCCTGGCGGAGGAAACTGCGGCAAAATTGGGGAGGAATCCAAGATGACAACTGTTCAGGAAATCTATGAAACCATTGATGCATTTGCACCGTTTGCGTCGCAGGAGTCGTGGGACAATTCCGGACTGCTGGCGGGCGCAGGCACACAGCCGGCGGAGAAAATTCTGACGACGCTGGATATTTCCCAAGGCGTCATTGCCGAGGCGGCCGCACAGGGCGTTCAGCTCATTGTCTCCCACCATCCGGTAATTTTTTCTCCCCTCAAGGCGCTGCCGGTGCAGCATCCGGTGTACCAGCTGGCTGCTCATCAGATCGCAGCGATCTGCGTACATACGCCGCTGGACATGGCGCCGGAGGGGCTGAATGCTTACGCTCACACGCTGCTGCGGGAACGTCTGTCGCTGGAAGGGCGCACAGACGTGCTGGAACCGTGCTGGAAGGACGGCAGAGGCTTTGGATGGACGGATACCAGTACACGGGCGTGGACGCCGCAGGCGCTGGCACAGCAGCTCCAGAGCGTGTTCGGCGGAGCCGTGCGGTATTCCGCCAAGGAAACGCCCATTCGGAAGATCGCCTATTGCTCCGGTTCTGCCGCCTCTATGCTGGAACTGGCTGCGGCACAGGGCTGCGATGCGCTGATTACCGGCGATATCAAGCACGACCGCTGGTATGCGGCGGAGTTTTCGGATGTGGCGCTGTTCGACTGCGGGCACTACGGGACAGAGCGCTTTGCCGCAGAGATTCTGGCGGCGCATATTCGGGCAGCGCATCCGGAGGTCACGGTGATTGCGCAGGCAGGCGCAGATCCCGCTGAAATTTGTGCAGGAGGGAAAGAACAATGAGTATCTGGAAATGTCCGGTGTGCGGTTCGTTTATGCAGCATCGGGGAAAGTGTTGGAGCTGTGCCCAGGGGCACACGTTCGATATGGCACGCAGCGGCTATGTCAACCTGCTTCCCGCCAATCGGAAGCACGCCAAGAATCCGGGAGACAACGCCGTGATGATGCGTGCCAGAAAGCGGTTTCTGGATGCGGGACACTATGCGCCGCTGTTGCAGGCGCTGGAAAAAGCGGCGGTGCGCTACGGCAGAGCCGGCGGTGTCCTGCTGGATGCCGGCTGCGGTGAGGGGTATTATACCGAGGGCGTGTCCAGGGCGCTGGAACAGGCTGCACTTCCCATGCAGGTGTATGGAGTGGATATTTCCAAGAGTGCAGCAGACGCAGCGGCAAAGCGCTGTCCGGGCGGGCATTTTGCCGTGGGGAGTGTGTACCATTTGCCGGTGGCAGACCGCTGCTGTGACATGCTCATGACCATCTTTGCGCCATACTGCGGCGAGGAGTATCATCGGGTGCTGCGGAAAAACGGCACCATGCTCATGGTGATTCCGGGGCAGCAGCATCTGTGGGGGCTGAAAGAGGCGATCTATGACGTGCCCTATCCCAATGCCGTGCGGGACTATGCGCTGGATGGCTTCGAACTGATTCAGGCAGAGTATGTGGACGGCTGGCTGAAGCTGGACAATCCGGCGGACATCCAGAACCTGTTCCAGATGACGCCCTATTACTATAAGACCGGACGGGAGGAGCACGCCCGTCTGGAACAGCTGGAGAGCCTGTCTACCCAGATCTCCTTTGAAATTTTACAGTATCGGGCAGTTGCAGCGTCTGCTCCGGCGGACAAGCCGCAGGGAGATGCCAGATGAAGAACATATCCGAGCGTGTGGAAACGGAGATCATCCAGCTGGCAAAGGAGCACGGGATTCAAAAGGTAATTCTGTTTGGCTCACGTGCCAGAGGTGATAACTGGGAGCGGAGCGACATTGATCTGGCGGTTTCCGGCGGCGACATTCCCCGATTTGCGCTGGATCTGGACGAAGAGGTGTGGACGCTGCTGCTGTTTGACGTGGTGAATCTGGATGAACCGGTTCAGCCGTCGCTGCTGGAGGAGATTGCACGGGATGGAGTTGTGATTTATGAGCATGAGAAAGTATGATAATTTTTGCAAAGCACTGAAAAATCTGAAAGAGTGCCAGAAGTATCAGGAGCCGTACTCTACTGTGACAGAGACGGGATTGGTGGCGCTGTTTGAGATATGTTTTGAACAGGCGTGGAAAACCATGAAAGCATGTTTGCAGGAGCATGGCTACGAGGAGGGCAGAACTGGTTCTCCCAAAATGGTGATAAAAGTCGCATATCAGGCGGGAATGATACAAGACGATACCAAATGGCTGGGCGCATTGGAAACCCGAAATGAGGTGGCGCATTCCTATAACGAGGAAATCGCTCTGCAAATTATCCGCAAAACCAAATCGGAGTATCTGGAACTGTTTGAGATGCTGCAAAAAGAGCTGGCTGACCGCTGGATTTAGAGAAAGGACGAGTACCACATGGCATTAGACGGCGCATATTTACACGCAGTACGGCAGGAGCTTCTGCCGTGGATCGACGCACGCATTGAGAAAATTCACCAGCCCACACGGGAAGAACTGATCCTCGCATTCCGCAGCCGGAGCGGCGGCGCAAAGATACTGATTTCCTGCGCTGCCGATCGGGCGAGAGTCCACCTGACGCAAATCGCTGTGGAAAACCCCAAGGCACCACCCATGTTCTGCATGCTTCTGCGGAAACGGCTGGGAAACGGCAAACTGCTGGCAATCCGGCAGGACGGGCTGGAACGTGTGCTGTACTTTGATTTCTCCTGCATCAATGAGCTGGGGGATGTGGTGCAGCTGACCCTTGCCGTGGAGATCATGGGGCGGTACTCCAACCTCATTCTCATTGATGAAAACGGCATTGTCATCGACAGCATGAAGCGTGTGGACGCCACCATGTCCAGCAAGCGGCTGGTGCTGCCGGGGCTGCCCTATGAGATGCCGCCACGGGACGACCGTCTGAACTTCTTGGAGGCGCCGCCGGCGGAGATCCTGGCGGTGCTCTCCCAAAAGACGGGAGAACTTTCCAAGGCGCTGCTGCAAACCTTGGAGGGTGTTTCGCCGGTTTTGGTGCGGGAGTGGGCATACTATGCGGGAAAGGGACAGCCCTGCCGGGCGGAGTCCCTCACAGACGACCAGAAAGACCGGCTCTGTTACACCATCGCCAGAACACGGGAACTGCTGGAACAGGGGAACGAGGTGTACACCATGGTCAGCACACGGGAGGGGCAGCCCAAGGACTTCTCATTCCTGCCGCTGCACCAGTACGGCGCACTGATGGTAACCAAGACCATGCCCTCCGCCTGTGCGCTGCTGGACGAATTTTTCGCCAGTCGTGACCACGCTGCACGCCTGAAACAGCGTGCCAATGATCTGTTCCACCTGCTGCTCCACGCCACCGAGCGGATTCAGCGCCGGATCGCCACCCAGTCGGCAGATCTGGAGGCGTGTGCGGAAAAGGATGACGACCGCCGAAAGGCAGACCTGATCTCCGCCAACCTCTACCGTCTGCACAAGGGCGACACAGAAGCCGTTCTGGAGGACTTCTACGAGCCGGAGTGTCCCACAGTACACATTCCGCTGGATGTCCGTCTGACGCCGCCGCAGAACGCCCAGCGCTATTATCAGGCGTATAAGAAAGCATGCACGGCGGAGAAGATCCTGACGGAGCAGATTGCCAAGGGACGGGAGGAACTGATGTATCTGGACAGCGTGCTGGATGCGCTGAGCCGTGCGGAAAATGAGAACGATCTGGAACAGCTGCGTGCGGAGCTGGCGGAGCAGGGTTATCTGCGCCTGCTGCGACGCAAGGGCAAACCGCCCAAGTCTCTGCCGCCCATGGAGTATACGGCATCGGACGGAACACGGATTCTGGTGGGACGGAATAACCGCCAGAACGACCAGCTGACTCTGAAAACTGCCAACAAAAATGACATCTGGCTGCACACCCAGAACATCCCCGGTTCCCACGTGATTCTGGAGACCGGCGGAAAAGAGCCAACGCAGAAGGTGCTGGAAGAGGCAGCACAGCTGGCGGCGTATCATAGCAAGGCACGGGATTCGGCGCAGGTGCCGGTGGATTATTGTGCCGTGCGTTACGTGAAAAAGCCCGCCGGCGCAAAGCCGGGGATGGTGATTTTTTCCAATCAGCATACCCTGTATGTAAAGCCGGAGCAGCAGTGTGTGACGGAGGAATAAAAGAGCATGAAACGAGTTTGTCCGCACTGCGGTGCGCCGATGTATCGGAATGTGTGTGAATATTGTCAGATGCCAGTGGAGAACAATGTACCTGTTCCGGCAAAAAGACGAAAGCACGTCTGGCTGTGGTGCATATTGGCAGCGGTGATCCTTGTGGCTGGTGCGGTGATCGCAGCAATACGAATGGGATATATGGAAGACGCCTCTCCGAAGATCGTTGAGAATGATGCAGTGGTCTTGGAAAAAATGCAGGAGAGCGGTGTGTTTTCCGCCGGAACGTATCTGGTCGGAGAAGAGATCCCAGCAGGGGAATATGTGGTCGTTTCTGACCCGGAAGAAACGGATCATTTGTTCTATGCCGGCATCTATGCAGATCGAGAGAAAGAACAGGAACTGAGTGAGGGATGGCATGAATATTCTGCCATTGTGCAATTGGAAGAGGGCACATATTTCAGCTTTTCGTGGGCAAATTGCTATGATATCACAAAGAACAACGTTCCCAACGATCCCACCAAGCACTCCGGCATGTTCTGTGTGGGACGGGATATCGAGCCTGGAACATATCACATTTGTCCCATGGAAAAGGAAAATCAAGATCAGTATCCGTTATATGGCGTTTACACATCGCTTGGAAGCGTTGCACCTGTGATCGTGGAGTCCGGCTGTTTGTATGACACATCGACTGGCACCGTTGTAGATTCTGTTCCCATCACGCTGAAAGAGGGGCAGTATTTGAAATTGTATCAATGTATCATCGCAGAATAGAGGGGGATTTTATGACACCCATTCGTTTGACGGAAGCGTTTTACCATCGGGATTGTCTGGCAGTTGCGCCGGAGCTGGTGGGAAAGCTGCTGGTGCGTCAGCTGCCGGACGGCACGCTGCTATGGGAGCGCATCGCTGAAACAGAGGCATACCGCGGGCAGGAGGATCTGGCGTGCCACGCCTCCAAGGGGCGCACGCCGCGCACAGAGCTGCTCTATCGGGAGAGCGGTGTCATCTACGTCTATCTCTGCTACGGCATCCACTGGCTGATGAACGTCATCACCGGCGAAAAAGAACAGCCGCAGGGCGTACTGCTTCGTGCCGGCGCAGTGCATAGCGGGCCGGCAAAGCTGACGAAGTTCCTGCAAATCGACGGGACATTCAACGGCGGCAGCTTCGTCACCAGTCCGGTGCTTTGGATTGCCGATGACGGATACCGGCCGCCTCTCCGAACCGATGTGCGGGTGGGAATTGACTACGCCGGAGAGCGTTGGAAAAATATGCCGTGGCGCTGGATCGATGCCACGGAAAAATAAGCGGGAACGCAAAAACGGCAGTACAGCCAAACGCTGTACTGCCGTTTCTTTTATTTGTTTTCGTTACCGGAAAAGGGGAGATTACTCCTCATCCTCGCCAGCGTCAGCCTCGTCATCCAGCAGTGCACGCATAGAAATGCTGATGCGCTTGTTCGGGATGTCGATGTCGATGATCTTTACCTTGACAACGTCGCCCACGGAAACGATGTCCTTGACATTCTCAACACGCTTGTCAGCCAGCTGAGAGATGTGGATCAGACCGTCTACGCCGTCAATGATCTGTGCGAATGCACCGAACGGAGTGATGGAAACGATAGTTGCATCGATCTCGTCGCCAACCTTGTAGGTTGCCTTGAACTTCTCCCACGGATTGTCTTCCTGCTTCTTGTAGCCCAGAGAAATCCGGTTGTTCTCCTTGTCCAGATCCTTGATGTATACTTCGATGTAGTCGCCAACCTTGACAACTTCGCTCGGATGCTTGATGCGCTTCCAGGACAGCTCGGAGATGTGAACCATACCGTCGATGCCGCCCAGATCTACGAATGCGCCGTAGCTGGTCAGGGACTTTACTTCGCCCTTGTAGGTCTTGCCGATTTCAGCAGTTTCCCAGAATGCCTCTCTTGCAGCGTCCTTCTCAGCCTTTACAACAGCCTTGATGGAGCCAACTGCTCTGCGGCGGTGTTCGTTGACTTCCAGAATGACGAAACGCTGCTTGGTCTTTACCAGCGTATCCATCTCTGCGCCACGGGGCAGACCGCTCTGAGATGCCGGAATGAATACCCGCACGCCAGCGTAAGTGATGATGACGCCGCCCTTGACAGCTGCGTTTACAGTGCCCTCCAGAACAGTGCCCTCATCCTTTGCCTTGATGATTTCCTCAAAGCCCTTCATTTCATCGACCTTCTTCTTGGACAGGGTCACAATACCCTCCTGGTCGTTTACCTTCAGGACGATCAAATCCAGCTCGTCGCCGACCTTGACAATGTCAGCCGGCTTTACCGACGGGTCGTCAGTCAGCTCGCTCAGCGGCACATAGCCGGTGTGCTTGGTGCCAACGTTTACTGTAACTTCGGTGTTGCTTACCGCATCAACAGTACCCTTGACTTTCTCTCCTGTATGTATTTTTTTGAAGGACTGATCCAGCATTTCCTTGAAAGAAGCGCCTTCCTCCAGAGTATTTCCATCCATAATTTCAGTCATAGTTTCCTGAACCTCCTTAATGATATGTGCCGGTGTGGACGCGCCGGCCGTAATCCCGATTTTCTCGGCATTACAAAGGTCTAAAGTGTAAAGCTCATCCGAATTCTCAATATGATAAGACCTACAGTTTCTGTTGCAGACATGAAACAGCTTTACGGTATTGGAACTGTGCCTGCCGCCCACAATAATCATTAAATCTGATTTGCGGGAGAGTTTGTCCGCGTCGGACTGCCGCACCTGTGTGGCACGGCAGATTGTATTGTAAACCATAATGTTTGGGTTGTCCTTGGGAAGAACTTCTAAACACTTTTCCCATACTAATATATTATACGTTGTTTGTGCAACAATTGCAAGTCTTTTATGCAGAAAATCAGGATTTTTTTGAAAAAGAATGTTCAGAGCTTTTTCACTTTCGAAAACAAAGCAATTGCCGTTACAATGTCCAACAATGGCTTCTACTTCCGGATGCTTTGCATCTCCGGCGATGAGGACAATGTCCCCATTTTTCGTATGTTTTTCCACAACGTCGTGGATCTTTGCCACGAAAGGACAGGTGGCATCCACATAGGGATTGCCGCACGCTGCCAGCTGGTCGTAAACGCTGCGGCTGACACCGTGAGAGCGGATGACTACGCACTCGTCCGGTTCCAGCTCGGCGATGGCGTTCACAATGCGTGCGCCGTTTTTCTTGAGGTCATCCACCACGCTCTGGTTGTGGATGATAGGACCGAGGGTGGCGACCTTGGGGTATGTTTTCAGCGCCTGATAGCACAGCTTGACGGCACGGTCTACGCCGAAGCAGAAGCCGGCGGAATCGGCGACAGTAATTTCAGCCATATGCGATCACTCCTCCGTGGTGTCGGCAGACTGCGCTGCCTTTTTTTGCGCTTCCAGAGCGGCACGCTTTTTGTCCTGTGCGATCTCGATGGACGTGCGGTGTTTCGGCACATCGTGGAGAATGGGAAACGGCGGATTTTCCTCCACCATGGATTTGATGCTGTCCATGATGTCCTTCCGCATGGCGTGCATTTCGTGGGGATTGGAGTCAGCGTTCAGTCCGTAGTCTGCGGCATAGATGGGCTTGCCCACACGCACGCAGATCCTGCTGCGGAAGTGGAGATTGTTGGAGTCGAAGATCAGCCCGATGGGGACAACCGGTTTTCCGCTGCGTGCCGCCAGAACGCAGACGCCGCTTTTGCCTCTGCCCACCTTGCCGTCAGTGTGGCGGGTGCCCTCCGGAAAGATGGTGAGGTGGCGCCGTTTGTCCAGCCGCTTGGTGGCCTCTGAGAGCATGTCGTAGTCGGGGTGCTTGGCATCCGCTGTGGGAAATGCGCCCATGAGCCGGATAAAGCCGCCGAAGACGGGGTTTTTGAACAGCGGTTCTTTGGCGATGAAGTTGAACGGATGGGGCGCTGCCATTGCCACCAGCACCGGATCCAGATAGCTGCGGTGGTTGGAGGCGAAGATGACAGCGGTGCCCTTGGGGACATTTTCCCGTCCCTCAAAGGAAATGCGGTAGTAAAAGAAAAATGCGATCCGCACCAGATAATAGGCGATGCGGTAAAAGAAAAAGACAATGGGATACGGCAAGAAATCACCTCCTTTGGGAACGTCATTCCAGATCCAGTCGATCCTCCACCAGATCCATGATCTCCTCACAAACCTCGTGGAAGCCCATGGTGGTGCTGTCGATGCGTACGGCGTCCTTGGCACACTTCAGCGGTGCGATCTTCCGGTGGGTGTCATTGTAGTCCCGCTGCCTGATTTCCTCCAGAAGCTGTTCATAGGTGGGCGCATCGGGCTTGTCCTCCAGCTCTAAGTACCGGCGGCTGGCACGTTCCTCAGCCGATGCCGTCAGGAAGATTTTCAGATCGGCATCCGGCAGAACTACAGTGCCGATATCTCTGCCGTCCATGATGACGTTGAATTCCCGTGCGATGTCCTTTTGGGTCTCCAGCAGGAACGCCCGCACCTCCGGCAGCGCCGAGATCTCAGACGCTTTCATGGAGATCTCCGGCGTGCGGATTTTTTCGGTGACGTTGTCGCCGTTGAGGAAGATGCACTGTGTTCCGCCGAAGTACTTCAGCTCCAGGTGGCAGTCATCCTCCAGCGCCCTGAGAAACTCTTCCTGTGTGGAATACTCCAGCGAGAACAGTGCTGTCGCACGATAGAGTGCGCCGGTGTCCACGTAGACAAATCCAAGCTGAGAAGCCACTTCCCGTGCAATGCTGCTTTTGCCGGCACCGGCAGGGCCATCGATGGCAATGTTAATCGTTTTCATACTGTAAAACTCCTTATGTGTATCATCAATTTTAGAATTATGAAATGTGTGATGCAGAACGGACGCTCATTCCACCAGCGCCATGGATGCGCCGGCGCAGTACGCTGTGGAAAAGGCGATTTGTAAGTTGAAACCGCCGGTATAGGCGTCCACGTCCAGAATCTCGCCGGCAAAGTACAGGTGCGGACAGCGCTTGGACTCCATGGTCTTGGCGTTGATCTCCCGAACCGAGACACCGCCCCGTGTAATGATCGCCTCGTCAATGGGGCGAAACGCACGGATGTGCAGCGGCAGCGCCTTGATACAGCTGCCAAGCGTCTGGCGCTGCACGCGTGTCAGGCTGTTTGCCTTGGTGTCCGGTGCAATGCGGCACTGCTTCAGCACCGGAAGAATCAGCTTTGCCGGCAGCAGCGCATGGAGCAGATTCCCCACATCACGGTTGGGCGCTTCGCTCAGATCACGCTGGATGCGGCGATCCAGTTTTTCCGGTGTCAGTCCCGGCTTCAGGTCGATCTCCATCCGATAGTCCTGCGGCGTGCCCTTGCGCATCATGGCGCTTGCGCTGAGCACCAGCGGGCCGGAGATGCCGAAGTGGGTGAAGAGCATTTCGCCAAGCTCCTCAAAAACGCAGCGGTCGCCCCGATAGAGTCGGAGTGTGACGTTCCGCAGGGACAGCCCCATGGCATCCCGGCACCAGTTCTCCTCCGTCACCAGTGGGATCAGGGAGGGCATCGGCGGAACAATGGTGTGTCCTGCCGATTCCGCCAGACGATACCCGATGCCGGTGGAACCGGTCTTGGGGTAGGACATGCCGCCGGTGGCGAGCAGTGTGGTCTTGGCGTGGATCTCCATGCCGGCTGCGGTTTTTGCGCCGATGCAGGCACCGCTGCCGTCGAAGAGCAGCTGCGCTGCCTTTCCGCGCACTACAGGGATGCCGGCACGGTGCAGGGCGTGCTGAAGCGCCTGCACAATGTCCTCGGCACGGTTGCTCACGGGAAATACCCGATTGCCCCGTTCCGTTTTCAGCGGAACGCCCAGCTCCTCAAAGTACGCCATCACATCCTGCGGAGTATAGCGGGAGAATGCGCCGTACAGGAACTTGCTGTTGCCTGCCACATTGGCGAGGAGCGTTTCCCGGTCGCACTCGTTGGTGAGATTGCACCGTCCCTTTCCGGTGATGCGAAGCTTTCGTCCGATCTGTTCGTTTTGTTCTAAAATGATGCAGCGTTTTCCGCTGCCGGCGGCGGTCAGGGCTGCAAATACGCCCGCAGGGCCGCCGCCGATGCATAAGTGGTCAGTTTCCATAGTTCCTCACTTTTTCCACAATTTTTTGGTACGGGCAATCATTTTTTCCCGTCTGGTTTTGGTTGCACTGGTGTCGATCTCGTAGCCAAGGTTGTTGGGAATCAGAATGTCGCCCTCCTTTGCCTCCGGCGGGAGCTGTTCCCGCGGGACGGAAACCATGCCGTCGTCGGTTTCCAGAATGGCAAAGCGCATTTCGAAGCGGTCGATGATAATCATAGAATGCCCCCTTATTTTTCCGTGGTAACGGTCAGCTTTGCGCCGTCTGAGGAAATGCAGACGGTGCCGTTTTCGTCGGTGCGGTAGATCTGATTGCCGCAGAACTTGGAGAGCCGTGCCACAGCTTCGCTGTGGGGGTGTCCGTAGGTGTTGTCATATCCGCAGGAGATCACCGCATACTTGGGGCTGATGGCATAGAGGAAATCGTCAGTGGAGGATTCCCGGCTGCCGTGGTGACCCACTTTCAGCACGTCCGCCTTGACGTGATCCAGCGCACCGGTAGAGAGCAGATCCTTTTCCTCCGGCTTGGAGGCATCTCCGGTGAAGAAGAAGCCGTTTTCTCCGCACGTCAGATAGGCGCAGACGGAGTAGTCGTTCAGGGAACTGTAGTCATCGCCGGGGGAGGGAATGATCTCCAGCGCAGCACTGCCCAGATCCAGCGTCTGGGATTCTGCCGGTGTCAGGGAGAGTCCGTTGGCCTCCACGCCGTCCAGAAATTTCTCATAGGTGCGTGTGGTGGGAATCTGGCTGTCCGGCACCTCCGGCACGATGATCTCCTGAATGGTGAGGTCATCGGAGCTGGCAGCATACTGCAGAACTGCCGGCATACCGCCGATGTGGTCGGCGTGGGGGTGGGTGGCGATGACATAGTCCAGCGTCTTGACGCCGTGCTCCTGCAATGCGGAGAGCACTGTATCTCCGGCGCTTGCCTCGCCGGCGTCGATGAGGACGGCAGCGGAATCGGTGAGGATCAGGGCGCTGTCCCCCTGTCCAACGTCCAGATAGTAGACGGAACAGCTTCCGACGGTGGAATCGCTCTCCAGCCCGAAGGTGTCGTCCAGAGCATCATCGATGTATTGCTCAACGTCCTCCATGGCACAGCCGGTTGCGGAGCAGGTGATGACCAGCGCACTCAGGAGCGCCGTGATTTTTTGGATGTACTTTTTTTGGTGTTTCGTGGGGATGCGCCTCCTTTGGAAGAATGAGGTTTTCCGGATTTTCCGCCGCGCTGGGCGGGGGCATCCGGCGCCACCAGACAACCCGGCCTGGTACCGATGAGATCCTGTCTGCCTGCCTGACGCAGGGCGGAGAGGACAATCTGCCGGTTCTGGGGAAGATAGTATTGCAGCAGCGCACGCTGCATGGCTTTTTCCTGCGGGGTCTTGGGAACGTAGACCGGTTCCATCGTGTAGGGGTCCAGCTCCGTGTAATACATGCAGGTGGAGATGGTGCCGGGGGTGGGATAGAAGTCCTGTACCTGTTCCGGATGCATATGGTGATCCCGCAGGAACAGAGAGAGCTTTACTGCCTCCGCCAGCGTGCTCCCCGGATGGGAGGACATGAGATAGGGCACCAGATACTGCTTCTTGCCGATGCTCTTGGTGATCTCATAGAATCGCTTCTGGAATGCCTCATAGCACTCGATGTGAGGCTTTCCCATCTTGTCCAGTACCACGTTGCTGACGTGTTCCGGTGCGACTTTCAGCTGACCGCTGACGTGCTCTGAAACCAGCTCTTTGAAAAACGTGTCGTCCTTGTCTGCCATCACATAGTCGAACCGGATGCCGGAGCGGATGAACACACGCTTTACGCCGGGGAGTGCCCGAAGCTTCCGGAGGATGGAGAGGTATTCTGTGTGATCCACCTGAAGCGCCTTGCACGGCTCCGGTGCTAGACATTTTTTTCCGGGGCACATGCCGTGTGTCGCCTGTTTTTTGCAGGAGGGCAGGCGGAAATTCGCCGTTGGCCCGCCCACGTCGTGGATGTATCCCTTGAAATTGGGCATGGCGATGATCTTTTTCGCCTCTTCCAGAATGGATTCCTCGCTGCGGCAGGTGATGCGCCGTCCCTGATGCAGGGCGATGGAACAGAAGTTGCAGTAGCCGAAGCAGCCGCGGTTGTGGGCGATAGAGAACTGCACCTCCTCAATGGAGGGCACACCGCCCTGTTTGTCGTACATGGGGTGGGCGCATCGGGTGTAGGGCAGCCGGTAGACGGCATCCAGCTCCTCCTGCGTCAGACTCAGCGCCGGCGGATTCTGCACCAGCATCTTGTCGCCGTGGCGCTGAATGACGACCTTTCCGGAGATCTCGTCCTGCTGGTCGTACTGCTGGCGGGTCGCCTTGGCGTATGCCCGCTTGTCCCGGCTGACCTGTGCAAAGTCCGGACACTGCACCGCACCCCATGGGGTGTTGACCGGATCGGTGAGGTAACAGGTGCCACGAATTCCCGTGATGCCGGAGATGGGGATTCCCTCCGCCAGCTGCTGCGCCAGTTCTGTGATCTGGTGTTCTCCCATGCCGTACATGAGCAGATCCGCACCGCTGTCCACCAGAATGGACGGGCGCACACAGTCATCCCAGTAGTCATAGTGGGCAAAGCGCCGGAGGGATGCCTCCAGTCCGCCGATGGCGATGGCAGCATTGGGATATGCCTCCCGAATTTTCCGGCAATAGGTGATGACGGCACGGTCGGGGCGCAGTCCGGCTTTGCCGCCGGGGGAGTAGAGATCGCTGTTTCGTTTCCGCTTGGCGGAGGTGTAGTGCGCCACCATGGAGTCGATGTTTCCGCCGGTGACCAGAAATGCCAGCCGCGGACATCCGAAGCGCATGAAATCCTGTGTGGTGTGCCAGTTGGGCTGGGCAATGACAGCAACGCTGTAGCCCAGTGACTGGAGGATTCTGGTGATGATTGCAGCGCCGAAGCTGGGATGATCCACGTAGGCATCCCCTGTGATGTAGACAAAATCCGGCTGTTCCACACCGGTTTCCAGGAGTTCCCGTCGTGTGACAGGGAGAAATGCGGTCATAGCACCGTTCCTTTCTGTGAGATCTGTGAGAGGTTCTGAAGCGCCAGTTACGGCAGTCGCCGCATCTTTCGCTCGGCGAACTGTTCCTTGGTCATGAGTACCTTGCGGGGCTTTGCGCCCTCGTACGGCCCGATCACGCCCATCTCCTCCAGCTCATCCATCATTCGTGCGGCACGGGCATAGCCCAGCTTCAGCCGCCGCTGGAGAGAGGAGGTCGATGCCTGACCGGCTTCCACCACGACCTCGATGGCACGTTCCAATATATCCTCATCGCTGCCCGGTTCCGGCAGGTCATTATTTTGTGTCTGCGCCGGTTTCTGTTCGCTTTTGACAACCGGAATGCTCTGTTCCACCTGTTCCATGATGTCGTCGCTGTACTGTGTCTGTGTCTGCGCCTTGATGAAGGAAACCGTCTTTTCGATCTCCTTGGTGGAGGTGAAGCAGCCCTGCACACGCACCGGCTTGATCTTGCCATTGGGGAGGTACAGCATGTCGCCGTGTCCCAGCAGCTTTTCCGCACCGCCGGTGTCCAGAATGGTGCGGGAGTCCACCTGCGAGCGGACGGAGAGGGCGATTCGGCTGGGGATGTTCGCCTTGATCAGACCGGTGATGATGTCTGTGGTCGGACGCTGGGTCGCAATGATGAGGTGCATGCCGGCAGCACGTGCTTTCTGTGCCAGACGGCAGATGGCGTCCTCCACTTCCTTGGAGGTGGTCATCATCAGGTCCGCCAGCTCGTCGATGATGACGACGATCTGCGGCAGCGGTTCCAGCTCGCTGTCCGGCTGGGATGCCATGGTGTTGTAGTCGCTGAGGTCACGGACGCTGTTCTCTGCAAACAGGCTGTACCGCCGCTGCATCTCCTGTACCGCCCAGTTCAGCGCACCGGCTGCCTTTTTGGGGTCGGTGACCACGGGGATGAGCAGGTGGGGGATTCCCTCGTATACGGTAAATTCTACGATCTTCGGGTCGATGAGGATGAGCTTGACCTCGTCGGGAGAAGCGTGGTAGAGAATACTCATGATGATGGAGTTGGTGCAGACGGACTTACCGGAACCGGTTGCGCCGGCGATGATCATGTGAGGCAGCCGTGCGATGTCGCCAACAATACAGTTTCCGGCGATATCTCTGCCCACGGCAAAGGCGAGCTTGCTGCTAGCATTGCGGAAGTTGTCGCTCTCCAGAATTTCCCGCAGGGAGACGGTGTCCTTGTGGCTGTTGGGGACTTCGATGCCGATGGCAGGCTTGCCGGGAATTGGCGCTTCGATACGGACACCCTGCGCTGCCAGCGAGAGGGCGATATCATCCGCCAGACCGGTGATCTTCGAAACCTTGACACCGGCGGCGGACTGAATTTCATAGCGTGTGACAGACGGCCCTCTGGAGATGCCGGTGATGCGGACGGTCACGCCAAAGCTGTTGAGCGTGTCCACCAGAATGCCGGCCTTTTCCTTCAGCTCCTGCTCCGCAGCAGGGTCGTTGGCACGGCTGATGCCCGGCTGGAGGAAGTCCATGGGCGGAATCTGATAGGGCTTTTGCAGCACGGCAGACTGGGGCACTGCCAATTCCGGTGCGCCGGCAGACTCCGCCTGTTTTTCGGCTTTTGCCAGCTCCGGCGGGGCTGCCGACCATTCCTCCGGTGTGACAATGCCAGCGGTGTCTCCGTCTGTGGGAATGGGCAGGTCAATGTCCATGTCGTATGGCTCGCCCTCCTGCGGTCTGGAATCCCGAATCATGGCTTCCAGCTCAGAGGAGAAGTCCGGCTGTGCCTCCGGCGCAGGTGCTGCGGCAGGCGGTTCCGGAAAAACGGGGTCGGGCTGTGCTGCTGCTCTGCGGGGCATCGGAGGCTGCGGCTCCTGCGGCAGGAAGACTTCCGGCTCTTCTGCCGGTTCTTCTTCCGGCGCAGCGTCCTCCGCCCACTCCGCATCCCGATTCCAAAGCTCCCGCAACTTGCGGAACGGCAGGCGTATGTAGCCCCATAGCTGGGACATACTCAGATCCAAAAATTTCATGATGGCGAGGAACAGCAGAATCACAATGGTGATCCGTGCGCCGGTCGCCCCGAGAATCCGGATGAGCGGATAGGCGAGAATGGCGCTGATGACACCGCCGCTCTGGAACGCATTTTCCACGCCGGTCCTGTAAAGATAGCTAATGGCACGGATAAAGTTTTTCTTTTCGATGTCGCCCACAAAGATGATCTGTACAAAGCTGCTGACGATGACGGTCAGCAGCAGATCGTAGAGAAATCGGCGGAGCAGCGGTGTGTTCGACTGCTTTTCCGTCCGGTAGGCGGACAGCAGCAGAATAAACGGCACCAGCAGAAACGAAAACCCGAAGATTCCCCGCACCACGCAGTGCAGGAATTTCCATCCGGCGGAGCCTTGGATAAAAGAGACCAGAAAGAACAGTACGGCGCACGCAAACAGAATGACTGACTGAAACTTGGAGTTCCCGTGCTGCTGCTGGTTCAGCTTTTCCAGTGCTGTTTCCTTGGCTGTCTTGGATTTGGCAGCGGCAGGCCTGGCGGGGGCTGTTTTTTTTCGTTTGGGTTTGGAGCTTGACGAGGCTCTGGAAGCTTTTTTCTTGTTAGCCAATACATTTCCCTTTCTTCGCAGAAGCCCCCGAACGGCTCAGCAATACCGTGGCTCCTGTGTTTCGATTTGATGATAGAGCGCCTCGATGGCCTCGTGCAGCGAGCCGATGCGGTCGATGAGTCCGCAGGCAACGGCCTCCTTTCCGGAGAGAACTGTGCCCATATCGGTCGCCATCTCCTGCGTGTTCATCATCATCTGGCGCAAACCGCCCTCGGTGACGTGGCTGTGCCGGAGGAGAAAGCCTGTGATGCGCTCCTGTATTTTTTCAAAATAGCGTGTTGTCTGGGGGACGCCGAGCACCAGACCGCTGGTTCGCACCGGATGCACGGTCATAGAGGCGGACGGCACGATCATGGAGAGATCTGCGCTGACGGCGAGCGGAATGCCGATGGAGTGTCCGCCGCCCAGCACCAGAGAAACGGTGGGAGTCCGCATACCGGCGATCATCTCAGCGATCGCAAGACCGGCTTCCACATCGCCGCCCATGGTGTTCAGCAGGATCAGCAGTCCCTCAATGCTGCGGTCCTGCTCAATGGCGACCAGTGCCGGCAGGATGTGTTCATACTTGGTGGTTTTGGTGTCTTCCGGCAGGTTGCTGTGCCCTTCGATCTGTCCGATGACGGAGAGGCAGTGAATCAGATGGCGTGCGTTTTGCGGACGCACACCGCCGGTTTCCTCAATGATCTTTGCCTGATCCAGCTGTTCCTCCGAACCGGACGGGGACGCTTCGTGGTTTTGTGTTGTCACGCTGACGCTCCTTTCGCATGGCTGAAAGTCCTTGGAATGCATGGAGTTAGCATACCCGAAGCGCCGGCATTTATGCAGCTACACGTGATTTGTGCGGTTCTTATACTTTTTTATATTATATTATATCATAAACCCTTGAAAAGTCAAGTGATATCTCGTCGATGTTTGTGAGAATCGGGGGCTGCACCGGGATTTTTTTGAAGTGCGGGGAAATGCGTTCAGCTGTTCTTTTTTCCGGGCTGCGGTTTCTTTTTCCGCTTCCGCACGGAGTCGCCGAAGTTCCCCAGCTTTCGTCCCAGCGCAAAATATTCGCCGTGGGCATATGCCATCAGACCGCACTGCTGCAAGTTCAGCTTTCCCTTGCTGTCCAGATAGGTTTCCTCCACATTGACACCGGTGATCTCGGCGAAAAAGACGGTGTGTGTTCCCATCTCCTGCGTTGCGGTGACCTTGCACTCCAGATTGACAGGACACTCCGCAATGAGGGGTGCCTGAACGGTCTGCGCCGGCTCCGGCGTGAAATGGCAGACCTGAAACTTGTCCACGTCCTTTCCGCTGCGCACACCGCAGAAATCCGTCTCTTTCATCATGGCGGAGGTGGTGAGATTGATGACAAACTCCCGCTGCTCCATGAGGATGCCGTAGGAATGGCGGGTGGGACGGACGGAAATATAGGTCATGGGCGGATGGGTGGCGAGAACGCCGGTCCACGCCACTGTCAGGACGTTGTGGGATTCCATGGTGCCGCAGCTGACCAGTGTCGGCGGTACCGGTGCCAGCAGGACGCTGCCCTTCCAATGTTGTTTTGCCATAGTTATTCGGTTCTCCTTTTTACGGTTCTTTTTCTGTATTGTACCATGGGACACGCAGAATGTCAATGATACATCCAAAATCCGCTGCGGATTCTCGTTGACAGCGCAGAGAAAAATCAGGTATAATAGAGGCATCACAGTTATTTGGAAAGATTGAAAATAGAATGATACAGACAGCCCCTATTTTTACAGATCACATGGTATTGCAGCGGGACAAGAACGTTGCAGTTTTTGGAACAGGAACCGCTGGCGAATCGGTACGTGTTTCGCTTCCGGCGCAGAACCGCACGGTTTCCGGCTGCGTCGGCGGGGACGGCACATGGTGTGTCTATCTGCCGCCGCTGACAGCGGGGACTGGGATGACGCTGGAGGTCGCTGGCGCAGAGAATCAGCTGGTCTATACGGATGTGGTAGTGGGGGAGGTATGGCTTGCCGGCGGTCAGTCCAACATGGAATTTATGCTCAAGGATGCCAAAGGCGGTGCGGAGGCACTGCAGCACTGTGCGGAATCCGGTGTGCGCTGTTCCCGTGTGCCGCGAAACACATTTCCCGATGCGGCATATGCGCAGGAATTTGCCGAGAGCCGCTGGGAGCTCGCCACGCCGGAAACCGCTGGCGTGTGGTCGGCGGTGGCGTACTGGGCAGCGCAGGAGCTGGTACAGCGCCTTGGCGTTCCGGTGGGAATCGTCGGCTGCAATTATGGCGGTTCTTCTGTCAGCTGCTGGATGCCGGAGGAGGATCTGGAGCGACACGCTGCCGGACATCCCTATCTGAAAGACTATCAGGATGCCGTCGCCGGAAAGACGGATGCGGAGATGATCGCTGCCTATGACGACTATCTGGTGTACCATGCGGCGTGGACAGAGCGCATGGAGAAGTGCTATCAGGAGGACGGGAACATGAAGTGGGACGAGGTCATCCGCCGCTGCGGCGAAAACCGCTGGCCCGGCCCCATGGGCATCAAAAGCCCGTTTCGTCCCGCCGGTATGTACCGCTTCATGCTGCGCCGGATCGTGCCGTACACCCTTCGGGGATTCTGGTATTATCAGGGGGAGAACGACGACTTTCGGGCAGAAACGTATGCCTCGCTGCTCTGCACCATGATCGCAAGGTGGCGGCAGGAGTTTCAGGACGACACGCTGCCGTTTCTGCTGGTGCAGCTGCCCATGTTTGCCTATGAGGACACGCTGGGAACCGGTACCTGGTGCATTTTGCGGGAGGCGCAGATGAACGTGTTCCGCACAGTCAAACACACGGGAATCGCCGTTGCGCTGGACTGCGGAGAGATGGGTAACATTCACCTCACGGACAAGAAACCGGTGGCGCACCGGCTGGCATTGCAGGCACGCCATCTGGTTTACGGAGAAACAGAACTGGAGGCGTTCGGCCCGCTGTATGCCGGAAGTGTGGTGCAGGACGGCAGCCTGACTGTGTTCTTTGACCACGGTCAGGGCATGACGTTCCACGGCAAACCGCTGGGCTTTGAGCTTGCCGGCACAGACGGCGTGTATCATCCGGCGCAGGCGGTTCTGGACGGCGCCAGTGTCCGCCTGACCTGTGCGGAGGTTCCGGTGCCGGTTTCCGCACGCTATGCGTGGCAAAACTACGGACCGGTCTCGCTGTTCGGGGCAAATGGAATTCCGGCAGCGCCATTTCGTACCACGCCGGCGGTGCTTCCGCTTTTGCAGGGATAAAAATATGGCGGATTTTTGTCTGCCTGTGCGGAATTTCGCCGAATTTTCCACAATAGCGGAAGTTACGGAAATGTTCAAGATTTTCCACAGTTTCCACAGGGTTTTCAACAGCTTTTCCCCATGCGCTTTTTCCGCTGTGAAAAAAATAGTTTTGAAATGATTAGAACGTCATAGAATGCACATACTTTTGGTGCGGAAAAACGCAGAGAGGAGCATGTGCTATGGTAAAAGGCGTACACAAAAAGATTTTGGAGATCAATCATCCGGACAGCCTGTATTTTGAACGGGCGGTGTTCTACCTGAAGCCGGGGATCACCCAGCTTCCGCCGCAGGTCTCGCAGGAGGATGCGGACGCTCTGTTACAGGAGATCTCGCCGTCCGCCAAAAAGCGGACACGGCTCTGGCTGCCCATGCTGCTGCTGGCGGTTGGCAGCAGTGTGGGGACGGCGGCGGTGATCCTGTTTTTTCTTTGAACTGCACTGGAAATTTCCGTTTCCAGACAGGTTTCCCCTTGTATTTTTGGATGTGTCATGTTATAATAGTTCTATTCTGCAAGAGGCAGAAGCAAAAACGGAAATGCTGAACAATGAGAGAAAGAGATAAAGGAGTAAGAAACATTGAAAAATTCCAAAAAACCATATCGTTCACGGGAAGCACATGCGCCGGAACTCACACAGGCGCAGGAGGATCGCATTGCCGGACGCAATCCGGTGATGGAAGCGCTGCGCAGCGAGGCGCAGATCGATACAGTCTATGTCAGCCAGGAGAGCGGCGGTTTGCAGGAAATCGTGGAACTGGCGAAATCCCGCGGAATCCCTGTGAAGATCGTGACCGAGGCAAAGCTGTCCCAGCTCACCGGCGGTGCCGTGCATCAGGGCGTGGCGGCAGACGGTGCATGCGGGCAGTACGTCTCCCTGGAAGATCTGCTGAAAACGGCAGAAGGGCGGGGCGAACCGCCGCTGCTGGTGATCTGTGACGGCATTCAGGATCCCCACAATCTGGGGGCAATCATCCGGACGGCAGAGGCTGCCGGAGCACACGGTGTCATCATCCCCAAGCGCCGCAGCGCCTCGCTGACGCTGACCGTGGGAAAGACCTCCGCCGGTGCGGCAAGCTGGCTGCCGGTGGCTCGTGTTTCCAATCTGGTCTCCGCCATGGAGCAGCTAAAAGAACACGGCGTGTGGATCTACGGCACGGATGCTGCCGGCACATCGTACACCGATGCGGATTTCACCGGCGGTACGGCATTTGTCATCGGCTCAGAGGGCTTCGGTATGGGGCGGCTGGTGGGCGAGACCTGCGATGCCAAGCTGAGCCTTCCCATGCGTGGCAAGGTCAACTCCCTGAACGCCTCTGTCGCCGCCGGCATCTTCCTGTATGAAGCAGTGCGTCAGCGCACTGCACGTACATAAGGAGCGGCATATGGCAGATCAGAAATTTACGCTGGAGGAAATTCTCAGCGAATATACGCCGGACGGCAAGCGTTCCGGCATTCAGAAAGCGGACGACAGACCACTGGCACACGGCAAGCTGGAAACGGAAAAGCTGCTGAATGCGGCGACCTCCGATCGGCCGATGCCCAGCGGCAGCGGCGGTTACCGCCATGTGGCAGAGCAGCCGCCTCAGCCGGAGGAGGAACTGGTGGACATCAAGTCCACCATCTCCCACATCAAGGCGGCGCAGAGCGCACAGCGTGCGCAGGAGGCTGCGGCATCGCCGGTGATGCGGGAACGGTTTCCCACTCAGAGTTTACAGCGGGAGCAGGTTTCCTTTGTGAACGCCGGCAATGCAAGAACGGCTGGCAATACTTATGCCGACGACGGCATCTCCGCCTATGACGGCGCTGTCAAGGTGGAGGAGGATGTTTCGGAGAGCAAGAACCGGCATCGTCCGAACATCCGGCAGATGGCGGATTCCACACGTGCCAGAGAGAAAAAACAGAAGAAGCGCCGGAGAAAAAAAGGCGCAGATGCCTCCTATGCCAAGGAGTCCATGACCGGTGTTTTCCAGCGGCCGGATTCTGCTGCCGGAGCATCCGAACCGACCTCTCATCACAACTGGGAGGAGGAAGAGGACTTCTACTATCAGGCACAGAAGGAGTCCAGCCGTTCCGGCAGTGCGCCGCGGCGGATTCGCACCCGCATGGCAGCCGAGGAGACCACTCAGACCACACCGGACGACATGACACAGGTGCGCAGCACCCTGCTGAAGCTGCGGAATGTGGTGCTGCTCCGCTGTCTGGCGCTGCTGCTGCTGACGGTCTTCGGCGGACTGCTGGCGTTTGGCGAAAATGCCGCAGGCGGTATTCTCACCCTTGTTTCCAGTCACCTCAGCCTGCGCAGCTATGCCATTTTGCAGCTGGCAATGGGTGTTGCCGGCGGTGCGATTGCTTTTCCTACGGTGCGGAGCGGACTGTGGAATCTTCTGCGTCTGCACGCTAACAGCGACAGCATGGCAGTGCTTCCTCTGCTTCCGGCGATTGCCGGCGCAGTGCTGGCGGTAATCTCGCCGCAGGTGCTGGAAAATGAAACGATCCATCTTTTCCTGCCCTGTGCCCTGCTGGCGCTGTTCTGCAACGCCGTGGGACGGGTTCTGGTGGTGCGCCGTGCTATGCGCAGCTGTAATGTGATGACCCGTCTGGAGCAGAAGCGTGTGCTCTCTTATATTTCCCAGGAGGAGACGGCGGACCTGTTGACACGGGGACTCATCAGCGATTATCCGGTGGTCACCTCTGTGCGCAGGGTGGATTCGCTCTGTGATTTTTTGCGGTATACGTATTCCAACGATTTGACCGACATTCTCTGCCGTCCTATGACGGCGCTCTACTCCGGCGGTTCGCTGGTGGTCGCCGTGGGAATCTCGCTGATTCGCATGGGCGTTTCGTTTAATATGCTGTGGTTCAGCTTTTTCCTTTCTCTGCTGACGGCGCTGCTGACGGCGGGATGCTGTGTGGGCAGTGCGCTGGTGGTCAATCTTCCGCTGGAGCGGGAGTCGAAAAAGGCAGCAGCCAGCAATAGTGTGATGCTGGGCTATCAGAGCGTGGACGATTTCTACGACACCAACGCCCTGCTGGCAGAGGCGAGTGATCTGTTCCCCAAGGGATCGATTCGGATTCAGGGGCTGAAAGTGTTCTCCGGCGCCAAGGTGGACAACGTGCTGCTGGATGCAGCCAGTCTGGTCTACCGTGCCGGCAGCATCCTGAAGTTTGCCTTTGCGGAGATGATTCCGGAGCGGGAACAGCTGCATCAGGTGGACGACTTTGTCTATGAGGACGGCCTGGGGCTGTGCGGATGGATCGCCAACCGGCGTGTGCTGTTCGGCGGCAGAGAGATGATGGCGGAGCACAAGGTAGAGGGACTTCCCACCAAGACACGGGAGGCGGAGCTGGCGGAGGGCAACGGTGATGTGCTGTATCTCTCCATCAGCGGTGTGCTCTCAGCGATGTTCTGCGTGCAGATCACGGCGGACCCCGTTGTGAAAAAACAGATGCAGGCGCTGAAACAGGAGAACATTGCACTGGTAATTCGCAGCATGGACAGCTCAGTTTCCCTGCGGCGGCTCTCGGCACTTTTCCAGTTTCCGGAGCACCTGATGAAGATTCTGCCCGCCTCTATGCACAATCTGTTCCAGCGGGAGACCGCTGACCTGGGCTGTGTCAGCGCTTCGATGGTGCTGGGAGATTCCGGCTTTGGCGCAGCACGCCTGCTGGTTGGTTCCCGTAAAGTACGGCGCAGTGCGGTGACCGGCATGATCTTACAGGTTGTGGCATCGCTGCTGGGCCTGTCTCTGGCACTGATTCACGTGTTCACCGGCGCATACAGCGAGATCAACGCACAGTTTTTCTTCCTCTATCATTTGATTTTAACAGCAATTACGGCGCTTGCAGTGCGCATTCGATAAGAAGCGAAACCGGAAAGGAGTCCGATATGGAAAAATCTCATAGAAACGGCGGAAATACGGACGGCGAGGAAACCATGTTCTTCCATGCAGCCGCTACCGGAAAGTCCACCGATCAATACGACACCAGACAGATCGACGCCGGACAGGTGCAGCGGCAGGCAGCGCAGAATCCATATGTGCAGGGCGGTTATGCACCGGACAGTTACGGACAGACAGGCTATGCCCAGGATGGGTATAGTCAAAGTGGTTACAATCAGAACGGTTATGCCCGGGACGGATACGGACAGGCAGGCTATGGACAGGAGGGCTACGCCCAGGGCGGTTATGGTCAGGCAGGTTACGAATCGGGCGGCTATGCGCAGGACGGATACAATCAGGGGTATCCGCAGGGCGGTTACGGACAAGCCGGATATTCCCAAGGCGGCTACGGTCAGAGCGGATATGTCCCCCAAGGCGGTTATTCACAGGGCAGCAGCGCCCCCAGACAGCCGCAGCAGCGTTCCGCCGCACCGCAGCGGAGCAGTTCGCCGCAGCAGAGAAGCCGTGTGCCTCAACAGCAGCATGCCTCCCGTCCGGCGCAGCCGGCGAGAGCACAGTCTGCACGAAAGAGTGCGCCTGCACGGAGCAGCGCACCGGTATCCTCCGGCAGTTCCTCCCGCCGGAAGCGGCGGCGGAATCACTCTTTTCTGGGACGGCTTGTCAAGACCATTCTGATTCTCGTCATCGTGGTGTTCCTGCTGTATTCCGCCATCGCCATGGTGGGTATTTTGCAGATGAACCGTGTGGCAGCCGGAGAGCGCAGCGTAACCAGCGGCAGCATGGAGGAGTCCTATGTGAAAAACGTGCTGGTCATCGGCACGGACACCCGTGACCCCTCCGAGGAGCAGGGGCGGTCGGACTCCATGATTCTGGTTTCCATGAATTCCCGCACCAAGGAGATCACCATGACTTCATTTATGCGGGATGTGTACGTAGAGATTCCCAACAATGGCTACGGCAAGCTGAATGCCGCCTATTCCTACGGCGGGCCGGAGCTGCTGATGGACACGCTGGAGGAAAACTATGACATCAGCATTGATGACTATGTGATGATTACATTCGCTGCCTGCGCCAAAATGATTGATGCCGTGGGCGGTGTGAAGCTGGAGCTGTCCGATGACGAGGCACAGGCAGTCAACGAAATTCTCATCAGCGAGGTCAACGAGATCATGGGCGACGACCGGGAGGACGATCTCCTCAGCAGCGGCGGAACGCTGACGCTGGACGGGAAGCAGGCGCTTTCCTACAGCCGTATCCGCTACGTAGGCAATGCCGACTTTGAGCGCACCGAGCGCCAGCGCATGGTCATGCAGCAGGTGATGCAGAAAGCCACTAAGAATCCGTTTCGGCTGGCATCCATCTGTATGTCTGCGCTGCCGGAGATGACCACTAATCTCTCCGCTGGCGAGCTGTACGGCTATGCCGTGACAACGCCGCTGAAGCTCGCCACCAGCGACCTGAAGCAGCAGCGCATTCCGGAGGACGGGACGTTCAGCGGTGTGAACATTGATGGCGAGGACGTGCTGCAAATCGACTTTGATGCGGCAAAGCAGGAGCTGAAAGACACCGTGTTTGCCTCAGAGTAAATTATCGAAAAATCACAATATTTCCCAAAACAGGCAGCTGAAACGCTGCCTGTTTTCTGTTTCGGCGAATTTTTCTCAAAAAGGCTTGCAATTTTGGTGAATCTCTTGTATAATAGAAACAATAGACGAGTGCGGCATGGTGCCGCAGGGAAAAAGGAGCTTTCAATTTATGACGGTAAAAGAAATTATGGAACAGATCCGGGAGGGTCTGACTGGGGAATACAATGTCGATATGGTATATCTGGAATCGCAGGCGGACAAGTACCGCAGCACCAAGGACGGCAAGGAGATCGAGAGTGCCATTGCTGATCTGGCGTATGAGATTCTGCCGGAGGACAAGCGTGCCCTGCTGGATAAGATGATGTATATCGACGGCAAGCGCATCGACGTGATGTTCCACGAAGCGGAGCAGCTGCTGGAGGAGAAGAAGGTGGAGGAGTCCTTCCGCCTGACCGAGGCAATCTACACCAAGATTCGCATGAACTACCGGGAGACGGAGAACGAGATGTATCTGAGCCTGCGCAATCCGCTGGAACATCAGCTGTATCTGTATTTCTACCAGCCCTCCAAGAAGCTGGTGCGCCCGTGGTTCGATCTGTCCCGTATGGTGCTGCTCCACGGCTACAATCTCATTGAACTGCGCCGTCCGGAGGAGGCTGTGCGTGTCATCAATGACGCAATCCGCTTCAACCCCATGAATGTGGACGCTTACTTTGAACTGGCAGAGTGCTACAAGGTGCTGAACGAGCCGGATCAGCTGCTGTCGGTCACCAAGGAGGCGCTGGAAATCGCCGTGACACCCCGGCAGATCTCCCACTGTTACTGCAATCTGGGCTTCTACTGCGTGGAAGTCAAAGACTATGACCGTGCGGTTTGCTTCTATTATGAGAGCCTGATCTATGCAGAGCATCCGTTTGTGCCGGGCGAACTGCACCACATTTACACCATCACCAAGAAGAAGATCACACCGCCCACACGGGAGCAGGTGGAAGAGGCGTTTGAGCACTACAACATGAAGCCGGGCGCAAATCCGGATGTGGTCGGCGTCATTACAGCGCTGGCAAAGGAGGCCATTGAGAAGAAAGAACTGTCGGCAACACGGTTCTATCTGCACATGCAGCATGGTCTGACCAATGACCCGCACATCAAGGAACTGATGGATCACTACGACGAGATGGCAGCCCATCGGGATGCCGGCGTGCTCTAAAAAGTACCTAAAATCATCAAAAAACGGACGGGAGCCAATGGCTCTCGTCCGTTGCATTTTTTATAGGGAAAAGCGATCAGTTGTCGCTGTCCAGTTTGAGGACGCTCATGAATGCCTCCTGCGGCACCTCGACAGAGCCCAGCTGGCGCATGCGCTTCTTGCCCTCTTTCTGCTTCTCCAGCAGCTTTTTCTTTCGGGTGATGTCGCCGCCGTAGCACTTGGCGAGGACATCCTTCCGCATTGCCTTGATGGTTTCACGGGCGATGATCTTTCCGCCGATGGCAGCCTGTACCGGCACTTCAAACAGCTGGCGCGGAATGTTTTCTTTCAGCTTCTCCACGATCTTTCTGCCGCGTTCGTATGCCTTGTCGGCGTGGATGATGAAGGACAAAGCGTCCACGATCTCGCCGTTGAGGAGAACGTCCAGCTTGACCAGCTTGGAGGGCATGTACTCGCTGAGGACATAGTCGAAAGAGGCATAGCCGCGGGTGCGGGATTTCAGCACGTCAAAGAAGTCGTAGACGATCTCGTTCAGCGGCAGGGTGTAGTGCAGGGAGACACGGGTGTCGTCGATGTACTGCATGTTCTCAAAGATACCGCGGCGGTTCTGGCAAAGCTCCATGACATTGCCCACAAAGTCGGAGGGTGTCAGGATCTCTGCCTTTACCATAGGCTCTTCGGCGCACTGGATCAGTGCCGGATCCGGATAGTTGGTGGGGTTGTCGATGAACTGCACCTCGCCGTTGGTCATGGTGACACGGTAGATAACGGAGGGTGCTGTGGTGATCAGATCCAGATTGTACTCCCGTTCCAGACGCTCCTGAATGATCTCCATGTGCAGCAGTCCCAGGAAACCGCAGCGGAATCCAAAGCCCAGTGCAATGGAGGTCTCCGGTTCGAAAGAAAGGGAGGCATCGTTGAGCTGGAGCTTTTCCAGCGCCTCCCGCAGATCGCCGTAGCGTGCGCCGTCCACGGGGTAGATGCCGGAGAATACCATGGGGTTGACCTTGCGGTATCCGGCAAGGGGCTCTGCGCAGGGACGGTCGGCGTGGGTGACGGTGTCGCCGACCTGTGTGTCGCCGATGCTCTTGATGGAGGCGGAGAGATAGCCGACTTCGCCGGCGCAAAGCTGTCCGTCATTGATCAGTGTGTTGGTGGTCATATAGCCGGCTTCCACAACGGTGAATTCTGCGCCGGTTGCCATGAGCTTGATGACGTCGCCCACCTTGACCGTGCCCTGCTTGATGCGGACATAGATGACAACGCCTTTGTATGCGTCATAGTAGCTGTCGAAGATCAGCGCCTGTAAGGGGGCATCCGGATCTCCCTTGGGAGCGGGGATGTCGGTGACGATCCGCTCCATGACAGCTTCGATGTTGATGCCGGCCTTGGCGGAGATACGGGGCGCATCCTCTGCCGGAATGCCGATGACGTTTTCGATCTCCTCACAAACCCGATCCGGATCGGCAGCGGGGAGGTCGATCTTGTTGACTACCGGAACTACCTCCAGATCATGTTCGATGGCGAGGTAGGTGTTTGCCAGCGTCTGCGCCTCGATGCCCTGAGAGGCATCGACAACCAGAATAGCACCCTCACAGGCGGCAAGGCTTCGGGAAACCTCATAGTTAAAGTCCACGTGGCCGGGGGTGTCGATCAGGTTAAAGACGTAGGTCTCGCCGTCCTTGGCACGGTAGTGCAGGCGAACCGCACGTGCCTTGATGGTGATGCCACGTTCCCGTTCGATGTCCATGTTGTCCAGAATCTGGTCCTCCATGTCACGTTTTGCCACCGTGTAGGTCTGTTCCAGAATGCGGTCAGCAAGGGTGGATTTTCCGTGGTCGATGTGTGCGATAATACAAAAATTGCGGATGTGATCCATTTTCATGCAGTTCTCTTCCTCTCAAAGTTATCCTTCGTTGATTTTTCGGCGCAGAAACGCCAGACAGTCTGCGGCGCTTCCACGGGTAAAGCTGGCCTTGTCTACCAGCATGGTGAAGCCGCGTTTTTCAAAGCGCAGGACGATCCAATGGGCGTTGCTCCGCACCCAGGTGAGCTCCTGATATTGCAGGCGGTATTTCTCCAGCGAGGAGGTCGTCATCATGCGGATCTCCTCCGGCAGGAACGTGTACTGATTGACTGCCTGCAGATCGATCTTTTGTCGGGTACGGCTGAATTTTTCCCGAATCTGCCGGGCGGGAACCGTCCAGAGAAAGAGTCCGGCGATGAACAGCAGGGCAAACAGGATGTCGATGGGCTTTAGCTGAAACGGCGTTCCGGTGGTGATTCGCATGATGAGAAAAAAGAGGAGCCGTTCCGCAAGGGGAAGCATCAGCGCAGCGCTGAGAATGCGGTACACCAGAAATTGCTTTCGGCGTGTCATGCGGAGCACGGTCAGATAGCCCTCTTCGGTCAGCCGGGTGGTATTTTCAAAATATTCCATGGACGCACCTCACAGGTCTTGAAAAACGCCGAACAGGCTTTGTGCGGTGTTTTCTTGAATACCTTATATTATACCAAAAAAAGCGCTGCTTGTAAAGTCTGGATTTTTTGAAATTTGCTGCACCGCTTGACAAACCCCAGGGAATCGGATACTATGAATATGAGATAAATCCGATATCCGTGCAAATATTGAAAGGTGTTGCTTAACATGCTAAAAATTTATAGAACATGCGATGAAGTGCCAAAGGGGATTAGAATCGTGAGAGATAATGACACGTACTTCAATTATCATACCGTATTACAAAATAATGCATTCACAAGAGAAATACTGTATACCATTGATAAAGCGCAATATGTATCAGAATTCACAGTACTGGGCAGAACTAAGGCGCTTGGAAGCTTGAGTAAGCAGGTACTTAACACGGGAACAAAGACGATACTAAACATATTAAACAACCCAGATGATTGTTTTGATTTAAGCGGATGCGGGGATAATGTGCTTCAATTCCTGCCGAGAGTGACAGATGGAAATGTCATATGGGATATGCCATGCCTGGCCTATTGCGGAGCGCCGGACTGCCATATAGAATACAAAGGAAAAGCATACCGAAACTTCTATGAGTTTTTATGTGCGGTAGAAAAGGAAGAGAGGGGGTAAGACAAAATATGATTCAATTCACCAAAGAATACAGCGGAATTGTTTTTGACGTTGATATACAGGATCGAATCAGTTTATTTACCGGATATTCTGGAACGGGGAAGACATTCGCATTTGGTGCGATACAGGAATACTTCGTCTCAAATAACATTCGTACCATATATTTTGATGACAGACAAATGGATTACACGGCAGATCGGTTAATCAGCTTGTGCGATAACAAAGAAGTCATTCTTCTGGACAATGCTGATTTGTATTTAACACAAAATTTGTTGGACTATCTCATAGACAGTAATAAAATCCTGCTGTGCAGCACAAAGAAGCCTTATCAATACAGATTCGGAGTTTTTGGAAAATATGAGGTGAAATATGAAAATAATAGAGTAGCAGTAAGGCGCATGAACAGCTGGAACCGGAGGCCGCAATTGTTCAGGCAATTGTGAACGCTCGGAAATCCGCAGATATTTCTTGTGAAGACAGGCTCTAAACAGGGAGGAACGGACAGCTCGCTTTTGTCCGTAGCTGACAAGCGAATCAGCGCACCGGATATGCATTTGCCGTTTCTCCCAAAATCTTGACAATTTTTCGGAAATTCGGTATAATGGAAGACAAATTGCAACGTGCACACCCAGTGCACCGGGAAAGGAACCGACTTTCATGAAACACAAGTCCATTTACACCTGCCCTCACTGCGGCAGCAAATCTTTCAACCCTATCACCAAGGCGTTCGCCGGCGGATACCACACACGGGGCAGAGTCTGCAGGGAATGCGGCCTGCGCTGCGTCAACGGCAAGGCATCCATGATCTTCAGCGCCATTGTCTACCTGATCGCTGTGGTCATCGTTTTCTACCTGTACTTTAAAATTGCCGATGCCTCGGTCTGGGGATACATCTATACTGTCATCACCATTGTGGCAGCCTATGTGCTGTGCCGTCTGTTTGATGCGTTCATCGGCCCGCTGGACAAGGCGATTCGCAACGACGCCTACAAGAAATGAGCGGTATCGGGCTATATTTCCACGTGCCGTTTTGCCGGCGCAAGTGCAGCTACTGTAATTTCTACTCCGCTCCTGCAACACCGGAACAGATGGCGGCGTATACCGAGGCAGTCTGCCGGAACCTGCGGCACTACACCAGCAACACCGTGGCGGACACGCTCTATTTTGGCGGTGGCACACCCTCGCTGCTTGCGCCGGAACAGCTGGAGCAGATCCTCGCCTGTGCGGCGGCGTGTTTTTCGATCCCGCCGGATGCGGAGATCACCCTGGAGGCAAATCCGGCAACCCTGACACCGGAGAACCTGCGCCGTCTGCGTGCTGCCGGCGTGAACCGACTCTCTCTGGGGGTGCAGTCCTTGTCGGATGCACAGCTGCGCCGTCTCGGACGAATGCACACGGCGCAGGAGGCACTGGATACGGTGGAAGCGGCTGCCGGTGCAGGATTCCGGAACATTTCCTGTGATGTGATGCTGGCGCTGCCAAAGCAAACGCCGGCGGAGCTGTCGGAAACGCTGGAACAGATGGCGCAGCTGCCCATTCAGCACATCTCCGCCTATCTGCTGAAAATCGAATCGGGAACGCCGTTTGCCCGGCAGCATGCGGAGCAGGAATGCCCCGATGAGGACACCGCAGCCGACCTGTATCTCCAAACGGTTCGAACGCTGGAACAGGCTGGCTTCCGCCAGTACGAGATCTCGAACTTCGCCAAGACCGGTTACGAGAGCCGGCACAACTGCAAGTACTGGCGCTGTGTGCCGTATCTGGGCATCGGCCCGTCAGCGCACTCCTGCTGGGAGGGAAAGCGCTTTTTTGTGCCGTCAGATACGGCGGATTTCCTGGCGCAGCCGGTGCAGCGAGCCGTGTTGGAGGACGCACAGCCTTGTACGCCGGAGGAGCAGATCATGCTGGGGATGCGCCTGACGGAAGGCATTCCGGCGCACTGGCTGGCGGAAAAGCAGACGGAGGTGGAGCGCTTTTGCCGTCTGGGCTTTCTGCGCCGTGCCGACGACCGGATTTCCATGACGCCGGAGGGCTTTCTGGTATCGAATACGATTCTGGCGGAGCTGCTGGGGTAAGCCTTTGGGCAACACCGCACAAAGCTTGTGCGTAAGATGCGCTGTTCGATTTTTCGGCAGATTGTATAGAAATTCCGCAGGCATACTGCCGTATGTCAAGGGATTTCTGTGCGATATGACGGAAAATCGGCAAGCAGATTGCGTGCAAAGCCTTTCAGCGGGCTTTGTGCGGTGTTGCCCTTGTATAAACCCACGCTGTCCGGTGCATACTCTCACCGAGGTGAGCGATATGAAAAAACTGGAACTGGCACTGCTCTTGGGACTGGCAGCGAGCATCTGCTGCTCCTCTCTGGCAAAGACGGCAGACAGCCGCAGCAAGCTGGAGGAAAACGTGCTGCGCCTGCACGTGCTGGCAAACTCCGACAGCATCGACGATCAGGCGCTGAAGCTAAAGGTGCGGGACAAGGTGCTGGCGTATGCCGGCGAACTTCTGACCCATCCTGGGGAGTCCCTGGAGGCAGTGGAGGAGATTATCACGGAGCATCTGGAGGAGCTGGAAAAGGTTGCAGCGGATTCTGTGCGGGAGGAGGGCTATGACTATCCCGTGCAGGCAAAGCTGGTGAACATGTCCTTTGATGATCGGACATACGGCAATCTCACCATGCCCGCCGGCGAGTACGATGCCCTGCGCATTACCATTGGAAAGGCAGAGGGGCAGAACTGGTGGTGCGTCATGTATCCGGCGCTGTGTGTTCCCAATGCGTGGAGCGCAGACGGCGACCGCCAGACGGAACAGACCAGTTTCGATGAGGCGCAGCAGGATCTGCTGGAGCATCCGGAGCAGTATCGTGTCAAGCTGAAATGCGTGGAGTGGCTGGAACACATGACCGCACGGCTGCACAATGTTTTTGAAAATGAATAAATTGTAAAAAGTGAGAGAAACGGTTGACAAGCGTCTGAAAATGTGCTAAACTGCATAGAGTAAACAAAGAAGAGCATTGCCGTTCTCACCGTTTGGTCTGTTGCCGAAACGGTCAATATTTCGAATCGGTTGCCGTGCCTCTGGCATAACGGCGTGCCGCAGTAGAGATAAGTATGGGAGTGTTCGCAGCGATGTGAACGCTTTTTTTTGTTTGGAATTAACATGTTTGGAGGTGCTGGCTTATCAGCAAACAAGAGCTGCAGATCAATGGAGAGATCCGAGACAGAGAAATTCTGGTAATCGACCAGGATGGAACAAAGCTGGGAACAATGTCTGCAAAAGATGCGCAGAAACTTGCCTACGAAAAAGACCTGGATCTGGTGAAGATCGCACCGCAGGCGAAGCCGCCGGTGTGCCGTATCATGAATTACGGAAAGTATTGCTTTGAACAGCAGAAACGGGAAAAAGAGGCACGGAAAAATCAGAAGGTCGTTGCGATCAAGGAGATCCGTATGTTCTCCGCCATTGATACCCACGATTTTGAAACCAAGATCAATCAGGCGAAGAAATTCCTGCAGGGCGGCGACAAACTGAAGGTGTCCGTTCGCTTCCGTAAGCGTGCGATTGCGCATCCGCAAATCGGCGAAGAGCTGCTGGAACGCTTCAAGGAAGCGTGTGCAGAGGTCGGTGTTGTTGAGAAGCCTGCGAAAATGGAAGGCCGCAGTATGGTCATGTTCATTTCACCGAAAGCATCGAAGTAACGAGGAGGAATCACCATGGCAAAGATCAAGACAAAGACACATTCCGGCGCAAAGAAGCGTTTCAAGATGACTGCTTCCGGAAAAGTGAAGTATCAGAAGACCAATAAAAGACACAGACTGACACAGAAGGATACCAAGCGCAAGAGAATTGCACGTACTGTTGGTATCGCAGACAGCACCAATGCACCGGCACTGAAAAAGCTGATGCCGTATCTGTAAGATTGGTCGGATTCAGAAAAAACGGAGGTAAAGAACTATGGCACGTATTAAAGGTGCAATGATGACTCGCAAGAGAAGAAATAAGACCCTGAAGCTGGCAAAGGGCTACTGGGGCAGCAAGAGCAAGCACTTCAAGATGGCAAAACAGGCCATTATGAAGTCCGGCAATTATGCGTACATCGGCAGAAAGCAGAAGAAGAGAGAGTTCCGTCAGCTCTGGATCACTCGTATTTCCGCAGCCTGCAAGATGAACGGCATCAACTACTCCCAGTTCATGAACGGCTGCAAGAAGGCTGGTATCACCCTGAACCGCAAAATGCTTTCTGAGATCGCAATTCATGACGCAGCAGGCTTCACTGCTATCGTAGAACAGGCAAAGGCTGCTCTCTAAGGAACGAACGCGAAACACGCTCTGCAACATACGGAGCGTGTTTTGTTGTATACGGCGGAGTTTTTGCCGGAAGGAGAATCATGGAACCATTTCTGAAAATTTCTGCACGGGAAAATGCGGCAGTCAAGATCTACCGCAAGCTCGCCTCCAGCCGGAAAGAACGCATGCGGGAACAGCGGTTCGTTCTGGAGGGACTGCGGCTGGTGGGGGACGCTGTGAAAAACGGTGCGGCGCTCACCCATCTGTTCTGGACAGAGGACGGCTATGCACGCTGGCAGGCGGAGCAGATCCAGGCTGATTTGAGAGAAACTCGTTGTGCGCTTATTTCAAATGAGCTTGGGAAAGAGCTGTCCCAGACGGAACACTCCCAAGGGGTCTATGCCATTTGCCGGATGCCTCAGCAGCCGGCACTGTGCGACCTCGTTCACGCCGGCGGCATTTACGCCGTGCTGCACCAGCTTCAGGACCCCGGCAATGCCGGCATGGTGCTGCGCACCGCAGATGCGCTGGGACTGGACGGCGTGATCTACAGCGCCTCCTGCGATATCTACAGCCCCAAGGTGGTGCGTGCCACCATGGGGTCGCTGTTTCGGATGCAGATCTGCTGCACGGCGGGAATCGCACCGGTTTTGGAAGCATGCCGTGCTGCCGGCGTGGAGAGCTGCGCAGCTGTTGTGAGCGGACCGGCGGAGCTGGTCGGCTCGTGTGCCTTTTCCGGCGGAACGGCAGTCGTCATCGGCAACGAGGGAAACGGTCTGCCGCCGGAGGTCGCCGCAGCCTGTGACCGCCGTGTGACCATTCCCATGCACGGGACGATCGAGTCCCTGAATGCAGCCATGGCGGCAGGCATTATCCTGTGGGAAGCGGTAAAGGCAGAGAAGAGGTGACAGCGCCATGGAGGAAATACGCTGCCTTTTGTGGCTGCTGATGGTGTTCGGGACGGCGAGCCCCAAGATTTGGACGGTGCTCCACCACTGGAAAACGCCTCAGAAAGCGTGTGAAGCCCTGCGGGATTCGTCCGGTGCCAGCCAGCAGGGGCTGCCGTCCCATGTTGTCCGGCGGATGCATCAGATTCATGCGGCGCAGGTGGACGAGGTGCTGGCACGGTGCGAGAAGCAGAAGATCTCGATTCTGTGGTATGGCGAGCCGGAATATCCGGAGGAACTTTTTGCCATTGTGAATCCGCCGGTGCTGCTCTTCTATCGGGGGGATCTCTCCGTGCTGCGCGGGACGCTCTCTCTAACGGTGGTGGGAACCCGCCATCCGTCGGAGTACAGCCGCAGCGTTGCGTGGAAGCTGTGCCGGGATCTGGTGCAGCTGGGCTTTGTGATGGTCACGGGATTTGCCGTCGGCATTGACATCATCGCCAACCGCTGTGCGCTGGAGGCGGGAAAGCCTAGCGTCGCCCTCATGGGCTGCGGTCTGGACATCGCCTATCCCCAGCAGCACTTTGAATTGAAGGAGCAGATCACCGCCAACGGACTGATTCTCTCTGAGTTTCTGCCGGGAACACCGCCTTCGCCGGCGAACTTTCCCATCCGCAATCGGGTGCTCTCCGGACTGACCATGGGAACGCTTGTGATTCAGGCACCCCAGCGCAGCGGAACACTCATCACGGCGGAGAACGCCATGGAGCAGGGACGGGATGTCTTTTGTGTGCCGCCGGCAAACATATTTGACAAACAGTATCAGGGTGTGATAAAATATCTTCGGGACGGTGCCATTCCAGTCTTTGACTGTCGTGACATCGTCTATGAATACTATACCAACCACGCTCACCAGATTGACGGGTCTGTGCTGTATGACGAAGACCGCAGCAAATCGGACAGTATGGTCATGACGATGGGCGAGGAAGCGCAAGAGAAAGAGAAAAAGGCGAAGAAACCGCCGGAGTCCCCGGAAACGCCGCAGGTTCCGGCAGCGCCGCCTGCCGAACCGGAACCGGAGCAATTGCCGGAACCGGCGGAATCGGAGGCACCTGCGGAGCTGGAGGAACTGGACGAGTCAAGCCGCCGGATTTACCAGCTTCTGCGGGAGAATTCCCCCATGCACATCGATGCTATTGCGGCAGCGGTGGACATGGAGATGGAACAGCTGACGGAAACGCTGACGATTCTGGAGCTGAACGGCGTGATTACACGGCTTCCCGGAAAACAATTCCGGATTATGTAGGAAAGGAGCCTGTGCAGAGATCTGCACCAGTGAGATAGTAAGAGAGATATGTCAAATTTAGTCATTGTGGAGTCGCCGGCAAAGGCGAAAACCATTCAAAAATATTTGGGAAAGGATTACGATGTCATCGCCTCCATGGGGCACATTCGTGATCTGCCAAAGTCTAAGCTCGGCGTGGACGTGGAACACGGCTTCCAGCCGCAGTACACCGACATGAAGGGCAAAGAGGACGTCATCAAAAAGCTCAAGGAGCACGCCAAAAAGTGCGACCGTGTCTATCTGGCGACCGACCCGGACCGTGAGGGGGAGGCGATCTCGTGGCACATTGCACAGCTGCTGCATTTGGATATGAATGCAGACGACCGTGTGGAATTCAACGAGATCACCCGAAGCGGGATTCAGGCAGGAATGAGCCACCCCCACAAAATCGATCTGGATCTGGTCAACGCCCAGCAGGCACGCCGGATCTTAGACCGTCTGGTGGGCTATAAGCTCAGCCCGTTCCTGTGGAAAAAGGTGCGCCGCGGACTCTCCGCCGGCCGTGTGCAGTCGGTGGCAGTGCGTCTGGTGGTGGATCGGGAAAACGAGATCCGTGCATTTGTGCCGCAGGAATACTGGTCAATCGACGGCAAGTTCTGCGCACCGCCCTCCCGCAAGGTGTTCGGGGCAAAGCTGGTGCGTGTGGACGGCGAACGAGTGGACAAAACAGAGATTCCGGACAAGGTGGCAGCCGATGCCCTTCTGGCACGGCTGCAAAATGCGTCGTACTCCGTACAGAATGTGAAAAAGCGTGTGGCCAGGAAGCATCCGGCACCGCCGTTTATCACCTCCACCCTTCAGCAGGATGCCTCCTATCGGCTGGGCTTCCAGTCGAAGCGCACCATGAAAGTGGCGCAGGAGCTGTATGAAGGCGTGGAAGTCGCCGATCTGGGCGCAATCGGTCTAATTACCTATATGCGTACCGACAGCCTGCGCATCTCGGCGGAAGCACAGCAGGCAGCTTCGGACTATGTGATGGAGCAGTACGGTAAGGAATACCTGCCGGAGCAGCCCCGTGTCTACAAATCCAAGAAAAATGCGCAGGATGCCCACGAGGCAATCCGTCCCTCTGTGCCCAGCCTGACACCGGCACGGGTCAAGGCGAGCCTGACGGCCGATCAGTACAAGCTGTATAAGCTGATCTGGGAGCGCTTCATTGCCAGCCAGATGGCAGATGCCCTGCTGGATACCGTATCCGTGGACATCGAGGCGGACAACTGCATCTTTAAGGCAACCGGTTCGACGGTAAAGTTCGAGGGCTTTACGGTGCTGTACGATGAGGCGAAGAATGAGAAGGGCGAGAACAAGAATCTGCCGGAGCTGGAAAAGGGCATGGAGATCAAGGTGAAATCTCTGGAGGGTAACCAGCACTTCACGCAGGCGCCGCCACGCTACACCGAGGCGACGCTCATCAAGGCGCTGGAGGAAAACGGCATCGGCCGTCCGAGTACCTATGCGCCTACCATTACCACCATTACCTCCCACCTCTACGTGGAACGGGAGGGCAAGCAGCTGAAGCCCACCGTTCTGGGCGAGGTGACCACAGAGCTGATGAAAGAACACTTCCCCAACATTCTGGATGTCAAGTTCACCGCAGAGATGGAGAACAATTTGGATGACGTGGAACGCGGCAACAAGAGCTGGGTCGCAACACTGGAGGACTTCTACGGTGATTTCTCCAAAACCTTGGAGACCGCCGAGGAGAAGATGGAGGGCAAACGTGTCAAAGTGCCGGACGAGGAGACCGATGTGGTCTGTGACCAGTGCGGCAGAAATATGGTCATCAAGATCGGCAGATTCGGACGCTTTTTGGCGTGCCCCGGTTTTCCGGAGTGCAAGAACACCAAGAAGATCGTGCAGGAGACTGCCGGAAGCTGTCCGCTGTGCGGCGAAAAGATCATCCTGAAAAAGTCCAAGCGCGGCAGAAGCTTCTACGGATGCAGCGCCTATCCGGACTGCAACTTTATGACGTGGAATGTGCCCACAGAGGAGAAGTGCCCCCAGTGCGGCTGTACACTCTTCCAAAAGGGCGGCAAATCCGGCACGCTGGTGTGCGAGAAGCCGGACTGCGGCTATTCCCGTCCGGTCGGCGGAGGTGCATGATGGCAGAAGTAACCGTAATCGGCGGCGGACTGGCTGGCTGCGAAGCAGCTTGGCAGCTGGCGGAGGCTGGCTTTTCCGTGCGTCTGCTGGAGATGAAACCGGTGCAGTATACGCCGGCGCACCGCTATGAAGGCTTGGCGGAACTGGTTTGCTCCAACTCCTTGAAAGCCGACCGCATCAATTCGGCAGCAGGACTGCTGAAAGCAGAGATGACCCGTCTGGGGTCGCTGCTGATGCGCTGCGCCAGAAAGTCTGCGGTTGCCGCAGGGGGCGCACTGGCGGTAGACCGGAAACAGTTCTCCGATCTCGCCACAGAGGCGATTCGAAATCACCCTAACATCACGCTGGAAACAGCTGTGGTCACGGAAATTCCGGAGACTCCGACCGTCGTCGCCACCGGTCCGCTTACCGACGGCGCACTGGCGGCGGACATTGAAAAGCGCTGCGGCACACGGCTGAGTTTTTTCGATGCGGCAGCGCCTATTGTCAGCTTCGAGAGTTTGGACAAGGAGAAAGTGTTCTTTGCCGCACGCTACGGCAGAGGGGACGCAGACTATATCAACTGCCCCATGAACAAGGAGGAGTACGAGAACTTCTATCAGGCGCTGATCACCGCAGAGCGTGCACCGCTGCACGACTGCGACAAGGACGCCTTTCGGGTGTATGAGGGTTGTATGCCCATTGAGGTGCTGGCATCCCGCGGAATGGATACCATGCGGTTTGGCCCCATGAAACCGGTGGGACTCACCGACCCCCGCACCGGACACCGCCCATGGGCAGTGGTACAGCTGCGGCGGGAAAATCAGGAGGGCACCATGTATAATCTGGTGGGCTTCCAGACCAATCTGAAGTTTCCGGAGCAAAAGCGTGTGTTCTCCATGATTCCCGGACTGGAACACGCCGAGTTTCACCGCCACGGCGTGATGCACCGGAATTCGTTTCTGGACAGCCCCCGCCTGCTGGATGCGGACTACCATTTCCGTGGACAGGACGGGCTGTATTTTGCCGGACAGATGACCGGTGTCGAGGGCTATATGGAGTCGGCAGCGAGCGGCATTCTCGCCGGAAAGAATCTGGCACGCCGTTTGCAGGGCAAAGCACCGCTGATCCTGCCCAGAGAAACCATGATGGGCGCACTGGCAGCGTATATCAGCAGTGCTCCTACGGAAAACTTCCAGCCCATGGGCGCCAATATGGGGATCCTCCCCGATCTGCCGGAGCGCATTCGCGGAAAGCAGGAGAAGTATCAGGCATATGCAGACCGTGGCATGGCAGCGCTGGAACAATATCTGCGTGATGCGGAACAATAACACAAGGGAGATCAGATATCTTGAATATTTTAATCGACGCATTCGGCGGGGATGATGCACCGCTGGAGGTAATCAAAGGCGGTGCGCTGGCGGTGCAGCAGCTGGGCGTGACTGTGACGCTGGTGGGCGATGAGGGGAAGATTCGTGCCTGCGCCGAAAAAAACGGACTGTCTTTGGATGGCATGGAGATTCTCCACGCACCGGCGGTGTTTGACATCCACGAAGAGCCAACCACGCTGCTGAAACAGCATCGGGACACCTCCATGGCGGTTGGCATGGAGGCGCTTCACAACGGCAGGGGCGACGCCTTTGTCTGTGCCGGAAGCACGGGTGCGCTGCTGGTCGGCTCGACCTTTTTGGTAAAGCGCATTCCCGGCATCAAGCGTGCCGCAGTTGCGCCGGTGCTGCCCACGGAGACCACGCCGTTTCTGCTGATCGACGGCGGCGCCAACAACGACTGCCGTCCGGAGATGCTGGTGCAGTTCGCCATTATGGGCAGCGCCTATATGCAGAATGTCATGCATGTGGAAAAGCCCCGTGTGGCGCTGCTGAATGTGGGGGCTGAGGAGACCAAGGGCAGAGAACTGGAACTGGAGTCCTATGTGCAGCTGGCACAGGCACCGGTGAATTTTATCGGCAACATCGAGGCGAGAGAATTGCCCACAGGTGCGGCAGATGTGGTAGTCACAGACGGATTTACCGGCAATGTGGCGCTGAAGCTGTACGAGGGCATGGGCAAGTTCATGGCGCATCAGATGAAGGGCAACCTGTTCTCCGGCTTTGCCGGAAAGCTGGCAGCGCTGCTGATCCTGCCGAAGATCAGGGCGCTCACCAAGAAGATGGATTATAAGGCAGTGGGCGGTGCTGTGATGCTGGGCGTGCAGAAGCCCGTGGTAAAGGCGCACGGCAGCTCAGATGCGCAGGCATTTTTCAATGCCATCCGGCAGGCAAGGGACTGTGTGGCCGGCAATGTGGTACAGATGATTACAGATACCATTGGAACGTCAGCCGAGAAGAAAGACGGAGGAAAGTAAAAGATCATGGAGCATACAGAATACGTGGACTTGGCGCAGTTTGAACGCTATATCCGCTATCATTTTCAGAATAAACATTTGCTGCTGGAGGCACTGTCGCACTCTTCCTATGCCAACGAAAAGCGTAAGACCCGCAAGTGCAACGAGCGCTTGGAATTTTTGGGAGACAGCGTGCTGTCCATCGTGGTTTCGGAATTTCTGTTCCGGAAATATCCCGATCTGCCGGAGGGCGAGCTGACGAAGCTCCGTGCCTCCATGGTCTGCGAAAAGGCGCTCTACGTCTTTGCACAGGAGATCCATCTGGGCGAATTTCTGCTGCTGGGCAAGGGCGAAGAGCACACTGGCGGCCGGGAGCGTGCGTCCATTCAGGCGGACGCTTTTGAGGCAGTCATCGCTGCCATCTTTCTGGACGGCGGAATGGAGGCTGCCAAACGCCACATTCTGCGGTTCATTCCCAACGATCCGGAGGAGGAAGAACCCATCGGATTTCAGGACTACAAGACCCAGCTCCAAGAGGTGATTCAGCAGAATCCGGAGGAAAAAGTGGAGTATGTGCTGGTGGGCGAATCCGGCCCTGACCACAACAAGGCGTTTCAGGTGGAAGTTTGCCTGAATTCCAACGTCATCGGCACCGGCGTGGGACACAGCAAGAAGGCTGCGGAACAGCAGGCTGCCAAGGAAGCGCTGTCCCTCATGGGCTATGGCAAAGCATAAGACGCTGGCGTTTTTCATTCCCCATCTGGGCTGCCCGCACCAGTGCAGCTTCTGCGACCAGCGTACCATCAGCGGAATGGTGCATGCCCCCGCACCGGCGGAAGTGGCACAGACTTGCGGGGAAATGCTGGAACGCAGCGCACCGCTGGAAGAAGCGGAGATCGCCTTTTTCGGGGGCAGCTTTACAGCGGTAGAGCCGGCGTATCAGACAGCACTGCTGGAAGCAGCACAGCCCTTTCTGGGCGCCGGAAAGTTCTCCGGCATTCGCATTTCCACCCGACCGGATGCCATCAGCGATGCCGTTCTGGAACGGCTGAAGCGGTATCATGTGACGGCGGTGGAATTGGGGGCACAGAGTATGTCGGATGCTGTCCTCGCTGCCAATGCACGTGGACACACGGCGGAGGATGTGCGCCGTGCCAGCGCAGCAATTCGCCGTGCCGGTATTTCGCTGGGATTGCAGCAGATGGTGGGCTTGTACGGCAGCACATTGCAGGATGAGTACGACACACTGGAACAGCTGCTGGCCTGTCAGCCGGAGACGCTGCGCATTTACCCCACCGTGGTGCTCGCCGGAACAAAGCTGGCGGAGTACTGCGCTGCCGGTGTCTATCCGCTGCTTTCGCAGGAGGAGGTGCTGGACTACTGCGCCGATGCCCTGTGCCGCTGCCGAAACGCCGGTGTGCGGGTCATCCGGATGGGACTGCACGACACGCCCTCGCTGCGTCAGAATATGGTTGCCGGATATTTTCACCCCGCCTATGGAGAATTGGCGGAATCCCGCCTGTATTTCCGGCAGCTGAAACGGGCTGCTGCGGACTGTGGAAAACCGGAACTCTTTGTGGAAACCGCACCACGCACGCTGAGCAAGGTGCTGGGACAGCACGGCTGCAATCGGCAGGCGCTGGCGAAACAGGGTGTGATCCTGCAAGTGGCGGAGCATGCTGCGGTATCGGCCGGAACGCTCCGGGCGAACGGAAAAGCATATATAATCGATACAGAAAGGAACGAGCTGCGATGACACGCAAAAAGACATGGCTCTGTCTGGGGGCTGCCCTGCTGATTCTGGCGGGAACAGCTGCCGGCGGTTATTTTGGGTATCGGGACAGGCAGAGCCAGCCGGTGACAGTCACCGCAGATCAGGCGCAGGAACTTCCGGCGGAATCCGTGGTGTATTTCCGGCAGAAAGACGACCGCTGGAGAGCCGATGCGCTGGGCGATTCCAGATATCACATGGCGGATTCCGGCTGTCTGGTGTGCTGCGTAGCATCGGCGCTGCAAATGCAGCACCTCTCTGTGGAGGGTCTGCCGGCAGATGCCGATGCCGGACAGGTGAACGAATTTTTTTCGGCGCACGGCGTCTATGACAGCGAGGGCAATTTGCAGTGGGAGGTATTGGAGCAGGTGACCGGACTCACCGCAGAGGAGCGTGACGCTGCTGCGCTGGACGAGTGCCTGCAAAATGGCTATGATCCCATTGTGCTGGTGAAGATGCCGAAAAGCGGCAGCTTTCATTTTGTCCTGCTGGTGGGCAGTTCGGACGGCGAGTACCAGTGCATGGATCCGCTGCAGCCGGAGGAGCAGACCGTTCCGCTCTCTTACTTCGGCAGCCAGATTTACGGGATGCGGGTCTTACATGCGTGAGCGCCGGATCCCAAAAAGAAAAAGAGGTGAGATCAAAGCATGTATCTGCAATCCTTGGAGCTGCAGGGCTTCAAATCCTTTCCCGATAAGATCAAGCTGACCTTTGACAAGGGGCTGACAGCAGTCGTCGGCCCCAATGGCAGCGGAAAGAGCAACATCGGCGATGCCGTGCGCTGGGTGCTGGGGGAACAGTCCACCAAGACGCTTCGTGGCAACAAGATGGAGGATGTCATTTTTTCCGGCACGAAAACACGGAAACCCATGGGGTTTGCCGCAGTTACGCTGGAGATCAACAACGCAACCGGTGAACTGGGGGAGGAATATGGTGCGGTAGTCAGTGTTACCCGAAAGCTGTATCGCAGCGGTGACAGTGAGTACCGTATCAATGGCAAGAGTGTCCGTCTGAAAGACGTGACGGAGCTGTTTATGGATACCGGTATGGGACGGGATGGCTATGCCATCATCGGACAGGGACGCATTGCGGAGATCGTCAGCGCCAAGAGCACCGACCGGCGGGACATTTTCGAGGAAGCAGCCGGTGTGTCCAAGTTTCGGTATAAGAAACAGGAGGCGCAGCGAAAGCTGGACGGCGCACAGGAAAATCTGGTGCGTCTGCTGGATATTGTGGCTGAATTGGAGGCACGGGTAGAGCCTCTGCGGAAACAGGCGGAAAAGGCAAAGCAGTATGTGGAGCTTGCCGGACAGCAGAAGCAGCTGGAGGTCTCCCTCTGGGTGCGCCGGCTGACGGCGCTGCGGGAGAAGCTGACCGCACTGTCGGACGACTGCCTACAGGCGCAGGCGGAGTACCAGAATGCAGAGCGTGAGGTGCAGCGTGCGGATACGCAGGTGCAGGAGGGCTACCGCAAGATGCAGGAGAGCACCCTGCATATGGAAGAGCTTCGGCAGAAACTGCGGGAGGCAGATCAGGAGACGGCGAACCTGCAGTCCGCCATTGCCGTCTGCGAAAACGAAGTGGTGCACAGCGAGGGCGCAATCGCCGAGCTGGAACGCCAGATGGCACTGATTGCTGAGCAGTCCGAGGCAGCAGAGAACCAGTTCCTGGTGCTTCAAAAAAGGCAGGCAGAACTGGAACAGCGTCAGGAAAAATTGCAGGCGCAGAGCGGCGAAGTGGAACAGCGGTGGAAATCGCTGGAACAGGCGGCAGCTCAGCAGGGTGAGGCCTGCGAAAAGAGCAGCGCACGGATGCAGCAGCTTCTGATGCAGCAGAGTGAACTCCGTGTGATGCAGGAGACGGCAGCCGGCCAGCAGCAGGAACTGCGGGCGCAGATCACCGAACACGCCATGCGCTGTCATGCGCTGGGACAGGCAAAGGAGACGCAGCAGTCCGCCTATCAGACGGCGGAACAGCAGGCGGCTCAGGCAGCGGAAACGCTTCAGCAGGTACAGAACCGGCGGGACGGCTTCCAGCGGCGCTATGCCAATTCTGTGCAGGCGCTGGAAAACGGCAAAAAGCAGCAGGAACAGGCGGCGTTTGCTCTGCGGGAAAAGCGCCAGCGCCAGAAGCTTTTGCAAGACATGGAGCGAAACATGGAGGGCTTTGCCGGAAGTGTCAAGTCGGTGCTCCGTGCAGACGGCGGAAAGCCTCACGGCGTTTTTGGCACAGTGGCGCAGCTTATCACCACCAATTCCCGCTATGGTGTGGCGCTGGAAACGGCGCTGGGCGGTGCGATGCAGAATCTGGTGGTCGCAGACGAAAACGCAGCGAAGCAGTGGATTCGCCATCTGGCAAAGAACCGTGCCGGACGTGCGACGTTTCTGCCGCTGACCTCTGTGCGGGGCAGAACGCTTACGGAATCCGGTTTGGAGCGCCACGAGGGCTTCATTGATCTGGCGTGCAATCTGGTGCAGTATGATCCGCAGTATACGGAGATCGTCCGGTTTCTGCTGGGACGCATTGCGGTGGCGGAGGATCTGGATACGGCAACGGCGCTTGCCAGGGCGTATCAGTACCGCTTTCGCATTGTGACGCTGGACGGGCAGATCATCAATGCCGGCGGTTCGTTCACCGGCGGTTCTGCCCAGCGCTCCGGCGGAATGCTCACACGGCGTGCCGAGCTGGATAGCCTTGCTGCTGCCATTCGGACACTGGAAGAGCAGGAGGCGCAGGCTTCCGCAGCGCTGGAAAAAGCAAAGCAGCAGTCCCGGCAGCTCCAACAGCAGATGGAGGCGCTGCAGGACGAGTGCCGGCGTGCAGAATCGGCGAGCCTTGCTGCCAATGCACAGGTGGAAAAGTTCTACTACGTGCAGCAGCAGGCTGCGGAACGTCTGGAAGAGGCACAGCAGCAGCACAGCGCCTGTCAGCAGCGCCTGAGAGAAACCGAACAGAGTCTGCGCACCGCACAGGAAAAGGCAGTGCAGACTGCCAAAGAACTGGAACAGGTGCAGCAGAGCATTCAGCAGGAGGGCGACAAACGTCAGGCACTGCAGCAGCAGCAGGAGGAACTGGCACAGCAGCGTGCGGAATTGAAAATCCAGCTGGTTTCCTTAGAGAAGGATCGGGAACAGCTCGCTGAGAGCCTCTCCCAGCAGACGCAGGCGCAGCACTCCATGGAACAGCGTCTGGCGCAGACCAGGGCGGACATCGCTGCACAGAACGGGAAGATTGTTCAGAAAAAGCAGCAGGCGCAGGAGAACCGGGCACGTCTGGAACAGCTGAAAACGGAGAGCAAGACCAATGCGGAACAGATTCAGCATTGGCAGCAGGTGCACGACACACAGGATCAGAACATCCGGCAGATTCAGGCAGGGCTGCGGGAAATCAACGACAGCCGGGAAAAAATCTCCGGCGAGATCAGCCGTCTGGAGGAGCGGAAAATTGCCGTCCAGAGCGACTATGACGGCGTGGTGCGCCAGCTGATGGAACAGTACGAGCTGTCCGTCTCCGAGGCACAGCAGGCAGCACAGCCGCTGGAGGATTTGCAGGCGGCGCAGCGGGAATTGCAGAGCCTGAAAGCAAAGATTCGTGCGCTGGGCACGGTCAATGTGGCGGCGATCTCCGAGTATGAGGAGGTCTTTGCACGGTATCAGTTCCTGACCGCACAGGTACAGGACGCACAAAAGGCGAAGCAGGAGCTGGAGGACTTGATCGAGTCCCTCACAACGGAGATGCAGCGCATCTTCTCCGAGAGCTTTTCCATCATCAACCGGAACTTTCAGGAGATTTTCCGGGAGCTGTTCGGCGGCGGAGAGGCACGGCTGGAGCTGACCGATCCGGAACAGGTGCTGGAATCCGGCATTGAGATCAAGGTCGCCCCGCCGGGAAAGGTCATCAAGAACCTGATCTCCCTGTCCGGCGGCGAGCAGTCTTTTGTGGCGATCGCCATTTACTTCGCCATTCTGCGGCTGCGTCCCTCGCCGTTTTGTATTTTGGATGAGATCGATGCGGCGCTGGACGAGGGCAACGTGCGGAAGTATGCGCAGTATCTGCGAAACTTTACGGATACCACGCAATTCATTCTGGTGACGCACCGCCGGAGCGCCATGGAGGAGGCAAATGTGCTCTATGGCGTGACCATGCAGGAGGACGGCGTTTCCCGTCTGCTGCGTATGGAGCAGGAGGAGTTCGCCGGTCTGGAGGAATCCGCTGCCCCGAGAGGATAACACGACAGGAAAGGATGAGTGGACATGGGTTGGTTTGGCAAGAAAAAGGATAAGAAAGAGAAAAGCGTTCCGTTCTGGCGGCGTGGCAGGGAAACCGAGAATCTGGTAGAAACAGATGCGCCGGAGAGCACCGAGGAGGCGGAGGAGATCGCTGCTGCTGCGCTGGAAGAACAGGAGACGCAGGAGCAGGACGAGATCGAACGTGCACGGCAGGCGGCACTGGAGGCTGCGGAGAAATCCGAGCTTCGAAAAGAGGCCATTGCGCTGGCACGGCAGGCAGCTATACAGGCATCCGGAGAAACAGAGGAAGCGCCGGAACCGGCAGAGGATTCGGCGGAAGACGATGCAGTGCCGGAGAAAATGCCGGAAGCAGAGGAGCCGGAGCAGCCGGAAGAATCTCCCGAAGCAGAAGCGCCGGAACAGGATGCGGAAGCAGAGGAAACGGAGCCGGCAGAAGCATCGGAGAATGCAGAACCGGCAGAAGAACCTGCGGAAGCATCAGAGCCGGAGGAAGCAGAGCAGCCGGAAGAACCGGAGGACATCTCCGGGGAATCGGAGGAGATTCCGGAAGAGGAGCCGGAGAAGCTCAAGAAAAAGGGCTTTTTCGCCAAGATTCGGGACGGTCTGCGGAAAACCAAGGATGCCATGATTGCTCGGATGCAGCAGGTGGTCAACACGTTCACCAAGATCGACGACGACCTGTTCGATCAGCTGGAAGAGACCATGATCATGAGCGACCTCGGACCGGAGACCTCCGTGGAGATCTGCGAGACGCTGCGGAAACGGGTGAAAGAGCGTGGCGTGACCGATCCAAGCCTGATTATGGGCATGATTCAGGAGATCATCACCGAGATGCTGGGCGAGGATCAGACGCTGGAGTATCCCACCAAGCCCACCGTTGTGGTTGTCATCGGCGTCAACGGTGCCGGAAAGACTACCACCATCGGCAAGCTGTGCCATCAGCTGAAATCCGAGGGCAAGAAGGTTTTGGTTGCCGCTGCGGATACATTCCGTGCAGCTGCCATCGACCAGCTGGAAGTCTGGACGCAGCGTGCCGGCGTGGATATCGTCAAGCACGCCGAGGGTTCGGATCCGGCATCGGTGGTCTATGATGCCATTGATGCTGCCAAGGCACGTGGCTGCGATGTGCTCATCTGCGACACTGCCGGACGGCTGCACAACAAGAAGAACCTGATGCAGGAGCTGGCGAAGATCAACCGCATCATTGAAACACGGGCGGAGGGCTGCCATCAGGAAGTGCTGCTGGTACTGGATGCCACCACCGGACAGAATGCTGTCAATCAGGCACGGCTGTTTCAGGAGGTTGCGAATATCACCGGCATTGTGCTGACCAAGCTGGACGGCACCGCCAAGGGCGGCATTATCGTTTCCATCCGCAATGAACTGGGCATTCCGGTGAAGCTGATCGGCGTGGGAGAAAAGATTGAGGATCTCCAGCCGTTCCACGCCGAGGACTTTGTCCGTGCTCTGTTTGTCCCCACAGAGGAGGAGTCAGAATGAATCGAATCGTGATCGCATCGAACAACGCCGGAAAACTGCGGGAAATTCGGGATATCCTACAGCCCCTTGGCTTTACCGTGGTCTCCCAGCAGGAGGCAGGCATTTCCATTGAGGTAGAGGAAAACGGCGAGACGTTCGCCGAAAACGCAGCGCTGAAAGCACGTGCCGTATACGAGGCACTGCACTGTCCGGTTATCGCCGACGACAGCGGACTGCTGGTGGATGCGCTGGACGGCGCACCGGGAGTACACTCCCACCGCTTTGCCGGAGAGGGCGCTACGGATGCAGACCGGAATGCGAAGCTGCTGGAGCTGCTGGACGGTGTTCCGGCAGAAAAGCGCACGGCACGGTTTGAATGTGTGCTCTGCTATGTAGATGCAGCCGGAGAGACCCATTTCTTTTCCGGCACCTGTGAGGGCAGGATCGGCACAACACCGGCAGGGGAAAACGGCTTCGGCTATGACCCGCTGTTCTGCGTGGGCGACCGCACCATGGCACAGATGACAGAGGAAGAGAAGAACCAGGTCAGCCACCGTGCCAATGCACTGGCGAAGCTGGCACGATATTTTCAGGAAAAGTAAGGAGAATCACAGATGTTGACAAGCAAACAGCGTTCGACACTTCGCGGCATTGCCAGCAAGTATGAGACGATTTTACAGGTGGGAAAGGGCGGTATCAGCGAAGCACTGGTGCAGCAGGTCAAGGATGCGCTGCGGAAGCGTGAGCTGATCAAGATGCGTGTGCTGGACAACTGCCCGCTGGATGCCCGGGAGGCAGCCGAGGAGCTGGCAGCCCGGACAGGTTCGGAAGTGGTACAGGTCATCGGCAGCCGCTTTGTCCTGTTCCTGCGCAATCCCAAGGAACCGGTCGTGCAGTTCTGATGCAGCGCATCGGACTGTTCGGCGGCAGCTTCAATCCCATCCATAACGGCCATCTGCATCTGGTGCAGACGGCAAAGGAGGGGCTTGGGCTGTCCCATGTGTATCTGATTCCGGCACGGGTCTCGCCGTTTAAACAGGCGCAGACTCCTGCTGTTTCGGCAGAAGACCGCCTTGCCATGTGCCGTCTTGCCGCAGCGGAAGTGCCGGACTGCAGCGTGGATGCTTGCGAATTGGAACAGGCACGTGTGAGCTATACCATCTATACAGTGCAGGAGTTTCACCGGCGGTTTCCGGAGGCGGAGCTGGTGCTTCTGCTGGGCAGCGACATGTTTTTGCAGTTCCAGAACTGGCATCGCTGGCAGGAAATTCTGGAGCTTGCCGCACTTGGCGTGGTCTCCAGAGAAAAGGACGATCAGCAGGCACTTCTGGCACAGCAGCAGTTTTTGTTGCAATATGGCAAAATTTTTGTTTGCCATGCCGCAGCCTACACCATATCTTCTACAAAAATTCGGGAAAGCATCAAAAATCACAAAGATTTTTCTTGCTATTTGCCGCAAAAAGTAGTACAATATATAGTATGTCATCGATTGTACCAGTCGGAAGAAATGATGGAGGGAGCATCTTGCGATGAAAGTGGATTTGAAGTCCTATGAACAATATCTGAAAGAGCACCTGTCGGAAAAACGGTTTCAGCATTCCGTCAATGTCTCGGAGGCGAGCGCAGCGCTGGCGGAACGCTTTGGCTGTGTGGATCCGGAGAAAGCACGGTTTGCCGGACTGGTGCACGATATCTGTAAGGAAGAACCGGAGGATGTGCAGTACACCTGGATGATGCGCTCTCCGATGGATGTCTGCGAAGAGGAGCGAAAGGCGTTCAAGGTATGGCACGGCATTGCCGGCGCAGAGATGCTGCGGACGCAGTTCCATGTGACCGATGAGGACGTGCTTCATGCCGTGCGGTTCCATACCGTGGGACGCTGCGGCATGTCTCCCCTGGAACAGATCGTCTATCTGGCAGATATGATCTCGGCAGAACGGGACTATCCCGGCGTGGAGGAAATGCGCCGGAAGACACAGGAGAGTCTGGCGGACGGAATGTATGCCGCACTGGTGGCATCGCTTCAAAAGCTGCTCCATCGTGGCGCACTGATCCCGCACCATACGGTAGAAGCCTATAATGAATACGCCGCAATGCTGCAAAAAAAGGAAGGATGAATCTGGCATGGCAAACAAACGCAGACCGGACAGAAGAAGCAGGGATGCTGCACCGCAGGAATACGGGTATGTACCGACGTCTTCTCGAAAGAAACGTGGAACGCTGCGGGATAAGCTGATCATCGCAGCGAGCATCATCGTTAGCGTGGTGCTGATTTTGACCATGGTTTTGAACGTACCGATCATTGCCTATGAAACGGTGGATGCAACAACCATCACCACACGTCAGGTTTCCATCATGAAATACTGGAAGCTCTGGCAGCCGCTGGTGCAGCAGGAGGGCACGCTTTCCAAGGTGGATTCGGCAGATGCCTCCGCGCTGAAGCTCAAGAGCGATCTGGACGGTGATCGGGATGACGGTCTGGACCTGAATCAGACCATCGAGGGACAGTATACCATTCTGTTTCTGGGCATGGACGAGAGCGGCGAGCTGTCCGACGTGGACTGGATTTTGCAGCTGGATCTGATTAACGGCACCATGAACATCCTTCAGATTCCCCGTGACTGCTACATGCCGGACTATGCCTCCTATTCCACGGCAAAGTTCAACAGCATTTACAGCGGCGGACAGGAAACCGGCGTCACACCCATTCAGCGTGTGGTAAATGCCATTGAGGAAAACTTCTGCGTTTACGTAGACTGCTATGTCAAGCTGAACTGCAAAGATATCGCCAGCATTGTAGACTCCATCGGCGGTATCCCCATTACCCTGCCGGAGGAGATTCTCTATGAGGCAGACAAGGTGCTGCCCGCCGGCGAACAGGTGCTGGACGGACAGCAGGCAGAGTGGTTCGTTCGCTTCCGCCACGACTATGCGGAGGGCGACATCGGACGTGTCAAGGCGCAGCGTATCTTCCTGGCAGCAGCCATGCAGAAGATGCTGAACATGAGCCAGACCGAACTGATGAGCGCCATGCAGAAAATTTATAAGAATCAGTGGATCGCCACCGACCTCTCGCTGGAACAGGTCAGCATGGTAGCAGATTTCGCCTCCGCTCGTCTTTCCATGGATTCCGTCAACGTCTTTATGGTGCCGGGCGAGGGTGCGACCTACTATCCCGGGGACGGCTCCAGCCAGTCGGTCTATTCCATTCATAAGTCGGCGACCATCGGCATTTTGAACGCCCACTTCCGCCCGTATCAGAACGAGATCTATCCGGAGGAGAGCACCATTGTTGAACTGGTGCCGGAGGGCTATTATCAGGCGACCGCATATGACGACACACAGGAAAATCTCTCGGATATCAGCGACGGAAACACTGAGGACGGCGCACAATAACAGCGAAGAAAGGATTATGATATGACACAGCAGGAAATACTGGAAGTGATTGTGAAAGCATTGGACAGCAAGCGTGCAGAGGATATTCAGGTGCTGCATGTGGGCGAGCTGACCATTCTGGGCGACTATTTCATTATCGCCAATGGTACCAGCACCACCCACACCAAGACACTGGCAGACGAGGTGGAGTACCAGCTCTCGGAACGGGGTCTGGAACCCATGCACCGGGAGGGCCGTGGCAACGGCTCCAACTGGATCGTGCTGGATTATGCCGATATCATTGTGCATATTTTCTATAAGGAAACCCGTGATTTTTACCAGCTGGAACGCCTCTGGGCGGACGGCGAGCCGGTGGACATCTCCGCTTGGACGAAGGCAGAGCAGTAAGCGCCGGTGCGCATGCAGAACGCTGTGGAAAGGATGATTTTGTATGGCAGAAGCAGGAAAAAAGTGGGTATTTGGCATTGGATTGTATTTGATCGTGAAGTCGGTTCTGAACCTGATTCTCGGTTTTTCCGGCGCCAATATTGTGATGCTGATCCTCGCCGTTGCGGCGCTGGTGCTGATGCTGGGACGGATCCCGTACATTCAGTACATCGTTGCGGTATGGCTGGTGCTGATGTTCCTCATCAATCTGGGCGGCAATCTGAGCAATTTGGGAAGCCAGTGGATCTATCTGCTGGAGGGCTTGCTGGACGTTGGCGCAGCCGCAGTGCTGGTATTTGAAAAGAATGTCAAGGCGTTTTTCGGAAAGTAACAGCAGAAAGTCAAAAAATCCATACGACGGTAACAGAAGAATCTGTTATGGCATTCGGGACACCGCAGGAGGAAGAACATCTTGACGTTGATTTTATCGAGAGGAATCTCTCCTTTGATATGGCGTCGGACGGCTTTTCTGAAACAGCGGAAGAACTCTATGCGCTTTACTGTGATTTTTGGGACACGCCGCCGTTTTCTCATCTGAGCACCGAACCGGATAATGCGTATCAGACCGCATACGCAATCTATGTGAAGTTTTACCATGCCGGACGGGAAATTGAGGGAGAGGACAGCCGTGTTCGTGTAACATGCCAGTTTGACCTGAATGAAACATGGAGCTTTGACAGGATCGAGGAAAAATTGAGAGAAACGGCGTCACAGCCCTGGAAATATGTTGAGTAAATTATAATTAAAGGAATGATACACATGAGCAACAAGTATGATTTTGCCGCAGTGGAACCCAAGTGGCAAAAGTATTGGGAGGAACACGGTTCGTTCCGTGCCAAGGAAGACCACACCAAGCCGAAGTTCTATGCGCTGGTGGAATTTCCGTACCCGTCCGGACACGGCATGCACGTGGGTCACATCAAAGCGTATTCCGGTCTGGAGGTTGTCAGCCGGAAGCGCCGGATGCAGGGCTACAATGTGCTGTTCCCCATCGGCTTCGATGCCTACGGTCTGCCGACGGAGAACACCGCCATCAAGACCGGCGTACATCCCCGCAAGGTAACCGATGATAACATCGTGAAGTTTACCGGACAGCTCAAGCGTGTGGGCTTCTCGTTCGACTGGTCGAGAGTGATCGATACCACTGATGAGCATTACTACAAGTGGACCCAGTGGATTTTCCTGAAGATGTTCGAAAAGGGACTGGCATTCCGTGACAAGACACTGGTCAACTACTGTCCCAGCTGTAAGGTCGTTCTGTCCAACGAGGATTCTCAGGGCGGTAAGTGCGACATCTGCCACAGCGAGATCGTGCAGAAGACCAAGGAGGTCTGGTATCTGCGCATCACCGAGTACGCAGACAAGCTGCTTCAGGGACTGGAAGAGGTGGACTATCTGCCCAACGTCAAGCTCCAGCAGCAGAACTGGATCGGCAAGTCTACCGGCGCATTCGTGAACTTTGCCGTGAAAGAACACGCAGACGAGAAGCTGCGCATCTATACCACCCGTCCGGACACTCTGTACGGCGTGACCTTTATGGTCATCGCACCGGAGCACCCCATCATCCAGAAGTATCGGGACAGCATCGCCAACATCGCCGATCTGGATGCCTATAAGGCAGAGTGCGCCAAGAAGAGTGAGTTCGAGCGGACGCAGCTGGTCAAGGACAAGACTGGCGTGAAAATCGAGGGACTCACCGGCATCAACCCCATCACCGGCAAGGAGATTCCCATCTACATTTCCGACTATGTGATGATGGGCTACGGCACCGGTGCCATTATGGCAGTGCCGGCACACGACACCCGTGACTACGACTTTGCCAAGAAGTTCGGCATCGACATCATCGAGGTCATCAAGGGCGGCGATATCTCCAAGGAAGCTTACACCGGCGACGGTGAAATGGTAAACTCCGGCATCCTCAACGGCATTACCAACAAGAAGGATGCCATCGAGAAGATGCTGGAAGTGCTGGCAGAAAAGGGCTGCGGCGAAAAGGGTGTGCAGTACAAGATGAAGGACTGGGCGTTCAACCGTCAGCGCTACTGGGGCGAGCCGATTCCCATCGTGTACTGCCCGAAGTGCGGTATGGTACCCGTGCCCTACGAGGAACTGCCGCTGCGGCTGCCGCCGGTGGAGAATTTTGAACCGGGCAAGGACGGCGAAAGTCCGCTGGCAAAGATCGAATCCTTCGTCAACTGCAAGTGCCCCAAGTGCGGTGCGGCAGCAAGACGGGAAACCGACACCATGCCCCAGTGGGCAGGGTCTTCCTGGTACTTCCTCCGCTACTGCGATCCGCACAACGACAAGGAATTTGCATCCCAGGAGGCGCTGAAGTACTGGATGCCGGTTGACTGGTACAACGGCGGTATGGAGCATGTAACACGCCACATGATCTACTCCCGTTTCTGGCACAAGTTCCTGTATGATCTGGATCTGGTGCCCACCTCTGAGCCGTATGCAAAGCGTACCGCACAGGGTCTGATCCTCGGCCCGGACGGCGAGAAGATGTCCAAGTCCAGAGGCAACGTCGTAGACCCGAATGATGTAGTCGATGTCTATGGCGCCGATGTGCTGCGTCTGTACGTTCTCTTCATGGGCGACTATGAAAAGGCTGCGCCGTGGAGCGAGAGCAGCGTCAAGGGCTGCAAGCGCTTCGTAGACCGTATCTGGGCATTGCAGGACAAGGTGACTGACAGCGACAGCTACAGCGATGCGCTGCGCTCCAAGATGCACAAGACCATTAAGAAGGTGTCTGAGGACATCGAGGCAATGAAGTTCAACACTGCCATTGCTGCTATGATGACATTGCTCAACGACATCTACGATGCCGGCTCCATCACCAAGAAGGAGTTCCGGGATCTGCTGATCCTGCTGTATCCGTTTGCACCGCACATCTCTGAGGAGCTGTATCAGGTCATCGGCTGCGAGGGCGTGCTCAGCGAACAGGAATGGGTGACCTATGATGAGGCGCAGTGCGTGGACGACACCATCGAGATCGTTGTCCAGATCAACGGCAAGGTTCGTGCAAAGCTGGAGATTCCGGCAGATGCCGAAAAGGATGCCGTTCTGGCACAGGCAGCCGCAGAACCGAAAGTTTCGGAAGCAATCGCCGGAAAAACAATCATAAAGCAAATATATGTACCAAAGAAACTTGTCAATTTTGTGGCAAAATAACAAAAAACAAATTTGTTGGAAAAATCTCTTGACATCTTGTGCAATATGTGGTACAATAATCTATATTGCAAAAAATGATGACACAATGACAGGTATTGCTAATCTCTGGCAGCCCGGTTTCGGTCGGGAAGCCAGTTAGATAAATTGGAAATCTGGTTACGGCTGGATGGAAGATTAGCCTCTGCCGTAGTGGCAAAGGGAGGGAAATGTAAGTGGCAGAAGTTCGCGTTGGTAAGAACGAGTCTTTGGACACCGCGCTGAAGCGTTTTAAGAGATCTTGTGCGAAGGACGGCGTTATCGCTGAAGTCCGCAAGAGAGAGCATTACGAAAAGCCTTCGGTAAAGCGTAAGAAGAAGTCGGAAGCTGCTCGTAAGCGCAAGTATTAATCCAGAAATTTGCGATACACAGCATGCGGGCGCACTTGACGAAAGTGCGTCCGTTTTTTTGTGCGGCATTTTTCGACAGGGTTTGATGACCATGGAAGGAGAGAGGGCAATGCTGTTCCACGCAAAACTTGCGCTGCGAAGCGTCTGCGATATCACGCCGGAGCTGCTGGGAAAGCTGGGCGTGCGGGGACTTTTGCTGGACATTGATAACACGCTGACCACTCACGACAACCCCACGCCGGCACCCGGTGTGGAGGGTTGGGTGGCTGGAATGCAGGCGGCGGGGATCTCCCTGTGCCTTGTGTCCAACAACCACCCGCCGAGAGTCGAGCCGTTTGCCAGGCGGCTGGGGCTGGATTTCGTCTGTGAGGGGAAAAAACCGCTGACGAAGGGATATCGGGAGGCAGTGCAGAAAATGGGACTGTCACGAAAGGAAGTGGCAGCGGTGGGGGATCAGATCTTTACTGATGTGCTGGGCGCAAATTTGTTTCGTGTGCCCTGCATCTTTGTATTCCCCATGGAAATGGAAAAAACGAAGTTTTTCAAATTCAAGCGCCGGATGGAGGTGCCCTTTTTGCCCCGCAAAATTTATGAGGGGCCGGAGGTCGCAAAGTCCGGCAGGCAAGGAGTCGATAGCATATGATCAAAAAAGTATTGGTGATTCATGGACCGAACCTGAATCTGCTGGGCGAACGGGAGCCCGGCGTGTACGGAAACACCACCTTCGCCGATCTGAACCGTCAGATTCTGGATCGTGCCGAGGGATTGGGGCTGGAGTGCGAGATCTTCCAGTCCAACCACGAGGGTGCGATCATCGACAAGCTGCACGCAGCACGGCACACTTTTGACGGCGTTGTCATCAATGCCGGTGCCTATACCCACTACAGCTATGCCATTCACGATGCCATCCACGACATTCGCATTCCCTGCGTGGAAGTGCACATCAGCAACATCTATGCACGGGACGAGTTCCGTTCCCACTCGGTGCTGAGTCCGGTTTGTGCCGGAACGATTGCCGGCTTCGGCATTAACGGCTATTTTCTGGCGCTTCAGGCACTTTCCGAGATGTAAGGGGGCGGGGACATGTCAAATCCAATTCAAAAGCTGATGGGGCTGCTGCCTGCCAGAATTGACTGCGCCATCATTCAGTCCGATGTCAACCGGCGCTATTTCACCGGAATGCTCTCCTCCGCCGGAACGGTGGTATGCTTTCGTGAGGTTTCCTATCTCATCATCGACTTCCGGTATATTGAAAAGGCACGGCAGTGCGTGACAAATTGCCGTGTCATTGAACAGCACGACCTGATGTTTCAGATTCAGGAGCTGCTGCGGAAGCATGGCGCAAAGACGGCAGCAGTGGAGTCCATGACCATGACGCTGCATGATTTCGCTGTGCTTCAGCGTGCGCTGGAAAAACAGGTGCAGCTGGATCGGAGCGACGTGCTGAGCCGTGCCATCTATGACTGCCGCACGGTGAAAACGCCGGAGGAGATCGAAAAGATTCGAAAGGCACAGCGTATTGCAGAGGCGGCGCTGGCGGAAACGCTGAACTATATCCGTGTTGGCGTTTCGGAACGGGACATCATGCTCTACCTTAACCACGCCATGCTTCAGCGTGGCTCTGAGGGAGAGTCATTCCCCACCATCGCACTCACCGGTGCAAGGACTTCTATGCCGCACGGCGTTCCCACGGCGGAGGCAAAGGTGCAGTCCGGCGACTTCGTGCTCATGGACTTCGGCGCAATGGTGGACGGCTACCACAGCGACATGACCCGTACCGTCTGCGTGGGACAGCCCACAGAGCGGATGCGTGAGGTGTACGGCGTGGTACTTCGGGCACAGGAGGAGACGCTGCGGCTCGCCAAAGCTGGCGTGACCGGCAGGGACATGGATGCCTGCGCAAGAAAGATCATCACTGACGCCGGCTATGGCGACAACTTCGGGCATTCGCTGGGACACGGCGTGGGCATGGAGATTCACGAGTACCCCAATGCTTCGCCGGCATCTCAGGCAGTGATGGCAGAGGGCAACGTGGTCACGGTAGAGCCGGGCATCTATCTGCCGGGCGAATTTGGCGTGCGCATCGAGGATTTCGTGGTGATCCACGAGGGCGGATGCGACAACCTGACGGAGGCACCGAAGCAGCTGATTACGCTGTAAAAGGAGATTGACACAATGGGAATGTATGCAGGCTATTACCAGATTTCCGATACGGAACTGGAACATCTGCGGCAGCTGGAGGAACGTGCTCTGGTGAAACAGGCGGAAACGCTGACAGAGGACGAAACTGCGGAAGCGTGTGATCTGGACAAGATGTGGGATGCGCTGCATTTTGTGCTGACCGGAGATACCCTGTCCGCTGCCGCAGACCATGATCCGCTGTCAGAGGCGGTGTGCGGCAGCGACTTTCTGGCACGGCAGCTGCATGTGGGCGGCATTCCGGCAAAGCGTGTGAAAGAAATTGCACAGGCTCTGCACGAGGTGGATTTTGCCGCGCGTCTGGCAGCCTTGCAGATGTCCGATTTTGCAGCGGCAGATATCTATCCTGCCATCTGGAACAGACCGGAGGAGGAAGACGATATTCGCGCGGAACTGCCGGCGTACTTTGCGGATCTGCAGGCATTCTATGACAATGCCGCAGAACAGGGTAACGCAGTGCTGGTGATGATCGGCTGACCGGTGCGGTGCCGCCGAAAGATTTTTCCGGTAAAAACGTAATTTTTTTTGCGGAAAGTCTTGCAAAGCGGGCAATTATGTTGTATAATAAAGTTAAGCAATGTTTTTCTGAGGGGATTTTCCAGGCTGTTGCCGGAGCTCCTTTCTCGTTGCAGCAAACACAGGAATAAAACGGAGGTTTCATTTTATGATTTCAGCAGGCGATTTCAGAAACGGCGTAACATTTGAACTGGATGGAAACGTTGTACAGGTTATCGAATTTCAGCACGTAAAGCCGGGTAAGGGTGCCGCATTTGTCCGCACCAAGTACAAGAATGTTATCACCGGTGCAGTTGTAGAGCGCTCTTTCAACCCTACGGATAAGTATCCGACTGCTTACATCGAGCGTAAGGACATGCAGTATCTGTATGCAGACGGCGATCTGTACTACTTCATGGACATGGAAACATATGAGCAGCAGCCCATCGACAAGTCTAAGCTGGGTCCGGCTTTCGCATTTGTCAAGGAGAACATGGAAGTTAAGGTTCTGTCCTACAAGGGCAACGTATTCGGCGTAGAGCCGCCGTACTTTGTAGAGCTGGAAGTTACCGAGACAGACCCGGGCTTCAAGGGCGATACTGCTACCAACGCTACCAAGCCGGCAACGCTGGAAACTGGCGCAGAGATCAAGGTTCCGCTCTTCATCAATCAGGGCGATATGATCCGCATCGACACCAGAACCGGCGAATACATGGAGCGTGCATAAATCCCAAAAGGCAAGAAACAGAATTCCTGCAAAATGCGCAGGATTCGGAACAGAACAGGAGGCAATGGTATGAATCTGACGGATAAAATGGCATATCTGTGTGGTATGGTTGACGGCATGGAGCTGGATCTGACAAGCTCCAAAGAGGGAAAGGTACTGGGCAAGATCCTCGATGTGATGCAGGAAATGACCGCTTACATCGTTGATCTTCAGACACAGGTAGACGAGCTGACAGATACCTGCGATCTGCTGGATCAGGATCTGGGCGATCTGGAGGACATTGTCTTTGACGAAGATGACGACGAGGACGATGACGAGTACGACGATTACTATGATGAGGACGAGGACGACGAGGTTCAGTACGAGACCGTTTGCCCCACCTGCAAGAATACCATCGTTCTGAGCGAGTCGATTCTGGACAAGGGTGAAATGCCATGTCCGTGCTGCGGTCAGAAACTGGAATTCGGCGATGTGACAGAAGCTGATTTCGCCGAGGACGCAGACGAAACAGAATCGGAAGACTGAATCAGACTCTGAGAACCTCGGCAGAACCTGTATGGGATCTTTCCGGGGACAGAGTGCAATGTGACAAAACAGAAATGATAGAAGGAGCCGGCAGAGGTGTCGGCTTTTTCTTTCGAGTGCGTGAAATCCCATGCGGATTCCCATGTGCTCCATGGGGTATCTCCGCAGGACGGAACGCAGTCGGAAGGGGTGTACAGGATCGATGCGCTGAAAAGCTGTCGGATGCTGCAAAACCGAAGGATTGCGGGATCGTGGGGATACCCTTTGTCATTTTTGATGCGACAAAAGACACAATGAGGTGAAAAAATTGTTTCCAATTGTAGAAAAGAAAAGGCTGAACGATGCGGTCGTTTGGGTGAAGCTGAAAGCGCCGCTCATCGCCCGTAAGGTGCAGGCAGGACAGTTTATCATGTTCCGTCTGGACGAGTTCGGCGAGCGTGTTCCGCTGACCGTTGCCGATTATGACCGTGAGGCTGGAACGATCACGCTGATTTTTCAGATCGTGGGAGAATCTACCCGCCAGTTCGCCGCTTTGGAAGAGGGCGATTCGATTCTGGATCTGGTAGGACCTCTTGGCATGCCCACAGAGATTCCGGAGGGCACAAAGTCCGCTTGCGTCATCGGCGGCGGCGTGGGGTGCGCCATCGCTTATCCGCAAGCAAAGCAGCTTCACGCCAAGGGCATTGCCGTGGATACCATCGCAGGCTTCCGCAGCAAGGACATCGTGATTCTGGAGGACGAATTTCGTTCGTGCAGCGACAATCTCTATCTGTGTACCGATGACGGCTCCTATGGCACCAAGGGCTTCGTGACCAACGTGCTGCAGCAGCAGCTGGAGAGCGGAAAGAAATATGACGTGGTCATCGCCATTGGACCGGTGCCCATGATGAAGTTTGTCTGCCAGACCACAAAGCCGTATGACCTGCCTACGATCGTATCCCTGAACCCGATCATGGTAGACGGTACCGGCATGTGCGGCGGTTGCCGTGTGACGGTTGGCGGGAAGATTCGCTATGCCTGCGTGGACGGGCCGGACTTTGACGGACATCAGGTGGACTTCGAGGAACTGATGCGCCGCAACGGCACATACCGGGAACAGGAACAGCACGTGTGCAGACTGCATCGGGAAGGGGGCGCACAGTAATGGCAGGAAAATTTAACATGGCACAGCAGAAAGTGCCCATGCCGGAGCGTGACCCCAAGGAACGTGCGAGATGCTTCCAGGAGGTTGCCATGGGCTATACGCCGGAACAGGCAATCGAGGAGGCAGGCCGCTGCCTGCACTGTAAGGCGAAGCCCTGCGTCAGCGGATGTCCGGTAGGCGTGCCGATTCCGGATTTCATCGCAGCAGTGGCAGCCGGAGATTTCCTTCAGGCATATGACATCATTCGCACCACAAACAGCCTGCCCGCCATCTGCGGACGTGTTTGCCCGCAGGAAAATCAGTGCGAGGGCAAGTGCGTTCGTGGCAAGAAGGGGGAGCCGGTCGCCATTGGCAGACTGGAACGCTTTGTGGCAGATTACGCCAGAGAGCACGGCTATGCCGGCAATCTGGAAAAAGCGCCTACCAACGGCAAGCGTGTGGCAATTGTCGGCGGCGGTCCGGCAGGCCTGACTTGTGCCGGCGATCTGGCACGTCTGGGCTATCAGGTGACGATCTTCGAGGCATTTCAGGTGGCTGGCGGCGTGCTGATGTATGGCATTCCGGAATTCCGTCTGCCCAAGTCCATCGTGCAGCAGGAAATCAAGACGCTGGAAAAAATGGGCGTGGAGATTCAGCCGGACATGGTCATCGGGAAGATCCTCTCCGTGGATGAGCTGATGGAATCCGGCTATGATGCGGTATTCATCGGCTCCGGCGCAGGTCTGCCCCGCTTCATGAACATTCCCGGCGAGGCGCAGGTGGGCGTTTGCTCGGCAAATGAGTACCTCACCCGAATCAACCTGATGCACGGTTATGATGATAACTATGCAACACCGGTCATTCGCTCCAGGGCGGTTGCTGTGGTCGGCGGCGGCAACGTGGCAATGGACGCTGCAAGAAGTGCGCTGCGTATGGGTGCGGAGCATGTGTACATTGTCTACCGCCGTTCCGAGGCAGAGATGCCGGCACGTCTGGAGGAAGTGCACCACGCCAAGGAAGAGGGCGTGGAGTTTCAGAACCTCTGCAATCCCGTGGAGATTCTGGGCGATGAGAACGGCCGTGTCAACGGTCTGAAGTGCATCCGGATGGAACTTGGCGAACCGGATGAGAGCGGCAGACGGCGGCCGGTTGCCATTCCGGACAGCGAATTTGTGCTGGATGTGGATACCGTGATCATGGCAATCGGCACCTCCCCCAACCCGCTGATCTCTTCCACCACAGAGGGACTGGACACCAATCGCTGGGGCTGCCTGATCGTCAACGAGGACATGGCAACCACCAAGGACAAGGTCTATGCCGGCGGCGATGCCGTAACCGGCGCAGCAACGGTCATCCTGGCGATGGGTGCCGGAAAAACAGCGGCTGCTTCCATTGACGAAATTCTGTGCGGAAAGGCACAGACGGAGTGAAAACAGCCACAATGAGAGAAAGGGCTTTGAAACATGAGTAAGAAATTTGCAAGACTGGGACTCGCTGCCAGCACCGCAGCACTGACGGGTGCACTCTGCACCGTAACCGCATTTGCTTCCAGCGGAAGCGGCTCTTCGAGCGGCTCTGCCGGCGGTATGGGGACTGTGGGCTACCTGATCTTTATGGTGCTGCTGTTCGCAGTGATGTACTTCATCCTGATCCGTCCGCAGAAGAAAAAGGACAAGGAAGCCAAGGCAATGCAGGGCGCACTGCAGATTGGCGACGAGATCGTGACCATTGGCGGTATTGTTGGTCTGGTGGTTCAGGTCAATGAGGACACTATCGTCATTGAGACGACCGGAAACCGCAACAAGATTCGCCTGAAGAAGTGGGCGATTCAGGAAAACCTGACCCTGTCGGAGAATACCAAGCGGGAGCAGGAGGCAAAGATCGCCGCTGCCAAAGCCAAAAAAGAGGGCAAGAAGAAAAAGAAGGATGACGACACCACTGGCGATGGCGGCATCCTGAAGGACTAAGCTTAGTCTTTATGCCAAGACAGCAGACTGTATGCAAAACGCATGCGGTCTGCTTTTGCGTTCTATCGCCCCCGCTGCTTGCATAAGCTTGGAGTAACACCAAGGGCAGAGGAGGGAACGCCATGCAGACAAGACGACAGCCGCCACGGAAAAACATTTGGGAAACCGGCGTGTGGTTTCTGTTGCCGGCCGTTTTCGTGGGACTTGCTATACTCTGCGGAATGGTGCTCCTGTTTGCGCTGCTGCTGTTGAAAGCGGATGCGCCAGCGTGGATGGAAACCCTGCTGGCGCTGGCTGCGCTTCTGACTGCCGGCTATGGCATGGGACGCTTTGCCGGTTATCGGCGGCACCGCAAAGGGCTTCGCACCGGCCTGCAGTGCGGTGTGCTGCTGTATCTGCTGCTGGTGCTGGCAGGTGTACTGTGGCTGCATGAGGCGGGCACGCTGTGGAAAGGGCTTGTGCTGATGCTGAGCAGTGCGACCGGCGGGGTGGCTGGTGTCAATCTTCCACGAAAGCATCCTCCACGATAGGGGGAAAGCATAGGAAAATTATCGGTTAATATGTAAACTTTTTTCCGTTCCCGTGCGGAACGCTTGAAAATGGGACGAATTTGTGATATAATGAGAATAAATTTTTTGGGGGAGGGTTTCGAATGAAGCACATCAAGACCATCAACAAGGCTAACCTGAAGGCATCTGCTGAAAAGGGCGGCTGCGGTAAGTGCCAGGCTTCCTGTCAGTCTGCATGCAAGACTTCCTGCACAGTAGCAAACCAGAAGTGCGAGCACTAAGCGCATTTCAAGGCACGCATTACCGGACGATCGAACAGGCTTGAAAAAGCCATGGAGGAAAAGGGGCAGCTTGTTGTCCCTTTTCTTTTATCCCATAGATGATCAGAGTCTGTTTCGTAGCGTTGCAGGCTCTTGGAGTTGTAGAAAGAGGAATTGTAATGATCCATAAGTATAAATTGGGCGATTATAATATTGTGTTGGATGTCAACAGCGGTGGCGTCCATGTGGTGGACGAGCTGACCTATGACATGCTGGACAATGTGCAGCCGCCGTTTGCGCCGGTCTGTCCGCCGGAGGTTGTGGAAAAGCTCTCCCGCTTTTATGCGCCGGAGGAAATCCGCTCCTGCTATGCCGAGGTACTGGAGGCATACGAGGAGGGCATCCTGTTTTCGCCGGATGACTACGAGAAGTACGCCAACTTTGCCGTGGCTTCTCCCATCAAGGCGATGTGTCTGAACATCGCCCACGACTGTAACCTCCGCTGTAAGTACTGCTTTGCTTCCACCGGCGATTTCGGCGAGGGCAGAAAGCTCATGTCCTATGAAACCGGAAAAAAGGCAGTGGATTTCCTGCTGAAAAATTCGGGAAACCGTGTCAATCTGGAGATGGACTTTTTTGGCGGAGAACCGCTGATGAACTTTGAAACCGTCAAGAAGATCGTGGAATATGCCCGTTCGCAGGAGCCGATCTACAATAAGAAGTTCCGGTTCACCATCACCACCAACGGCATGCTTCTGACCGATGACAAGATCGATTTCATCAATCGGGAGATGTCCAATGTGGTACTGTCCATTGACGGCAGAAAGGATGTCAACGACCGTATGCGCCCCCGTGTGGACGGCAAAGGCTCCTATGACCGCATCATCCCCATGTACAAGAAGCTGGTAGACCAGCGTGGGGAAAAGGAGTACTACGTCCGCGGCACTTACACCAAATACAATCTGGACTTCGCCGACGATGTGTTTGCGCTGCTGGATGCCGGATTCGACCAGATTTCTGTGGAGCCGGTTATTGCCGATCCGGAAGAGCCGTACGCTATCACAGAGGCAGACCTGCCCCGAATCTTCGAGGAGTACGAGCGCCTGATGCAGAAGATTCTGGACTACGAGGCAACCGGCAAGAAGTTTAATTTCTTTCACTTTATGCTGGATCTGGATCAGGGACCCTGCGCCATCAAGCGCCTGCGTGGCTGCGGATGCGGTAACGAATACGTGGCAATCACACCGGACGGCGACATCTACCCCTGCCACCAGTTTGTGGGCGAGGCAGAGTATAAGATGGGCAACGTGGACGACGGCACATTCAACCAGCAGATGAAATCCGACTTCGCCAAGACGCACATCTACAGCAAGCCGGACTGCCGGAACTGCTGGGCAAGATTCTATTGCAGTGGCGGATGCAACGCCAACAACTATCAGTTCGCCGGCGATGTGCATAAGGCACACAAGCTGTCCTGTGAGATCGAAAAGAAGCGTTTGGAGTGCGCCATTGTGCTGAAAGCGATTCGCATGGATCGTGCAGCAGCTGCGCAGGAGAGCGAAGCATAAAGGCAAAAAAATATCAGATTCCAAAGACTGTCGAGATTCGGCAGTCTTTTTTGTTGGAAAACTGGCACATCGCACAAAATATTGCAATAAAATCGAGCTGTAGTTTCATAAAATCGAAAAAAATTAGGAAAGGATTGACAAGATAGTGCAAGAAATGCTATACTAAATGTGTCGTTTTCGTGTGGCAGAGCGCCACACGGAGATGCAGGAAAAAAAGAATGGAGGAAAGAGGACATGAAAAACAAAAAATGGATCTCGCTGCTGCTGGCAGGTATGATGGCAGTTGGCACAATGAGCGGTATGGCAGTATCTGCCTCGGAGGCAGAGAGCACAGCACCGGCAGCTGCTGGGGAAACCGCAGAGGCACCGGTGGTAGACAGCGTGGAAGAGGCTGTGGAAGTGCTGGGCGTAGAGGAAACCGCTCCGGCAGCTGACGTAACCGTTTCGGTGGACAGTGAGAACAACGCGGCCGTAACCACTGCACCGGCAGAGGAGGCTGTTTCCACAGAGACCACCGCAGCTACTACTGTGGAGCGTGCAGAAGTGACCACGGTTGCAGCCGTTCAGGCAGAGGCAATCCAGACCACCGTCATGACTGGCAATGCGCAGGGCGTTGCACCCACCAACTATTTCGATGATGTGGTTCTGATGCTAGACGTTTCCGGCAGTATGAGCGGCGAACCCATGGAAGCAATGAAGGACGCAGCCGTTGGCGTTTGCGAAAAGTTCCTGAAGGCTGACCCCAAGACTGTGATCTCTGTGGTTGCATTTGGCACAAACGTACAGTCCCTGCGGTACAGCAGCGACTTTACCTCTCTGGCAGCTTACATCCGCTCGCTGAAGGCATACGGCATGACCAATATGTCCGGCGGTATGGAAGAGGTAAAGCTGATCCTGAACGGCAGCAACGGCAAGCAAAAGTCTGTCATCATTATGGCAGACGGCATGCCCAACGAGGGCGGCCATTCGTATGATGCGGACTACGGCTATGATGGCTATCAGAACTATGCGCTGAACTACGACAACAACAATCTGAAAACCGCTGCCACTGTTTACAGCATCGGTTTCTTTGATTCCTACTACAGCAAGACGGACGAGCAGTTCATTCGGGATCTGGCAAGCGATCCGAAGTACGGCTACATTGTAGAGGATGCCAAGGATCTGGACGGTGTATTCAATATGATTTTCCAGAACATCGCCATTTCCTCTGGAAAGACTAGCGTTCCCACGGCAACGCCCACCACAGACACCTCCTCTTCTCCGAAGACCGGAGACGCGGGTGTCGGTGTGATCGTCAGCGTGATGGCACTGGCAGTTTGCGGTCTGGCACTGAGCAGAGCACGCCGGAAGTAATCGCAGACATACAATCGCAAATCCAGCAAAAAAGAGCTGCTGTACCAAAATCGGTACAGCAGCTCTTTTGCGTTTGTCTTGGAAAGACAGGCTGTTAGAGCTTGTGTTCGTAGGAAATATATGCGGATTTTCGAGCAAATTTTTTTGCAGACAAGGCAAAAATTTGCAGGCATACTTTCGTATGGCAAGAATTTTTAACGCAGTATGCAACAAAATTTGCCGAAAAGACGTAGATAGACGCCTATGAACACGAGCTCTTAGATCAAATTAAAGTGCGCCAGTGCTTTCTCCAGTCCGTCGTCCGCCAGATTTGCCGTGATGTAGTCGGCGTAGGGGTGCAGCATGGGATTGTCACCCATGGCAATGCCTGTGCCGGCAGCTTCCATCATGGGGCGGTCGTTGAGACTGTCGCCCACGGCGTAGACGTTGGCACGGCCGGCATGCAGCAGCGCCATCATCTTCTCCATTCCCGTTGCCTTGGAGCAGCCGCAGGGAACCATCTCCGCAAAGCGGTTGCCGCGGTCGATGTAGTCGAACTTGCCCGTCAGACCCGCCTGAAATGCAGCCAGATCGCTGGCATCGTCATACCAGATGACGAACTTGTCGGTGTACCAGTCCGCATCCTCCGGCAGATTGGAAACCGGCACGTGCTTGCTCTCGTAAAGTGCCAGAAGCTTCTGCAAGTCCGGCAGGATCCGTGTGCCGGGGTCGATGAACATGGCATCGCTGCGCTCATACAGCACTGCCACATTGGTGCGGCGAACCAGCTCTACGATTTCCCGGCTGCATACCGGTGTCTGCTTCTCGTGGAACAGTACCTTGCCGTTATATTCCAGCTCTGTACCGCAGCCGTAGACAAATCCGTCAAAGCCGATTTCCCGGAGGAACGGGTCAACATTCATGGCAGTGCGTCCGGTGTTGATGAGGGTGGCGTTGCCTTTTTTGCGGGCAGCCCGAATGGCACGGACTGCGGATTCCGGCAGGTAGCCGTCCTCGGAGATAATGGTGCCGTCAATGTCAAAGAAAATGAAATTTTTCATAAACTCGCTCACTTTATAGGATTCTATCAAATGTTTTTGAACAGGCTGACCATTTCCAGTGCGGACATTGCGCAGTCATAGCCCTTGTTGCCTGCCTTGGTGCCGGCACGCTCGATGGCCTGTTCAATGGTATCGGTGGTCAGAACGCCGAAGAGTACCGGAATGCCGGATTCCAGTCCAACCTGTGCGATGCCCTTGGAAACCTCGGCACACACATAGTCGTAGTGGCTGGTTGCACCGCGAATGACAGCGCCCACGCAGATGATGGCATCATACCTGCCGGTGTGCGCCAGTTTCTTGGCAGCCAGCGGAATCTCAAATGCGCCCGGCACCCATGCCAGTGTGATGTCGTCGCCGTCGGTGCCGTGGCGCAGCAGGCAGTCCTCTGCACCGCCCACCAGCTTGGTGGTGATGAACTCGTTGAAACGAGATGCGACGATTGCGATTTTCAGACCTTTGCCTTCATACATGCCTTCCAGTGTTTTCATGATGTGATACCTCCGTGATTTTTTTCGGCTTCGAGAAGCTCCTGATAAAAGATGTCCAGTTTTCCCACATATCCAGGCTTCCACGGCTTGTTTTTGCCGCAGTAGTGGATGATGCTGGTGTTCTGCCGTACCCAGTCCAGCGTGCGGATGTGACCGGGATGCCGTGCGTTATACATGGCGAGAATGCGGTCGCTCAGATTGTAGCGATAGCTGTCTTCCAGCTGAATCTGCTTGCCGTACAGGGCGGTGATGATATCCTGATCCGGCAGGAGCAGGCGGTTTTTCTTGTCGCTGATAAATGCCAGCACGTCCTCTGTGGTCTGCTGCTGCCGCAGCTTGGGCAGGTTCAGCAGCATTACGCCGGTGTTGAGGTAGGGGACATCCTCCGTGATGCCCAGCCGCAGGCAGTTCATTTTGTTGAACAGCGCACGCACATGGGTGCAGGCAATGTAAGATGCCCCCTGAAATGGCTTTCGGTACAGCTCCTCTAAGGATCGGATGACGATGGTGTCTGTGTCCAGATAGAGGATGCGTTCCAGATCGTCCGGCAGAAACTGTGCGGCGAAGATGCGGTAGTAGATCTGCTTCGGGTAGCGGCTGGTTTCCGGAAAGTCCCGAAAGAAGGACTCGTCTACCTTTGCCTCCAGAATCTCCGCCTCCGGCACAGCCTGCTGCATCTGCGCCAGATCCTCAGCAGTCAGATCGGAGTGCAGGACGTGTGCGGTGTAGCCTGTCGTGCAGGGATAGCGGACGATGGAGCGCAGACACTGCACCAGCATCCAGCAGAAGTTGCGGTTGATGCAGAATAGTAAGTGCAAGGGAATGTCACCTTCTTAGAAATGCAGATAATGTCCCATTTTGAACTGCTTGGTCTTGAGATACCGCAGATTCTCCGGCTTTTCCGGAATGTCGATGGGAACACGCTCCGCAACGGTCAGTCCATACTCATCCAGCTCTGCGATCTTTTCCGGGTTGTTGGTCATGAGCCGCAGCGAGGTCACGCCCAGATGCTTCAGGATTTGCGCACCTACGCTGTAGTCCCGCAGATCCGGCGCAAAGCCCAGCCTGATGTTTGCCTCTACAGTGTCCAGACCATCTTCCTGTAGCTTATATGCCCGAATCTTATTCAGCAGACCGATGCCACGTCCTTCCTGCCGCAGGTAGACCAGAACGCCGCGTCCCTCTGCGTGGATCATGTCCAGCGCACGGCTCAGCTGCTCGCCGCAGTCACACCGGCAGGAGCCGAACACATCGCCGGTCAGGCACTCCGAGTGTACCCGGCACAATACCGGCTTGCCGTCTGCCACATCGCCCATGACCAGTGCCACATGCTCGTCGCCGTTGATGGTGTTGCGGAATCCGAACATCTGGAAGTGTCCGTGGACGGTGGGAAGCTCTGCCCGTGCCACTTCCTCCACGAAATTGTCGTGGTTCCGGCGGTAGCGCTGAAGCTCCTGAATGGTGATAAAGGACAGTCCATGCTGTTTCGCAAAGTTCGCCAGCTTTTCGCCGCGCATCATGGTACCATCGTCGTCCATGATCTCGCAGCAGAGTCCCACCTGTGTCAGACCAGCCAGACGCAGCAGGTCAACAGTCGCCTCAGTGTGGCCATTCCGCTCCAGAACACCGCCGGGCTTTGCCTCCAGCGGGAACATGTGTCCCGGGCGGCGGAAGTCGCCGGGATGCGCTGCCGGATCGGCTGCCATACGA